>Ga0156223_141_pt1 | contig 112303 bp, 96 predicted proteins | sample RifCSPlowO2_12_FD_107871 | JGI IMG/M metagenome (GOLD analysis project Ga0156223, IMG submission 107871) | Acidobacteria bacterium RIFCSPLOWO2_12_FULL_66_21
GTCGTGGGGGCAGCAGTTTTCGGGACCGCGATCCGAAACGGTGCAGCGGATACGCGCCTAGCCCCGCAGCTAACCACACTCAGAGCCGATCGAGCGGGCTTCTCACGCCCAGCGGTCCGTTGGCGAGCACATGTGTGTCGATCATCGTGGTGTTCAGATCCGCGTGTCCCAACAGTTCCTGCAACGTCCGGATGTCGTAACCGTCCTCGAGCGTGTGCGTCGCAAACGAATGCTCTGCCTCATGCCGACTGTCGGATTATGCCGAGGCCGCGCTCGGGGGGTGCGGTTCTGCGACGAGTGGAAGGCGCAGCGTCTGTTGTGAACGCGGCATAATCGGGCTCTTCTCTCCTGAGCCAGCCTTGGCGAAGAAGGGAGAGAGGACATGCTCGATCAAGTCTTGAACGACGGCGCCGCTGTGCAGCGCATGCGCGCGTCGACACTGGGGTCACAGCTCGATTCGTTCGCTGCGCGTCTGTCCCAGCTTGGATATGCGCGATCGTCCATCCGTGATCGGCTCTGGACACTCGCGGCGCTGGGGAAGTGGCTGAAGCGCCGCGGGCTCGCGGCCACTGATCTCCGACGCGACATCATCGCCGCCTTTCTGACGCGTCGAACACCGAGAAGATGCATTCGTCGTGGCGATGCGGGCCACGCTCCGTCTCTTCCTCGATCATCTTGAGGCGAACGACGTCATTCGGGCGGCGCCACCGAGTAACCCGACGCCAATCGCTCAACTGAAAGCGCGGTACGAGGCGCACCTGCAACACGATCGCGGCCTCTCGCCGGTCACGGGGCCCCGCCATTGGTTTCTGCTCGGGCGCTTTCTGCACGAGCGTTTCGGCGATGGCCCGATCGACCTGCGCGTCCTGACTGCAGACGACGTGACGCGCTCCGTCCTCGCGCAGATTCCCACCCGCTCACCAGCCAGCGCGCAACTCCACGCGTCGACGCTGCGGTCGTTTCTCCGGTTTCTCTGGCAGGCCGGGGAGATCCCGTGCGATCTGGCAGCGGCCATTCCGCCGGTCCGGCGGTGGCGCTTGGTCGACGTGCCGAAGTATCTGACGCCCGCCGACGTCACCCGTCTGCTAAACGCGCGACCGCGCGCTGCTGCTGCTCGCCATCCAAACCGGGCTTCGCGTGTCCGAGCTCATTCACTTGCGATGTGGAGACGTGGCGCTGGGTACCGGCGCGCACATCCGCTGCGAAGGGAAGGGCCGGAAGCAACGGTGCACGCCGCTCCAGCGTGAAACAGTCGTGCTGATCGCCGCGTGGCTCCGCGAGCGCAACGGCCAGCCCGCTGACGCTGTCTTCGCGACTCTGCGTGGTCACACCCTGAGCCGCGATGCGGTCGAACGGTTAGTCGCGCGTCATGCAAAGGCCGCCCAGCGTGCATGTCCGTCGCTCGCACGCAAGCACGTGAGCCCGCATGTCCTGCGACACACCGCGGCCATGGAACTCCTGGGGCACGGCGTGGATCGCGCGGTCATTGCCCTCTGGCTCGGTCATGAATCGGTGGAGACGACACAGATGTATCTCCATGCCGACATGCGACTCAACGAGCAGGCGCTGGCGCGCACGACACCCACGGACGTGAAGCCCGGTCGCTACCGGCCGACCGATCAACTGCTCGCGTTTCTCGAACGCCTTTGATCATGCCGACTACGCAGTTTGGAAACGCGCGATCTCCGCCGTCAGCAAGCGAAGAGCGAGCCCCAGTCCGCATAATCCGGCAGTCGGCATGATGGCGAAGGCTGTGGCAACTCGCCCGCTTGGCCAGTCCCGCAGCGCGGACCGCGGCGGTCACGGCCATCTGCACGACGGACTCGTGCAGATGGACACGGGACGGCGGGCCGTACGCGGGATTCGTGCAGATCCGCGCCGCCGGAAACACGAACTGCCATCGCCACTCCGCCGCGGCGTTCGGATACTTGCGGTCCAGGGCCTCGGGCAACACCACGCGGCCGACCCCGGCGCGCAGGTCCCGCTCATGCTGGCGCCGCACGCCGTCGAGGTGAAGCCGCAGCGACTCCACCAGGGGCGTCGAGCTCGCAGCCCTCGCGGTCCGCGGCGGCCGCACGCTTCATCCGATCGATGAGCTCGCGGTTTTCGCTCTGGAAGTACTGTTCCTCGGCCTTGCGCTTGTGCCTCGCTCTAGCGCCGCTTGCCCGCTCCCCAGAGCGCGCGGCCCGGCTTGGCCCCGGTGTGTTCGCCGTCCTTCAGCACCTGGGTGCCGTTGACGAAGACGTGCTTCACGCCGGTCGCGTACTGATGCGGGTTCTCGAACGTGGCACGGTCGGCGATGGTTGCGGGATCGAAGACAACGACGTCGGCGAACATGCCCTCTTTCAGGAAGCCGCGTCGATCGAGCTCGAGATTGCTCGCCGGCAGGCCGCTCAGCCGGCGGACGGCCTCCTCCAGCGGAATGACCTTCTCCTCGCGCACGTATTTTCCGAGCAGACGCGCGAAGTTGCCGTACGCCCGCGGGTGCGCCGACGATTTCGTGAACGGCGGCTCCGGGGCCATGGACGCGGCATCCGAGCCGAACGACACCCACGGCAGCTTGATCTGCTTGCGGATGTTGTCCTCGGAGATCATGAAATAGACCGTGCCCACCCGGGACCGATCCTCGACGACGAGGTCCATGATCGTTTCGATCGGATCCTTGCCGCGCATCTTCGCGACTTCCGCGAGCGTCTTCCCGGTCAGCGGCTTCAGCGCGTCCGACTTGAACTCGACGAGCAGCACCCGGCCCGGCGATCCCGCGGCCAGGTACAGGTTCTCCCACGTGTCGCTCGGCGTGCCGATCTCCGCCGCGATCTTCTTGCGCATCGCGGGATCCGACAGCCGCGTGTACGCCGCGTCGTAGCCGCCGTCGAGGACCCACGGCGGCATCGCCGCGTCGAGCCCGGTCGCCCCTGCGGTATAGGTGTACATGTCGGCGGTGATCTTCAACCCCTGCGTGCGCGCGGCTTCGATCTTCGCGATGGCCTGGTCCATCTTCGGGTAGTTCTTCTGACCGGCCGCCTTCAGGTGGTAGATCTCGGCCGGGATGTTCGCCTCGCGGCTGATGCGGATCAACTCGTCGATCGCTTCGAGCAGCCGGTTCCCCTCGCTGCGCATGTGCGAGATGTACTTGCCGCGGTACTGCGCGGCGACCTTGCACATCTCGACCAGCTCCTCGGTCGACGCATAGAACGCCGGCGCATAGATCAACGACGACCCGATGCCGAGCGCGCCGGCTTCCATCTCCTGCCGCACGAGCGCGCGCATTTCGTCGAGCTGCGCCGCTGTCGGCTTCTTGTCTTCGAGCCCGATGACGTGCTCGCGGACCGTCGTGGCGCCGATGAACGACGCCACGTTCGGCGACACGCCGCGATCCTCCAGTCCCCGCAGGTACTCCGACAGTGTGGTCCAGGTAATCTCGTACCTGATGTCGCCCATCTGCTCGACGGCGCGCTTCTTCATCTCGCCGGTGAGCGGGCCCATCGAGCTGCCCTCGCCGAAGATCTCGGTCGTTACGCCCTGGCGTATGTCCCCCTGCGACCTGCCGTCCGCGATGAGCGAGTCGGTCGACCAGGAGAGCATGTTGATGAAGCCTGGCGCGACGGCAAGGCCCTTGGCGTCGACGACCTTTGACGCCGTCGCGCCGGTCAGGTCGCCGACCGCGGCGATGAGATCGCCCTTGATCCCGACGTCGGCTGTCCGGCCCGGCACGCCAGTGCCGTCGTACGCCGTGCCACCGCGCACGATGACATCGAACGTCGGCTGCTGCTGGGTGATCGCACGTTGCGGGTACAGCGCGACCGCGAGAAGGAGTGCAGTGACTGAGAGCCTGGAGAGGCGCATGCGGGGATTATATGGGTTCGCAGCTTCCGCCGTAGCGCGTGAGCGCGAAGCCGGCTGGCTCGTGGCTCGCAGCTCGTGGCTCGGAGGCCGCGGGCGGCAGCTCGTCTGCCGAGCTGCGACCCGCGACCTCTGAGCCACGAATTCTGGAGGCCGCGCCTATTGCGCGCGGAGCGCCGCGACCGGGTCGACGCGGCTCGCGCGGCGGGCCGGCACCCAGCACGCAACGGCCGCGACCGCGGTCAGGATGATGACCGCGGAAACAAGCGTCACCGGATCCCTGGCGGGCAAGCCGTACAGCAGGCTCGTCAGCAGGCGCCCGAGCGCAATGGCCCCCGCAAACCCGGCGGCGATGCCGACCGACGCGAGCGCCATGCCTCTCCGGACCACGCTCGTCACGAGCTGACCGGGCGATGCGCCGAGCGCCGCACGCACGCCGAATTCACGGGTCCGGCTCGCGACCGCATAGGCGTTGACGCCGTAGACGCCCACCGCCGCCATCAGCACGGCGACCAGCGCGAACGACGCGATGAGCAGCATGTTGAAGCGCGGGCTCACCAGCTGGCGCGCGAACTGTTGCTCGATCGTCTGGAACAGGTTCAGGTGGATGTCGGGATTGATGGCAGCGACCCGCGCCTTGATCGACTGCTCGATCCCTGGAATGCCGGGCGCGGTCCGCACGACGAGGTGAGCCGCGCCGCGCCGATACTGCTGGATCGGCCAGTAGATCTGCGGCGGCACGATTTCGTCGGGACGCCACGGTCTCACGTCCGCCGCGACGCCGACGATCTCGGCGGGGTGACTTTGGACGGTGACGCGCCTGCCGATCGGGTCCTCGCCCGGGAAGAACCGGCGCGCGAGCGCCTCGTTGATCACCGCCACGTGCGGGGACCCGAACTGGTCCGAGTCGCTGAACCCGCGGCCCTTCACGAGCCGGACGCCCAGCGTTTCGAAGTAGTGCGGATCCATGTCGAACCACTCGACGGTCGGCATCTTGTCGGGCGGCAACGTGGGCTGCCCCTCGATGGCGATGGTATCGGTGTCCCCGCCGCCCAATAGGGATCCGGATCCGCCGGATGTGAGCGCGACCGCCTCGACGCCCGGCAGCGTGGCCACCTCGTCGCGTACCTGCTGCATCAGGGACACGATCGCCCCCCCGCCTGGCAGCCTGGGCGGCACCATGAACGTGGTCACGATGCTGCTGCGATTGAAGCCCGGATCCCACTGCATGAACCGCGCATAGCTGCGCGTGAGCAGCCCGGCGCCTGCGAGGAGGACGAGCGCGAGCGACAACTGGACGACCGCGAAGACGGACCGCAGCCGGGTATCTGTCCCACCGCCGCCGCGCGTACCTTTGAGGGCGGTATTGAGATCGGTCTTCCACGCGCGGCGCGCCGGGGCGATGCCGAAGATCATGGCCGTGGCCGTCGCGAGCAGGAGCGCGAACACCATGACGCGGGCATCGACGCTGACCTCATCCAGGCGCGGAATGTTCGCAGGCGCGACCGCGACGAAAGCTGCCGTCGCCCAGACGGCGAGCAACAGGCCGAACGCGCCACCGGCCAGCGAGAGGACGAAACTTTCGGTCATGAGCTGTTGCACGAGGCGCCGCCGTCCGGCACCGAGCGACGCGCGCAGGGCGAACTCCGCCGCTCGCCCGGTGGCCCTCACGAGCAGGAGGCCGGCTACGTTCGCGCAGGCGATGAGCAGCACGAACGCCGCTGTGCCAAGGAAGATCCAGAGCGTCGTGCTGGTGTCGCCCACCGTTTTTTCGCGCAGCCCCAGGATCTTGAGTCCCCAGTCCTTGTTGGCTTCCGGATAGGCGCTCGCGAGCTGTGAGCGGACGACGGTGAGTTCGGCAAACAACTTCGACTGTGTGACACCAGCGGCCATGCGGCCGACCGCCTGGAATCCGCGCCAGTTCCGGTTGGCCACGCTCTCGGGACTGGCGGTCAGCGGCTTCCAGAGCAGCGCGTCCATGTACGGGTCCGGCATCCACACGCCAGCCGGGAGGACGCCGATGATCGTGAACGGGGAGCCATCGAGCATGATCGAATGACCCACGATGGACGAATCGCTCCCGAGCCGGCGCTGCCAGAATTCCTGGCTCACCAGTGCCACGTGGTTCGAGCCCTTCGGGAGGTCGCCTTCTTCGATCAATCGTCCGAGCATCGGCCTGACGCCGAGCGCCTTGAAGAACCCCGGAGTGACAATCCCTCCCATGCCGCCGTACTTTTCGGTGCCGCTCTGCGCGCTGAAGGACTCGGTGCGCGCGACGCCGGCGCTGTCGAGCGCGCTCGTCATGTGCGCCCAGTCCCACACGTTCATCGGCGACGCACCGCACCAGCCCGCGGGGACCGCGGCATTGGTCTCGCAGAGCGCAACGACCCGTTCGGACTCGGGGAACGGCAGCGGCCGCAGGAGGATGTTGTCCACGACCGCGAAGATGGCGGTGGTCGAGCCGACGGCGAGCGCGATGGTCGCGACAACGGCGGCAGTAAAGGTCGGTGACTTGAAGAGCGTTCGAAACGCGAAACGGATGTCGCCGAGCACCCTGTCAATCATGGCGGGCTTGCCTCACTCGGATGTTATGACTGGAAATACAGACCCGCTGGTGGCAAGTCGGATGCCAAGGAAAACCCTGGAGAATAGCGCGCCGCGGAGACCGACGTGCCTCAGACTGTCCGCCTGTGGGACGAGGACGTCCGGGGCTGAACGGAGTCACCTCCGGATCGGCACCTTCGCCCTCAACTCCTCAAACCAGTTTAGGAGGATGCTGACTTCCGTGACGACCGACGGCCACTGCGGCGTCAGACGTTTCACGCCGTAGAACCGCTGGCCGTCGCGCGAGACGTCGTAGCACCTCATCGGGAGGCAAGGGAGCGCAAGCTCGGTTACATTGAACTCGAAGAGCGGCCTCGGGCGGCCAGGCGGCGATCCGGGCTCGAATGCAGCCGCCATCATCCAGCTCCTGCCGGTCTTCAAATCCGGCTCGGTCACGAAAAACAACTCCGTCCCCTTCGGATGCCAAGCGGGAGTAATGCCGCCCTCGATGGAAACCAGCTGAGCTGAGCCCGGGCCGGGGAATGGCCGAACATAGATCTCGGGCCGGCCCGATTCGTAAGACCCGTACGCCAGCCAGCGGCCGTCAGGGGACAGCTCCGGCCACTGCTCGACAGCTGGAGTGGCGATGACCTGCCGCACAGCGCGCTGTCCATTCGCGAGCGTCACCATCACGATGTCGCCATCTCGTACGGCGGCCACCTGCTGTCCATCGGGCGTGAATGAACCAGGAAACAAGTTGCCGTTGACGAGCACCTGCGGTGGCGTCGTCTTGTCAACGCGCTGCATCGCGAGCGACCACCGCCCCCCCGTGAGCCATCGTGATACGAGCTGGTCGCCATCCGGCGACCAACTCAGATTCGGCGCCTCCCCGGTCAGGTTCAGAGGTGAGAGGTTTGTGCGGTCAAGGTCGTAGAGCCAGACGCCCGCCTCTCTCACGTTCCTGATGACGATCGCAAGACGGCGGCCCTTCGGAGACACTTTCACCATCCAGTGGTATTGCCGCACCGGTGCGCCAATCGACGTTACGCGGCCCCCGCGGTCCACCGTGACCAATTCTGCCTCGGCATAGTCCACCACCGGCCCCGGTACCCATGCAAGCGTCCCTGTCGGTGCAACGGCGAACTGCCCCGCACCCGTCTGGTTTAGAGGTGGTGTCAGTGACTGCGCTACTGTGTGATCGAGGACCGGGAGTTCCTTCCCCACTTCGAAACGCTCGGGATCGAATGGCACCGCGTACAACTGGCCCACGCGCATGAACAAGAGGTGGCCGGTGGGCACGTAGCGCGCGTCCGACGCATTCGTCAGAAGGACTTTCCGGTCCCCGGTCGTAAGCATCTGCGCCACGATCTGCTCGTCTCCCCACGACCAGGCTCGTTTGCGCACCGTATAGAGAAAAGAACGTCCGCCGGGCAGCGGCCACGGCAGGAAGTGTCTCAGCTCGGTCTCGACCCTCTTTGTGACAGCCGTCGGCGCGCCCCCGTCCGGAATCCGCCAGATGCGCCCGTCGCTGTTGTTTCCAAAGAACAGGTCGCCGCGATCGTCCCAGACCAGGCCTACGGGGGGATCCTTGATGCCGGGCGCAAGATCCGCCACGGCGCCACCGGCAAGCGGCATTCTACGAATTGCGCCTTTGGACCAGAATGCCAGCCACCGCCCGTCCGGTGACACCGCCGGGACCTGTGCGTCCTCGGTGCCCTTCAGTGGCTGTGCCTCTTCGGCTTCGGCGTCCAGCGAGCGGGCGTAAAGCTGCTGAACACCGCCGCGACGGCCGACGAAGATCAGTGTCTTGCCGTCCGGGGCCCACGCCAACGCCGTGCGCGAACCCCCCGGTGTCGACGGAGGATAAGCGCCGGGGACACCGCCGGAGTTCAGGTCCTCGGCGGGTTTGACGCTCAGGCTGACGTGCGCCGGGAACGGGCTCGGACTCGCAGGCCTCAGCGACCACATCACGCCGGCCCCGATCCCGGCCATGGCCACACTACCGGCGACCAGCAGCGCGGTGCGCACTTTCTGTCGTTCCCGGTCGTGAACGCCTGTCACGGGGCGGATGCGGCTCGTCTGGGTCGGGCCGAGCTCCTGCGGAATGTCCTCCTTCCGTAGATCAACCGCCGGCCCCACTGACAGCTCCCTCAGCGCGAATGCCAGATCGCTGGCGGTCTGAAACCGGGCCGCTGGCGCCTTCGCGAGGCACCGGTCGACGATGCGCGAGAGCACGGGGGGAATCGGCCGATCGCCGCGCGCCTCGAGCGGCGCGGGCGCCTCGCGCAGGATCGCGGTGAGGGTGTCAAGCGTCGTCGCCCCGCTGAACGCCCGCGTGCCACCGAGGAGTTCGTAGAGCACGCACCCGAAGGCGAAGAGATCGGCCCGCTGATCGACCGGCTCGCCGCGCACCTGTTCGGGCGCAACGTAACCGGGGGTGCCGACCACGACAGATGTCGGCGTGGCGTTCACAGCGCGCGTCGGTGCAAGGGTCGCGGATGCCGCGTCCCTCGCGACCTCCGCGGTTTTCGCCAGACCGAAGTCCAGGATCTTCACGCGGTCCTCGGCGGTGACGAACAGGTTTTCGGGCTTCAGGTCGCGATGAACGATCCCGTGCGCGTGGGCGGCGGCGAGCCCGTCGGCGATCTGGATGGCGTAATCGAGCGCGCGCGCGAGTGGCACGGTAGCTGGCGCGCCAGCCGCGCCTGCGACGGCGAGGTAGGCCGGCGATGTGGCACCCTCGGCCGCGGCGTTGTCGATGACGTCCCGGAGCGTCCGCCCTTCGAGCAGTTCGGTGACAAGGTACGCCGTCTCGTGCTCACGGCCAACATCGAACACCGACAAGATGTTCGGGTGATTGAGCGCGGCGGCGGCGCGCGCCTCGCCTTCGAAGCGCTGGAGGCGCTCGGGATCATCGGCGAACTCGGCCGGGAGGATCTTGATCGCGACGTCCCGCCCCAGGCGGTGGTCGTGCGCGCGATAGACCTCGCCCATGCCGCCGGACCCAATGGCGGGACCGAGCCGATACGGCCCCAGGTACGTGCCGCTGCTCGTCGGCATGGCTGCTTTCGGAGGCCTACAGTATAGACGCGCGGTCAACCGCCGGTGGCTCAGGTCCCGGGATCAACGTTCGAGTCTGCCGCGGCTGACAATGGCCAGCATCTCCCGCAGCTCGGCATCCACGGCGTCGTCGTCTTGCACCGTGTCCGCGACGACTTCCCGCAGCGCGACCTGGAACTGCTGCCGCATGCGGTGAAGCATGACGCGCAGGCTCCCCTCCGAGCTCGAGAGGCGCGCTGCGAGTGTCGCGTATGACTCGTCAGGCTCGTCGAGCACGAAGCGCCTCAGCGGATCGTAGAACCGGCTGTCCTTCATCCAGCCGGCTCGGTGTCTCGCGTCGAGGCGGTCCAGGGCCGCATCCAGCGCGTCGGCCGCCCATTGCCGCGCGAACACCTCCTCGGGGGTGAGCGTATCGGCCGGCTGGCGGGCATAGCGCTGCTCGCCGTCGTCGAAATCGAGCGTCAGGTGCACCCGTCCACCACCCCGCATCTGGGTCCGGGACAGGTCGTATTCGTTCGAGAGGAAGTTCCGGACGGCTGACAGCAAGAAGGATCGGAACCGCCCGCGTTCCTGCCGCGCTTTTGCGAAATGGCCCTTGTCGATGACCGCCGTGAAGAAGGCTTGCGTCAGGTCTCGTGCGTCTTCGACCGGCCGGCCGCTGCGGCGGATGAACGCGTAGACGGGTGTCCAGTAAATCTCGCAGAGTGTCGAGAGCGCCTCGCGCGCGCCGTCCTCCCGGAGCGCCAGCACCAAGCTCCAACGCGTCGTCTTGAATCGGCCTTTCTGGTGATCGCGTGCGGGCTCTGTCATGCGTCCGCGCATTGTCCACCCGCTGGCGCGCCCGAGCAAGGCCCTGAACGACCGGCGCTGTTAACGGCCGACCTGCAGTCCTTTATCCCCTTCCAGCGGGTGAGCTGCCGCCGCCGGCGGCCCGCCTCGCGGGAAGCGCGTCATGCAGATCTGCCGGCACGTCGGACTGCGCGCGATCGCACTTGCGGTCGTCCTGGCCAGCGCGGTCGTTCACGCGATCCCAGAGCAGCGTACGGTGGCTGGGGCCCGGACGGCGCCGGGCGACGGCGCCGCGGTAATGCCGCCGACTGCTTCGGATCTCAAGGCCGTGGGATCCGTCGACCGGTGGCGCCGGCTGATCGCTGGTGAGCGGGGCGCGCTTCCACCGTACGAGCGGTTGGTCGTCGCCGACCGCGCAGGACGCATCCTCAGGCGCGCGGATGGGAGCGGACGGGGCGTCGGCATCCCGCCCGATTGGATGCCGCTCTTGTGCGATCGGAGCGCCGCGCTGATCCTGGCGCACAACCACCCCGAAGGTCAGAGCCTCAGCATCGACGATCTGTCGCAGTTCGAGAAGCCGGGTGTGGCCGTGACGATTGCCGTCGGACACGACGGCAGCCTCTACGTCGCGGCGGCAGGCAGGTCGTACCACGCGGCGGAATTCGCTCAGGTGTACGCTGCCGCGAGCAGCGAAGTCACGCGCATGTTGCGCCTGCACCAGTCCGCTTCCGCGGCCGCCGTGACAGTCCATCGGAACCACCTGGTCGCGCTCGCGCTCGCGCGGGCAGGCGTGATCGTCTATCGCGCGGACCTCGGGCTCGAGCGACGCCAGGCTTACAACTCGTACGGGCTGCAGTTCGACGACATCGTCCACGCGGCCGCGGCGAAGGTTCACGACTCGAGCAACGGCCGCTGAACGGGGACGCGGCTGACCGTTCTACTTCTTGCCGGTCGCTACACCACCGGCGACCCAATCGACATTGACGCGCGCGACCCTGTAATCTCGCTCGCCGCGCGCGAGGTTTCCTTTCGCCAGCAGCAGATTGAGCTCGGCGTCCTGCACCTCGAGATGCGTCTTCACACCGAGCTCGTAGCCCTTTTCGGCGAGAAAGAGGAGTCGCTCGGCCTGGCGCACGGTGCCGCCGAGCGCCGTGAGGATCTCGGCCGCCTCGCGGGCCGCATCGACGGCCAGCCGGACCTCCAGCGCGATGCCATCCCGCGCCTTCACTTCGTCGAGCGAGGCGCGTGAGAGATCCGTGCGCGCCTGCGCCACCCGTCCCTTGCCGCGCATGCCGTCGAACAGGGGGACCGTGGCGAAGATGGAGGCGCTCCACGACGTGCCGTTCGCTGAGATCGACGGCAGGCCCATGCTGCGCTTCCCGAGGCCGGCGGCGAAATCGACGCGGGGCTTCGTCGCCGCCCGCGCGATCGTGACCAGCTCGCCATAGATCGACCGCTGATCGCGCAGCTCGGAGAGCTCCGGCCGGTGCTGCAGCGCGTTCTTCAGCACGTCCTCATAAACAGGCGGCGGATCGATCGCGACCGGCGGGAGCGGCGCCACGTCGAAATCCGCCGGCTCCGCGAGCAGCCACCGCAGCCGCTCGATGCCGGCCCGCACCAGGTTGCGCGCGCGAATGACCGGCGGACGCGCGTTGTCGACCGACACCTGCGCCGACAGCACGTCGTAGTCGGTTGCCGCGCCGGCCGAGACCTTGCGTTGTGTTTCCGCAAGGTGGCGTTCCTTCTGCGCCAGGTCCTCCTCGGCGAGCGACGCGGAGGACTTGGCGGCGATGACGTCGTAGTACGCCGTGGCCACGTCGCGGGCGACGGCCTGCTCGAACCGCAGGAGCTGCGCATCGGCGAGGTGGAAGCCGACGCGCGCGGCGCGGACGCCCGCGCCGACCTGGCCCCACGTGAAGACCGCCTGCCGCACCCGCACTTCCGCGACGCGAATGTCCTGCCGTCCCCCGAAGATCTCCCGGATGTCGCCGCCGCTGGAATCGTCGGAACCAAACCCGGAGAAGCCGCTGAACAGCTTGCTCTGGGTGTTGTCGAATTGCCGGAGGATCGTACCGGCGAACGTCACGTCCGGGAGGGCCGCGGCCCGTTCCTCGAGGTACTTGCCCTGCACCCAGCCGTGGTACTGGCGCGCCTTCTCGACGTCGTGGTTCTGTTTCGACGCGATCGCCAGCGCGTTGTCCAGCGTCAGCACCCGGGCGGGCCGCGCTGGCGCCTCCTGCGCGCGCGCGGGCGCGGCGCAGACGATTGCGAGCACGATCGTCGTGGCCACCGCTTCGACCGGTATCGCCGCCTTGCGGCGCCTTCGTACCCATCCGGCGAGGTCGTCGAGCAGCGTGTACACCACCGGCACGACGATGAGGGTGAGGAGGGTCGAGGTGATGAGGCCGCCGATGACGGCGCGCGCCATCGGGGCGCGCATCTCGCCGCCGGATCCGAGACCGAGGCCGAGGGGCAGCATGCCGAAGATCATCGCGGAGGTCGTCATGATGATCGGCCGGAGCCGTGTCCGGCCCGCCTGGATCACCGCGGCACGGCGCTCCAGCCCCCGTCTCCGCAGCACCTTCGTGAAGTCCACGAGCAGGATCGCGTTCTTCGTGACGAGCCCCATCAGCATGATGAGCCCGATGAGCGACATGATGTTGACCGTGTCCCCCGTCGCGCGGAGCATCAGCGCCATGCCGACAATCGACAGAGGCAGGGACAGCATGATGGCGAGCGGATCGATGAACGATTCGAACTGCGCGGCGAGAATCAGGTAGACGAACACGATCGCCAGGATCAGCGCTTCGGCCATGTAGCTGAACGACTCCACCATCGCCTCGTTCTCGCCCGAGATCACGACGTGGTAGCCGGGATCGAGGTCGAGCTTCGCGGCGACGGCGTTGACGTTGGCGACCGCCGTCCCGAGCGGCATGCCGTCCATGTTCCCGCTGACGACGACCTCCCGGGACAGATCCATGCGGTTAATCTCCGAGGGCGTGGTGCTCAGCTCGTAGCGCGCGACGCTGCCGACGGAAATCAGCCGCAGGCCGTCCTTGCCGGCCACCGCCAGGCGGAGCGCCTGCACCTGTTCGGCGTCGCGGCGCCCCTCGGCGGGCAGCCGCACGCGCACGTCGCGCGACTCGCCGGTCTCGTCCTGGAACGTGGTGACGGCGCGTCCGCCGACGAGCGCGCCGATGGGGTTCGCGACGCCGGCGGTCGAGAGGCCGACGTCGGACGCCCTCTCGCGATCGACAATCAGCCGGTACTCCGGCGTATCGTGCTCGAGCGTCGCTTCCAGATCGACGATGCCGGGCACCTCGTACAGGCGGTCCTTCAATCGCCGCGCGTACATCTTCAATTGCGAGATGTCCTCGCCGCGGATGTTCACGAGGAGCGGCTTGCGGCTGTCCATCGATTGCGCCTGCAGCAGCGACGAGACGATGCCCGGGATCTCGAGGAGCCGCTGGCGCACGCCGCGCTCGATTTCGCGTTGCGGGCGCCGGCGCTCCTCGCGATCGCTCAACTTCACGTACACCCGCGCGTCGCGCACCGTCCCGGCGTCTCCGGCGCCGATGCTCGCGTACGTGCTCTTGACCTCCGGCACGGTGCCGAGCATCGCGAGCACCTGCTCCAGCCGGCCGCGCGTCTCGTCGATCGACGCGTCTGGCGCGGTCTTGAACGAGACGACGAATTCGCCCTGATCGGAAGGGGGGAAGAACTCGTTCTCGAGCGTCGAGAGCACCCCCATGCCGGCGATGAATGCCGCGATCGCCACGCCGGCGACCGCCAGGCGGTGATTCAGCGCCCATCCGACCACCCCGCGGTATCCGTCGGCCGCGCGGTCGAACCCGCGGTTGAAGACGTCCAGGCCGCGCGCGATGAAGTGGCGCCTGCCCGTGCGCGCGATGTCCGGATCCGTCCACCGCGACGACAGCATCGGATCCAGCGTGAAGGAGACGAACAGCGAGACGGCCACGGCAAAGGCCACCGTGATCCCGAACGCGAAGAAGAAGCGTCCGACGATCCCCTTCATGAACGCGACCGGAATGAACACCGCGAGCACCGAGCACGTGGTCGCGACCACCGCCAGCCCGATTTCGCTCGTGCCCTCGCGCGCCGCCTCGAAATGATCCTGCCCGTGCTCCAGATGCCGCACGATGTTCTCCCGCACCACGATCGCGTCGTCGATGAGGAGGCCGATCGCGAGCGAGAGCGCCATCAGCGTCATGATGTTCAGCGTCATGCCGGCGAAGTTCATGACGATGAACGCCGACATCACCGAGATCGGCAGCGTCAGGCCGGTGATGACCGTCGAGCGCCACGAGTTGAGGAAGATGAAGACGATCAGGATCGTGAGCAGCCCGCCGATGATCATCGTCTGCTGCACGTCGGCGACCGCCTCCCGGATGAAGACGGAGCCGTCGCGCACCAGCTCGATGGTGGTTCCGGCGGGAAGCTCCGGCTGAAGCGCGGCGACTTCCGCCTTGACGGCGTCGGCCACTCCGACCGCGTTGGCGCCGGACTGCTTCAGGATGTCGAGCGCCACGGCGCGCGTCCCGTTGACAAAGGCGAGCGAGCGCACTTCCTCCACCGAGTCGGTGACTTTGGCGACCTCGCCGAGCGCGATCGGCCGCCCCCCGCGGGTCGCGATCACCATCGTGCGGAACTGGTCGACGCTGGCCGCGCGCGCCTCGACGCGCAGCGGCACCTCCGCGCCCCGGCTCGTCATCCGGCCGAGCGGCGTGTCGATGTTCTCGCCTCGCAGGCCGGCGATCACTTCGTCCACGCCCATGCCGAGCGCGTCCAGCCGGTCCGGCTGGACCTCGACGCTCACCTCGCGCGTGACCGGGCCGATCAGGTCCACCTTGCCGACGCCGAGCACGTTCTCGAGGCGCCGCTGCACCTTCGTCTCGACCAGCGCCGTGAGGTCCCGCGGAGACAGGCTCGTCGAGCGGACCGCGAGCGACACGATTGGAATGCCGCCGATGTCGATCTTCTCGATGACGGGATCCTCGATCGTCGCGGGCAGATCCCCGCGGATCGCCGCGATCTTCGTGCGCGCGTCCTGCACCACGCGATCGATGTTCACCTCGAGCTGGAATTCGACGACGACCTGCGAGACGCCTTCCCGGGAGGTCGAGCCGATGTGCCGTACTCCGGCGATCGGGTTGACCGCTTCCTCGATCCGCTTCGAGACGTCGCGTTCGACCGTTTCGGGCGAGCCGCCGGGGAGGATCGTGATGATCGAGATCACCGGGATCTCGACGTTGGGATAGAGATCGATGGCCAGGCGGCGGTACGACGCCGTGCCCAGGGTCACGAGCGCCAGCATCGCCACGGTTGCCGAGACCGGCCGCTTGATCGAGAGGTTGGAGAGCAGCATGGCGCTAGGACTTCCCGGCCGCGGCCACGGCCACGCGCTCGCGGTCCCGCAGGGCGAAGGCGCCGCGCGTGACCACCTGGTCGCCGGCGCTCAGCCCCTCCACGACCTCGACCTTCGTGTCCGCCGCGGCGCCGACGCGGACCGGGCGCTTCTCGGCCTGGCCGTTCCGCACGACGAAGACGTCCGCGGTCCGCTCGGTGACGTTCCAGTTGAGAAGCGCTTCGCGCGGCACGTGCAGCACCCCCCGTCGCGTGCCGGTGACGATGCGGCCCCTCACGAAGAGGCCGCCCCGCAGGGCGCTGTCGGTGTTCGGCACCTCCGCCACGATCTTCGCCGCGCGGCTCGCCGCATCCACCGCGGGGTTGATGAACATGACCTTGCCGACGAAGGTGCGGCCGGGGACGGCGTCGGTCGTGAACTCGAGCGGCTGCCCGATGCGGATGCCGGAGAGGTTCGAGGACGGCACGTCGACGGTGAGGTCGAGCAGCCGGTTGTCGACGATACGGAACATGGGATCGCTGCTGCCCATGTTCTCGACCCGGTCGCCGACGCTGATGTTGCGCTCGGCGACGATGCCGTTCATCGGCGAGTGGATGAACGATTTCGCGAGCCGCGCGTCGCCGGTCCTGACCTGCGCCGTGGCTGCGCGACTGGCCGCCTCGGCGGCCTCGAGCGCCGAGGCCGCCTCGTCGAGCCCCTGCTGCGTGATCAGTCCGTACTCTTTGAGTTGCCGCGCGCGCTCGTGCTCGCGGCGCGCCCGCGCCTCGGCGACCGTCGCCTGTGCGACAACGGCCTTGAGCGCCTCGAGTCCCGCCTCGGTCTCGGAGGTGTCCAGCCGCGCGAGTCGCGCCCCTTTCTTCACGGGCACCCACTGCGTGACGTACACCGCCGTGACGGTGCCGGACACCTCGGACTTCACGTCGGCCGAGAATTTCGGCGCCAGCGATCCGATGACGTCCACGGCGCTCGTGAGGTCGGTGGTGAAGGCGGGGGCGACTGATACCGCGACCGGCGGCCGTCCGGCCGGCGCCGCCTTCGCGGCCTGTTCGGCCGTGTTCGGGCCGCATCCGGTGAGTGCGACCGCGGCGGCCAGACCCACGACAAGCCCACCGGTCCTGATGATCTGCACCATGGCGAACGTGTGCTCCCTTGTTGGCTGTAGAGTGTTTGGGGACGGGAAAATCGTCCGGGGGCCGGGCGATTCACGATCCGTTCCGGTCGCGCAACCCGTTGTGGCCGTGGGATGTGCGGCCGGGCCGCCGCCCGACCGCAAAGAACCGGCTGTCGACCCACCGGGAATCCGTCAGGGGTCCGTCAGGGGTCTGACCCCGAAACGTCACGCGCCGCGTCAAATCGGGGTCAGACCCCAAACGGTCCCGTGCCAAGCGCCGAAGGGGTCAGACCCCGGGAGGCGGTCAGACCCCGGGAGCGGAAGGACCCCGGAACGCGGAAATCCCATGACAAAATCGACCGATGCGTAATCTCCAAGCGATACTGCGCGCCCACGCCGATCTGGCGGTCAAGGTGGGCGTGAACCTGCAACCCGGCCAGCGGCTGCTCGTCATCGGGCCGCTCGCCAACGGCGGCGTGGCGCTGGAAGCGGCGCCGCTCGTCAGGGAGATCGCCGCAAGCGCGTATCGCGCGGGAGCGCGGCTGGTCGAAGCGCTCTGGGGCGACGAGGCGCTGCAGCTCGCGCGCTTCCGGTTGGCGCCGCGCGACTCGTTCGACGAAACGTCACGCTTTCTGCCCGCCGCGCTCGTCGAGCACGCGGACGCCGGAGACGCGATCCTCTCCGTGTACGCCAACGATCCCGATCAACTCAAAGACGAGGATCCCGGTCTCATCACCGCCGTGCAGCAGGCGACCGCGCGCGCCGCGCGTCCATTCCGGGAGCGCATCTCGCGTAATGCGACGAACTGGTCCGTCGTCGCGGCGGCCGCTCCGGCGTGGGCCCGGCGGGTCTTTCCGGACGTCGATCAGGACCGGGCGCTCGAAAGGCTGTGGGACACGATTGCGCGCCTGTGCCGGCTCGACGCGCCCGATCCGGTCGCCGCGTGGCGTTCGCATCTCGAAAGCCTGACCATGCGGAAGGATCGGCTCAACCAGAGCCGCTACAAGGCGCTGAGATACCGCGGCCCCGGCATCGACCTGACCATCGGACTGCCGGAAGGACACGTCTGGGTGAGCGGGCAATCGACCAGTCCGAGAGGCATCGCGTTCGCGCCGAACATCCCGACCGAGGAGGTCTTCACCCTCCCGCACAAGGATCGCGTCGACGGCGTCGTCTCGTCGTCCAGGCCGCTCAGTTATGGCGGAACGCTCATCGACGACTTCCGTATCGAGTTCATCGAGGGACGCGCGGTGCGCGCGACGGCGGCCAAGGGAGAAGCGGTCCTGCGGGAGCTGATCGGGACCGACGGGGGGGCCGCGAGGCTCGGCGAAGTCGCGCTCGTGCCGCATGGGTCCCCGATCTCGCAGTCCGGTCTGCTGTTCTACAACACGCTGTTCGACGAGAACGCGGCGAGCCACGTCGCCCTTGGATCGGCCTACACGTTCACCCTCGCGGGAGGAGCGGCGCTGAGCGACCACGACTTCGAGCGCGCGGGCGGCAACCGCAGTGCCGTCCACGTGGACTTCATGATCGGTTCCGGCGGTCTCGACATCGACGGCGTTCGCCATGACGGCGCGACCGAGCCGCTGATGCGCGCGGGGGAGTGGGCAGAGGCTTGAGGTCAGGGTTCCAGGGGTCTAAGGTTCTAGGAGGTTCTGGCGCCGGCAGCGACGCGCTTTTTTCTGGACGAGGAAGCTGCCGCGCCCTGGCGCGATTGCCGCGGACCCCGATGGAGTGCCTGCGCTGGTCCGACGAGGCCGCTCGTTGATATCTGAAGCCCCGGAATTCGCGCGGACGGAGGAGTACTTTCGCGCAGGTCTGACAAGGGCGGGATAGATGCGGTGAGAAGCGCCGCGGCCGCAAGAATCGAAACAGAGGACATCGGCTGACCTCCGGGGTGGATGGACCTGATGACTGGCATGCTAGTATCGCGCGGTTGAAGAACGCAACCGTAACCTGGGTCTTCTGTTGCCATTTCGCCGGGGACGTCGTCGTGCAGACGCTCGGTCCCCGTCTATTGCCGTGAATGCGCACGCTGCTGTTGTCCCTCTGCGCGCTCATCGCTGCCGGGTCGTGGCAGCCGTCCACGCCGCCATACAGGAATCCCAGGCTGCCCGTCGAGGCGCGCGTCCGCGATCTGCTCGGCCGGATGACGCTCGAAGAGAAGTTCTGGCAGCTCTTCATGATCCCCGGCGATCTCGACGAAGCGTCGCACGACTACTCCCACGGCGTCTTCGGGCTTCAGATCTCCGTCGCGCCGCGCGAGGCTGACGGAACCGGACCTCTCTCTCCCCGCGCCGCCGCGCGCGCGCACGCGGAGCGCATCAACGCCATCCAGCGCTTCTTCGTAGACCGCACGCGACTCGGCATCCCCATCATCCCCTTCGAGGAAGCGGTCCACGGCCTTTCGCGTGACGGGGCGACGATGTTCCCGCAGGCGATCGGCCTCGCGGCGACGTGGGATACGAACCTGATGTCGCGCGTCGCGACCGCCATCGCCGCCGAGACCCGCACCCGCGGCATCCGCCAGGTCCTCTCACCGGTCGTCAACATCGCCGACGACGTGCGGTGGGGGAGAGTGGAGGAGACCTACGGGGAGGATCCGTACCTGAGCGCGCGGATGGCGCGGGCGTTCGTCGAGGCGTTCGAGCATGCCGGCGTCGTCGCGACGCCGAAGCACTTCGTCGCGAACGCCGGCGAAGGCGGACGCGACAGCTATCCCATCGATCGCAGCGAGCGCGCCCTCGGCGAGCGCTACTTCCCGCCGTTCGAAGCAGCTATCCGCGAAGCCGGGGCGCGTTCCGTCATGACGGCTTACAACTCCGTGGATGGATCGCCGGCAACACAAAACCGCCGGCTGCTGAACGGCGTCCTGAAAGAAACCTGGCTGTTCCGCGGGTTCGTGATCTCGGACGCGGCGGCGACCGGCGGCGCGACGGTGCTGCACATGACGGAGCCCGACACGCCGACCGCCGCGAAGGACGCATGGGAGGCGGGTCTCGACGTCGTCTTTCAATCGTCATATCCGCAGTTCCGGCCGTACTGGGAGGCAGTCCGGCGCGGACTCGTCGCGCCCGCCGTGATCGACGCCGCGGTGTCGCGCGTGCTGCGTGTCAAATTCGAGCTGGGCCTGTTCGAGGACCCATACGTGGATGGCGGGGCCGCGGCCGCCTCGAACGGCAGCGCCGCGCATCTCTCGCTCGCGCGCGAGGCGGCGCGCGCGTCTCTCGTCCTTCTGAAGAACGAACGCGCCACGCTGCCGGTCGATCCGGGCATCAGGTCCATAGCCGTAATCGGGATGGACGCCGAGGCGGCGCGGCTCGGCGGGTACAGCAGTCCCGGTGTCGAGAAGGTTTCGATCCTGGACGGGCTGCGCCGCAGGTTCACGACTGCTGACATCCGGTACGTCCCCGGGCCCGGCCGCACGATACGCGACACAGTCGTCGTACCTTCCGAGCAATTCGCATCGCGTGCAGGTGGCGGGAGCGCTCCCGGGCTCAAGGGTGAATACTTCGACAACATCAGGCTCGAGGGCACGCCGCGCCTCGTGCGCACGGATCGGCGCGTTGACTTCGGTTGGACCCTCAACCCGCCGGGCCGAGGCATTCCGTTCGACTGGTACTCCGTGCGCTGGTCCGGCACCATCGTCGTGCCGGCCGGCGGCGTCCGCCGGATTGGCGTGGAAGGCGACGACGGGTATCGCCTGTTCATCGACGGCCGCGCCGTCATCGACAACTGGCGAAAGCAGTCGTCGGGACGGCGCCTTGCCGACGTCTCCCTCGCCCCGGGATCGCGCCACGACGTTCGACTGGAGTATTTCGAGAGCACAGGCGTCGCGCGCGTGAAGCTCATTTGGGACGCGGGCGTTTTGGACGACTCGCAGACGAGAATCGACGAGGCCGTGGCGCTCGCGCGCAAGAGTGATGTCGCTGTCGTCGTTGCGGGTGTCGAGGAGGGAGAATTCCGCGATCGCGCATTTCTCCGCCTGCCCGGCCGTCAGGAAGAACTGATTGAGGCCATCGCGACGGCAGGCAAGCCGGTAGTCGTCGTGCTCGTGGGCGGAAGCGCGGTTACGATGTCGCGCTGGATCGATCGCGTGGACGCCGTGATCGACGCGTGGTATCCGGGGGAGCGCGGCGGCGAGGCTGTCGCGGATCTGCTCGCCGGCGACTACAGTCCGTCCGGGCGGCTGCCCATCACGTTTCCCATCGCCGAGGGACAGCTGCCGCTCTACTACAACCACAAGCCGACCGGCCGGGGCGACGACTACGTCGACCTGACCGGCCGCCCGCTGTTTCCCTTCGGGTTCGGGCTGAGCTACACCACCTTCGAATACTCGGCGCTCTCTCTGGCGCCGGGGACGATTGCGCCGTCGGGCAGGACCGTCATCGGCTGCACGGTGAAGAACGCGGGCACACGCGAGGGCGACGAAGTCGTCCAGTTATACGTCCGCGACGTGCTGGCATCGGTCGCGCGGCCCGTGATGGAGCTGAAGGGGTTCGAGCGCGTTCACCTCACACCCGGCGAATCGCGGGAGATCCACTTCGAGCTTGGTCCCGACAACCTGCGGATGCTCGACCGCGATATGCGGTGGGTGGTCGAGCCCGGCGCCGTCAGGATCATGATCGGCAGCTCGTCGCGCGACATTCGTCTACGCGGCGAATTGACCGTCCGCTGAACCTTCCCGTCCGCGCGCGAGTAAGACAAGGTAGACAGTCATGCCGGACGATCTGGAGCGCGACCTCCTCGACCGGTTCGTTCGAGGCGACCAGGACGCGTTCGAGGCGATCTTCAGGCAGTTCCAGGTGGAGGTCTACCGATGGATCCTGCGAATCGTGCGGGACCCCTCGGCCGCGGAAGACGCGCTGGTGGACGCCTTCTGGCGTGCCTATCGCGGGCGCGCCGGATTCCAGCCGTCGCGCGGCTTCGGCGCGTGGATGCGTCGGATTGCGACCAACGCGGCGCTCGACCACCTCAGAAGGTCGCGCAAAGCCGCGCGGCTGATCGCCGGAGGCGATGCAGTCGCCGCGCCCGCCGGGGCCGATCGCGCGACGATCGAGTCGATCGTTCGCGCCTTTGCCGCGCTCCCGCCCGGCCTGCGAGTTGTCGCGACGCTCGCGATCGTCGAGGAGCGGCCATACTCCGAGATCGCCGATGCCCTCGACGTGCCAGTCGGAACCGTCAAGTCGCGCGTCTTTCGCGCGGTTCGAATATTGAGAGAAGAACTGGCCCGCCAGGGTATCCACCCATGAACGACGACGCCCGTCTCGAGCAGATGCTGCGCGCGGCGCTGCCGCCGATGGAACCGGCCGCGCCTTCCCGCGATGTCTGGCAGTCGATCGTGGCTCGCGGCGGCAGCCGGCGCCCGGGCTGGATTGACGTGGCGATTGGCGCGATGACGATCCTTGCGCTGCTGCGGTTTCCCGGCTGGCTCTGGCTCCTCGCGTATCACCTGTAAGGAGAACACCATGCGGCCGCATCCATTGCTTCGCGCCTATATGGCCGGGATCGTGGTTCCGACGCTGTTCCTGCTCGTCATCATGGCCGTCAACGCGTATCACCGGTACTACTTCGAGGTCCCGAACCAGTTCGTGCTGGGACTGCCCGCGCGTCCGCTCGAGCGCGCGATCCTGTTTCCCATGGCGATCGTTCCGAACATCTGGGGCGTGTGGAACATGTTGCGCCTCGCGCTGCCGTCGCGGCTGCGTTTGTCGATCGGCATCCACGGCGCGCTGCTCGTGCTGGTGTTGATCCCCGGCGGGATTCTGCTGGCGCGCACGCTTGACGTCTTCACGATCCAGATGCGCTTCGCGCTGCCGATGGTGCCCATCGGCATGGCGATCTACTACCTCGCCTGGAAGTACATCGTCGGATTCCTGAACGACGAGATGGGAATAGGGTGAGGCAGCCCTGAAGGGCTGCGCAACACGTCCCACGAAGACAGGGGAGCTAGCCCTGCGCGAGTATTCCCCGCAGCGTGTCCGCGCATGCGCGGCTCTCCGCGTCGCCGGTCACGATCTCAATCGCGTCGGGGCTGCTCACGCCGAGCTTGACTTCCACCGCGCGGGCGATCTGCTCCTGCTGGAAGATCGGCCGGCCCATGATCGCCTGGTTCGCGCCGAGCGACTTCAGCATCGCCACGCCGACCGCGTCGACCGCGACGCGATCGTCGCCGGCAATCATCACGTTCCCGGCCTTCAGCTCGCCACGCGACGGGCCGCCGTCCGTGAAGGCCGCCACGCCGTCCAGAACGATCAGGCTCGGCTTGTACCCCGTGTTCAGTTCCGCGATCATCCTCCGCATGTCGGGCGAGCGGTGCATCGTCCGGCGGATTGGCTTCGGCGTGAGGCCGACCGCCAGCTTGAGCGACAGGGTGAAGACGCCGCCGGCGCCGTGCGTCTTGAGGCAGCACGTGGTGACGGTGTACTCGGAGTCGACGATGAGCCGCGGGAGGTGGAAGCCGTCGGGCCAGTTCGTGCCCGCGGCAGGGAAGGCGACCCAGTCGCTCTCCGGGATCTGCTCGTAATCGACGACGTCGAATTTGAGGTCGCGCGCGAGATCGAAAGTGCCCTTCTGTTCCATCACGCCGTGCGTCCGTGGCGGACCGCTCGACTCGCCAAGCGTGATCGAGCGCGCGCCGCGCTCGTGCAACTCGGTGACGATCTGCGCGAGGGTGTCGTTGTGCGTGGATCCGGGCGTCGCATCGGCCGAATTGAAGTTCGGCTTGATGACGACCTTCTTGCCGGAGAGGCCGCGAGGGTTGAGCAGTTTCAGGACTTCGGTGACGCCGCGTTTGCGATCGGTCGTCCGGACGAGCGCGACGCCGCTCCGGCGCGGGCCCATGATCTGGGCCAGATCGCCGGCGCCAAGAATCGGGAAAGCAGCAAGGCCGGCGGAAACAGTACGGACGAAGTCACGCCGGTTGACGCCATGGCAGGAGTGCGGCACGGACGGCCTCCTTGGGAAGCGGTATGAAGGATGCCATCACTCTACTCCCGTTTCGTGACTTTGGCACCGTCCCGCACCGCGTCGCTCGGAAACACGATGATCTGATCGCCGGCCGACAGGCCCCGCAGGACCTCCGCATCGAGCCCGTTGCGCTCGCCGATCTCGACGGCGCGCGTCGCAGCCACGCCGGCCTGAACGCCGTAGACGGCCCAGCTCGATTCGTGGCGGAACAGGCTGCTGGTCGGGATCTTCAGCACCTTCTCGCGCGACGACACCACGATGCGGACCTCCACGCGGTAGCCATCGCCGATGGACGCCCGCCCCTGCGGCGGATCGTCGAAGTCGACGATCACGTTGACGCGCTGCTCCTCGACGCCGAGCGCGGAGATCTTGGTGAACCCTGACGGCTCGATGCGGCGCACCCGGCCGGTGAGCGGATGCTCGCCGCCCCACTGCTCGATCAGCACCTTCTGCCCGGGCTGCACTCGGACCGCGGCGCTGGAGAGCAGGTCGGACACGATCTCGAGGTCCCTGACGTTTCCGATTTCGAGCAGCGGCTGTCCGGTCGGCACGACCGCTTCGCTCTCCTGAAGCCGGCGCAGCACCACGCCGTCGATCGGCGACCGAAGGGGTATGGTCGACGCGCGGCCGCTGCGCGTCTGCATCAGGCCCGCGCGGGCGACCTCGTGCTGGTACTCGGCCGTGCGGACCGCAAACCCGGCGGACTGGAGCGCGCGCTCGAGTGACTGCGCCTGCTGCTCCGCCGCGTCGAGCTCGCGCGGCGCGATCACCTTCTGCTCCACGAGGCTCCGTGAGCGCTTCAGCTCGGCCTGCGCGAACGTGAGGTCCGCCTTGATGCGCTCGCGATCCGCCCGGGCGCCGCCGACGGCTGATTCCGCGGCCTTCAGCCGCCCTTCAAGTTCCGCGCGCGTTCGCACGTCGAGCAGCGCGGGATCCGAGGGCTCGAACTGCGCGAGGATCGTCTTGCCGGCCACCACGGGATCGCCCGGCTCCAGCTCGATGCGCCGCATCCGGCCGGGCACCGGGGCCGAGACGATGTACCGATCGCGGATGCGCGTGCGCCCCTCTTCGTCAACCGTCACCTGGAGGTCGCCGCGTTCCACGTTCGCGAAGTCGGCCGGCACGGGCTGCGGCCGGAACGCCCAGAATCCGAGCAGCGCCAGGACGAGGATGACCGGACCGATACGGAGGAGTCGTTTCATTGATCAAGAAGCCGGCAGCCGGCAGCAGGCAGCAAGCAGTGGATCACGCTGTCGCGCTGCGAAAGCCTTCTTATTCAGCGGAACACCTCGACACACTGCCAGCTGCCCGCTGCCCGCTGCCTGCTATTCTCTTCTTGTTTCGGAAGCACGCAGCATGCAGCACGCGGAAGGCAGTGTATCAAGCTGTCACGCTGTCAGCTTGTCTCACTGCCAGCTGCCCGCTGCCAGCTGCCTGCTATTCCCTTGTCTTCAACACCGCCACCAGATCGAGATGATCCAGCCGGCGGCGCACCGCCAGGCCGGACAGGGCCGCCGCGACGAGCACCGCGGCCGTCGCGTACGCATATGTGCGGACCGTGATGACGAGAGGGAACCGGTACAGCTCGTTGCTCAACGCGTTGAGCAGCACGCCCGCAGAAATGTACCCGACCACGAGGCCGATTGGAATCGCCATCACGACGACGACCGCCAGCTCCCCCAGGAGAATGAACGAGATCTCGCCCCGCGTGAAGCCGAGCACGCGGAGGCTCGCCAGCTCCCGGCTGCGTTCCGACAACGAGACGCGCGCGGCGTTGTACACGACGCCGCCGGCGATGATGCCGGAAAAGAGCAGGTTGAAGAAGATCATGATGTAGAACGTATCCGCGAGCGTCTTCTGAAAGCTCTCGATCGCCGTTTGCTTCAGGTTTACTCCCGCGACCATGGGCGTCCTCTTCAACCGTCGATAGAGGGAGCCCGCGGCTGAGGGATCGACCGTGAGAAACGCGCCGGAGATGGTGTCTCCTTCGCCGAGCAGATGCCGCAGGGCGTCGATCTCCATGTAGGCCGACGTGCCCATGTACTCTTCGACGATTGCCGCGACCCGCACGTCCCGCACGGGACGGCGTCCGTCGAGGACTTCGATCGTAATGGGATCGCCGGGCCCGGCGCCCAGCACCTCCGCGAGCGCGTCCGAGAGGACGAGTCCCTGGGGCGGGAGGCGGATGGGGCCCGAGCGAACATCCACGACACGCCTGAGTTCGGGCTGCGCGACCAGTCCCTGGAGCGACGTGATGCGCGATCTGTGCGCGGAGCGCAGCCGGACCGGGACGGCGCGCACCGGCTCGGCGTAGAGGACGCCCGGCAGCCGGCCCATCTCGTGGATGGCTCGCGCCGAGGCTGGCAGCACCAGCGAGACGGTCACGTGCTGCCGCTCGATCGAGAAGAACTGAAGGTCCATCAACACCGCGATCGCGTCGATGAAGAACGTGCCGAGCACCAGCAGCGTGATAGCGGTGGCAATGCCGATGACGGACGTAGCCGCGCGGACCGGATGCCGTCCGACGTTCCTCAGGATCATGCGGACCGGCGCCGACAGCAGGCGCGCCAGTCCCGCGCGTTCGAGCCAGCTATGCCGGTATCGCGCGGGCGGCTCGGGCCGCATCGCCTCCGCTGGCGGAAGGGCCGCGACCCGGTACACGGCATTCACGGCGCCGAGGATCGCCGCCACAAAACTCACGATGACGCCGCCGGCGACGACGGCCGCGGGCAGATGGTACTGGAGCACCGGAAACCGGAAGAACGCGTTATACAGCTGGATCATGCCCGAACCGAGCAGCGACCCGAACACGGTCCCGATTGCGGCGCCCGCCGCGCCGATGAGCAGACTCAGCTTCGTGTAGTGCCACACCAGCTCCACGTTCGTGTAGCCGAGCGCCTTCAGCGCCGCGATCTGCTCCCGCTGCACCGCGACGATTCGCGTGAGGACGACGTTCAGCAGGAAGGCGGCGACCGCCAGGAACACGACCGGCAGGATGAAGCCGACGTTCTGCAACTGTTTCAGCTCGCTGTCCAGGTAGAAATGTGACGTCTGCAACGAGCGCGGTATGGACCCCAGGCCGCCATAGATGGACAGCATGCGATCGAGACGGGCGATCACGTCCGCGCTCGATGCGCCAGGCAGCAGCGTGAGGGACAGGTTGTTGAACCCCCCCTCCATGTTGAACGCGGCGGCCAGGCTCCGCCCCTGCATCCAGATGATGCAGAACCGCGAGTCGTCCGGCACCAGCTCGCCGGGCCGGATGCTGTAGATGTACTCCGGCGACAAAGCGACGCCGACGATCTCCAGCTCACGCCGGCGCCCGTTGATGATCGCGCCGAGGCGATCGCCCGGTCCGAGCGACCGCGAGATCGCGAAGGCCTCGCTGACCAGCACCTCGTCCGCGCGCCCGACGGCCGGAAAGCGCCCGCGCCGGAGGAAGAGATCGTTGAGCATCGGCGCATGCGGGATGTCGATCCCGATCAGCCTCGCGCTGGCAGGCTCCGACAGCTTCGGGACGTCGAGCGTCACGTCCACGACGACCCGCGTGTCGGCGCGGGCGACGCCCGGAATGGCGGCCACGCGGTCCTTCACGAACAGCGGCGCGCGCGTCATCCCGGTGAACACGTCCGCGAACCTGTACCGCTCGTAGTACATCGTCTGTGTCAACCGCAGCGATGCGAACGTGCTCAGATACGTAATGAACATCGCCACGCCGGCGCCGATGACGAGGCTGATCGCCAGCGCCTGGCCCTTGAGGTGCCAGACGTCACGAAGGAGCTTGCGGTCGAGCGGCCGGATCACCATGACAGCTCCGACGCCATGACCTTGTGCTCGTTGCGCCGCTCGCTGACGATGTGTCCGTCGGACAGGCTGACGACGCGGTCGGCCATGCCGGCGACCGCCGCGTTGTGGGTGATGACGGCGGTGGTCGTGCCGAGCTCGCGGTTCACCTGCGCAATCGCCTCGAGGACGAGCACGCCCGTGGCAATGTCGAGCGCGCCGGTCGGCTCGTCGCACAGAAGCACGTCGGGCCGCTTGGCGACCGCCCGCGCAATGGCGACGCGCTGCTGCTCGCCGCCAGAAAGCTGCGACGGAAAGTGGTCGAGCCGGTCCGTCAGATTGACGAGCCGCAGCGCCTCTTCCGGCGCCATCGGCGTGTCGACAATGTCCGTGACGAGGGCGACGTTTTCGCGCGCGGTGAGGCTGGGAATCAGGTTGTAGAACTGGAACACGAACCCCACGTGGCGCCGTCGGTACATCGTCAGCGCGCGCTCGTCGGCGGTCGTGAGGTTCTGCCCGCGATACGTGACGGTGCCCGACGTGGGCACGTCGAGTCCGCCGAGGATATTGAGCAGCGTGGACTTGCCGCTCCCCGAGGGGCCGAGCAGGACGAGGAACTCCGACTCGTGCAGCTCGAGGTCGATCCCACGCAGCGCGTGTACGTCCACCTCGCCCATGTGGTAGACCTTGGTGATGCCGCGCGCGGTGAAGACGGGGAGCACGTCCTTACTTTAGTCGATAGTCGATAGTCGATAGTCGATAGTCGATAGTCGATAGTCGATAGTCGATAGTCGATAGTCGATAGTCGAGGGTACACTCTTCAGATGACCAGGCGGGATTTCCTCGTCGCCGCCGGTGCGGTCCTGGCCGTACCGCGCGCCCCCATCCATCTGCGGCCTGCCCTGAGCTCTTCGAAGCTCCGGTCGAAGGGGCCGGCCCCTTCGCCACCCCAACTCGCGTGGCAGCGCGACGAGCTCGCCATCTTCGTCCACTTCGGCGTGAACACGTTCACCGATCGCGAGTGGGGCGACGGCAAGGAGGATCCGGCGATCTTCGCACCCGGCGCGCTCGATGCGCGGCAGTGGGCCAGGGCCGCGCGCGCCGGCGGCTTCCGCGCGGTGATTCTGACCGCCAAGCACCATGACGGCTTCTGCCTGTGGCCGACGCGGACGACGGAGCACTCCGTCCGGCGCAGCCCGTTTCGAGCGGGCGGCGGCGACGTCGTGCGCGAGTTCGTCGACGCCTGTCGCGCCGAAGGCCTCCGGCCGGGTCTGTATCTGTCGCCCTGGGACCGCAACAATCCGGTCTATGGAGACTCGCCGCGCTACAACGATCTCTATTGCGACCAGCTCACCGAGCTGCTCACGAACTACGGCTCGCTCAGTGAAGTGTGGTTCGACGGCGCGAACGGCGAAGGGCCCAACGGCCGGCGCCAGGTGTACGACTGGCCGCGCGTGTTCGCGCTGGTACGGCGGCTCCAGCCGAACGCGGTCGTGTTCTCCGACGCCGGCCCGGACGTGCGATGGTGCGGCAACGAGAACGGCACCGCGGGAGAGCCGAACTGGTCCACGGTCGATCCGGCCGCGGTTCCGTATCCTGGCGCGAGCGGTCCCGGGATCACCGAGGCGCTGCAGCACGGCCATCCGGACGGGCGCGTGTGGCGGCCCGCGGAGGCGGACACGTCGATCCGGCCGGGATGGTTCTACCATCCGGCCCAGGACGGGCGAGTCAGGACGGCCGATCAACTTGTCGATCTGTACTTCAAGTCGGTCGGGCGAAACGCCAAGCTGCTGTTGAACGTGCCGCCCACGCGCGACGGGTTGCTGCACGAGATCGACGTCGCTCGACTCGCCGGAATGCGCGAGCGCCTGCGCGCGCTCTTCGCCGTGGACCTGGCGCGTGGAAGACGAGTCGCGGCGGTGCGCGGCGGCCTCGCGCCGGCGTTCGAAGTGGATCTCGGGCGGACCGTTACCGCGTCGATCGTGCGCCTCGCGGAGGACATCACAAAAGGACAGGCGGCCGCCAGGTACACGCTTCACGCCCAACTCCCAACTCCCAACTCCCAACTCGGGGGAGAGTGGCGCGTGCTTTCGAGCGGCGCAACGATCGGCTACGCGCGGATCGATCGATTCGAACCCGTGCCCGCGCGGCGCCTCCGCGTTGTTGTCGAAAACGCCGTCTCCGCTCCGGGACCGTTGACGATCCAGGTGTTTGCAGGCGAACGAACACCGTGAGTGAGCCGCGTGAGCGGGGTGGGGATCGTGGGGTCCCCGCCCTTCGACGACGCTCAGGGCGTGCCGAGCCCGTTGAAGCACGCGAGCGAGCGCGTAGGGGGACCTGGCCCGCCTCCGCCGCGAAGCGGCTTCGGCGAGGTCTCGCCGGAGCGCGACTGACAGCGCGGGCGCGAAGGCGGACGGGGCGAAGCCCCCCAGGGGTTGAAAGGGAGTAGTCATGATCGATGCCGCGTATTTCGAGGACTCGGTGCTGCAGCTTCGCAAGCTGAAGAAGCTCGCCGACAAGGCGATCGGGCAGACGGAGGATCAGCACCTCTTCGTCAGGCTCGATCCGGAAGCGAACAGCATCGCGCTCATCATGAAACACATCGCCGGCAACATGCGGTCGCGCTGGACGGACTTCCTCACGGCCGACGGCGAGAAGCCCGATCGCAATCGCGACAGCGAGTTCGAGGAGGAATCCGAGACCCGCGCGGCCACACTGGCCACCTGGGAGGACGGCTGGAACGTCATGTTCCGGACGCTCGAATCGCTCTCCGCGGCGGATCTCGAGAAGACCGTCTACATTCGCGGCGAGGCGCACACCGTCATGCAGGCGATCGGCCGCCAGATGACCCACTACGCGAGCCACGTGGGCCAGATCGTGTTTCTGGCCAAGCACTTCGCGGGTTCCCGGTGGAAGTCGCTCAGCATCCCGCGGGGCAAGTCGAAGGATTTCGAAGTGGCGAAGGACGGCCGCCCCTACAACGTCGAGCAGCGGTAGACTACGCGCTGAAGGCAGCCCTAACTAAAGGGCTGCGCAACAGGAACGCGCGGTGTTGGAACCATGTTGGTGTTGGAACCGTGTTGGTGTTGGAACCGTGTTGCGCAGCCCTTTAGGGCTGCCTGGCATCGACCATGGCTGATCCAAAACCGACGCCTGACGCCGAGCTCGTCAAGGTATTCGTGACCGGGGACGCCGGTCTGATCGGCGTCGCGCGGTCGCTGCTCGACGCCGAGGGCATCGACTACATGCTGCGCGGCGAAGGGCTGCAGGATTTGTTCGGCATCGGCCGCGTGAGCGGCTACAACTATGTCGTCGGTCCGGCGGAATTCTGGGTCCGCTCCGAGGACGCCGCCCGCGTAACGGCGCTGCTCAACGATCTCGGCGCGAGCGAACGCAATGAGTGAGCCGCGCGAGCGGAGCGGGGATCGTGGGGTCCCCGCCCTTCGACGACGCTCAGGGCGTGCTGAGCCTGTCGAAGCACGCGAGCGAGTGCGTTGGGGGGGGCTGGCGGGGCGAAGCCACCCAGGGAGTAGACGATCTCGGCGACACCAACACATAACAAAAATGGAAACACGCGTGCGTCGCATCATCTTGACAACGGCGCTGCTGGTCGTGGTTTTCGCCACCGGCGGCGGAGTGCTTTCGCAGTCGGCCACGAAGAGAACTTCCGTTGTCCCTTCCTCGGGCTTCGCGGCCGACCGGCTCGCGCGAATCGACGGCGTCCTGCAGCATTACGTGGACGACAACCAGATCGGCGGCGCCGTCGCGCTGGTGCTGCGCGACGGCAGGAAGGTGTACGAGCGCGCGGTGGGCTGGAGCGACAAGGAAGCCGGCCGGCGGATGACGCCGGACACCATCTTCCGCATCGCCTCACAGACGAAAGCGCTCACCAGCGTCGGCATCCTTTCACTGGTGGAGGAAGGGAAGATTGGAATCACCGACCCCGTCAGCCGGTTCGTTCCTGCCTATGCGAAAACGACGGTGGCCGTCCGCAAGGAAGGCGGCGGCATCGACATCGTGCCGGCGCGCCGCCAGATCACGATCCGCGACCTGCTGACGCACACCGCGGGCATCTCGTACGGCACCGATGCGCACATCCGCGCGCTGTACCAGGAGAAGGGGCTCGGCCCCGCGGCAGGCAACGGCTGGTACACGGCGGACAAGGACGAGCCGATCTGCGACACGATGGAGCGGCTCGCGACACTGCCGTTCGTATCGCAGCCCGGCGAATCGTGGGTCTACGGCTACAACACGGACATCCTCGGCTGCGTCGTCGAGCGCGCGTCCGGCGTGCCTCTCGACCTGTTCATTCGCACGCGGATCACCGGTCCGCTCGGGCTCGAGGACACGCAGTTCTTCCTCCCGCCCGCCCAGCGCGATCGCCTGGCAGTGGTGTACGCGAGCGGACCCGATGGCAAGATGGTCCGCGCACCTGAAGGAGGGCGCGGTCAGGGCTCGTACGTGGACGGACCCCGCCGCAGCTTCGCGGGCGGCGCCGGATTGCTGTCCACCGCGCGCGACTACGCGCGGTTCCTCGAGATGATCCGCAAGGGCGGCGCCCTCGACCGCGTGCGCATCCTCTCGCCGCGCGCCGTCCGGCTGATGACCACCAACCAGGTCGGCACGCTGCACTCGACGACCGGCCTCGGCTGGGGACTCGGCTTCGAGACCACGGATCGCTACGGCGCGAACGGCATGGACGCGCCGCGCGCGTTCGGATGGGGAGGCGCGTACGGGTCGAACTACCGTGTCGACCCCGAGTCGCGTATCACCATGGTGCTCATGATCCAGCAGATGCCGAACACGACCGACATCGCGCGCAAGTTCTCGACGATGGTGTATCAGGCGCTGATGGATTCGGAAGGGCAGCCCTAAAGGGCTGCGCAACCCGATCGCGTGCGCCGCGGTGTTGCGCAGGGCTTCAGCCCTGCCTATTGCGCAACCCGATCGCGTGCGCCGCGGTGTTGCGCAGGGCTTCAGCCCTGCCTGTTGCGCCACCCGATCGCGTGCGCCGCGGTGTTGCGCAGGGCTTCAGCCCTGCCTATTGCGCAACCCGATCGCGTGCGCCGCGGTGTTGCGCAGGGCTTCAGCCCTGCCTGTTGCGCAGCCCTTCAGAGCTGCCTGACGATCGTCAACGCGTCCCGGCAGTCGCCGGCGCGCTCGACGACTTGATGAACGCCGCCGTGTCGCGCTTCAGCGCGGCGTGCGCCGAAGGCCGGATGTACATCATGTGGCCGCCTTCGTAATAGGTGAACGACACGCGGTCGGTCACCGGCTTGTCGTAAGCGAGATGGGTGAAGTTGAATTCCGCGCCTCCAACCAGCGTCGCCATGTCGTAGTACCCGCACACGACGAGCACCTTCAGGAACGGATTCTTCGTCATCGTCAGGCGCAACTGATCCGTCATGTCCATGTAACGGTTCTGCACGTACGTCCACGGCCGCACGTTGCCCGACGTCGGGTAATCGAGCTCCGACTCCCATTTCAGCTCGTTCTTCACGTAGTCGCGGAACATGGCGACGTAGGCGCCCTGTAACGCCGTGTTCGATGGATCGAACTCCTGGAACTCTCCCGCCGCGTCAGCGTCGATTGCCGTAAAGCGGCTGTCGAGCCGGCCGACGACGCGCCGCTGGTCCCGCAGCAGCTCCTTGCGAAAGCGTCCCGAGTCGACGCGGAGATTGGCCGCGAGAATGAACTTCGGCGACAGCCCAGTGTGGCGCGCGAGCGTGTCGGCCATGCCCGTACGCTCGACGTCGGACAGCGTGTTGCCTTTCGTCAGCGCCTGCATGTAGTCGCCGAACGCGAACTTCCGCGCCTCGTCGACGACCTGCGCGACCGTCTTCTGCTGCTGCTCAGGCGCGAGCTTCTTGTGATACCAGGCGGTCGCGGCAAACGTCTCGATCTGGACCGCGTAGGCGATGTCGTTGTCGGGCGACGGCGAGAGCGTCTGGTACGTGAGCAGCGAGGAGACGAGGACGATCCCGTTCAGCTCCACGCCGTGGCGCGACTGCAGCTCCTGCGAGAGGCCGGCGGATCGAATCGTTCCGTAGCTTTCGCCAATCAGGTACTTCGGCGACGGCCACCGGCTGTAGGCGGTGAGGTACTCCTTGATGAACAGGCCGAACGCGCGGATGTCCCCTTCCTGGCCGTGGAACTGCGCGTTCTCGACGCCGGCGACGACGCGGCTGAAGCCGGTGTCGATCGCGTCGACGAAGACGAGATCGGACACGTCGATGAGCGAGTTCGGATTGTCGACCAGCTCGTACGGAGGCGCCGGCTGGAATCCCTCGCCGGCCATCTTCACGTGCCGCGGCGCGAACGATCCCATGTGCAGCCAGACGGACGCGGATCCCGGTCCGCCGTTGTAGAGGAAGGAGACGGGCCGATTCTTCACGTCCTCGCCGTCCTTCATGTATGCGACGAAGAACATGCGCGCGGCAACCTTGCCGTCCTCGAGGCGAATCGGCACCGTGCCGGTCGTCGCGGTGTACTTGATCTCGCGTCCGTCGAGGCGGATGGCGTGTGAGGTCTGGGACACCTTCTCCTCGGCCGCCGTGGCCACCTCGTAGCGGCCGCGCTGCTGCTCCGGCGGCTGGGCGTCGGGCTGCGCACTCCCACGTCTGGGCGGCTGCGCGAGCGCCGCGGGAACGAGAAGGATGGAGGCGACGATGGCATGAAACAGGTGACGTCTGAGCATCGGGATCTCCTCGGAAGCGACGGCGGAGGGCAGATGATAGCCCTTCGACAGGGCGCAGGGCTAGTGTCCCGTCCCCGTGGTTCGTGACATAACTCCCGGGCGGGGCATTCCGTCTGGCTGCGTTGCTCCTTCCTCAAATACACCCAGTATTCTCGGTCGTCGCGCCTTGCCAGCCAGGCGCCGCGCTCCGGGATTGATGCCACGATCCACGGGGACGGGACACTAGCAGGCGCCGCCGGTTGTATGCAGAGCTACACGTCCTGCCTCAACTGTGCCACTGTGGCCCCGAGGTGGGTCTCGGGCGCGTCCTGGAATGATCGCACCAACGGATGCCGCTCGAGCACCGCCTGGACGATGCCGCGCTGCACACCCCGCCCGCGGCCGTGAATCAGCCGCACCTCGCGCAGGCCGGCCTCATGCGCCGCGCGCACGTATTCCTCGACCACCGACGCCACGTCGCGTGGAACAAAGGCGTGCAGGTCGAGGGTGCCCTCAATCGGTATTCGATGGATCATTGAGCAAATCGCCTTTCCGCCTTCGCAACGCTCGAGCTGGCGCGGGAAAAACGGGTTGCAACTACCCGGGCCATTATCCTATGCTCACGAGCACCCCGCCTGATGACGAGAGCTCAGCTTCGCATCGTGCCCGTCGCCGCCGGAGCACAACGCGTCGACCTCGTCGAGTCGATCCGTCGCGCAGAGCCGGGGGCCGAGCCGCGCCTGTACGCGGCGTTCGGACCGCGGGTGCAGCATCTTGCCGGCCGGTACGGGCGCTTTGGCCGCGTGGCCGCCGAGCTGCGCTCGGAGGTGATGCTCCGGGTGCTGACGACGATCCGATCCGGACGCGTGTCGGCCGGGGAGCCGCTCGCCGGGTTCGTGCTCAAAACGGCGCGCGACGTCATACGGGAGTTCGCCCGGCAGTTGAATCGGCGCGCGGGCCCGGTGCAGGCCCAAGTCAGCTCCGTTGACGCCGACGCGCGCGCCGTGGGGGCCCTGCGGGAGGCGATCCAGGGGTTCGGCGATACGGACTGCGCGTTTCTCCGGATGCACTACTACGAGGACTTGCCCCATCGGGAAATCGCGCGGCGTCTCGGCGTCGGGGTCGAGCGCGTCCGCCGGATCGAGTCGCGGACGCTCGCAGAGTTCCACGCCGCATACGGCGGGCGGTGAACGCGAACGAAGCGGAGCGAGCTGCGAGGAGCGAGCGCGGCGAAGTGAGCTTGGCGGGGTGCCCGCCTTCGCAACCGCCGGGCCAACCCGTCGCTTCGGCGAGGCAAGCGGATCGAAGAAAGCAAGAGCGCGAGCGTGGCGGAACGAAGCAAGCTTGGCGGGGTGCAGGGGCACCGCCTATCAAAAAATGACTCACGACGAGATCGAGCGCTCCGATATCCTGGACCGCTACGCACGCGGCGAGCTGTCCGGCACCGAGCGCGACGAGGTCGAAGCGCACTACTTCGGCTGCGACGCCTGCTTCGAGCGCGTGCAGGACGCCGCGCGGTTGAAGGGCGCCGTGCGCGCGGCCGTCGACGATGCCTGGCTCGCGGGATCGGCGCGCGGGATGACCTCGCCGGTCCCGACGAAGTGGGCGTTCGTGCCCGTGGCCGCCTCGCTCCTGCTCGTGACGGCGTTGGGCTGGCTCGCGCTGTTGCGCGTACCGCAACTGCAGCAGGAAGCCGCGGACGCGCGCACCGAGCGGGACGCGGTGCTGGCGCGTGCGAGGGTGACCACGCCGCCGCCGCCGGCCGAACCGGAGGCCAATGTCCCGGTCGCCATCCTCCAGGCGGAGCGGAGCACGGGCGCGCCCGCCGTGCTGACGGTGTCGCGGTCGGCGAGCCACGTGCTGCTCTGGATTGACGCGCCCGGAGTCGGCGACGGCGCGCGTCTGACCATTCGCTCGGCCGTCGGGGCGGATCGAGTGCAGATCCCCGCGCTGCGCCGCAACAACGAAGGCGCCTTTGTCGCGAGCGTGCCGTCCGCCTTGCTTCCTCCCGACACGTACCGAGTGCGGCTGTTTCGCTCCTCGTCTCCTGACGCGCCGCTCGCGGCCGAGTACCTGCTGCGGGTCGTCGCGGGGCAGTAGTGCGTCAGCCCAGCATCCTCAGCCGGCTTGGCGCGGCGGTGCTGGCCGCGGCGGCCATCATCGGTCTGGGGGGCTTCGCCCCGCCAGACGTCCGGGGGCGCCCGCTCGCGGGGACCCAACGATCGCCACTCCGCTCGCGCGGCACACTCACTTCGTTCGTTCGCTCCGGTCCTGCGGCTCGCGGCACGGCCCGCCAGACGCCAGCGTCGACCCAGGAGACCTCCAAGGCAATCGATGCGCTGCTCGCGAAATCGGCCGAGGCCCAGGTCCGGGGCGAGTTCGCCGAGATGCAGCAGGCAGCCGAGCGCGCGCTCGATCTGAGTCGCGCGTCCGGCGATCCGCTTCGAACCGCGCGCGCCCTTCTCGCGATAGCCACGTCGAAGTTCTACCAGTCGAAGATCGTGGACGCGGTTCCGCTCCTGCGCGAGGGGCTGCCGCTCGCCGTCGCCGCGGGCGACCGGAAGCTGGAGGCGCGGTATTACAACGGGCTCGGCCTCAACCTGCGCGAGCTCGGTGAGCACGAAGAGGCCGTCGATTACCTGCGGCGGGGCCTCGAGCTCCAGCGCGCCGAGGGCGATCGGCTGGAGCAGAGCCGCGTGCTGCGCAACATCGCCGTGCTCTACTGGATGCTGGGCGACACCGAGCGTGCCGGACTGAACGCGCGGCAGGCGCACGCGCTGGCGGTCCAGGCGGGCGACGTGATGTTCCAGAAGCTGACGCTGGAGACCGTCGCCATTCAGCAGCTCGCGGCCGACGATCCGGACGCCTCGGTCGAGACCCTCAACCGCGCGCTCGGTCTGCCGCCGACGCCGCAGGCGCCGCTCATCGACATGGAGGTGCTGGGCAACCTCGCCGCCGCCGAGCTCGCGCGCGGCCGTTACGACGCCGCCGTCGCGACCGCGACGCGATCGCTCGACGTGCCGCAGAGCAGCGGATACCCGTTCGGCCGCGCCGTCATGTACGGGATTGTCGGCCAGAGCTGGTACCGGCTTGGTCGAATGGACGAGGCGCTCCGGTGGCTGATGAAGGCGCGTGAGTCGTGGCGCACGCTCGGCGAAGCCGTGCATCCCACGCGCGCGCTGGAGACGGAGCTGTGGATCGCCCGGGTGCTGCGCCGCCAGGGGGAGAAGCGCGCGGCGCTCGATATCGACCTGGCACTGCTCGACGGCATGGACCGCGCCCTGGCGAGCACGAACGTCAACGACGTGTCGCGCGCGACCGCGGCGACCACGGCAGCGGACCTGTACACCGAGACGATCGGTCTGCTGCTCGAACAAGGACGGATCGAGGACGGGTTCGACGCCTCGGAGCGTTACCACGCGCGCTCGTTCCTCAGCACGCTGGCCGAATCGCGCAGCGGGGCGGCGCGCGCGCTGACGGCCGGCCAGCGCACGCGCGAGGCGGCGTTGGCCTCGCGCGCCTCCGGAGTGCAGAAGCAGTTGTGGGACCCGGCGCTCCCAGCCCCGGCGCGCGCGTCGCTGACTCGCGACCTGGCGGCCATCGACGACGAATTCGACGCCCTGCGGCGCGAGATCCGCCGCAGCAATCCGAAATATGCGAGCGTCAGGTACCCGGCGCTCGCCACCGCCGCGGAACTGATCGCCGCACAGCCGCGCGGCTCGGTCCTCCTGTCGTTCGTGCTCGGCGACGAGCAGTCGTTCGCATGGGCGATCACCGGCCGCGGCATCACCGCCGCGACGCTGCCGGCGCGGTCCGCGCTCGAGTCGCAGGTTGGCGCGTACCGGCGGATGATCGCCCGCAGGCCGTCGATCTCGGGACGCGCGGCGCGGCGCGCGTCGATCGAACGCGCCGGACGCGCCCTCTATCACACGCTCATCGCACCGCTCGCTCCCGCCTTCGCCGGCGCCACTCGCGCCGTCATCATCCCCGACGGAGCGCTGCACCTGCTGCCCTTCGAGGCGCTCGTGCCCGAAGGGACCGGGACGCGCCACCGGTGGTGGGTGGAGCAGGTCGCGATCAGCGAAGCCCCGTCAGCCTCGGCGCTGAAGACGATCGATGAGGCGCGCCGCGTGCGTCCGACCTTGCAGCTTCTTGCCGTCGGGGCGCCCGTATATCCGGAGAGCGGGACGCAAGGGTCCGCGAGCCGCGAGACCCACATGGCCGACAGCGGGCTGCAGCTCGTCGCGCTGCCGTTCTCGCGCGTGGAACTCGAGGGGATCGCGTCGCTCTATCCGGCACGCGCGCGGCGGCTTTACGCGGGCGGCGCCGCCACCGAGGATGCCGTCAAGCAGGCCGCGCCCGGCGGCTACCGGTACGTGCACTTCGCGACCCATGCGTACGTCAACGACGTCCGCCCCAGCCGATCGGGCATCGTCCTCGACATGAACCGCAAGGCAAAAGAGGACGGCGTGCTGCAGGCTGGCGAGGTCATGGCGCTGGAGCTGAACGCGGATTTGGTCACGCTGTCCGCGTGCAGCACCGGGCTCGGCAAGGTTCTGAGGGGAGAGGGAATCCTGGGTCTCGTCCAGGCCTTCCTCTATGCAGGCTCCAGGTCGGTCACGGCCAGCCTGTGGAACGTCAACGACGCGGCGACGGCGACACTGATGCGGGAGTTCTACTCGGGCCTGCGCCGGGAGCTGCCGCGTGACGCCGCGCTGCGCGGCGCGAAGCTGAGGCTCGCGAGATCGGCCGACCCCCGTCTGAACGACCCATACTACTGGGCGCCGTTCGTGCTCGTGGGAAGCAGCAAGTAGCAGGCAGCGGCAGCGTGAAGGCCTTCTACGTTCTACGTTTCTCGTACTCGGCCGTCACGCAGGCGCTGATTCCGCCGCGGACCGAGAAGTTGCCGCTGACGCGCATGCGGCGCGGGCTGCAGGCGCCGACCAGGTCGTCGAGGATCTGGTTGGTGACCGCCTCGTAGAAGATGCCCTGGTTCCTGAACCCCACCATGTAGTACTTGAGCGCTTTCAACTCCAGGCAGAGTTGGTCCGGCACGTAGGCAATGATGATTTCGCCGAAATCGGGGAGTCCCGTTTTGGGGCACACCGACGTGAATTCGGGGCAGCGGATTTCGATCTCGTAATCGCGCCCCGGCCGGGGGTTGGGGAACGTCTCCAGGTTGGGGCTCGACATGACAGAAAATTGTAGCATTCGGGCCGATTTTCCTGCTGTGCCGGCGCCGTCGTGATTGACACCGCAAAACACCGCGCGCTAGGATACGGCCTGATTTCGCATTCTTCGAACAGCAGGGCGTCGCGTGCCGCGTGCGCCGGATGCGGCGTGTCGGGAGCTTGTCGTTCGATCGGATGTCATGAAATGGCGGGATCACTTCTCCGCAACCGCCGCACGCGCGCGCGGCCGATACTGCGGGTCCAGATGAGCGCGCTCCAGCAAGGGGAATAGCCGATGGCAGAGGCCCGCAGGATGGGCAAATCCGAACTCTTCTCGCACTTCGCGGATCGCTTCGAGGTCAAGCGGACGCAGGCGCGGGAGTTCTTCGACGAGCTGAACACGCTGGCCGAGAAGGAGTTGAAGCGCTCGGGCGAGTTCGTGCTCCCGGGGATGGTGAAGCTGGTCGTCCAGAAGCGCAAGGCGCGCCTGGGACGCAATCCGGCCACGGGCGAGCAGATCAAGATTCCCGCCAAGACCGTCGTCAAGGCGCGGATCGCGAAGCAGTTGAAGGACACCGTTCTGCCGAAGAAGTAGGCAAGCAGATCCACACGGTGTTCCGCGCATCGACGCGGTCTCATCGGCCCCTGGCGCCGCCCCGACGGCGGGCCGCCAGAGGGCCGATTGTTTTGAATGCGCCCAGGATCGAGTGCGCATTCAACCTCGCCGTAGCCTCGCCGAAGCTCGTAGAGCGAAGGCGGGCGGAGGCGGGTCGGTCTGCGGTCCGTCGACCCGCTACGCCGCGACTGACGGGCGCGCGGCGAGCACGCGGCTGTACACGGTGGCCGGCGCCAGCCGCGCGACCTTCGATTCGAGGCTCGTCATCGTGTCGTCGTCGAGGATGATGCGATCCGAGGCGTCGAGCATGACCTCGCAGCTGTACCGGCGAGTCCCCCGCGCCGTCTTCTGCTCGTAATAGCGAAGGCCGTACACTTGGCCGTCCACTTCGATTTCGGCTGTCTTTACCAGTTTCCGGAACATCGTTCCCCCTTTTTCCATCATTCTGTCGGCGTTCGGCGCGCACGGCGCGTTCAGCCCGCAACGAGCATCGGGCGCGCGCGCGTGCGCGGAAAATCGATCACGAAGGTCGTGCCCTTGCCGACTTCGCTCGTGACCGTCACATTGCCGCCCAGCTGTTCCACGATCTTCTTGGAGATGGCGAGGCCGAGCCCGAGGCCGCGGCGCTTGGTCGTCATGAAGTCCTCGAAGATCGCGCCGAGCCGCTGCTGCGGGATGCCGCAGCCGGTGTCGTCCACGCGGACCTGCACGCGATCGCCGTGCAGGTCGGTGCTGACGACGATCCGGCCGCCCGGCGCCGTCGCCTGGATCGCGTTGAGTATCAGGTTGCGGTACACGCGGCCGAGCGCGAAGACGTCCCCTTCGATGTAGCCGGGCTGGTCCGACAGCTCCGTCTGGAGCGTCAGGCCCGCCGTCTCCGCGTGCGGCTGCATCGCCTCGACGCTCTCGGCCACGCTGCGGTTGACGTCCACGACGAATCGCTCGAGCGGGATCGGCCGCGCGATGTTGCGGAGGTCGTCGAGCACGCGCTTGATGATCACGAGCTCGCGGTCGACCGTTCGCTTGAACGTCTCGCGGTACTCCGCGTCCTCGAACATCTTCTGGATCAGCTTGCAGCTGTTGCCGATGTTCTGAATCGGGTGCGACAGGTCGTGCACCAGGCCGGCGGCAATCCGACCGAACATCGCCTGCCGCTCCTGCTTGCGGACGTCCTCCTGCAGCTCGACGAGGCGATCGGTCATCGAATTGAAGGCGGTGCCGAGCTGCATGATTTCGTCGTTGCCCGAGAGCGCCACCCGCGCGTCGAGCTTGCCATCGGCGATGGCGCGCGTCACCTTCGTCAGCGCGAAAATGCGGCTGATGAACGACCGCGCCCAGAACCAGCCGACGACGAGCGTGCCGAGCAGCGCGACGCCAATCGCGATGATCAGCTGCCGCTGCAGCTCCGAGTAGACGGCGAACGCCTCGCTGGTCGGCTGCTCGACGATGACCGTCCAGTCCGGCCGCGAGACCTGCGCGATGACCGCGAGGATCTCGCGGCCGCGCGCATCGGTGAACTTCTTCGGAGCGGGCTCGGTTCCCTCGCGCATGGCCGCGGCCAGCCGCCGCTCGGACTCGGAGGCCTTGGCGCCGCTCGCGATGAGCCCCTTGTCGTTGGGATTGCCGTGAGCGATGAGGGTGTCGCTGCCGTCCATCAGCAGCGCGTAGCCTTCCGAGCCCACGTGGATGCTGTCGACCGTCCGCCACAGTTCCTCGAGCGAGATCTCCGCCACGATCCAGCTCGGGTCCTGCAGACCGCCGCCGAGCGGCACGGCGATCGTCGTCGTCGGCAGCGAATCCGAATCGAGATGCGGCGGGGCGACGAAAAACCCTTCCGCGCTCCCCGACTGCGGCAGGTCCGCCAGGTCCGCGTCGGGCTGCGCGATCCGGCTCGTCGCGAGCACGCGGCCGCCCGCGTCGAGCAGCGTGATGTGACGGAACTCCCTGAAGTCGAGAACGTGGTTGCGCAGGATGCGGGTCTGCTGCCAGGGCTCGAGCTGCGTGTTGCGCAGCTCGGTGCCGATCGAGGTCAGGACGCGGAGGTTGTTCTCGAAGTAGAGGCTGATGCGCTTGGCGATCTGCTGGGCGACGGCCAGGTTCCCCTTGGCGACCGACTCCTCGGTGCCGGCGCGGAGCGATCGGAAGGACACGAAGCCATAGAGCACGAGCGGCAGGACCGCGGCCGTGACGATGAGCAGGACGAAGCGGGATGTGATGCTCTTCATCGCGCCGCTCGTCGTGTCGGCTCGACGGGCCGCCACTGCCAGATGTTCGCGAAAATGTCCAGGTTGGTCCGGTCGCCGAGGCTGAAGCGCGCGTCGACCGCGCGGGTCGTCTCCTGCCACGCGAGGAACACCGCGGGCGCGTCCTCGTAGAAACGCTGCTGGAGATCGGCGACAGCCGTCCGCGTCTCGTTGTCCGACCGCGCCGCGCGCAGGCGCTCCAGAATCGCGTCCGCTCCGGCGTACCCGGAATCCTGCATGAGCGGGATGCCGGGCTGCGGCGAGTGCCAGTAGCGGTACGTCCAATCGAACGACCGTCCGCTGTTCACCTGGAACAGGTAGGCGTCGAAATCGTTCGCGCCGATGCGCTTGATGAGGTTGCGCAGCGTGGCGGGTTCGAGCGCCATGTCGACGCCGACGTCCGAGAGTTGGCGCTGCAGCAGCAGCGCGATCCGCTCGAATTGCGGGTCTTCGCTCCAGAAAAGGCACGTGAAATGGAAGCGGCTGGCCATCTGTCCGGGCGCGGCGCTCCGGATCGGCAGACCCGCTGCATCCAGCCGCAGCCGCGCGGCCACCGGGTTGTAGGTGTAGCGGCGCGCGGCCGTGCTGTAGGCCCAGTGGGACGGCCAGACGGGATCGTCGGCGATGCGGCCGTGGCTGCGCATCGCGTCGCCCACGATCTGGCTGCGGTCGATCGCCTCGGTGACCGCGCGGCGCGCCTCGACGCGGCCGAGAATCGGGTGCCGGAGGTTGAAGACGAGGGGGATGTAGAAGGGCTTGAGCGATGAGTAGGTCTCGATCTCCGAGGACCCCTGGAGGAAATCGACCGATTCCCTCGCGACCTCCTGCACCATGTCGACCTCGCCGCGCATCATGGCCGCCCAGGCGCTGCGCTGCGATTCATACGTGGCGATTTCGACGCGTTCGATCGCCGGGACGCCGCGGTAGTAGCGCCCGTAGCGCTCGAACTCGAGGTGCGGGACGCGCGTCACGATCCGAAACGGCCCCGTGCCGACGTTCGGATCGTCGCTCGCGACGATCGTCGTGTTGGTCAGCTCGTTCAGAAGAAACGCATCCGGCCGGCTGAGGCGGAGCACGATCGTCCTGTCGTCGGACGCCTCGACGCTCTCCACGTAGGCGAACCCGCCGAAGTAGTCGGTGTTCCGTGCCTCCTTCAATGCTCGCTGCAGAACTGGCAGGACTTCATCCGAGGTGACCGGACGCCCGTCGTGGAACGTGGCTCCGGCGCGCAGGAAGAGCCGCAACGTTCGCCCGTCGTCCTCCCACGTCCAGCTCTCGGCAAGTCTGGGCGTGGGACGCCCATTCCACCCGACAGCGATCAGCGAGTCGGCAAAGAGCATGTTGATGAGAACGGGCAGACCGCTCTGCAGCGACGTTCCGCCGAGGCCCATTCCGATCCGGAAGCTGACCTGGGACTGCGGCCGGGCCGTTTCGCGACGGCAGGCGCCCGATGCCATGAGACCGGCGCCCGCCAGACACACGACCAGCACGCACCGCACGAGCGCGGATCGGTCGCATGATCGCCGGCGGCCTTGATTCATGTGCGTCAAAATGGAACGGGGCTCGCTCGCGGTCGAGGCCGGACTTTCATTGAGTGGCTCATTATCTCACCCGCTGAAGCGCGGGCCGGCCGCTACGTGCGCGGCTCCGGCAGTCCCTCGACGACCCACGGGCAGACGGGATTGCTGGACGGAGTCTTGCCGGCCTTCTTGATGACGATGATCTTCATGTGAGTGTCCTCTTCAGGAATCTGGTGACGATGGAATCGAATGATGAATGCCGGCCGCGCGCTAGTTGCGCGGCTCCGGCAGTCCCTCGACGACCCACGGGCAGACGGGGTTGCTGGACGGGGTCTTGCCGGCCTTCTTGATGACGGTGATCTTCATGTGCATGCTCCTCACTGATTCAGTTGCCGAAAGGTGACGGGTGACAGTGGCGAGCCGCGCCTTCAGCGCAGGTGCTCGACCGGAACGTCCACCAGCCAGGGGTGCAGCGTTCCCTTCTTCTTGTCCGTCTGCTTGCCGTTCTTCATGACGTCTCCTCTTGTTGTGAATGACGTGCCGCTAGTTGACCGTCTGCAGCTCGGCCGCGGCGGCGTCGCGGGCGAGCGAGACCAGCCCCGCTTCGAAGCTGGTCTTGTGGCAATTCGGCCGGTTCTTGTCCCCGAGTTCGGCGTGCGCGGCCACGGTGCAGCCGCCGGCGCACACCGGGATGAACGCGCAGTCGTCGCAGTCCTTCCAGGCGGCGAGCGCCTCGAAGCGTGCCGCCGCGCTCTCGCGCGACGCGTCCCGCCGGCCGTCGATGTGGCCCGTCGATTCCTTGGCGTCGCCGCTGAATCCAGGGCACGCGTACAGCGCGCCGTCCGGCCCGATCGTATGCGCGTGGCGGCGATGAATCTCGCAGGGGCCCATGTGGACGCCGTCGACCGTCGAGAAGCCGCGCTTCGTCGTTTCGTCGCGCAGGAACGACATCTTCTCGTCGACGAAATTACAGTTGTCGCAGATGCTGGTGCCGCCGCCCGCGGAGGTCATGCACGTGCCGTTGAGCGGCTTGCCCTGGCTTCCGACCACCGTCAGGGGAATCATTCCCTTCGGCGCCACGGGCTTGGGCTCGCGGATCACCGGCTTGAACGACACGCGCGTGAGCTTGTCGGCGAAGTCCTGCCCGGCGAGGAAGTCGAGCAGCGCCGGATAGCTGTCGACCGAGCCCTCGTCGAAGTTGCCGCCGATGGCGATCCGGCACTTGCCGGCGACCTGCCGCACGTTGTGGATGATCCTGTCGAAGGTCCCCTGCCCGCCGCGCAGCGGCCGCATCCTGTTGTGCGTGTCCTTATCGCCGTCGAGCGTGATCTTCACCCCGTCGAGGCCGTACGGCAGCAGCCGGTCCACGACTTCGGCCGTCAGCAGCAGGCCGTTGGTGATGATGCTCGAGCGCATCCGCACGCCCCGCGCCTCGCATGCCGCCCATAGCCGCTCCGACAGGTAGTAAACGACCGGCAGGTTGAGGAGCGGCTCGCCGCCAAAAAAAGTCAGCGAAAAGCTCTCGGATCCGAGCCTGTCGAGCTGATCCTCCGTCCACTGTGCGACGCGGGCCGCCGTTTCGAGCGTCATCTTCGCCGCGAACCTGTTGTGGTCGCCGTGATCGCCCTGGAAGCAGTAGTCGCAGGCGAAGTTGCACTGCAGCGTCGTCAGCACCGTGACCCGGAGCTGGTCGTCGTTCTCGCGGACGCTGTGGAAGTAGTCCTCGAGGCGGCGCCGTTCGGCGCCGCGGTCGTCGACGACGAAGCCGTGCTCGGTGAGGGTCGAGAGCGCGTCGCGCTCGTCGGCCGTGAGCGCCGACTCCGGCGCACCCGCCGCCAGACGGTCGAGAAGGGCCGCAACCTCGCGCGACACGATCAACTGCGCGTCCGTGAAGGTGTTCATCAGGAACACCTCGTCGCGGTCGGCGACTTCGCCGAGCGGCACACGGACATTGAACATCGAAGGCTGCATGCGCACTCCTCGGGCACGTTGCCGGACGAACGATAACCTTGGGGGATAGTCGACGGCCGAGATAGACGTCGGCGTCACCGTGGAGAAGTGCAACGGGTATTCCGATCCCGTTTTTTGTGTCCAAAGAGTCGTATCGCCGAGCTCGGCGTCAGGCGGAGGCCGAAAAATACAGATCTGTGATGCGACTCTTTGAATCCTGAGGTACCGTGCTGAACCCGCGCATGAGCTTCGTTCGCGAAGAAGATCGGCCAACTGGTTAGCCGCACCAGCCAATTTTTGGGCCGCCGTCCCCCTTTTCTAGGCGCCGCGCAGCTTCCGTGCGATGTCGCGCAGGTCCAGGCGCGACATCTTGTGTTTGAGGGTGCTCAGGGGAATACCCAGGTAGCGCGAGGTGGCCGTGACGTTCCAGTCCGACTTCTCCAGCGCCCGCAGGATGAAGTTGCGCTCGAACGTGTCGCACGCCTCCTGGAACCTGGCGTCGGGCACCGTGGGCCCGCCGGAGTCGAGTTTGGCGAAGTGGTACTCGAGTGGCAGGTCTTCGTCCGTGATCCATTCCTTGTCGCTGACGGCGACGAGGCGCTCGATCAGGTTCTCCAGCTCGCGGATGTTCCCCGGCCACCAGTACGACGCGAGGATCTTGAGCGCCGAGCCGGAGATGCCGCGCACCGGCTTCCTGAACTTCGCCTTGTACCGATCCAGGAACAGCCGCGCGAGCTCCGGCAGATCCTCGATGCGATCCCGCAGCGGCGGCATGCGGATCGGGATCACGTTGATCCGGTAGTAGAGGTCTTCGCGGAAGCGCCCCTCCTTCACGGCCTTGTCCAGGTCGACGTTGGTCGCGACGATCAGGCGGAACTCGGTCTTGATTGGCTTCGTTCCGCCGACGCGTTCGATTTCCCCCTCCTGGATGGCGCGCAGCAGCTTGGCCTGGAGGTCGAATCGCAGATCGCCGATTTCGTCGAGGAAGAGCGTGCCGCCGGCGGCCAGCTCGAACTTGCCGAGCTGCTGCTTGTGCGCCCCGGTGAATGCGCCGCGCTCGTGGCCGAAGAGCGTGCTTTCGACGAGCTCGTGCGGGATCGCCGACAGGTTCACCGCGATGAACGCCTCCGATCCGCGCCCGGACTCGCGGTGCAGCAGGCGCGCCAGGAGCTCCTTGCCGGTACCGCTTTCGCCGAGGATGAGCACCGTGGCGGACAGCTTCGCCACCTTTTGCACCAGATCGACGATGTCGCGAATCTGGCGGCTCGGGCCGATGAGGAACTCGCGCTCGCTTTGCTCGGCGACCTGCGCGCTGAGCGTGATGACCTGCCGGTTCAGATCCTGCCGCTCGCACGCGTTTCGCACGAGCGAGCGCAGCTCGTCGTAGTCGAAGTTCTTGGTGATGTAGTGGTAGGCGCCGTGCTTCATCGCCTGCACGGCCGTCTCGACCTCGTTGATGGCCGAGATCATGATGCACTCGATGAGGCTGTAGTTCTCCTTGACGATCTTCAGCACGTCGAAGCCGCTGATGCCGGGCAGCCGCACGTCGAGCAGGATCAGGTCGACGTCTTCCTGCTTCAGCAGCGACAGCGCCCCCTCGCCGCTCGAGACCGTCAGTACGCGGTAGTCGCGCTTCAGGATGGCCGCGATCGTGTCGCGCATCCCGAGGTCGTCGTCGCAGATGAGAATCGTCTTCGAGCTGGCCATCGGAACCCCGAGATTGTAGCAGAAGCCTTGCTTCCAACTCGTTGCCCCTGTTAAGGTACGACGGTTGTGGAGTACGCCCTGCTCGCAGCAGTCCTGCTGCTCGCCATCGGCACCCGGGTCTCCGTCCGCCGTCTCTCCCGGAAGCTCGAGGCGCTCACCCAGTCATACTGGGAGTTGCGTTACGACTACACGCGGCTGCGTTCTCGGGTCTCGCGTCTTGGCGGCGGAGAGGACGCGGGTGACGCGCCCGTCGAGCCCGTGCCGCCCGCGCCGTCCGAGTCATTCGTGCCTCTCTCGGCGATCAGGAAGAAGCCCGCTCAGTAGAGTGTCATTCAGTCATGGCCAATGAATACGACGTGCTGGTAATCGGCTCCGGGACCGGCGGCTACGTCGCCGCGATCCGCGCCGCGCAGCTCGGGTTGAAGACCGCCGTCATCGAGCGCGCGCCTGTCCTCGGCGGCACGTGCCTCAACTGGGGGTGCATCCCCACGAAAGCGCTGCTCGAGCACGCTCACGCGCTCAAAGTCGCGCAGGACTGGAAGGAGTGGGGGCTCACGCTCGGCCAGGCCGCCCTTCGACAGGACTCAGGGCAGGCTGTCGGCATCGACATGGGGCAGGTCCATGCGCGCAAGGACAAGATCGTCAAGAGCCTGACCGGCGGCATCGAGATGCTGTTCAAGAAGAACAAGATCGACTGGATCAAGGGGAGCGGCCGCCTCGCCGGCACGGGCAGGGTGGAGATCACCGAAGGGGCCAGGCAATCGCTCGTCGCGCGCAAGGAGATCGTCGTGGCCACCGGCTCCCAGCCGCGAGGCGTGCCGGGCATCGAGATCGATCGCAAGCGGATCATCACGAGTGACGAAGCGATCCATATGAAGGCGATCCCGAAGTCGATCGTGATCCTCGGCAGCGGGGCGGTCGGCGTCGAGTTCGGATCGATCTTCCGCCGCTTCGGCAGCGAGGTCACCATCGTGGAGCTGCTGCCGCGGCTCGTCCCGCTCGAGGACGAGGCCGTCTCCGCGGAACTCGAGAAATCGTTCAAGAAGCAGGGCACCAGGGTGCTGACCGGAACGACAGTGACGGCCGCCAGGGCTGGCGAGGCTGGCGTGGAGCTCGACGCGCAGACCTCCGATGGCAGGACCGTGAAGCTCAACGCCGAGTACGTGCTCGTCGCGACCGGTCGCGGCCCGGTGACCTCCGGCCTGGGCGCGGAGGACGCCGGCCTTCGCATGGAGCGCGGCTACATTCACGTCGACAAGGAATTCCGCACGAGCGTCGCGGGTGTCTCCGCGATCGGCGACGTGATCACGTTCGACGAGCCCGGCCATCCGCAGCTCGCGCACCTGTCGTCGGCCGAAGGGATCGCGCTCGCCGAACGCATCGCCGGCAGGGAATTCCGGCCCATCAACTACGAGCAGGTCCCTGGCTGCACGTACTGCGATCCGGAAATCGGCAGCGTGGGATTGTCGGAGAAGAAGGCGCAGGAGCGCGGCTACGACGTCAAGGTGGGCACGTTCAAGTTCGGCGTCCTCGCCCGGGCGCGCATCGCGGGAGAGACCGAAGGCTTCGTCAAGATTGTGTCCGAGAAGAAGTACGACGAGATCCTCGGCGTCCACATGATCGGCCCGCGCTCGACCGAGCTCGTGGCCGAGGCGACGCTCGCCCTCCGCCTCGAGTGCACGGTGGAAGAGCTGGTCCGCACCATTCACGCGCACCCGACGATGTCCGAGGCGGTCGGCGAGGCCGCTCACGCTGCGCATGGGGCGGCGATCCATGCGTGATAAGAGTGAAGAGTGAATGGTGAGGTGAGCGGCGGTCGTGCCAGGCCGTCCGGTCGGACGATTTGAACACCGACGCCCCTCCTTCGCCCTTCACGCTCCACCCTTCGCTTTTTGTATGCCCTCTTCCCACCGCCCATCAGAGGCTTTGAGCAGGAACCAGTTCCTCGAGATGTACTACTTCGCGCGCCTGGCGCGCGACATCGAGGAGCGGCTCGTCATCCTGTTCCGTCAGAGCAAGGTCATCGGCGGGCTCTATCGCAGTCTCGGCCAGGAAGGGGAATCGGTCGCGAGCGCGTACGCCCTGCAGCGGACCGACGCCATCCTGCCGCTCATCCGCAACATGGGCGCACTCACCACCATGGGCGTGCGGCCGCGCGAGATCTTCCGCCAGTACATGGCGAAGGCGACCGCGAACTCGCGAGGACGCGATCTGAACATTCACCTCGTGCATTTTCCCGCGGATGGCGCGCATGAACCCGTGATCGTGGGGCCGATCAGCATGCTGGGGGATTCGATCCCGGTCGCGGCGGGGATCGCGATGGGCGCGCGCATGGCCGGCCGGCCGCTCGTCGCGATGGCGTGGATCGGCGATGGCGCGACGAGCACCGGCGCCTTCCACGAAGGGCTCAACTTCGCCGCCGTCCAGAAGATCCCGCTCGTTGTGGTTGCCGAGGACAACAAGTACGCGTATTCGACGCCGATCTCGAAGCAGATGGCGATCGCGCGCATCGACGAGCGCGCGGCCGCTTACGGCATTCCCCACGAGCTGGTCGACGGCAACGACATGCTCGCGGTGTACGACGTCGCCAAGCGGATGGTCGACGACGCGCGGTCCGGGGGCGGCGCGGCGCTCCTCGGCGTCGACACGATGCGCATGCAGGGACACGCGCAGCACGACGACGCGCGCTACGTGCCGAAGACGCTCGTGGACGAGTGGAGGCGGAAGGATCCGCTCGACCGCTATCGCAAGACAGTGATGGAGCGTGGCGTCGCCGCGGAGACGGACTTTGCCGACATCGACGCGATGACGAGGAGCTACGCGGCGGAGGAGGCGCGGCTCGCGGAAGACGAGCCGATGCCGGACCCCGCCACCCTCACGCGTGGCGTGTACGCCGGAGACGACTTCGCGGTGCCGCGAGTTGAGCTCGTGCGGTCGCCGTTCGCATAGATCATGGCGCTCCTTACCTACCTCGAGGCGATCCGCGCGGCGCTGCACGAAGAAATGGCCCGCGACGAGCGCGTGTTCGTCATCGGCGAAGACGTGGGCCCGTATGGCGGCGCATTCAAGGTGACCGACGGGCTGTTCGACAGGTTCGGCGCGGCACGCGTCGTCGACACGCCGATCTCGGAGATCGCGATCGTGGGCGCGGCGATTGGCGCGTCGTACATGGGCATGCGCCCGGTCTGCGAGATCCAGTTCATCGACTTCATCGCGAATGCGTTCGACATGCTCACGAACTTCGCCGCGACGAGCCGGTACCGCAACGGCGCGGCTGCATCGATCGTCGTCCGCGGGCCGTGCGGCGGCGGAGTGGGCGGCGGCCCGTTTCATTCGCTCAACCCGGAGTCGTTCTTCCTGAACACGCCGGGGTTGAAGATGGTCGAGCCCTCGACGGCGCACGACGCGAAGGGACTGCTCAAGGCCGCGATTCGCGACGATGACCCGGTCCTGTTCTTCGAGCACAAGTTCCTGTACCGGCGCGCGAAGGATGAGGTGCCGGACGAGGACTACGTGGTGCCGATCGGAAAGGCGGCCGTGCGCCGTGAGGGCAGGGACGTGTCAATCGTGACGTTTGGAGCGATGGTGCACACGGCACTCGACGCCGCCGCGAAGCTGAGCAGCGAAGGAGTCGAGGCCGAGGTGCTCGACCTCCGCAGCCTCGCACCCCTCGATCGCGAGACGATTCTCGAGAGCGTGGCGAAGACCAGCCGCGCGCTCCTGCTGCACGAGGCGACTCGAACCGGGGGCATCGGCGGGGAGCTGGCGGCCATCATCGCGGAGGAGGCGTTCGAATACCTGGACGCGCCGATCGTGCGGGTCGCATCGGCCGACACGCCGGTCCCCTATTCCCCCCCGCTCGAGGCGGCCTTCCTCCCGAACGTCGACAAAGTGGTCGAAGCCGCCAAGCGTTTGGTGAAATACTGAAGAACGTGGAATGCTGCGGCTCGCAGCCCGCAGCTCGGCCCGAAGTGGGCGCTCGCGGGGCGGGCTCTTGGCCCGGCGCGGCGCGCGCGCTTCGAACGTCGAGGAACGAACTGCGAGCAACGAGCTGCGAGCTGCGACAAGGATCAGAGATATGAACGTGATGATGCCGCAGATGGGCGAGTCGATCGCCGAAGGGACCATTGTCCGGTGGATCAAGAAGGTCGGCGAACACGTCGATCGTGACGAGCCGCTCTTCGAGATCTCGACCGACAAGGTCGACGCGGAGATCCCCTCTCCGTCGGCTGGCGTGCTCACCGAGATCAAGGTCAAGGAAGGCGAGACCGTCCCGGTGAACAGCGTGGTGGCGACGATCGGCTCCGCCTCCGACGCTGACGCGGCTACGGCGAGACCAGCGCCGGCCACGCCGTCGCCGGGCGAGTCTCAGACGCCCGGAGTGCTCCCGGAAGCGGCGGTCGGGCAACCCGAGGTGACGCAGGCCGGGTCAACCCAGGCGCCTGCAGCTCCGGCGCCTCCACCGGCGGCGGGTCCGGCGTCGAAGGAAGATCTTCGCCGGCAGAAATCGTCGCCGCTCGTGCGGCGGATCGCGCGTGACAACAACGTCGATATCTCGGGGATTCAGGGCACCGGCATCAGCGGGCGCGTGACGAAGAGCGACATCCTCGGGTACATCGAGTCCGGCAAGGCGGGTGGCAAGGCCGCGTCGGCTCCCGTGCCGACGCCCGCCGGGCCCGTCTATCGTCCGGGCGAGAACGTCCGCGTCGTGCCGATGACGATCATGCGCAAGAAGATCGCGGAGCACATGGTGCTCAGCGCGCATACGTCCCCACACGTCTACTCTGTATACGAGATCAACTTCGGCCGGGTGAGCGCGTTGCGCGAGAAGCGGAAGGCGGAGTTCGAGGCCGCGGGCGCGAAGCTGACGTTCACTGCGTTCATCGCGAAGGTGGCGATTGACGCGCTGCGGCAGTTCCCGATCGTGAACGCGTCGGTCGACGGCGACAACATCGTGTACAAGAAGGACATCAATCTCGGGATCGCCGTCGCGCTCGACAACGGGCTCATCGTCCCCGTCATCCGCAACGCGGACGAGAAGAACCTGCTGGGCCTGACGCGCGCGATCAACGACCTCGCGGCCCGCGCGCGATCGAAGAAGCTCAATCCTGACGAGGTGCAGGGGGGCACCTTCACGATCACCAATTCGGGTGTTTTCGGCGCGCTCTATGGATTGCCGCTCATCAACCAGCCGCAGGTCGCCATTCTTGGCGTCGGTGGCATCGAGAAACGGGCGGTGGTGATCGACGACGCGATTGCGATTCGGCCGGTGTGTCACATCACGCTCGGGTACGACCACCGTCTCGTGGACGGCGCCGATGCCGGGCGGTTCCTGTCGTTCCTGAAGGAGCGGCTTGAGAACTTCGACGAAAGCCGGATGTAGCGCGGAACGGGTCGTGCGCGAGATCCACGTCGCCCGGCTGGGCGTCGTCCCTTATGCGGAGGGGCTCGAGCTGCAGCGACGGCTCGTCGAGCAGCGGAGGAGCGGCGAGATTCCCGACCAGCTTCTGCTGCTGGAGCACCCGCCGGTCATCACGCTGGGCGTGAGGACGCGGAACGGCCGATCGCACGTGCTTGCCAGCGATGCGGCCCTCGAAGCGCAAGGGGTCGGGGTGTTCGAGACGGGCCGCGGCGGGGACGTCACGTATCACGGTCCCGGTCAACTCGTCGGGTATCCCATACTCGATCTGCGTCCCGATCGCTGTGATGTGCACCGGTACGTCCGGGATCTCGAGGAAGTGCTCATTCGGACGGCGGCCGCGTTCGGTGTGGAGGCATCGCGCGCGGCTGGGCTGACCGGCGTCTGGGTTGGGAACGAGAAGCTCGCGGCGATCGGCGTCCGCATCGCGCGGTGGGTCACCAGCCACGGTTTTGCCTTCAACGTGACCACGAACCTGGGCCATTTCGGCCTGATAGTTCCCTGCGGCATCACGGATCGCGGCGTGACGTCCCTGGCGCGTCTGCTTGGCCGCGCCGTCCCGATGACCGACGTCGAATCGGCCGTCGTCAGCGCCTTCCGCGCCGTTTTCAGCGCAAAAACGTCCTCCTAAACGACTGTCGTTGCCGCAGTTACCAGATTGGCGGGTCTTCGGCGCAAGACCTTCCGTCTAAACAACTTCGCGGCCGCGCCCCTTCTGGGCGGAATAGGGCGGCGGGGTGGGGTGTTTTGTCCTTCACGGGGGGAACAGGAATGCGGCAGCTACAGGCCGAGCGGGAGCTGATCGGCAGGATGCAGGCCGGCGACGAGGCCGCCGTGGCCGACATGGCGGAGACCTACGGACCGCGCGTCCACCAGCTTGCGTTTCGCTACTTGAAGAACTGGGAGGACGCCGAAGAGGTGACCCAGGACGTCCTGCTGAAGGTGCATCGAAAGATCGATGCCTTCCGCGGCGACGCGGCGCTCTCGTCCTGGATCTACCGCATCACCTTCAACACGGCGATGTCGCGGCTGCGCAACGGCCGTTTCAGCCGGCCCTTCGAAGTCGCGCCGCACGAGCGGCGGATCTCGGACGCCCCGCCCGCGCCGCCGCTCGAGCCGGCCGACTGGTCATCGCTTGCCGACGATCAGATCCTGCGCGGAGAGATGCGGCAGCGGCTGATCCGCGCGCTGACGCACCTGCCCGAGGTGTACAGAACCCCGGTCATCCTGCGCGACATCCACGGACTCTCGACCGAAGAGGCCAGCGCCGTCCTGCACGTGAAGGCGCAGACGCTGAAGTCGCGGCTGCATCGCGGACGCCTGATTCTGCGCCAGCACCTTTCCGACTTCGCGGGAGGACTCGCGCTGCACACGCGAGAGGAAGCGCAATAAGACGAGGTGCCGGGTGCGGGGGTGCTCGGTGCTCAACACCGACGTTACGCGCGGTCGAGCGCGTTCTCGAGCAGCGTCCGCTCCTGCCTGGTGAGTGACGGTTCCAACACCCGCCGCACGCCCTCGGAGCCGAGCTCCGCGGGCATCGCCGCCACCCGCCCGCCAGGCAACGCCACGAAACACGAATAGCGTCGCCGCGCGCCGGCCGCGATGGCTTCCACGACGCGGGCGGCCGCTGACGCCAGGGCATACGGGCCGGGCGGCCACAATCCCGGAATCCGCGCGCTCAGCGCCGCGATCTGGTGCGGCGGCATCTGCGACGCGAGCGGCTGGCCGAAGGCCGCAGCCTCCTCCCACGCGACGACGGCGGACTTTGGCGGCACGCCGACAACGCGCAGTGACACCTCCACGCCCGAGCCATCCACCATCAGGCCCGCGATCGCTCGAAGCGCGGACTCGAGCGCGAACGGCGCGGACCCGATGATGCGCGACGGCGCGATATGCAGCTCGCCGACGCCGCGCGCGATCAACTCGCGCTGTCCGGCGCCGACGCACACGAGCGGCGACCGCCGCTCGAAGCCGGCGAGTTGACGGAGTAGCGCGAGGCCCGCCTCGCCCGCGTACTCGGCGGATCCCGCCGCCTGGTCGGCGATGACGATCGCGTCGGCTCCCGCCGCGGCCAGTATCGACCCCGACGCGCTGACGCGCGTGCTGAACCGCTCGACCGGCGACGACTGCAGGATGTCGAGCGCCTTGCCTTCCGCGACCTTCGCCTCCGCGTCGATGAGGCGCACTTCCCCGATCCGGCCGCGCCCGGCCAGCTTGTGCGCGAGCGCGCCGCCTGCCGGACCGGCGCCTATGATGGCAATCAGGGACATGAGGACGGACTATTCTAGTGGCATGAGTACAGCGCCACAAGATGGACGAGTTGCCGTCGTCACCGGCGGCTCGCGAGGGATCGGCCTGGCCATTGCCGAGGCCTTCGTCGCTGCCGGCGCCGCCGTCGTCGTTTCCGGACGGGACCAGTCGCACCTGGACGCAGCCGTCATGCACCTGTCGTCGGGCGCCACGGAAGCCGCGGCGCGCGTCCACGCCGTCCGCGCCGACGTCGGGAAGCCTGCCGAAGCCGCGCGGACGATCGAGGCCGCGGTCGAACGCTTCGGGGGGCTCGATGTCCTGGTCAACAACGCGGGAGTCGGCCTCTTCGCGAACGTGGCCGACATGGACGTCACCGACTGGCAGGACGTGATCGACACGAACCTGAGCGGCGTCTTCTACTGCTGCCACGCCGCCATCCCAAGGCTCCGGCAGCGCGGCGGCGGCTGGATCATCAACATCAGCAGCCTTGCGGGCAAGAACTCGTTCGTGGCCGGCGCGGCGTACTGCGCCTCGAAAGCGGGTCTCAACGCGTTCAGCGAATCGTTGATGCAGGAAGTCCGGTACGACAACATCCGCGTCAGCTACGTCATGCCCGGATCGGTGGCGACCTCCTTCGGCGGCCACGGCGCGGTAGCGGCGGGCCCGGGCGCCGAAGCGCCAGGCGCGAAGGCGGCGGCGCGTCCCGGTGAGGACTGGAAGATCGCGCCGGAAGACATCGCGCAGGTCGTCATGGATCTGATCGCGCAGCCGGCGCGGACGCTTGCCAGCCGCGTCGAGATCCGGCCGTCGAAGCCGAAGAAGTAGGGATCGCAGATGGACCAGACCATCGCGCACTACAATCTGCTCGACCGGATCGGCGAACGGTCGTTCGGGGAGGTGTATCGTGCGCGGGACACGCGATACGGCCGGACCGTCGCGCTCAAGCTGATTGCGGCCGGCACCCTCGGCGCGAGGCGGGACGCGTTCCTCGACGCCGCACGCGCGGCCGCCACGCTGTCGCACCCGAACATCGCCGCGCTGTTCGACGTCGGCGAACAGGACGGCGACTGCTACCTCGCCTACGAGTTCGCCACCGGCGGGACGCTCGCGCGGGAAATCGCCGGCCGGTCGATGAATCCCCGCCGCGCGCTTGGCATTGCCGTCCAGGTGGCCGATGCGCTCGCTGACGCGCACGCCCAGGGGCTTCTTCACGCCGATCTGCGTCCCGGCACCATCATCGTGACCGAGAAAGGCAACGCGAAGGTTCTCGATTGCGGCATGGCGACATGGACGCGCGGCGGCGAGGTCCGCGCCCGTGCCGCGCACCATCCCGACGAGCTCGGCGCCGACACGCTCCCCATCGTCGCCTACATGTCGCCAGAGCAGGCGCTCGGTGGCCTCGTCGATGCCCGGACGGACATCTTCTCGCTTGGAGTCATCATTCACGAGATGCTGACTGGCGCCAATCCCTTCGCCGCGGACTCGGCAGCCGATGCCCTCGTGAAGATCACCAGTGTGGCGGTGCCGCCGCCATCGACCATCAACAGCGACGTGCCGCCCGATCTGGACGCCATCGTTCTTCAGGCGCTTGCGAAGGAGATCGACAAGCGCCACCAGGGGGCCGCGCTGCTGGCCGCGGAGCTGCGCTGCGCCGCCGCGGTGCTCGAGACCCGCTCGGGCACGCCGCCTTCGGACGCCGTGTTGAACCTGGACGACGAGGGTGGGACAGGCAAGTGGTGGGCCCTCGGCCTGGTCGGCGTCGCGTTGCTGGGCGCCGCCGGGTGGTGGCTGACTAGATGAGCGCCTTCAGCTTTTCGGGATCGATGTTCGCGCCGGAGACGATCGCGGCGATCTTCCGCGATCCCGCCGGCAGCCCGCCGTTCAGTATCGCCGCGGTGGCCGCCGCGCCCGCCCCCTCCGCGATCAATCGCTCCACGCGCACGAGTCCCGACACCGCTTCGGCAAGCCGCGTTTCATCGACGAGCATGATGCTGGCGACCAGCGATCGCACGATGTCGAACGTGATCGTGTCGGGGTCCAGATTGCCGCTCAGTCCATCGGCGAGTGTCCGCCCGACATCGATCGTGACGATGTGACCCGCCGCAAGGCCGTGTGTGAACGGAGAGGACGCTTCCACCTCGACACCGATGACCGCGGTCCGCGTCGAAAGGCCGCGGACCGCGGTCGCGATCCCGCTTATCAGCCCGCCTCCGCCAATCGGCACGATGACGAGATCGAGGTCGGGCTGATCCTCGAGCAGCTCGAGGCCGATCGTGCCCGCTCCCGCAATGACGTCCGGATGTGAATACGGAGAGATGAACAGTGCGCGTCCTGACGCGCCGTGCTCCTTCGCGCGAAGCTCGGCCTCGTCGTAGTCGCGGCAGGGCCGCAGCTCCGCGCCCAATTCCCCGATCGCGTCGAGCTTCGTTCGCGGCGCGTGGTCCGGCGCGTACACCGTCAGCGGCAGGCCCGCTTGCTTCGCGGCATAAGCCATCGCCCGGCCGTGATTGCCCGCCGACGCGGTGACGAGCGGCGTCGCGCGGTCGCCTGTCTCCTCGAGCCGCTTGAGGACGGCGTTGAACGCGCCGCGCACCTTGTACGAGAACGTGGGCTGGAGCGATTCGAGCTTGAGGAAGACGTCGGCGCCGGCGATCGACGACAGCCAGGCTGAATGACGCAGCGGCGTCCGCAGGACGCGTCCCTCGATGCGCCCGGCGGCGTCGCGGATATTGTCGAAGGCGATCAGGAGGTGGGCCGACCCGCGGCGGCCAGCAGAATGTCGGCGAGCCGTCCGGCGAACGCCGACCGTGCCATCACGTCGTCGATCCCCGCCTGGCGCGCGGCCTCGATGACGGCGGTATGGACGTGCGACACGAAACCCAGCGTGGGAATCGATGCGAGGCCGTCGTCCGCTTTCATGGACGCGACGGTCGCGATTGGATCGGCTTTGGCGCTGTTGAGATCGAAGATCACGAGCGACGGCCGGAGCGCGCGCGCCTGCTCGAGGATTTCGGACGGCGTGCGCGCGAACGTCACGTCGATGCCGGCCTGTTTCGCGGTCGTGCGGATCTTCGAGCTGAAGAGCAGGTCATCGACGGCCACGAGAATCACGCTCGAATGATACCGCACCCCAGGCAGCCCTGAAGGGCTGCGCAACACCCGAGTAGGACGGGGCCGGGTCCTGCCACTTGCACCCCAGGCAGCCCTGAAGGGCTGCGCAACACCCGAGTAGGCCGGGGCCGGGTCCTGCCATTTGTTGCGCAGCCCTTCAGGGCTGCCTCACCCGAATCAGCGGCTCGGCGGCATACAACATCCGTGTATGCGCCACCGCTGACGCGATGAACGTCGCGATCAACCCGACGATGCCGGCGACCGCGCCGACGTCGAACAGGAGGACACTGAGGCCGCCGATCGACACCTGCGGCGAGCGAAGGAGCTGCAGCGTCCCGATCGCCAGCAGGATGCGCAGCTCGGTGGGGCCGAACTTCCAGTACGAGATCTTGAACGTGCCCACGGCGTGGGTGGCGAGGCCGATCTCGATCGTCATCAGGTAATAGGCAACGAGGAGCGCGGCGGCGACGAGGGGGGTCATGTGCCCCCCGAGCGCCAGGCCGGCGATGATGAACAGCGTGCCCGCGGCGTCCAGCACGTGATCGACGTAAAAGCCATAGCGCGGCCGCTCGTGGTGGCGGACGCGTGCCAGCGTGCCGTCGAGACTGTCGCCGAACCAGTTCACCGCCAGGAGCAGGACTGCGCCCAGCAGGGCGGCCGGCGACCCTTGCCAGTAGCACAGCCCGACTCCGGCCATGGCCACGCCCGCGAGAATCGTCAGGTGGTCCGAGTTGACGCGGGACGGCATCCGTCCCGCCATCCAGATCAGGCAGCGCTTTTCCAGCGGCGCCAGCACGCTTTCCTGGACCCGGACAGCTTCCGTGTAGGTTGTAGTAGTCATGATTGATCCGGGGCCCCCTGACCCCGGTTGGCTCACTGCGCTACGCGGCGCCTTCGCGCGCCGCGCCGTTCCGTTCGCGTTCTTGTTATGACATGCGAAAATGGGGGGTCGAACGGCTCATCATGATTATCGAGACCCGCGCGGTCGAACCTTTCTTCAAGAACGGCTTCGTCATCGGTTGCGAGGAAACGAAGGAGGGGGTCGTCATCGACCCCGGCGACGAAGTGGACCTGGTGCTGGACGCGGTCAGGCAGCACGACCTTACGGTCCGCTATATCCTCCTGACCCACGCGCATCTCGATCACGTCACGGGCGTGGCGGCCGCCAAACGGGCGCTCAACGTGCCGGTCGCGCTTCACCGGGCGGACAACTTCCTGTACGAGGCGGTGGTGCAGCAGGGACTCATGTTCGGTCTGCGCGTCGAACCGCAGCCGCCGATTGATCTGTTCTACGACGGCGAAGGACCGCTCAGGTTCGGCCGGTACGCCGCATGGGTCCGGCATACGCCGGGGCACTGTCCGGGAGGCGTGTGCCTCGACGTAGGACGCGAGGGTGAGCGCGCGCGGACGCTCTTCGTCGGCGACACGCTGTTCGCCGGATCGATCGGGCGCACGGACCTGCCTGGCGGGGACTTCGACACGCTGCTCGCGTCGATCCGCAACGTGCTCTTCAGCTACCCCGACGACACGGTCGTCTATGCAGGGCACGGAGAGCCCACGACCATCGGCCGCGAGAAGCGCACGAACCCCTTTTTGAAGTGACCCACCAATTCACGGATTACTTCTTCGGCTTCACTTTCAGATCGTTGACGACGTCCTTCACGCCGTCGGTCGCGCGCGCCCGCGCCTCGATCTTGTCCCTGATCGCCTGTGACTCCACGGTGCCGGTGATCGACACGACGCCTTCCTTCGAGTCGAACGACACGCCGCGGCCGTCGAAGTCCCACTCGGTGCGGTCCTCGAACATCTTGCTCAGGCGGTTCTCGATCTGGTCATCGACGCCGCCGTAGTCGACGCCCTCCACCGCGACCTCATTGACGACGTGGCCGCTCGTGCCGACGACCTGCTGCGCGAGCTCTTCGGCGCGCCGCTTGTCGGCAGCCGAGTCCACTTTTCCGGTAAGGTGCAGCGTCTGGTCGTCGTTCTTCCAGTTGACGTTGACCTTGTTGTCGAGGTTCGCGCTCTTCAACTGATCGTTGACGCGCGCCTCGTAGTCCGGCTTGTTCCCGTTGTACGACTTGGAGCAGCCGACTGTCAGCGGGGCGACGCCGAGCAGCGCGGCGAGTGGAAGAATTCTCAGCAAGTGCTTCATCGATGGTCCTCCTCCTGACGTCCTCGGAGGACGAGAGCAATCGCGTGGCCAGTCTTAATCGATGAGATGCACAGGCAGGGCTTCCGCCTTCGCGCGAAGCGCTTCGGCGGACCGCCGTAGCCTTGGCGGAGGCTGGTTAGGGCTGCCTCGAGCGGGAAATGATGAACTCGACGCGGCCGACGCCGAGCCGGTCGCCTTCCTTCAGCGACGCGCGCGTGACGCGCGTGCCGTTGACGAACGTGCCGTTGGTGCTCTCGAGGTCCACGACCTCGAGCGCGGTCGCCCCGGCGAGCAACTGGCAGTGGAGCCGCGACACGAGGCCCGCCTCGACGGTGAATTCCGCGCCAGTCGAGCGGCCGATCGTCTTGATGTTCCCCGGAAGAATGCGGAACGTGAAGGGCGCCTCGGCGCCATCGGCGGTCTTCAGAAGCCACATGAGGTCAGACTTCCTTCATCGCCGCGATGAGATCCATGACGGCCTTCTTGCCGTCGGCGAAGTACATCAGCGTGTTGTCGGCCGCGAAGAGCGGATTGGGGATGCCCGCGAACCCGGGGCTCAGGCTCCGCTTGATCACGACGACGGTGCGCGCCTTGTCGACGTCGAGGATCGGCATCCCCGCGATGGGGCTCGTGGGATCCGTGCGCGCGAGGGGGTTGACGACGTCGTTGGCGCCGATCACGATGGCGACGTCGGTCTGCTGGAACGACGAGTTGATCTCGTCCATCGCCTTCAGCTTGTCGTACGGAATGTCCGCCTCGGCGAGCAGCACGTTCATATGACCCGGCATGCGCCCGGCCACCGGGTGGATCGCGAATTCCACCTCCGTCCCCTTCGACTCCAGCAACTGCATCAGGTCGCGCACGGCGTGCTGTGCCTGCGACACCGCCATGCCGTATCCCGGCACGATCACCACGCGGCTCGCCCCGTCCAGCAGCATCGCGACCTCTTCGGCGGAGGCCGCCTTTATCCTGCCCCCATACACGACGTCGGCCGTCGGCCCGCCCGCCGCCGGTCCGATGTGCCCCAGCAGGACGTTCGCCAGCGATCGGTTCATGGCCTTGCACATGATCTGCGACAGGATGATGCCCGACGCGCCGACGAGCGACCCGGTGACGATGAGCACCTCGTTGTCGAGCACGAATCCGGTCGCCGCCCCCGCCAGCCCTGAGTACGAATTGAGCAGCGCGATGGCGACGGGCATATCGGCGCCGCCAATCGGGATGGTGAGGAGAATCCCGAGGATCGAGGCGAGGACCACGACGATCCAGTAGGCGGTGATCCGCGAGGTGTCGGCGCCCGTCACGATCCAGACGCTGATGGCGACGCACGCGAGGCCGAGCGCCAGGTTCAGCGGCTGCTGCCCGGGAAAGTGGATGGGCTTGCCCGGCAGCAGGAATTCCTGCAGCTTGTCGAAGGCGACGAGGCTGCCCCAGAAGGTGACGGCGCCGATGATCCCGCACGCGGCGGTCGCGATCAGGAACTGCGCCGTCGGCGCGGTGTGGACGTCGACGAGGGCGGCTCCCGCCACGAGGACCGACGCGCCGCCGCCGAACCCGTTGAGCAGCGCCACCATCTGCGGCATCGCCGTCATCTGGATCTTGAGCGCGAGGACCGCGCCGGCGGCCGAGCCCACGAGGATGGCCGCGAAGATCAGGATGTAGGCCTGCGTGCCGGAACCAAGCACGTTGCGATCGACCAGCGTCGCCACGATCGCGAGCAGCATGCCGAAGGCGCCGATGATGTTGGCGCGGACGGCGGTCTTCGGGTGCGCGAGCCCCTTCAGGCCGAGGATGAACAGGATCGACGCGACGAGATACGCCAGGTTGACGATCGAGGGGTTCACGCCGTCAGTCCTTCTTCTTGAACATGTGCAGCATGCGATGCGTCACGAGGAAGCCGCCCACGACGTTGATCGTGGCGAAGACGATCGCGATGAAGCCGAGCGCGGTGGAGTAGGGGCTGGGCGTGGCGACCGAGAGCATCGCGCCGATGATCGTGATGCCGGAGATCGCGTTCGACCCCGACATCAGCGGCGTGTGCAGCAGCGGCGGCACCTTGTTGATGACTTCGAACCCGATGAAGATGGCGAGGACGAAGACCGTCAGCGCCGCGACGAATGCTTCCATGAGTCCTATTGTTCCTGCAGCCGCGGATGGACGACCTGGCCGCCGCGCGTGAGCAGCGTCTCACGCGTGATCTCGTCGTCCGTGTTGATTGGAAGGGTGGCCTGCGCGGCGCCGTCCCTGCCGAGCAGGTGCGCGAGGAACGTCGTGATGTTCTTCGAGTACATCTGGCTCGCGTGGTACGGCACGAGCGCCGGCGGATTCGACGGCCCGAGAACCGTCACGCCCTGGTGGACGACCGTCTCGTCGGGACGTGTCAGCTCGCAGTTGCCGCCCCGCTCGGCGGCGAGATCGACGACGACCGAACCGGGCGCCATCGCCTCGACCATGGCGGTCGTCACCAGGATGGGCGCGCGCCTGCCGGGAATGAGCGCCGTCGTAATCACGACGTCGTGGGCCGCGACCACTTTCATCATCATCTCGCGCTGGCGCTCGTAGAACGATTCGTCCTGCGCCTTCGCGTAGCCGCCCTTGTCTTCCGCGTCCGCGGCTTCGAGCGCGAGCTCCACGAATTTGGCCCCGAGGCTCAGGACCTGTTCCTTGACGGCCGGACGCACGTCGTACGCCTCGACCTTCGCCCCCAGCCGGCGGGCGGCCGAGATCGCCTGAAGGCCCGCGACGCCGGCGCCGACGACGAACACGCGCGCCGGAGAGATCGTGCCGGCCGCAGTCATCAGCATCGGGAACATGCGCGGCAGCGCGTTGGCGGCGAGCAGCACGCCCTTGTAGCCGGCGATCGTCGCCATCGACGACAGCGCGTCCATGCTCTGCGCGCGCGTGATGCGCGGCATCAGCTCCATCGAGAACAGCGACGCGCCGCTCGACGCCAGCGCGCGGACCGCGCCGGGCGCGCCGAGCGGATCGGCGAAGCCGATGACCGCCTGTCCCTGCCTGAGGAGTCCGGGATCGCCCGGTGTCGCGCGCACCTGCAACAGGATGTCCGACGTCCGGAAGACGTCGGCCCGCGAAACGACCGTCGCGCCGTGCGTCCGGTATGCCTCGTCGGTGAAGCCGGCGGCGGTGCCGGCGCTCTGTTCGACCGCGACCTCGAGCCCCGACTTGACCAGCGAAGTGACGGTCGCGGGAATCACCGCGACGCGCGTCTCTCCCGGGCAGATCTCCTTCGGGATTCCAACCTTCATCGATCTCAAGTCTATTTCATTTGACGGGTGCCGCGCAGCCAGTCGGCGATCGTGGTCGTGACAACCGGAGGGATCGTCTTGTCTGAAAGCGATCCGTACTCCGAGACCTCGCCGGTCACGGCGGGGACGAGAAGATGATTCAGGCCCGGGATGTGCACCGCTTCGGCTCCACGGGCTTTCTTGCGCGCGCCCGCGAGCTCCGCGAGCCGGTCGGCATGACGCGGAAGGATCTGCTTGTCGAGATCTCCCTGCACGATCAGGACCGGGTGCTTGATCGCTTTCATCGCCTTCGCGGGGTCGAACAGCAGGAGGCTCCTGAACAGCGGCGAGTCGGCCTGTTTCCGCAGTTCCGGCGGGACCGCGTCCCAGCCCTTGTCGGTCATCACCGCCGCCTGGATCTTCCGCTGCAGGTCGATCTTCGTCTGCCGCTCGGCCGGCGAGGCGTCGATCAGATCCAGCAGGTGAAGCTGCTGTTCGAGGATGAGGTCTGCACCTGTCGCGCCGGAGGCCGCAATCAGGACGAGCGACGCTATCTGCTTCTCGCGCGCCGCCGCGATCATCGCCACGGCGCCTCCTTCGGCGTAGCCCGCGACCGCGATCCGATTGCGGTCGATGTCCTTGCGGGCCCTCAGCCAGCGCACCGCCGCGGCGGCATCGTCCGCATAATCATCGAGGGTGACGGTCTCGGCGCGTCCGCCGCTCTGGCCGGTGCCGCGCTTGTCGTAGCGCAGCACCGCGAAGCCCCGATCGGCAAGACCGCCGGCCAGCTGCGTGAACACCGGGATTCCCGCGACCGCCTCGTCCCGGCCGGTCTGTCCCGAGCTGCCCACCAGGAGGATCGCGGGATGCTTGAGTCGTCCCGCGGCCGCGGGCGGCAGCGTCAGCGTGCCCGCGAGGCTGAACCCGGCCGAGGGAATGAAGACGTCCGCATCGGTCGGATTGCGCGTCGTCTGCGCGCGCGTCGCGACGCTGGAGAGATCGGCGCGAGCCACGACGAGCGACGCGGCCGGAATCTCGAGCCGGACGAAGCGCGAGCGATCGTCAATCGTGATCTTCGCCGCGAGCGGAGCGCCAGGGTTCTGAAAAACGACGTCGTAGCGGCGGGTCGCGACGGCGCCTCCAGGCGTCTGGATCCGCTCGGGTGTGACCCCCTTGACCTCGATGCGGATCTCTGCCTGTGGCGCGATATACGCGGCGAGCGACGTCCCGGGCGCGGAGCCGGCAAGCCGCGCGGCGAGTCCTTCGTATCCCGCATAGAAGTTGTTCGGAAGGACAATCGTCCGTGCGGAAATCTGATCCGTCTTGGAGTTGGTCGTGCCCGCCTGCGTGATCTCGTTGATGGCGCTCGTCATCGCGAAGGAGGTCGCCAGGCGCATCGGCCGATCGTTCTGCGCCGCGTCGATCGTCAGCTCGACCGGCTGCCAGTCGGGCGTGTATTTGAGCTCGAAGCGGTTGATTGTCAAGTTGATGGGAGCCGTGTAGCGGCCGGTGCCGGTGATGATCCAGCCCTGCGGCGTGCGCGCGAGCTGCACCTGCTCGCGGCCGACCTGCGCTCCTCCCAGGATCACGATGAAGTCGGCGGTGCCTTCGCCCGGGCCGGCCGGCTGCGGCGACTGCGCGGCCAGGACCGCCGGCCAGCAAAGTAGAACGTAGAATGTAGAACGGAGAAGGTCGTGAAATCCCGACTTGAAACCCATCTTCAAAGAATATCTCACCAGGCCCAGCCGATGTATTCGCTTGAACAATACGCCGCCCTGCACCAGGGCGCGGGTCTCGTCGATCGGACCGGTTTCCAGGGACGGTTGCGGCTGACCGGCGCCGATCGCCGGACCTACCTGCAGGGGCTGCTGACGAACGACATCGTGGCGCTCGCACCAGGAGGCGGCTGCTATGCCGCCTATCTGACGGCCCAGGGCCGGATGATCTCCGATCTGCGGGTGTTCGAGACCGGCGACAGCATCCTCGCCGACCTTCCCGCGAGCCGGGCGGCGCTGGTCCGCACGCGCCTCGCGGACCTCGTTTTCTCCGAGGACGTCGAGGTCGCCGACCTGACGTCGGCCACCGCGCAACTCGCCGTGTGCGGTCCCCGCGCGGCGGGCGTGCTGGCGTCGGCGCTGGCAGCGTGCCGCTCGGCGGACGAGCCCTCGCCTCCCTCGGAGCTGCTCGATCGAATGGCGCTCTTTGCGAACGGCCGGTGGGACTTTCGCGGCGCGCCGCTGACCGTCGCGCGCGGCGATGAATTCGGCGTTCCGGCATTCGACCTCGTGCTGCCGCTCGGGGGAAAGGACGATCTGAGCCGGCTGCTGCGCGACGCGGGCGCGATGGCCGTCGATCCGGCGACCGCCGACACGTGCCGCATCGAGGCCGGGCGGCCGCTGTTCGGCGTGGACATGGACGAGGAGACGATTCCGCTCGAAGCGGGAATCGAAGACCGCGCGATCAGCCTGACGAAAGGCTGTTACGTCGGACAGGAGATCATCATTCGCGTGCTGCACCGCGGCCACGGCCGCGTGGCCCGGCGCCTCGTGGGATTGACGCTGGACGGCGACGTCGTGCCGTCGCGAGACGATGTGGTTCGATCGGGAGAGAAGGAGATCGGACGGGTCACGAGTGCGACGCTGTCGCCCGCGCTGACCCGTCCAATCGCGCTGGGTTACGTCCACAGGGACTTTGCCGATCCAGGGACATCCGTAGCCGTGACCCACGAGGCCGCACCTTTACGCGCGACCGTTGTGGCGACCCCCTTCGTGCACCTTTAGGACCTTAGAGAACCCTCTAGAGGTCTTGACCCGGAAAACTTGCACTGAATGAGTCGAGTTTTTCGGTCAAGACCGTCCCCGCGTCAGCGGGCGTTATCAAAGAATGCGCCCAGCGAGGCGGAGCCTCTCGACGGTCTCAGGCGGAGCCTCGCTAGAACCTCAGTCCGCCTACAGCAAGGTGTCGGCGCTGGCCGCACCGTAGAACTCGTACCACGGGTGCGCGGCGGCGAGGCACGCGTTCACGTTGTTGATGTTCCTGACGCCGTCAGCTTCGAGCCACGCGCGGAACCCGTCCGTCCCCTGTTTCGCGAAGATAGGGATCCCTTCCTTCCACGTGGCGCGGCCGCAGAGCACGCCCGAGAACCGGGTGCCGGCCTCGGCCGCGAGCTCCAGCCCCTCGGTGAACTCGGCGTTGCTCACGCCCGCCGACAGGTAAATGAACGGTTTGGTCGCCGCGTCCGCCGCGCGGCGGAAGTGATCCATCGCTTCCTGCTTCGTGTACGCCTTCTGTCCGCCGAACACGCGCGCCCCTTCGACGAACTTCATGTTCACCGGCACTTCGACCTTCATCACGTCCACGCCGTAGCGGTCCTTCGTGAATTCGGCCATCGCGCCGGTGACGAGCTGCGGCTTCTTCTTGGCGAAGTCCAGCCCCTTCTCGTCCATCCCTTCCTCATACGTGACGAACTCGAGGAAGAACGGGATGTCGTTCGCGCGGCACTCGTCGCCGATGCGCTCGACCCACGCGTGCTTCAGCTCGTTGATGGGCTTGGCGTCGAACGGCGTGTAATAGAGGAGGATCTTGATGCAGTCCGCCCCGGCTTCCTTGAGGCGCCGCACGGACCAGTGATCGAGCAGATCCGGCAGCCGGCCGGGCGTGGCCGCGTCGTAGCCCGTCTTTTCATAGGCCAGCAGCAGCCCCGCGCCCTTCGCGCGCCGCTTGCTGGCTGGGAGGCCCCACTCCGGATCGAGCAGGATAGCGCTGGCATGCCTCGTCAGCACTTCAGCCACCTGGATCTTGAACTCCTCCATGTCCTGGTCGCCGACGGCGGCTCCCTTTTCCTTGGCGAGTGCCTTCTTCAGGGAGCCGCGCTGGTCCATGGCCGCCGCCGCGATCACGCCGCGCGCGTTGCTGACGGCCTTCATTCCCGCGATTTTGCCTTCTGTGATTTTCATGACGATGTCTCTGTGGCAGCCATGGAGGCTGCCCTGCAAGAAAAGAACGAGCCACGAGCCACGAGCTACGGGGATTCTATCTCAGGGAACGTGAAGTCCTCTATTACCGCCGCTTCGACGGCGCTTCGGACGATTTCCTCGATCGGCAGCCCTGCCTCGGCACGTTCCACGTCCACGCGCCTCGCCTTTGTCGCCGGATGCCGCGGCGTGAACAGCGTGCAGCAATCCTGGTCCGGGATGATCGAGGTCGTGTAGGAGCCGAGCCGCTGCGCTTCGGCCGTGATCTCGTCCTTGTCCATGCCGACGAGCGGCCGCAGCACCGGCATCGACACGACGCTGTTGATCGAGGCCATGTTCTCGAGCGTTTGCGACGCGACCTGCCCCACGACCTCGCCCGTCACGAGCGCCTGCGCCTTCTGCCGCCGTGCGATCGCCTCGGCGATCCGCATCATCAGCCGCCGGTAGATGACGACGCGCAGGGGCGGGGCGACGGCGAGCACGACCTGCTGCTGGATTTCGCCGAACGGCACCAGGAACAGCCGCGAATGGTACTGGTATTTCGCGAGCAGCTTCGAGAGCTCGCGCGTCTTCTCCTGCGAGGCGCGCGACAGGATGGGGTAGCTGTGAAAGTGGACGAGCACCGCCCGGCAGCCGCGCCGCATGAGCCGCCACGCGGCGACCGGCGAGTCGATGCCGCCTGACAGCAGGCAGACCACGCGGCCGCTCGTGCCGACCGGCATACCGCCCGCGCCCGGGTCCTTGCCGAAATAGTAGAACGCCTCGTTGGTGAGCGCCTCGACGTGGATCGTCAGCTCCGGATGGGCCAGGTTCACGGTCCATCCCTTCGCTTCCTTGATCCGCCCGCCCACCTCGCGCTCGATTTGCGGTGAGCTGAGCGGGAAGCGCTTGTCGGCTCTTTTTGCCGACACGCGGAACGTACTCACCTCCCGATCGCCGAGGTCCTCGAGAAGGCGTGTCGCGATGATATCCACGTCGAGCGGAGCCCGTCCTGCCGTCGCGAAGTTCGCGATGCCGAATACGCGGCCGAGCCGCTCCCGGAGCATCTCGCGATCGGCGTTGCCCACGAGCACTTCGATCCGGCCCATCAGCACGCGGACCTCCCCCGCGTCGAGGCCCTTCAGCGCTTCGCGGATGTTGCGCGCCAGCCGGGCCACGAACCACGGCCGGTTGTTCCCCTTGAGCGCGATCTCCTGATAGTGGACGACGACGGAATCCATTTTTTTATCGCCGGGGCCCCTGCACCCCGGCTGGGTCACTGCGCGGCGCTCGCCCTTCGCGGCTCGCTCCGCTCCGCTCGCGCTGTTGACCCTTAATCCTACTGGCAAAGAGGGACTCCTGCTCAGCCATGGAGGTTGGCACCCATTGCGCATGGATTCCCGGGCAGCCCTAAAGGGCTGCGCAACACGAGGGCTGAGCGCAACACGAGGGCTGCGCAACACGAGGGCTGAGCGCAACACGAGGGCTGCGCAACACGAGGGCTGCGCAACACGAGGGCCGAGCGCAACACGAGGACTGCGCAACACGAGGGCTGCGCTCAACACGGGGCTGCGCTACGAGGTCACCACTCACGCGACCTGTTGCGCAGCCCTTTAGGGCTGCCTGATCAGGAGCAACTAATGGGATCGACTGCGAGCGATTTTCTCGTCGAACGCCTCAAACGGCCGGATATTACCTGACTGGCGATCACGCGCGAGGCTTGGGTGCGGGAACCCTGCGCGAGACACTGAAAAGTGATCTGCTTCTGTCGGTCGCACAAGCCGCCGTGAGCGGCTGCAACAGGTAAATTCAGGCCTGCCAAATGGCCGCGCGCCACCCAAAACAGGGCTAAAGCCCTGCGCTACGGGAGCGCTTGGACTCCACGGCGGCCGCCGCCGCGTGCCCTGACCTGACCGCGCTTTCGATCGTCCCCGGCAGTCCGGTGTCGATCCAGTCGCCCGCGAGGTATAGCCCTTCGATCGGCGTCCGGGTGCCGGGCCGCGCGGGTTGGCCCGCCGCCAGCGAAAAGGTCGCCTGCCTCTCGCTGACGACGGTCGCCCTGACGAGCCGCGCCGTGCGCGCAAGCGGCAGTGCGTCCGCGACCTCGCGCGCGGCAAGCGCGATCAGCTCGTCGCGGCCCATCTGGGTCAGTTCGATCGCGCCGCTCGTCACCAGCGACAAGTGCGACGCGGTGTCGCCAAACGCGCGGCGCTTGTCGAAGATCCACTGCATCTGCCGGCCCGGAAGTCCGACGAACAGGTCGTCCATCACCGGACGGTCGTACCACAGGTTGACGGTGACGATCGGCATCGACTCCATGGCGTCCGCGGCGGCCAGCGTGGGCGCGAGCGCCGCGGGTGGTGCCGCGCCGGCCAGCGCGCGGAGGGCATGCCACGGCACGGCCGCGATGACCGCCGGCGCGAGGATTCGCTCGCCCCTGATGTCCACGCCGACCACGCGTCCATTCGAGAAGACCAGGCGCGCGAGCGCGTTGGTGCGAGCCTCGCCGCCGCGCTCCACAAGGTAGTCGCGCGCGGGTTCCGCGTACATCTCGTGAAGCGGCCGCGTCGGCAGGACGATCGCCGATGCCCCGGCGTCCGGCCCGAACATCTCCGCGAGCACACGGACGAACGGAGCGGCGGACGCGTGCTCGGGTGATTGGTTCAGCGCGGCGACCGCGAGCGGCTCCCACAACCATTCCGTCAGCTTCCGCCCCTGCCGATGGGCGCGCAGCCAATCGGACACCGAGCCCGGCGGATCGGCGGTAACGGCGCCCGTCCGTCGAAGCTCCCTTCGCGCGCGCCGCAGCGGTCCCGCCAGCCGCAGGACCGAGAGGCGATCGCGCCACGGCATGGGATCCCAGTCGAGAACCGCGCCGACGAGGTGCAGCGGAGAGGGAAGCGGCGGGCACTTGAGCACCGACCGCCTGCCGAGCGTGTCGATGTAGGGCACTTCGAGCGCGGGCATGACGCGCACGTTCCCCATCGCGCCGATGCGGTGGAGGAACTCGAACGTCGCCGCGTAGCAGCCGAAAAGAACATGCTGGCCGTTGTCCACCAGCTCGCCCGTCGATCGATCGACGAACGCGGTCGCGCGCCCTCCCAGCTGCGGCCGCGCATCGGCCACGACGACGCGGGCGCCGCGCGAGGCGAGCGCTGTCGCCGCGCTGAGGCCGGCGAAGCCGCCCCCGACGACCACGACATCGGCAGTCATCGGGTCGGCGCCGGGCTTTCCCTGCCGCGAAGGCCGATGGCGGTCTGCGCCCACACGCCGAGCGCGATCAGCGCCCGCTCGGGCCTGGGGATCCTGACGGTCCGCGTGAACACGTCGTAGTCCGCGCGCTCGATGCGCCCGAGGATCGCGCGATAGATCGCTCCCATGATCTCCGCCGCGACGAGCTGCCGCGCGTCCTCGTGCGGCAGCACCGCGGCGGCCTGCCGGTAGTACCGGTGCGCGCGATCGGCCTGCTGCTTCAGCATCGCCCTGACGGCGGCCGACTTGACGCCTCGCCCGGCCTGCCGCACCTCGCAGCTGAGATCTGCCTCCGTGCAGCCGTGGCGCCTGAGATCTTCCTGCGGAACGTAGACGCGGCCACGGGCGAGATCCTCCGGGACGTCGCGCAGGATGTTGGTCAACTGGAGCGCGACGCCGAGGTTGGTGGCGTACTGGCGCGCGCGCGGGTTCCGGTAGCCGAAGATCTCGAGACAGATGAGCCCGACCGCCGAGGCGACGCGGATGCAGTATTCGTACAGGTCCGCGAACGTCTCGTACCGGCGCGCGCCGATGTCCATCTCCACGCCTTCGATGAGCGCGTCGAACGACGCACGCGGGAGGTTGAACTCACGGACGAGCGGCGCCAGCGCGCGACCCTGCGGTGTTTGCGGCGCCCCTCCCTCGAAGCACGCCGCGAGCTCGCGCCGCCACCCCGCGGTCTCCGCGCGCGCCGCCTCCTCGTCCACCGCCTCATCAACCGCATCGTCCACCGCGCGGCAGAAGTCCCACACGGCGACGATCGCGCGCCGCTTCTCGGCGGGGAGCACGAGGAACGAGTAATAGAAGTTGGTGTCTCGAGCCATGACTAACGACTATCGACCAGCGACTACTGGCGACTGGCGACTACCCCATCGTACCGCCCGCACCAGCAACGAAGCGACATCCCCGGCGCCAAGCGCCGGGCGGTGCGCGAACCGCGCTGCTTCTACCTTGTCCAGAATACGCATCCCGCCGAGCCATGTCAGGCGCAGCTCCCATCGGAGGCGCCCGCGGACGCCGTCGCACACCGGACGGCCGGCGACAAAGAGCGACCGCGTCCGCGATGCCACTTCCGTCAGCGCCGCTTGCCATTCCGGCGTGATTCGGCCCGCGTCGAGATCATCATCGCGTGCACCGAAGCGATCGCGGTCCTCGGCCGGGACGTACAGGCGCCCGCGCTTCCAATCCACGAGCAGATCCTGCCAGAAATTCGTGAGCTGGAGCGCGGTGCACACGTTGTCCGACCACTCATCCAGCCGCGGGTCGTCGTACCCGGCGATCCGCAGCACGAGGCGTCCCACCGGGTTCGCCGACCGCCGGCAATAGTCCAGCACCTCCGCCCACGTCGCATACCTCGTGGTCGTGACATCCTGCCGAAAGGCGCTCAGCAGATCCTCGAAAAGCCCGATCGGCAGTTTGTGCACCGCCATCGTATTGCCCAGTGCGCAGAAGATGAGATCGTCCGGACGCGCGGCTGCGCCCGCCGAAAGGGGGACGGTCCCCCTTAATCTGTGTTGCAGATCGTGCAGCAGGCGCAGGCGCTCCACTGTGGCGATTCCGGGCTCGTCGGCGATGTCGTCGGCGCGGCGCGCGAATGCGTAAATCGCCGCAATATGCGGGCGCATCGTCGCCGGCAGCAGGTGCGAGGCGACGGGAAAGTTCTCGTAATGCGCCCGGGCGAGGCGCTCGCAGTGAGCGTAAGCCGCCTTCAGCAGGGCGGGGTCGGCGCCCGGCGCGGTCACCACTCCGTTTCCGTGACGCCGCTCCGCCTGTTGGCCGCGCGCGCCATGACGAAGAGAAGATCCGACAGGCGGTTGACGTAGATGAGCAGCTCGGGCTCGAACGCGTCGGCGCCGAGACCGACCATCGCGCGTTCGGCGCGCCGGCACACCGTGCGCGCGACGTGCAGCGTCGCACCCGACGGGCTGCCGCCAGCCAGGATGAACCGGCGCAGCGGCGGCAGCTCCGACTCGAGCAGGTCGATCCATCCCTCCAGCCTCGCGACGTCGTCGGACGTGACCGCCGCTTTGGTGACGCGCGCGGCAATCCGGTTGCGCGGATCGGCGAGGCGCGCGCCGAGCGCGAAGAGATCGCGCTGGATCTGCTCCAGCATCGAGGCGAGCTGCTCGTCGGACGAGTTGGTGCGGACGAGCCCGAGCCACGCGTTCAGCTCGTCCACGTCGCCGTAGGCCGATACCCGCGGGTCCGACTTGGCGACCCGGGTCCCGTCGAACAATCCGGTCTCGCCCTGATCCCCCGTCTTGGTGTAGATTTTCACGGCACCAGTGTAATTCTTGAATTCGTGAATTGGTGAATTGGTGAATTTACGAGGGGGCTTACTCCAACGATTCACCAATTCAATTCACGAATTCACTAATTCACCAAATTCACCACTTCAATTCACCAACTCACCAAACCCACCAATTCACCAACTCACCAATTCACCAACTCACCAACCCACCAATTGCATGCGACATCTTCCCGCCCCGGCCGCCCGCCAGTGGTTTCGCCGCCGGCTGCTCGACTGGTATCGGCGGAACGGCCGCGACCTGCCCTGGCGGCGCACGGATAATCCGTACCACATCCTTGTCTCGGAAGTGATGCTGCAGCAGACGCAAGTCGATCGCGTGCTGCCGAAGTACCACGAGTGGCTGTCGAAGTACCCGACGCTCGCCTCGCTGGCGGCGGCGGATGAAACAATCGTGGCGGAGACCTGGCGGCCGCTTGGCTACAACATCAGGCCGCGGCGGCTTCAGTCGATCGCGCGCGAGTCGGTCGAACGGTACGGCGGCGAGCTGCCCTCCGACCACGAGACGCTGCTCTCTTTCAAGGGGGTCGGCGCGTACACCGCGGGCGCGGTCATGAGCTTCGCCTTCGGCCGGCGCGCCGCGATCCTCGACACGAACGTGGCGCGCGTGCTCTTCCGTGTGTTCATCGGCAAAGGCGACCCCAAATCGCACAAGATGCGCAAGCACTTGTGGTCCGTCGCGCGCACCGTCCTGCCGATCAGGAACGTGTTCGACTTCAACCAGGCCCTGATGGACTTCGGCGCGACGCGCTGCACGGCGCGCAAGCCGCAGTGCCCGGGCTGTCCCATGCGCGCGCGATGCGTGTCGGCCGGGCGGTTCGTATCCGCCGGGGCTGAAAGCCCCGGCCCACGATGAGCGATCTTCCCCGGCTCGTCGTGACCGCCGCAGTCATCGAGCGCGGCGGCGCGTACCTCGTGACGCGTCGCGTGCGCGGTGTCCACCTCGAGGGGTACTGGGAGTTTCCCGGCGGGAAGTGTGACGGCGGGGAATCGCATGCGGACTGTCTGGCGCGCGAGATGCGCGAAGAGCTCGACACCGGCGTTCGAATCGGCCCCGAGATCTTTTCAGTCGCTCACGCGTACGGCGACCGCGTCGTCGAGCTGCATTTCTTCAGTTGTGAGCTGACCGGAGAGCCGCGGCCGCTGCTGGGACAGGAGATGCGATGGGTGCGGCGCGAGGAACTTCCATTGTTGAAATTCCCCCCGGCCGACGACGAGCTGATCGCGATGATCATGAGGCAGGGCTGAAGCCCTGCGCTACCGGAACCTGTAGCGCAGCCCTTTAGGGCTGCTTACCTTTTGAGGATCTCGGTCCCGCTGACTTTTCCGAGGCAGGTGTCGCCGGAGTAGGGCACCTTGATCGAATCGACCTGGAGCTCCGCCGTGCCCGTCAGCGTGACGTTGCACGAGGGCAGCCCCGGCGCGGACGCCACCGCCTGCGCGCTCCAGTTGAGCGTCCCGACACTCGTGAGGTATCCCTGCGCCGTGCCCGTCGCATGGAGATCGCCCGCGCACGTCGCGGTGAACGTCCCCTTCGCGCTGGTGGGCGTCTGCTCGGTCACGCTCCACTTGAAGTCCGTGCAGGAACTGGCCGACGGGATGATGTTGGACGAGCTCCAGGTGCCGGCGAACGCATTCGTGCCGACAGCCGACGGGCCGTTCGACGCGCTGTGGTGCTCGAACCCGCACGCCGAGGCGGAGATCAGCGCGACTGAAAACACGACGAGGAGAATCCGGTTCTTCATGATGGGGTCTCTATTCGATATCGGGCGCACAGGTGCCCTTCGACAGGCTCAGGGCCGGCCCACTGCAGTTTGTCGAGGAACGCGAGAATCATACCATCGCGAATCAGGCGGGTTTTGGCCGAAATGCCGGCTGAGCTCCCTTTTTCCGATTTCACTTCCGAGCTCAACCGCTCAGAATTGGTAGACGCGGCCGGCGAGATAATCCTGCAGCGCCTCGCTCGTGCTGCGGAATGCCAGCTCGCTCCACGGGATCTCGGAGCGCTCGAAGACCCCCGCCTCGAGGCACTCTTCGTCGGTGCACAGCTCGCCGCGGATCGCGGTCGCGGCGTACACGATGATGATGATGGGCCGTCCGGGATACGAATAGATGTTGACGAGGCCGTCGAGGCGGACCTCGAGCCCCGTCTCCTCGCGCGCCTCGCGGATCGCCGCCGACGTGATCTCCTCGCCGCGATCCACGTACCCGCCCGGAAACACCCACAGGCCGTACCCGGGCTCTATCGCGCGCCGCACGAGCACGATGCGCGAGTCGGCCGTGCCGATGATCGTGCCCACCGCGACCTTCGGATCGAGATAGAACACGAACGTGCAGGCCGAGCAAACCAGGCGCGCCGGGTCGCCCGGCCTCAGCAGACGTGACTCGAGCCCCGCGCCGCATTCCGGACAGTAGCGATAGTGCGTCTCGATCATGATTCAGGAGCGAAGAGTGAGTAGTGAACCCTTCACTCTTGATTCTCCCGCATATAATCCCGGTATGTCGATTTTGAAGATCGCGCGCATGGGCCATCCGGTCCTTCGGTCGCGCGCGCGGCCGCTCCATCCCTCGGAGATCCGCTCGCCCAGAATCCAGCAGCTCATCGACGACATGTTCGAGACCATGAAGGAATACCAGGGCGTGGGCCTCGCCGCGCCGCAGATCCACGAAGGGCTGCGGCTGTTCGTCGCCGGTTTTCCTCCGCCTCCGCCGCGCGAAGACGACGAGGAGGAGGAGGATCGCGACGAGGTGGAGGACGGCGAGGACGTGCCGCTGATGGCGCTGATCAACCCCGAGATCGAGCCGATCGGCCGCGAGATCGTCGAAGACTGGGAAGGGTGCCTGAGCATCCCGGACATTCGCGGCAAGGTGCCGCGCGAGCGCCGGATCGTCGTCCGCGCCTACGATCGATTCGGCAAGCGCATGGAGCTCCAGGCGTCAGGCTTCACCGCGCGCGTCATCCAGCACGAGACGGATCACCTCGACGGCATCCTGTTCATGGATCGGATGAAGGGGCTGCAGTCGCTGACGTTCCTCGACGAATTCGGGCGCTACTGGAGCCACAAAAACGTCAGAGAAGAGTGAAGACAACTCCAAATCTCAAATTCCAAATTCCAAACGCAGAAGTGTGAAAGGCGTCAACTCCAAACTTCAAAATCCAAACCGTCACGTTCGGAGTTTGCAGTTTGCAGTGGGTTTGGAGTTTGGAGTTTGGAGTTTGGAGTTTGAAGTTATCGTCCGCGCTCTCTCTTTTGTTCGAGCGCGCGCTCTGAGTTGAGCCGTTCCAGCTCGACGCGCGAGTGATCGACGAACGTCATCGCGGCGGCAATAGCGTGATGTCGGGCGCGTTCGGCGATGAGCGTGTGCATCTGCTGGCAGACGCGGCGATAGGCGGGATGACCTTGGGGAGCGGTGCGCAGCTCGATCAGGTGCATCGCTTCGCGCGCGTTCATCTCCATGTAGAAGCGCACGCGGTACGCCATCGCCACCGCGTACGGCGCCACCGCCGCCAGTCCCGCGGCCACCAGCGCCTCGTGCAGCGCGGCTGACGCGTCCATCACGCGATCCCAGTCCTCTGCGGCTCCCGCCTCGCCAATCGCATCCGGCTCCGTGCATCCGTGCCTCGTTGTCAGGGGCTGCCATTCGAGTGTCAGCAGGCGATGGCGCTGGAGGTCACGAAACGCGCCGTAGTCGGTCAGCACGTCGAAGCGATAGAACGTCCGCTCGAACGCGCGGCCGGGGCGATGGCGGCGGTTGGCACGGTTGCCGATGGCGGCGCGGAGCACGGCGGCGCGGTCGCTGGTCGACATGCCCCGCGCGATGGCGAGCAACTGATCGTCGGGGAGTTCGGTCACCGCGTAGAGCGCCGCGGCGACGACCTTGATCTCGCCGTCGGGATCGAAGTCCGTGAGCGTCACTTCCGCGCGCGGCTCCGGCTCGATGTCCCGGAGGGTCGCCGCGGCGCGCTCGAGGCCGCCGCGGGTGTCTGCGATGTAATCGCTGGACCGGACGCCTCGCTCCCTCTGATCCACGCGCGTCAGGAACGCGGGGATGACCTTGCGCAGCTCGCCCAGCATCGCCGCGGCGCAGGCGCGGACCTCGGCGAGCGGATGGGCGCGCATCCGCAGCAGCAGCGCCTCGTACGCCTGGCCGGTCCCATAGATACCGACGTTGGACTGCGTCGCCGCCGGCAGCATCCCGCGCAGCGTGTCGAGCGCCTTGGCGCGGATGGCCGCGCGATGGACGCCGTCGGAATCCGTCGGGCTCTTCGGATAGCGCCGCTCGAAGTGCGCCTGCATCGCGGGGATCCAGTTCGCGTAGCTCTCGAACGCGGCGTCCATCGTCTTCACGTACCGTTCGACGAGGGCCGGGTCTTCGATTTCGACGGGCACGTGATAGCGCCAGCGGCCGTGAAGCCTGTCCGTGCAGGGAACGTAGCGCGTGGACTGCTCGAGGTACGCCATCAGGCGTCCCCACTCGAGGACCTTCGTGAGGATGTTCGACACGTACTCGCACGCGAGGTGCGCGCCGCCAAGCTGCGCGACCGAGTCGTCGCCGTACTCGTTGAACACGCGGTCGTACAGCTTTTCGGCGCGCGCGACGGCCGCCGCCGTCGCCCCGGGCGCGTCCGCCGTCCCCATCTTGTCGGCGAATTCGTCGAGGAACAGCCGGCGCAGCGACTTCGCGGACCGCGAGTAGCGCGCGAAGAGCGCCCCCTTCACCGTCTCGGGCAGGTTCACGAGCGCGAACACGTGGCCGTCCAGGTTCGTGAAGTACGGCGCGAGCCGCGCACGCTCGTCAGGGGTGAAGGGCTCGGCGGTGGAGGAGGGCAACACGCAGGGATTGTATACTGGCGCCGTCTGAGAAGAGAGCAGTTGCGAGTTGCGAATTGTCGGCACCGAGCAGTGGCCGTCCGATGGGACGGCTTCGGCAACCTGCTGACAACTCACAATTCACAAATCACAATTGAACGGAATGAATCACATATTCGCTCATCGGCTCGAGGCGCGCTTCCGGGACTGCGACCCGATGGGGCACGTCAACAACGCGGTCTACCTGACGTATCTCGAGCAGGCGCGCTTCGCGCACTGGCGATCGCTCTGGGGGTTCGGCGGCGACAAGGCAGCGCCGGACATTCCGGGCGTGATCCTGGCGAGGGTGGAGATCGACTATCGCGCCCCGGCGCGCTACGGCGACTCGCTCGAGGTCCGCATCGCCATCACGGCCGTGGGCCGCACCAGCTTCACCTACGAGTACGAGATCGTCGACGGCCCGCGCGTCGTCGCCACCGCGCGCTCGGTGATGGTGATGTACGACTACGCGGCGAACAGGCCCGTGCCGATCCCGGACTCGCTGAAGCAGATGCTCACGACGAGGCAGGGCTAACTAAGGCTGGGCTAAAAGCAGGGCTAAAGCAGGGCTAAAGCAGGGCTAAAGCCCTGCGCAACGTAGCTTCGCAGCCCGGCGCTCGGGGCTCGGGGCTCTGGGCTCGGGGCTCGGAGACAGCGTCACGGTGTGACAGCGTGACAGCGTGATCCACTGCCTGCTGCCTGCTGCCTACTGCCTGCTGCCTACTGCTCGTATGCTGCGCACGGCAGCGCGTCACGCGGCTCAGGTGCCGCCGAATCCGATCGTGACTTTGTCCCCCTCGACGATCACCGGGACGTTGCGGCTGCCCTTCGAGAAGGTCAGCATCCACTCGAGATCGGCCGGGTCCTTCTTGACGTTGATGTACCGGAACGGGACCTTGCGTTTGGCGAAATCCTCACGGGCCGCCGTCGTGTAGGGTCAGGTATCCTTGCCGAATATCATCGCTGTCATGGCTACAGTATCGATCAATATCGCCGCCGCCGTCCTCTGGGCCGTTCTTGGTGCGGCCGTGCCGCTGACCTTCCCGTTCGGTCAAAGGCTGACGGCCGAGGACATCGCGCGTCGCGTGCAGGACCGCGACACGGGGCGCGACTCGCGCGTGACGCTGCGGATGAAGCTCTACGATCGGCACGACCGCGTCCGCGAGCGCGGCCTCACGCTGATGTCCCTGCGCGGCCCCCACGCGGGAGCCGCGGCGTCCCACTTCAGCCGGACCCTTGACGGCGACCGCCTCCTCATCCGCTTCACGTATCCGAACGACATCAAGGGCACCGGCTTTCTCGTCTGGGAGCACCCGAACAGCGAGGACGAGCGCTTTCTCTTCCTGCCGTCGCTCGGCCGCGTGCGCCGCATCGCCGGCGCGGACACCCAGGAAAGCTTCGTCGGCAGCGACTTCACCTACGAGGACATCGGCGGCCGAGAACTCGACGACTACACCTACGCGATCGCCGACGAAAACGCGAGCTGGACGGAGCCCGGCGGATCGGCGCGCCCAGCCTGGCGCCTCGAGTCGCGGCGCAAGGACCAAGGCGCCGAGTTTCCGCGCGTCGTCTCGCTGATCCTGAAGGACGCGTTCGTGGTCGTGCACGCCGACATCCACAATCGCCGCGACGAGAAGCAGAAGGTCTACACGGTCGGCCGCCTTCAGCAGATCCAGGGGATCTGGACGGTGATGGGCGCCGGGATGACCAACGCGATCGACAAGACCCGCACGGAACTGGCGGTCGAGCGCGCCGAGTACAACGTCGGGTTGAAGGAAGCCGACTTCAGCCGCCGCGAGCTGGAACGGTTGCGAACGGAGCGGAACGAGCCGCGAAGGGCGAGCGGAGCGAAGGGAGCCTGGCGGGGTGCCGGGGGCCCCGCCATCCAGTGATGAGCGTTCGGCTTGCCGAGTTCGTTTACCGGTGGCGGCTCTGGCTGACCGCCTTCATCCTCCTCGGCGCGGTCGCGTCGCTCCCGCGTGTCAACATCACGCGCATCGACAACGACATCACCGCGTGGTTCTCGCGCGAGGATCCCGTCTTCAAGGATTACGAGCGGCTCCGCGCCGAGTTCGGCGGGACGCGGTCGCTCATCGTCGCGCTGCAGGCCGACTCGGCGGACCGCCTGTTCTCGCGAGAGACGCTGAAATTCATCGACGAAATCACAGGCGACATCGAGCGCGTCAGCACCGTCCAGCGCGTCCTCAGCCTCGCCACCGCGACTGTCGTCCGGGCGACGCCTGACGGCGGCCTCGAGGTCCGCCCGCTCCTCGACGGCCTGCACCGTTCGGCGGACGTCGCCGCCATCCGCCGCCGCGCGCTCGACGACGACCTGATCCGCGGCGATCTTCTGTCGGACGATGCGACGGTGACGGCGCTGGTGGTCACGTTCGACGAGGACCGGATTGACGAGGTGCGCGCCGGCGTCATCCAGCAGGTCCATCGCATCGTCGATCCCAGGCTGCCGGCCGGCCTCCATGCGTTCTACAACGGCAGCCTGGAAATCAGCGAGACCTACAACCGCGTCACGCTCGACAACCAGCGCATTTTCAGCCCCCCGATCCTGTTGTTCACGCTGATTGCGATCTACTTCACGTTCCGATCCTGGCGAAAGACGCTGCTGGCGCTGTTCGCGGTGTCGGTGAGCATCTCGTGGACCCTCGGTCTCTACTGGCTGATGGGGTTCTCGTACAACATCCTCTCCAGCATGCTCATCCCGCTCATCGTCGTCCTCGCGATAGCCGACGACGTCCACATCATGCAGCACTGCGACGAGGAGCGGCGCTCCGCAGAGCGCGACCGGAACGGAGCGGGCCGGATGAGCCCGCGTAGTGAAGGTCGCTTGGCGGGGTGCAGGGGGCCCCGCCACTCAATAAACGAATATTCATTCAAGGCGACGGTCGCTCATCTCGCGACGCCTCTGCTCGGCGCGAGTGCGACGACTGCGCTGGGGATGGTGTCGCTCGCGACGAGCCAGGTCGTCGCCGTGCGGGCGTTCGGCATCGGCGCGGGCGTGGGCATCATGGTGGACTTCGCGATCTCGCTCGTGCTGGTCCCGACGCTGCTGACGTGGGTCAAGCCGGAGACGCACGAGGCCCCGCACGAGAAGTATCTCGTCGGGCCGATGCAGCGGATCGCGCGGTTCTCGTGCGCGCACCCGCGCCGCGTCGTCGTCGTCTCGCTGGTAATAGGGATCGCTGCCGCCCTCGGTATGCTGCGGCTGCGCGTCGACACCAATCACATCAATTTCTTTCGTCCCAATCATCCGCTGGGGCAGAGCGCGCGCGTCATCGACCAACAGCTCTCGGGTGTGTACAGCTTCCAGATGATGTTCGAAGGCCCGGCGGAGTCGATGAAGTCGCCCGACGTGCTCCGCCGGATCGACAGCCTGGCTGATGAGCTGCGCAAGCTGCCGCACGTGAGGAAGGTCACGTCGGTCGCCGACTACGTCAAGCGGATCAACAAGGAGCTGCACGACGGCCGGCCCGAAGCCAGCGTCGTCCCGGCCGACGGCGACACGATCGCGCAGGAGCTGTTCGTGTTCGCGCTCGGCGGAGAGGGGCGGCACGAGCTCGAGCGTGTGGTCGCGAGCGATTTTTCACGGGCCCAGATGTCGGTCAAGCTGCAGTCGATGAGCTCCGACGTCGTCCTCACCGAGGTCGAGGCGGCCGAGCGCCTCGCGAACGGGATATTCGCCGGAACGGGCATTACCGTGCTGACGACCGGGTCGGGGCGTCTGTTCTCCACGCTCGATCACTACCTGGTCACGTCGCAGTTGAGCAGCTTCGGCACCGCGTTCATCACGGTGTTCGCCGTCATCTTCATCGTGTTCCGGTCGGCGCGCTTCGGCGTGCTGACCATCGTGCCCAACGTGCTGCCGGTCCTCGCCGTGCTCGGCATCATGGGATATCTCGGCATTTCGATGAACGTCGCGACGATCATGGTGTCGAGCGTCGCGCTGGGCGTGGTGGACGACGACACCATCCATTTCATCAACAGGTACCGCCGCGAGACGGCGGCGGGCGCGACGACGGACGAGGCGATCGAGATCGCGACCGCGCACGAGGGGCGCGCGTCGCTGACGACCGCCTTCATCAACAGTTGCGGGTTTGGCGTGCTGCTGTTGTCGGAGTACCGGCCGACCGCCTGGTTCGGCGGGCTGCTGGCGCTGACGATGGCGGTGGCGTTCCTCGGCGAGGTGTTCATTCTGCCGGCGACCATCAAGCTCCTGCCGCGCGTCTACGGCGCGCAGGCGTTACAAGGGGCGCGCGGGCGGCTGGCAGTGAATCCAGCTGACCGCTGATAGCAGGCAGCAGGCAGCAGGCAGCAGGCAGTGGGAAAGCATGCAGCGGGCAGCATGCAGCAGGCAGCGAGTCCAACTGTCGAGCTGTAGGATCAGCGTGACAGCGTGATCCACTGCCAGCCGCCTGCTGCCTGCTGCCAGCTGATCTGCGCGCACCGAATATGCGAAAGACTCTGAGTGCTGTGGTAGTGACGATGTGCGTGACGGCCGCTGCGATCGCACAAACGCCGCATCGCGGCTACGTGTCGCTCGGCGCGGACCACTTCCCGAACCGGGAGGCGACGACGGAAATGCGCGCGCGGGTGTTCGCCGAGGAGGAGATCGATCCGACGCCGAAGCTCCTCGTCACCGTGTCGGGGTTCGCCGAAGGGCTGCTGAGGAGCGGCCGGAAGAACACGCGCGACGCGATCTTCCGCGTGCAGGAAGGCACCCTCGAGTTCAGAACCGATCGGTTCGAAATCCTCGCGGGCTACGGCACCGTCGTCTGGGGCGTCCTCGACGAGCTGCAGCCGACCGACGTCGTGAACCCGCTCGACGTGTCGCGCTTCTTCTTCGACGGCCGCGGCGAGGCGCGGCTGCCAGTCGGCCTTGCGCGCGTACGCCTGTTCCTCTCGGAGAACGCGTCGATCGAGGGGCTGTACGTTCCGTTCTTCCGCCGGGGGCGCTTCGATCAGCTCGACGAACCGGCCTCGCCCTTCAACATCGTCACTGCGGCGAACCCGGCTCAACACATCCAGGAAGACGAGCCGGCGCGGTCGCTGCGCAACGCGCAGGGCGGCGGACGCCTGCGCGTGACGACCGGGCGCGTGGACTGGAGCATCTCGGCCTTCCGTGGGTTCGACGCGTTCGCGCTGTTCTCGAGCCCCCTTCAGCCGCGTTCAGCACCGTTCAGCACCTCTGAGCACTCCTCAGCACCCTTCAGCACCTCGATCGTCGGCACATTTCCTCGCTTCACGATGGTCGGGGGGGATTTCGAGACGGCGCGCGGCAACTGGGGCGTGCGCGGCGAAGTGGCCGCATTCGCGCGCGATGGCTTCCATGACCCGGTGCTCCGGACTTCGATCAGGGATTCGATGGACGCGGGGCTCGGCGTCGATCGCAAGGCCGGCGAATACCGGGTCAGCGGGACGATCCTGCTGCACCATGAGGCATCGGTGACAGGCTCGACCGGCCGCACGGACGTGTCGCTCGCGCTCGGCAGCGATCGCACCTTCGCGCGCGAGCGCTATCAGCTCCGCACGTTTGCCGTCTACAGCCCCACGCAGGAGACGGCATTCCTCCGCGCGATTGCCACCGCGAAGCTGCGCGACAATGTCGCGGTCGAGGGATCGGGGGGATGGCTGGCCGGGGACGGCACCGACCTGATCGGACGCTTCAGAGACAGCGACTTCGTGTACGCGCGCGTGAAGTACTATTTCTAGCAGGCAGCGGGGCAGCAGGCAGCGGGCCAGCCGGCAGCCGGCAGCTGGCAGCAGGCAGTGGATCACACTGTCCCACTGCAGCTCGACAGCTCGATTCACTGCCCGCTGCCGGCTGTCTGCTGCGTGCTGCCTACTGCCTGCTACTTTCATGCTCCTGATTCCCGCGCGCAACGCATCGTCATGGACCGGGCCGACCGGCAACAACACGTACCTGCTGACGGGTCGCGTGCCCGCGCTGGTGGACGCGGGGGTCGGCAACCCGGACCACATCGAGGAAATCGCGAGCGCGTTGAACGGCGCGCCGCTTGCCACCGTCCTCATCACGCACGGCCACAGCGATCACGTGTCGGGCCTGCCCGCGCTGATGGAGCGGTGGCCGGCGCTCACCGTCGTGCGCACGCTCGACGCCGGGCCAATCGCCGCCGGCGATCGGGAACTGGAGCCCATCGCGACGCCCGGTCACTCGCGGGACCATCTCTCCTTCCTCGACGAGGCGTCCGGCGACCTGTTCTGCGGCGATCTGCTGCGGGCCAACGGCACGATCGTGATTCCCGCAAGCCGCGGCGGCAGCCTGCGGCAGTATCTCGACTCGCTGCGGCGCATCCGTCACCTGAACCCGCGACGGCTCCTGCCCGGACACGGCCCCATCGTCGACGACCCGCCGCGCGTGATCGATCGCTACCTCCATCATCGCGAAGAGCGCGAGCGACAGGTCATCGAATCGCTTCGCGCCGGCGCGACGACGCCGGCCGAGATCGTCGCGGGCGTCTATGGCCGCCTGCCGCCGGTGCTGGTTGGCGCCGCGGGGGAGAGCGTCCTCGCGCATCTGATCAAGCTGGAAGAGGAAGGCCGGGCGCGGCGCGTGGACGATCGGTGGGAGACGGTGGAAACGTAGAAGGTAGAAGGTAGCGTTCAAGTTTTCCGCGCGTCCTTGATCACCCGTTCGAGTTGATCCAGGTACGCGGCGAAGCGACGGCGGCCCGCCGCGGTCAGCCTGCACGTCGTCCGCGGCCGGCGCCCTTCGAACGCCTTCGCGATATGGACGATGCCCGCGTCGTGGAGGACGCTGAGGTGACGACTGAGGTTCCCGTCGGTCAGCGCGCATAGGCGTTTCAGTTCCTGGAAGCGGATCCCCTGCGGGTGGGCGAGGAGCGACGTCATGACCCCGAGCCGCGCGCGCTCGTGCAGCACGCGGTCGAGCCCCTCGTACGCAAACCTGCCCGGTTCCGGGGTGATGCGTTTGATCATGGAGGCATCGCGCCGCGCGCCACGTGTAGCGCAGGCCTTCAGGCCTGCCGTCCGGCGCGCGGGCAGCCCTAAAGGGCTGCGCTACAGATACCATATTTCGGGTATTCTCCTGCCGTGCTGGAGCGCCTGTTCCACCTCACCGACCACGGCACCACCATCCGCACGGAGGTCATCGCGGGCCTGACGACCTTCCTCGCGATGTCCTACATCATCTTCGTCCAGCCCGCCGTGCTTCAGGCCGCGGGGATGGACTTCGGCGCGGTGCTGGTGGCCACGTGTTTCGCGAGCGGCATCGCGACGCTGCTCATGGCGCTCTTCGCCAACTACCCGATCGCCGTCGCGCCGGCGATGGGGCACAACTTCTTCTTCGCGTTCACCGTCGCCGTCACGATGCAGGTGCCGTGGCGCGTGGCGCTCGGCGGAGTGGCCATCGCCGGGCTGATCTTCATCCTCACGGCGAGCATCGGCCTTCGGGAGCGGCTCATCGTCGCCATTCCGGATTCGCTGAAGCACGCCATTGCCGTCGGCATCGGATTGCTCATCGCGCTCATCGGCCTGGAATGGAGCGGCATCGTCGTCGCGTCTCCCGGCACGCTGGTGACGCTCGGCGCGTTGAAGTCTCCGCCGACGCTCCTCGCGATCTTCGGGCTGTTGACGATGGCGGTGCTGATGGCGCGGCGCGTGACGGGCGCGCTGCTGCTCGGGATCCTCCTGTCGACCATCGTGGGGCTCGCCACCGGGCTCGTGAAATACCAGGGACTGGTGAGCGCGCCGCCGTCGATCATGCCGACGCTGCTGCAGCTCGACATCCCCGGGGCGTTCACGCCCTCGATGATCTCGGTCATCTTCGTCTTCTTCTTCCTTGCGCTCTTCGATTCGGTCGGCACGCTCGTCGGCGTGGCCAGCCAGGCGGGACTGATGCGCGGCGGCACGCTGCCGCGCGCGCGGCAGGCGCTGCTCGCCGACGCTGTGGGGACCGTCATCGGCGCGGGCCTCGGCACGTCGACCGTCACGGCCTACATCGAAAGCTCCACCGGCGTGTCGGCCGGCGGCCGCACCGGCCTTGCCAACGTCGTCACGGCCGCGCTCTTCTTCCTGTCGCTGTTCTTTTTTCCGTTGGTCCGCATGATCGGCGGCGGCTATCCCCTGGGCGGCGGTCCGGTCCTCTATCCCGTCGTCGCGCCGGCGCTGGTGCTGGTGGGCACGATGATGATGGCGGGGGTACGGACGATTGCCTGGGACGATCCCACCGAGGCGATCCCCGCGTTCCTCACGATCGTGATGATGCCGCTCGCCGTCAGCATCACGGACGGGATCGCGTTCGGCTTCATCGCGTACGCCTGCCTGAAGCTGGCGACCGGCCGCGGCCGCGAGGCCCACGCGCTCGTTTACGTGTTCGCGGTCCTCTTCCTGTTGCGCTATGCGCTGTTGATGCGGTGAGCAGCAGGCAGCACGCAGCAGGCAGCGGGCAGCAGGCAGCTGGCAGTGGATCACGCTGCAGCGGAACAGCGCGACTCACTGCCCGCTGCATGCTGCCTGCTGCCAGCTCTTACGTAGTACCATGCGGGAATGAAGGGCTACACCAATTCCCAGTTGGTGGTGACGCCGCGCGATCTGGCAACCATGCTCCAGGGAGCTGAAGCGTCGAGGCCGCTTCTCCTCGATCTCCGCCCGCCGGAGGCCTACACGGCCGGCCACATCCCGGGCGCCATTCATCTGGATCTCTGGGGGGTCAGCCTGATCGACACCGATCCGATGCCGCTGAAGGCGTTCATGTGGATGATCGAGCACGTGCTGGCCGTCCATGGGGTCGACGCGTCCAGGCCGGTCGTCGTCTACGACGAGCACTCCGGGATTCGCGCCGCGCGCGCGTTCTGGTTCCTCGAGTACTTCGGCCACCCCGACGTGCGCATGCTCGACGGCGGCTTCAACGCGTGGATGTCGGCGGGCCTCGACGCGACGCGCGACGCCGGACCGCCGCCGAAGAGCGAGTGGACCGGCTCGCGCGCGGGGCGCGCGATCGCCACCTGGCGCGACGTGCGGCACGCCGTCGGCCGCTCGGACAAGGTGCTGCTCGACACGCGCACCGACGGCGAGTACTGCGGCACCGTGGTGCGCGCGAAGCGCGGCGGCGCGGTCCCGGGCGCCGTGCACATCGAGTGGACCCGCAACCTGACTCCGAACGGCGACTTCAAGCCGGCGGACGAACTGAGGAAGATGTACGAGGACGCCGGCGTCACGCCGGACCGCGAGGTGATCACCTACTGCCAGGGCGGCTACCGCGCCGCGCACTCCTACATCGCGCTCCGACTGCTCGGCTACCCCCGCGTCAGGATGTATATCGGGTCGTGGAAGGAATGGGGGGATCGAGAAGAGCTGCCGGTCGAAGTGCCCAAACGGAACTGAGTGTCCGTGACTTCCGCCTTCGCGCGCGGCGCTTCGGCGGGACGGGCGTGGCTCGGGGCTCGGCTGGCGGTGAAATCGTGTGGGCGGCGCCAGCATCCGGCGCACGGGCAGGTTTGCGTCGCAGCGACCTTTGAGCCGCGTGATACGCGATAGTCCTAAAACGGCGGCTCGAAGCGGTCCCGTTCGGCGGCGGCCATGAGTACGCTATCAGCGCAGCGGCTAACCCTTCTGTCGCAACAGTCGGCTCACCGGCCTGCGGCAAACCCCAGCCGACGCCGCGATCGTAAGGCGAACCGCGGAGAGGCCGTTTTTCCACGCGGCGAAAGGGAGCAAGACGCAATCCGGCCGGTGCGCCGTACCCTGACGCCTTTCAGGGGATAGAATCGAGGGATTATGAACAACGTGATTGATTTCATCAATACGAGCCGCGATCGGTACCTCGACGAGCTGAAGAACTACCTCGCGATCCCCAGCATCAGCGCGCTGCCGGAGCACGCGGCCGATACGCGCCGCTGTGCCGAGTGGAGCGCCGAGGAGATGACGCGCATCGGCCTGCAGAACGTCAGGCTGATCGACACTCCCGGCCACCCCGTCGTCTACGGCGAGTGGCTCGGCGCGCCGGGCGCGCCCACCATCCTCTTTTACGGCCACTACGACGTGCAGCCGGTGGATCCGCTCGAGCTGTGGGAGTCGCCCCCCTTCGAGGCGACGATCCGCGACGGCGAGATCTACGCGCGCGGCTCGGCCGACGACAAGGGGCAGGTCTTCATGCACTTCAAGGCGATTGAAGCGCATATGAAGCAGAACGGCCGCCTGCCGATGAACATCAAGATGATCCTCGAAGGTGAAGAGGAAGTCGGCTCCGCGAATCTCGACAACTTCATCAAGGCGAACAAGGACCTCCTGGCCGCCGACGTCGTCGTCATCTCCGACTCGCCGATGTTCGACCGCGGCATTCCATCCATCTGCTACGGCCTGCGCGGCCTCGTGTATTTCCAGATCGACCTGCGCGGCAGCAAGAGCGACCTGCACTCCGGCTCGTTCGGCGGCGCGGTGGCGAATCCGAACATGGTGCTCGCCAACATCCTCGCGCAGATGAAGGACCGGAGCGGCCGCATCAGGATCCCGGGCTTCTATGACGACGTGCGGGAGCTGACGCAGGAGGAGAAGGACCAGTGGAAGCGCCTGCCGTTCAACGAGAAGCGCTACGCGAAGGAGCTGGGCGCGCCGCGGCTGTTCGGCGAGAAGGGCTACACGACGCTCGAGCGCGTGTGGGCGCGGCCGACCTTCGAGGTCAACGGGATCATCGGCGGCTTCACCGGCGAAGGGGCGAAGACGGTGATTCCGGCGGTCGCGATGGCGAAGGTGAGCATGCGCCTCGTGCCGAACCAGGATCCCGACAGGATTGCCGAGCTGTTCGAGGCGTATGTGAAGAAGGTCACGCCGAAGACCGTGCAGCTCAAGGTCACGCGCATGCACGGCGGCAAGCCGTGGATGACCGAGTTCGACAACCCCTTCGTCCAGGCCGCGGGGCGCGCAATCGAGAAGGGGTTCGGGAAGACCCCGGTGTTCAACCGCGAGGGGGGATCGATCCCCGTCGTCGCCACGTTCTCGGAGATCCTGGGACTGCCGTCGGTGCTCTTCGGGATCGGCCTCCCCGACGAGAACGCGCACGCGCCGAACGAGAAGCTCGATCTCGGCAACTTCCACGGCGGCGTCATCGCGTCCGCGTACCTGTACGAGGAGATTGCAGGGATCAGGAAGTGACGGGTGCTGGGCCTGCCGCGCCGTAGCGCGTGGGCGCGAAGGCGGGTGCTCGGTGCCCCCGCTCCCGCACTTGGGTACCGAAGCGCGACGGACTTTTGGGGAAAAGGTCGAGCGGTGTTCGACAATACTCCCTATCGACTGACAGCGATTGGATCCGTATCCCTCCTGCAACAAACAACTTGACCCACGCAACATCACGACCGTAGAATCTGCCAATCCTCATGCGAAAAGCGTTACTGGCTGCGTTGTGTGTGGCCGCGGTGGCGGCCTGTTCCGACCCCGAGAAGGAGCAGCTCAAGAAGACGACCATCCCTACCTACGACAAGACCGGCAAGCTGACCGAACTGACCTACGACTTCAACAAGAACGGGAAGATCGACACCTGGACGCAGATGGACGGCGCTCGGCCGGTCCTCACGCGCATGGACAAGAACGAGGACGGCCGGGTGGACCGCTGGGAGTACTACGACGCCCAGGCTCAGCTCGAGAAGGTCGGCTTCTCGCGCAGGGACGATGGGAAGCCGGATGGGTGGGCGTTTGCGGGACCCGACGGGAAGATCCAGAAGATCGAGGTCTCGTCGTTCTCGGACGTCAACCGGATCGACCGGTGGGAGTACTACGACGCAAGCGGCCTCGTGCGGGCCGACGAGGACACGAACGCCGACGGCGTCATCGACAAGTGGGAGACGTACGCGAACGGAGCGGTCAGGACCTCGGCGTTCGACGAGAACAAGGACGGCCGCCCCGATCGCCGCCTGATCTACGACGGCGCACGGCTCGTCCTGATCGAATCGGAGCCTGACGCGTCGGGGAACTTCACGAAACGGGTGGACGTGAAGCAGTGAGCGGGCAGCTGGCAGCGGGCGGCTGGCAGCAAAGCTGGCAGCAAAGCAAGGTGCAGCGGTACAGCGGGACTTACTGCCTGCTGCGTGCTGCCTGCGGACTCAACTGCAGCGTGGCAGTTTGGAGTTTGAGGTTTGTAGTGCCTTTCGAGTTTGGAGTTTGGAGTTTGAAGTTTGTAGTGCCTTTGGAGTTTGCAGTTTGGAGTTTGGAGTTTGAAGTTTGTAGTGCCTTTGGAGTTTGCAGTTTGGAGTTTGAAGTTTGAAGTTTGTAGTGCCTTTGGACTTTGGAGTTTGTAGTTTGAAGTTGACGTGAATCTCCTGATCCTGTCCCCCCCGTCCTCCGATCGCGCCGACATCGTGGCGGCGCTGCCCTCGCCGTTCGACCGTGCGGCGATCGTGGAGACGGCTGCGCAGGCGACCTCGCGCGTGGCGCAGGGGGGGATCGAGCTGGTGCTGCTCGATCTTGCGGCGTCGGATGCGCTGCGGTTCCTGCGGCGGCAGGCGTCCGCCGAGCCGCGCATCCCCGTCATTTGCGTGGCCGATCGGCGGCGGCCCGATGCGTCGTCCGAGGCGCTGAGACTCGGTGTGGTGGACGTCGTCGGCCGTCCCGTCAGGGCCGACGACCTGACGTCGGCGATGGGCAACGTGCGCGAGCTGGCGCGCATTGCCGAGCGGGCGCCGGCGGCGCCCGACCTCGGCGAAGCGACCGACGGCATGTTCGGCACGTCTCCTGCCATGCGCGACGTGCTCCGCATCGTCCGCCGCGTGGCGCACAGCCGGTGCGGCGTGCTGATCCTGGGCGAACGTGGGACGGGGCGAGGCATGGTGGCGCACGCGATTCACGCGCAGGGATCGCACCGCGACCGTCCGTTCGTGAAGATCGTGTGCGGCGACGGAGACGCGGACGGGCTCGGTCGGTTGCTCGATGGGGACGCGGCCGAGGGGGTGACCGTCTACCTCGAGGATCTCGGCGAACTGCCGCCGGACATGCAGGCGCGGCTCGAGGCCCGCGTGGAGCAGCCGTCGGGGGCGCGGTTCATCGCCTCGGCGAAGCCGCGGCTGTCGGATCTGGTGGAGCGCGGCGCCGTGCGGCGCGGGCTCGTCGAGTCGATCGGGACGGTGCGCATCGACCTGCCGCCGCTGCGCCAGCGGTCGCAGGACGTCCCGCTGCTCGCGACCTACTTTCTCAAAGAGGCCTGCCGCCGCGCGGACATTCCGTCGAAGACGTTCTCGCGCAGCGCGCTCACCCTGCTTGCCGCGCTTCCGTGGCGCGGGAACGCAGGGGAACTTCGTTCCCTTACCGAACGTCTTGCCGTGCTCGTCACGCGTGGCGTGGTGCTGATGGAGGACGTGCTGGCGAACGTGCGGCTCGACAATGCGGAGGCGGTGGGGCACTCGCGCGGAACGTTGAGGGAGGCGAGGGATCGGTTCGAGCGCGAGTACGTGACGGCGGTGCTGCAGCATCACAAAGGGAGGATGGGGGCCGCGGCGCGCGAGCTCGGCATCGAGCGAACAAATCTGTACCGGAAGATCAAGCAGTTGAACATTCGATGGACGGTTTCGGAATAATGCTGGGGTGTCCGTATTTATTTGATGGCATAATGTTGTAAATTTGATACGTATTGTACGTATCTCCGTGCGTTTCGTCGTTGAAACACGTTGACTGAGCCTTTCGGGTGAGGCATAACTACCGAGGTTCATCCTTTCCATTGGTTGGTGCCGCGCACCGGGAGCATCCATGCGCAAGGTGTTGGCCGTCGGCGTGATATCCGTCGTGGCCGTGCTGGGGACGCCGGTCGGAACGTTCGCCGCGGCCGCCAATGCGCCGGCCACGCCGCATGGACAGCAGACGGGCAATCTCGAGGGCGTGGCGAAGGACGCGGCTCAGAAGGAGCTCCCCAAGGTGAAGGTGCAGGTGCGGGGGGCGAACGGCCAGATCGCGGCGACCGGCACGACGAACGCGTCGGGTGAGTTCTCTATTGCGTTGAATCCCGGCACCTACACGATTGAAATCGTGGATGCGGCAGGCAACATCGTTGGCACCAGCGCGTCGATTGCGGTTACCGCAGGCGCGACCGCGACGGTCACGGTGACGGCGGCGGCGGCCGGTGCGATCGCGGCGGCGGCTGGCGGCGGCCTCAGCCTGTTCGGTCTTGGCACGATCGGGACCGTGGCGGTGGTCGGCGGTGCGGCAGTGACGACGATTGCAGCCGTCGTTGCGAAGAAAAGCACAGCGAGTCCATCCCGTTAGGCTTTCTGGTTTGGGTTAGCGCTCAAATGATGGACTTCGGCAACAACGGGAAGGACCGAAAGGCCGGGCGTTGCTCGGCCTTTCGGGTCTAAGCGGTAACGGCCGGGATCGCCCGGCTGGGTCACGCCCCCTCTGATCAAGAGAATTCGAGCGCGCTGGCGAAAGCTGGCGCCCGCCGCCCGAAGCGCACGGACAGGCTGCGTTTTGTGCGTGGTGTATTCAGTTGCCATCTGGTCGATCGATTAGGACTAGGCGGCACACTGCCACATTTCGACGACACGACGTCGAATATGGCTGCCCGCGGCGCAGGCCGGCAGGGCCGGGACGTGCCGAATGTAAGTCAGAGAGCGGGAGCTTGTACACGAACGATTCAAAGGGCACTTTCCACGCGGCCGATGGGTCACCGGCGCAAGCTGCTGGATGTCTCGCGGGCTGCAATCGGAGGTGTGGCATGGAAGACCCGCAGCGGCACCCGTGAGAATCGTTGTCCTGAATCAGACGTTTCCGCCTGACGTCGTCTCAAGCGCTCAGCATGCGGGCGACCTGGCCAGAGAACTGCGTGCTCTGGGCCACGAGGTTACGATAATCGCCAGCCGTCGGGCGTACGATGAGCCGTCGGTCCGGTTTCCATCGACGAGGGACTGGTACGGCGTGGAAGTCATCCGGGTAGGCTGCTCGGCATTCGGGAAGGGGGCGAGATGGCGGCGGGCAGCCGACTTCGGTACGTTCCTCTGGTCTTGTCTGTTCCGACTAATGCTGCTCCCGCGGTGCGACGTCGTCGTCGCGATGACGTCGCCACCCCTGGTCTCGTTCCTGGCGGCGGTCTATGCCCGATTGCGCGGCGGACACCTCGTCTTGTGGGTGATGGACTTGAACCCCGACGAGGCTATCGCTGCCGGCTGGTTGAAGGAGCGGTCGGTCGCAGCAAGAGTTCTGGAGTGGTGCCTGACCTACAGCTTGCGTTGGGCGGAGCGGATCGTCGTGCTGGACCGATTCATGAAAGAGAGGGTGGAGGCAAGATTCGGAGACCCGCAGATAGCGCGCAAACTGATCGTGATAGCTCCATGGTCTCATGATTCGATAGTGCGATACGACTCAGAGGGACGACGAGCATTCCGACGCATGCATGGGATCGACAACAAGTTTGTTGTGATGTACTCAGGCAACCACAGTCCCTGCCACCCACTTCAAACGTTGCTCGAAGCGGCTCAACGGCTGAACGACCATTCCGAGATCGCCTTCTGCTTTGTCGGAGGCGGCAGCGAATTCGGCAAAGTGAAGCAGTTTGCCCGCGATCACGGCTTGAACAATGTCGTGTGCCTGCCTTACCAGCCGCTGGGAGAGGTGTCTGCGTCACTCTCGGCCGCCGATCTGCACGCCGTCGTGATGGGAGATCCGTTCGTCGGCATTTTGCATCCCTGCAAGATCTACAACGTCCTTCGCCTCGGAATTCCTTGTCTGTACATCGGTGCGCCAGCGAGTCACGTCACAGATCTGATGTCGAAGCCCAAGGTCGAGGATTGGGCCCGCTCGACGCGGCACGGCGACGCCGACGGGGTGGTTGCTCACATCCTGCAGGCCGCGGCTGCGGGTCCGCGTCGCTGTCAGTCGGAAGTCCGCCTTTCGGAGATGTTCTCGCAGCAGGGCCTGGTGAAGCAGCTGGTGGACGTCATTGAGAACGCTGGAGCTGGAACGATGGTGGAGCCGATTGAGAACGCGTATGCAGGCCGCTGAGCGAGTGCTCGTCACCGGAGCCGGGGGCTTCATCGGGCATCACCTGGTCACGTACCTCGTCAGGACCGGGCATTGGGTGCGTGGTGTGGACATCAAACGTCCCGAGTACCAACCTACGAGTGCGCAGCAGTTTGAGGTGCTCGACCTGCGCGAATCCGACAATTGCCACAAAGCCATGCGCGGCATGGATGAGGTGTACGCCCTTGCCGCGAACATGGGCGGAATCGGGTTCATCGAGACACACAAGGCGGAGATCGTCAGGGATAACACGCTGATCAATCTGCAGACAATCGAGGCGGCACGGCTCAACGGGGTCAAGAGGTTCCTGTTCACGTCGAGCGCCTGCGTGTATCCCGCCTACCGTCAGAAGACTCCGGACGTCGCGCCGCTGCGCGAAGAGGACGCCTACCCGGCCGACGCCGAAGACGGCTACGGCTGGGAGAAGCTCTACATGGAGCGGGTGTGCGAACACTACCGGAGTGATTACGGACTCGAGACGCGGGTGGTCCGGTTTCACAACATTTACGGTCCGTTCGGAACCTACGACGGGGGCAGGGAGAAGTCGCCGGCCGCGATTTGTCGAAAGGTCGCCATGGCGGCGGACGTGGACACGATTGAGGTGTGGGGAGATGGACGGCAGACACGCTCCTATTGCTACATCGACGATTGCGTCGAAGGGATCCATCGGCTGATGCGAACCGAATATCGCGAGCCGCTGAATCTCGGCACGGATCGTCTGGTATCCATCAACGATCTCGTGGACATCGTGGCCCGAATTGCCGGGAAAGCGATCCGGAAGCAGTACGACCTGACCAAGCCGCAGGGGGTCAGAGGGCGCAACAGCGACAATACGAAGTTGCGTCAAGTCATGGGCTGGGAACCGGCCACGCCCCTGGAACAGGGGCTGGCGATTACGTACGACTGGATTTCGAACGAGTTGCGGAAACAAGGGCGGCTGACAGCGCGCGAGGATCCGGCAGCCATCAATCCGTGAAGGTCACGCTTCTCTTTCTTCCAGCGGCGCTGGCCGCCATCATCGCGTACGCGTTGACGCCTGCGACCTGCGTGCTCGCGCGACGCATCGGCGCCATCGATGCGCCCAATCCCCGCAAGATGCACGGCAGGCCGACACCAAGGCTCGGGGGATTAGCGGTCGTCTCCGCGCTGTTGCTGACCATCGGCAGTCTCTGCCTCTTTCAACTGCCGGGATATCCGGCGTTGTCATCCGGCCTTTGCATCGCGCTCACCGCAGGCCTGCTGCCGATACTTGGTGTGTCGTGCTGGGACGATGTCCGCTCCGTGCGTCCAACGGTGAAACTCGCCGGTCAGATTGCCGGTGCGGTGATCGCCGTTGTCGCGGGCGTGCGCCTGGACCATGCCGTGCATCTGTTTGGCCAGACGATTCCGCTGGATGGGCTCGCGGTTCCGCTGTCGATTCTGTGGATCGTAGGCGTCACGAATGCCTTCAACATCGTGGACGGCCTGGATGGGCTTTCGGCAGGTCTGGCTCTGATCTCCGCAGCCAGCCTCGCGACGGTGGCGGCGCTGACGACGAACCCGGAGATTGCCCTGGTTTCGCTCGTGGTTCTGGGCGCTGTCGCCGGCTTTCTGCCGTACAACACCCATCCCGCGCGCGTGTTCCTTGGCGACTGCGGAGCCACCGCTGTGGGGTTCTATCTGGCCTGCCTCGCGCTTCCCGGCGGCTCCACCTTGTCGTCGGGCATGGCGGTGCTCGTGCCGTTGCTCGTCATGGGCGTGCCGGTGGCGGACACGATCGTCTCGATCCTCCGTCGTTTCATTCGCGCGCTGCAACAGGGGACCGTCCCCGCCCTTTTTCAGGCCGACAGCGAGCACATCCACCACCGCCTCGTTCGCCTGGGACTCGATCACCGTCGTGCTGTCCTGGTTCTCTACGCCGCTGGCGTTGTGGCGGCCGGGTCGGGGATCGTGTCCCTGTTCATGACCGAGAGAAACGCGGGGATCCTGCTTGCGACGCTCATCGCGGCGGGATTCATCGGTGTCAGCCGCCTCGGCTACCATGAATTCGCCATACTGCGACGGGGCATTGTCCTGAAGGTTTCTGACAGGGCAGCGATCAAGAGCGGTCATTTCCGGGTCTTCGTGGACATGGGTCTGGTGATGTTCGCGTTCTACGGCGCCGTGGCGCTGAAGTACGACGACTGGGATCTGGACGCGCATCGGATCCTGTTCCAGAACAGCCTTGTGATTCTCCTTCCGGTCAATGTCGCGGTGTTCTGGGTCCTCCGGCTATACCGGCGATCGTGGCGGTTTGCCCGGATTGACGACGTGATCGGGGTCAACGGCGCCGTGGCCGTGGCTTCTGCGGTGGGTTTGGTCCTCGTGAGATTGTTCGACAATTCCGCCGTGAGCGTGAACCTGTTCGCCATGTACACGCTATTGCTGATACTGGGGATGAATGCCGGCCGGTCTTCGTTTCGCGTGGCGGCCTATCTAAAGCGGGCCAACCGCGCGCACGGGCGCCGCGTGGCGATCTACGGGGCCGGAGCACGTGGAGTGACGGCGCTTCGCGAGATGCAGACGAACGAAGCGCTCGATTTGCTTCCAGTCGGGTTTGTTGACGACGATCGGTCCAAAGCAGGGCGGCGCGTTGACGGACTTCGCGTGCTCGGTGATGTCACCGAACTCAGTCGGCTCATCCGCGAGTATCGTCTCGGGGCATTTGTTCTGGCTTCGGACAAGATCACGACCGAGCATATCGTGACGGCCATGCACGCGTGCGATGCGGCGGGTATCGCACTGTTGCAGTTTGATATCGGCGTGCGTTCGGTGTCGTCCCGCGCGGTCTCTGTTCAGCCAGTGGTCCTGTCTGCCTGATACGACCCGTTTTGGCGTCAATGCTCCGCCCGGCAGTATACGTCGCCGTAGGGATATGTGCCTGGAGCGCGCTGGCTTTTGGCGCGGTATATCCCTGGGCGTACTGGCCGCTTGCCGCTGGTTCAGCGTGTCTGTGTGGGGTGCTTTCGGGCGACAGGCGTGTCCGGTCGGACGTCGGACGTCACGCACTGCTGGTGCCGCTTGCGTTTCTCTTCGGAGCCATTGGACTCCAGCTCGTTCCGGCGCCGTCGGCTGTGTTGCATCTTCTGTCTCCCTCAACGACGCCGCTGCTCCTGGAGTACAGCCTTCCTTACAGTCTCAATCCGGGCGCCCACCCCCTCTCGATCGATCCCGAAGCGACCGTTGTGGCCCTGATCCTTGGGATTAGTCTGGCAGCCCTGATGCTCCTCTCGGCGAGCCTGCTGCGTGTCGTGGGCTCGCGGGAGCTCGCGGCCGGCCTCGTTGTCGTGGGGTTCGTCATAGCGTTGGTCGCCATTGTTCAGCGGCCGCTCTTTTCTGGCAGGATCTACGGTTTCTGGGAGCCTGAGCAACGGAGCAATTCCTTTGGCCCGTTCGTCAACCCGAATCACTTTGCCGGGTGGATGGCGATGAGCCTGTCTTTGGCGTTGGGCCTTCTCTGCGCACAGTTCGCAAACGCCATGCGGCGGGGTGCGCGAAGCTGGCGCGATTACATCGCGTGGGCGTCCGGACCGTCGGCGAGTGGCCTTGTGCTGCTGATGACCGCCGCAGTGACGATGGGCCTTTCGCTGGTTCTGTCACTTTCCAGGTCGGGCATTCTGTGCTTTCTGCTGGCCGTTCTGATCACGGCACACGCCACGCTTCGCAAGCAGCAGGGCATTCGCCGCCTGGTGATGGTCTCGTATCTGACCGGCCTGCTCATCGGCGTGGTGTTGTGGGTCGGTCCCTCTACCATTGCACAGGAATTCGACAAGGGGGGGTGGACCCAGATGGGGGACCGCCTGCCCGTATGGCAGGACGCCGCGTCAGTGATTCGAGCGTTTCCGGTTGCAGGCACCGGCCTGAATACCTACGGATCCGCAATGCTGTTCTATCAGCGGAACGACCCGACACTTCATTACACGGCGGCTCACAACGACTACCTGCAATTGGCGGCCGAAGGCGGCCTCCTCGTGGGAATCCCGATCGCATGGGCGGTGGTCGTCCTGGTCCGCACGATTCGTCGCCGTTTCAGTGAGAGCGGTCGCGAGACGGCGGCGTACTGGATCCGAGTGGGTGCGGTGACGGGCCTGATCGCCATCGCCCTTCAGGAAGTGGTGGATTTCAGCCTGCAGATTCCCGCCAACGCGTGTCTATTCGCGTTCCTCTGCGCGATTGCGATCCATCGCGTGCCGGAGCCAGCTCGGTGATCCGTTGGTGCTCACCTGCGGGTTCGGACGGGATTCCTGCTGCATGAAACGTCTGAGCCGACTCTGCGCCTTAATCTGTGTCCTGCTCTGTGCGCGAGCGGCCCATGCCCAGGCGACCGCCATCACGATTGCACCACACGACGTGGCGATCGTGACTGTCGACGGCGCACCGGGCTTGAGCGGCCGGTATCCGATCGAGGCCGATGGATCCCTCACGCTTCCCCTGATCGGCCGGGTCGACGCTGGGGGGCTAACAGCCGAAGCGCTTGCCGACGTCCTCGCGCGTCGCCTCGACGTCTTTGTCAAAGGGCCGCTGGTGCGTGTCTCTATCGAACGGCCCGAGCGCGTGTTCATCTTCGGAGAGGTAAAAAAGCCGGGGATGTACGATTTGACGGCGGGAATGACGGTCGTCGAACTGTTGGTGCTGGCGGAGTACAGCGGTGTGTCGGAAGTGCTGATTGTGCGCACGAAAGGTGCGCGGGTGCCCGTCCTGCCGGAGCAGACTTCGCCATCAGACGTCATCCGTGTCAACCTCCGGACCCTCGAGAAAGATCTCGACACCGGGGACCTGTCACGCAACCTGCGGCTCGAGTCCGGCGATACAGTGTTTGTGCCGAAAGTCGATCCAAACACTGTACATGTCACAGGAGAGGTCCGCACCCCCGGCTCGTATTCGGTGCCCGATGGCACGACCGTGCGGCAGGCGCTGGTGCTTGCCGGTGGAGTGACGGAATACGGGTCGCTTCGCCGGTTGCGGATCGTACGTGTCGTGAACGACGAACTGAGGCGTTACAGCCTGGATCTCGACGATGCAGTTCAGCCGGGCGACACGATTGTCGTACCTGAAGCCTTTTCCTTCTTCTCCCCGACTTTTCCCCTGGGCATCGGCGAATCCCAGGGCTCCCAGGGTTTCTCCTTTTCCTCTCCTGCCGTTCCCCTGGGCACCGGCGAGTCCTCGAGGCGTCCTCGTGGCACAATCCGGCTCGGCTCCGTCCTGACGCTCACGCCATCGCTCGCCCTTACACGGTTCGGCATCGATACGAACGTCTTCAACAGTGCCGGGGATCGAAAAGTGGATTTCGTGGCTGAGCTGACTCCGCAACTACAGGCGGCTGTCGGTTTTCCCCGAGTCCAGTTCAACTGGTCCGGCGCCCTTGTTTTTGCGTACTTCCACAAGTACAAGGGCGAACGCGGCGCCAGTCCCAGTCATAGTGCCTCGGCGACGCTCGCGATATCGAGACGCATGACGCTGGCGGTCGGACATTCCATTCAGACGCCGAAGGATCGGTATACCCCTGAGCTCGATGCCCGCGTGCGCCGCCACGAGCGCCAGCTCGGCGTCGGTGTCAAGCTTGGTCCGTGGAGACGTTTCCACGCCGAGCTTTCGGGCAGCGACTGGGAGGTGACGTTACCTGGGGACGTGACGTTTCTCGGCGTCCAGCTTCGCCCCACGTTGAGCGAGCGGATTCGAACCGTTGGGACAACGGCACATGTCGCGGTCACGCCAGTTTCTTCACTGTTCGTATCCGCTGCCGCAGCCAATCACCGCTTTCCGTTGTTTTCTGCCAGGGACGCGGATTCCGTGGGGCTCAACCTCGGCACGAGCTTCAAACGCAGGGCTTTCGTGGAGGGTCAGGCGCAGGTCGGCCTTCTTCGCTACGCGCCGCTCGATTCGACGGCGCCGGAATCCACGATCGTAAACGCTGCCGGTCTGCTGGCGCGCACCTGGCCCGAACGCGCACAGCTTGGCGTGCGGGGCGAACGTTCCATCGGCTCGTCGTTTCGACCGGAGTTTCCCTACGCGGTCGTGGGTGGCTTTGGCGGCTGGATGGAGTTAGTGCTGCCGCGGTGGTTCGACGTCGTCGGCGAAGCCTATCACGATCAATCCGACTACCGCGGATTTGGGGCGGTCGCCGGAGCCGATCGACCACGTTCCGCTCGCGAGCGGACCGTCCGGTACACGTCGCAGCTTGGCGTCCGCATCAAAGGTGGCGGACGAGTGGCCCTGGAGGTGAGTTATCTTCAGCGATTGGGGGATCGAGCGCTCGATGGGTGGACGCGGGACTACACCGGCTGGCGAACGAACATCGTGTACGACGTTTCGTACCGCTTCTTCAGGATACAGCGCGCCAAGGGCTCCAGCATAAGAGGTCGCAATGGGATTACCAACTACTGACGATTGTGCCCGGGCCGCGATTGTGGCGCTTGCCCTCTTCGTCGCACCGGCGCTGGCGCAGTCTGACTACCAGCTTCGCCCGCACGATACGCTGAACATCGTGGTGACAGACCAGCCCGATCTGTCGAAGAAGTACGTCCTTGACGACACGGGCGCGCTGCTGCTCCCGCTGATTGGCGAGCTGCGCGCAGCAGGCCTCACGACGACTCAGTTGGAGGCCGAGATACGCCAGAGGCTGAATGGGTTCCTGGTCAATCCGCAGGTGCGAATCGACGTCGAACGGACGAAACGGGTCTTTGTCTTCGGTGGCGTGGCGTCGCCCGGCATGTATCAGTTGACCGAGAATATGACGTTGGTCGAGTTGCTGGCCCGCGTTGGGTACGGCGGCGCGTCCGAGGTGCTGATTATCCGCCGGCGTGGGGAAGCTCCCGCCGTCCCGAGTACCGACGCGAACCCCGAGGTTCTTCGCGTGAATCTCCGCGAGTTCGAAAAAGACCTCGAGAGCGGCAAGCTGTCCCGGAACGTGCTGCTGGAAGAAGGCGACACGATCTACATCCCACGATACGATCCGAATCGCATTTACGTATCCGGAGAAGTACGGAATGCCGGCGCGTACTCGGTCCCGGAGGGTACGACGGTCCTCCAGGCCCTCACGCTCGCCGGCGGGCCGACGCAGTACGCGTCACTTGGCCGCACCAGGATCCTCCGGCTCGTCAACGGTAGACTCGAGAACATCAAGGCGGAGCTGAAGGACGTGGTCCGGCCCGGCGACACCATCCTCGTACGCGAAAGGATCTTCTGATGAGCGACGAGCCGCGCTCGAATCCGCCTGCCGAAGCCACGCCACCGGACGACATCCGGCTCTCCATGGAGGGCACCGCCGAGCCCGCGTTGCGGCGCTATGAAAACGACGCCCTGTGGCAGGGTCTCGAGGGCGAGGACAGACACTTCCAGTACTACCTCGCGGTGCTGTACAAGCGCCGGTGGATCGCCATCACGGCATTGCTGGTGGTGCTCACGTTCGCGATTAACCGCAACTTTACGGCCGTTCCTGTGTATGAAGCCAGTGTGCGTGTGTTGCTGGACGCCGAACGGCTCAATCTTGTGAACGTCGAGGATGTCATCGACCAGCGGCGCCCTCTCGACACGGAGCTGGCGATTCTGCGGAGCCGGTGGCTGGCGGCCAAGACCGTCGCCTCGCTCGGCCTGATCCAGAACGAGCCGGTTGCCGGCCGCGGCGCCGGGAACGGAGTCGGCAAGCGCGATGGCCAGGCCGGGAAGAGCGGGCCGGATGGATGGTGGTCCGCCGCCAGCCTGTTCGTCTCGAGGGCATTCGGCGGCTTTCCGCCGCCGCCGCGGGCCGCCGAGCCACTCGCGGGAGAGCGGCCGGCCGAGGCGCCGCAAATCAGCGCATTCCTCGGTGGGTTGTCCCTTGCGCCGACCGCGAACGGCGTCCTCGACATCAAGTACCGATCGTCCGATCCGGTCCTGGCGGCGCGATTCGCAAACGCGCACGCTCAGGAGTACATCAATGAGAATCTCGAGATGAGAGTTGCGGCCGTACGCGAAGTCACCGGCTGGCTGACGGCACGTCTTGCCGAGCAGAAGGAAAAGCTCGACGCGAGTGAACAGGCCCTCGAACATTTCCGTGAGCAGAATCAGTTGATCACGGCGGAGGGATCGCCGATCGTCATGGCGAGATTGAACGAGCTGAGCGCGTCGATCACCCGGGCGCAGACCGGACTTTTCGACAAGGAGGCCAGCTACAACCGGGCGCTGGCGCTGCGTGCGAACCCCGACAAGCTGGATCAACTCCCGCAGATGCTGAACAACGCGGCGCTTCAACAGCTCCGGCTCGAACTGGAGCGGTTGCGGCGCGATAGAGCCACCGCCGCGCGAACGCTGCGCGCCCAGCATCCCTCGATGCTGAAGCTGGAGGAGACCATTCAGGCAACCCAGGCCAAGCTCGACGTCGAGCGAAGCCGTGTTCTCGAAGCGATGCGGGAAGATCTGGGGGTGTCGCGTGCAGCCGAGGCCAATCTGGGCAAGGAGCTCGAGAGCTTGAAGATCGAGGCCACCGCGCAGAACCGCAAGAATGTGGAGCTCAGTATTCTGACGCGCGAGGTCGCGAGCAACCGCCAGATCTACGACATGTTCATGCAGCGGGCGAGGGAGACCGGTGTGGCGAAGGACATCAACCCAAGCCGCATCCGCATTCTCGATGCGGCGACGGTTCCGAGCAGCCCCGTGGGCCCCGACAAAGGCCGGAGCATCCTGGGTGCGGTCTTCGCGGGCCTGGGACTTGCCCTTGTTCTCGCGTTTGGTTTCGAGTACCTGGACAACCGGATCAAGTTGCCAGAAGAAATCGGCCAGCGCCTGGGACTCCCGGTCCTCGGGTTCCTCCCCGAGATCAAACTCAAGAGTGGCGTGACCGGACCGCTGGCGACAAACGGCGTGCCGCCGGAGTTTTCCGAAGAACTGCGACGAATCCGCACGAACCTGGTGTTCTCGTTCGCCGGGGATGCCACGCGGTCGGTCGTCATCACAAGCGCCAGTCCCACCGAAGGGAAGACAGTCGTCGGCAGTAATCTGGCCGTCGCACTGGCGCAGGCCGGCGAACGCGTGCTGCTCATGGATGCCGACCTTCGACGGCCGATGATCCACACGCACTTTGCGTTCCCTCAGGAGCCCGGGCTCTCCAACGTGCTGGTGAGCGGCGCGAAGGCGGGCGAGGTCGTGCGGCGCTCAGCGGTTGCCAATTTGTGGGTTCTTCCGGCGGGCCGATGCCCGCCGAACCCGTCGGAGCTGCTGGGGTCGTACCAGTTCAGGAAGTTCCTTGCCGCGCTCGGCCAGCACTTCGACTGGATCGTCATCGATACACCGCCTGTCATGGCCGTGACCGACGCGTGCGTTGTCGGTCACGCCGTCACGGGTACACTGTTCGTGGTTGGCGCGGACATGGTGAGCAGGCGCACCGCGCGCCGCGCGGTCGAACAACTGATGATGGCCAACGCCAAAGTGATTGGCGGCGTCCTGAGCCGTGTCGATCCGGGCCGTTTCGGCCAGTACTACTCGTCGTACTATCGTGGGAACAGCCGGAAGTACCGTGACTATTACAAAGGAGCGGCCTCCGCCTAGAACTCGGTTCCCGCCCGTCACGTCGCTCGCGTCGCCATCAACTCTGAATCACTCTTGCCCAACCCTATGCAGGCCGCAGCCGTAGCCCAAGCGGAAATCATCATCGAACCCGGTCGCTCGGAGCAGAACTACTGGCGGGATCTCTGGCGCTACCGGGAGTTGTTCCTCATCCTGGCGTGGCGCGACGTCGCCGTGCGCTACAGGCAGACGGTAGCGGGCGCCGCCTGGGCCATCGTCCAGCCCGTCTCGAGCATGGTCGTCATGACCGTCATTTTCGGGAAGGTGGCCGGATTACCTTCGGAGGGCGGCGCGCCCTATGCCGTGATGGTTTTTGCCGCCATGCTGCCATGGCAGTTCTTTGCCAACGCGCTTTCGTCCACCAGCCAGAGCATCATCGGCAACAGCGGCCTTATTTCCAAGGTCTATTTTCCGCGAATGATCGTCCCGATGAGCTCCGTGGTCGTCTCATTGATCGACTTTCTGGTAGCCTCATCCATCCTCGCCGCATTAATGGTGTGGTTTCAGTTTTTGCCGAGTTGGCGTCTTCTGACCCTACCCTTCTTCGTCGTGGTTGCGATCCTGGCCGCTTTCGGGCCGGGCCTGATCATGACCGCGCTCGTCGTCCGGTATCGCGATTTTCGCTTCATCATCCCGTTCATCGTCCAGTTGGGCCTTTATGTCAGCCCCGTGGCCTACAGCAGCGCGGTGATCAGGGGCAAGCTCGGTGAACCGTGGTTTCTCCTGTATTCACTGAATCCAATGGTGGGGGTCATCGACGGTTTTCGCTGGGCGATCCTCGGCGGGCCATCGAATCTGTCGTGGCCGGGCTTTCTGGCCTCTCTTCTTTTATCCGCTGTGCTGTTCGTTGCTGGCGTCTTCTATTTTCGCAAGACGGAGCGAGTCTTCGCCGACGTCATCTAGCGACGGGACACCGGACGGAGCGCTCGAGATAGATACATGGCTGACGTCGTCATCAAAGTCGAGAACCTCTCGAAGAAGTACACGATCCGGCACCACAACCGCGCCGACGACGGCCTGCGCCACGCCATCCACAACTTTGCCACCGCGCCCATCCGCTGGCTGATCGAGCAGAGAGCAGGGCGCAACGGGCAGAGCGACGGAAACACTCGGCACGACGCAAGGAGCAGGGCGGAGGGATTCTATGCCCTCAAAGACGTGGCCTTCGAAGTCGGACGCGGCGAGGTGGTGGGGATCATCGGCCGCAATGGCGCCGGCAAATCCACCTTACTGAAGATCCTCAGCCGCATCACGGAACCAACCGACGGCCGGGCGCGCATCAGGGGGCGGGTCGCCAGCCTGCTGGAAGTGGGGACGGGCTTTCATCCCGAACTGACCGGCCGGGAAAACATCTTTCTCAACGGCGCGGTCCTGGGAATGACGCGGCAAGAGATCGACCGGAAGTTCGTCCACATCGTCGAGTTTTCGGGGATCGGGAAATTCCTCGACACGCCGGTGAAGCGATATTCGTCCGGGATGGCGGTGAGGCTTGCCTTCGCCGTGGCGGCACATCTCGAGCCGGAGATCCTGCTCGTGGACGAGGTGCTGGCGGTCGGAGACGCGGAATTCCAGCGCAAATGCCTTGGAAAGATGAAAGAGGTGACACGACAGGGCCGGACCGTCCTCTTCGTGAGCCACAACATGGCAGCCATCCGCGGGCTGTGTCCGCGGACGCTGCTCCTGGAGCGAGGGAGACTGATTCAGGACGACCGCACGGAACGCGTGGTGGCTCGATACCTGGACCGCAACCTCGTGGAGGGAGCCATCGTCTCGGAGCAGGGGATCGCGGAGCGCGTGCAGAGGTCCGGTGAGAGCGATCAGTTCTTTCTTCGGTTGAAAGAGGTCAGCCTCATGGACGAGGACGGGGTCGCGCGAACTCAGTTTCGATCCGATGAGCGGATCCGGGTGGGCATCACCTATGAATGTCTGCAGCCCGCTGCGGATCTTCGTATATCCGTGTCGCTCGTGGATGGCGACGGCGGGCCGATTCTGACAACGCAGAACGTGGATGGTGGACCGAACCTGCGGTCCTACCACCTCGAGCCAGGAGTCTACCGCTCGTCCTGCGTGTTTCCTGAAAGCCTGCTCGGAGAGAAGCAGTTCTGGGTAACCGTGAATCTGGAGATTCCGCGGGACGAGCGGCTGGTGTTGGAGAAAGCACTGGGTTTTCAGGTAACGTTCATCGGGCGCGATGGGATGCAGTACATCACCCACAAGGAGACGTTTCTGCGCCCGTACCTGGAATGGGAGACTGTGACGTTGCGAACGAACCCTGTATCTGGCGAGGTGGCCTCGTGAAGGTTCCCGTTCTGCGCATTCCCTTCACTGACGATGATCGCGCCTTCATGCGCGCGGGAATCGATGAGATCCTGAATTCCGGCATGCTGACCCAGGGAAAACACACGGAACGCTTCGAGCAGCTCTTCCGCGAGCTCACTGGAGCCAGATACTCCATCGCGGTCAGCAACGCCACCGCCGGACTGGAGATCATCCTTCGCGCGCTGGAGGTCGAGGAGAAATCCGTCATCGTTCCCACGAACACCTTCATGGCGACGGCATTCGCAGTGATCCATTCGGGCAATCGCGTCATCTTCGCGGACTCGGATCCCCGGACGCTCTGTCTGGACGTGGAGGATGTGCGGCGCCGTATTGCCCCCGACACGCGGGCGGTGATCCTGGTCCACGTTGGCGGGGTGATCACCCCGGCGGTGCACGACCTCAAGCGACTGTGCGACGAGCGCGGTCTCCACTTCATTGAAGACTGCGCCCACGCGCATGGCTGTGCGTTGGCGGGCCAGCAGGCAGGCACGTTTGGCGTTGCGGGCGCCTTCTCGTTCTTCCCGACCAAAGTACTGACGACCGGCGAGGGCGGGATGATCACGACCGACGATGAGGGGCTCTACCGCCGGGCGCTCATGATCCGCAATCACGGGAAGAATCCTGCCTGCGGAAACCGCATGTCGGAGATGGGCCACAACCATCGGCTCAGCGAATTCACCGCGCTCGTCGGCGTCCAGCAACTGGCGAGGGCGCACACGATCATCGACGAGCGGCGCCGCGTGGCCCGGTTCTACGACAAGTCGCTCAGGGGCATGGCCGGAGCACGACCGCTGGAGCTGCCGGAGGACCTGCAGTCGAGCTACTACAAGTATCCGGTGTATCTCGATGAGACAATCGACCGCAGCCGGTTGAAACGGGTGCTCAAAGAGCAGTACGGGGTCTCGCTCACCGGTGAAGTGTATGCGGACCTCTGCCACACCGAACCCGTGTGGCAGACGCACACCTGCTGTGGCCGGCGTCGCACGAACGGCGCAACGCCGTGCCTGCACGGGTCGGCGTGCAACGGAACTGCGTCTGCCGCCGACTTCCCCGGCGCGGAATACATCAGCCGACATCACGTGTGCCTCCCGCTCTACCCGGACCTCGATGAGGCCGAGTTGACTCATGTCGTCGAGTCCCTCGAGCGGGCGCTTAGCGAATCAGGAGGCGACTAGGCCATGTTGGCTCTCCTTACGGGCGGTTCCGGGTTCATCGGCTCTCATGTCGCCGACAAACTGATCGAGCGCGGGATCCGGGTGCGTGTCGTGGACGTCGTGCCTCCCAACCGGGATGACCTCGAGCACTACGACGCCAGTCTTCTCGATCTCGATCGGCTCCGGCGCGCCATGAGCGGCGTGGCCGTCGTCTTTCATCTGGGTGCCGTCGCCGACGTGCGCGATGCCGCCGAGGATCCTCACTACACTGAGTCCATCAACACGCGCGGCACGATCAACGTGCTCGAAGCAGCCAGGCGAGCGAAGGTGCCGCGAGTGGTTTATGGAAGTACCACGTGGGTATACAGCGACACGGACGGCGAGGAACTGGACGAGGACACGCCCCTGCGGGCGCCGTCTCACATCTATACGGCGACGAAACTCGCGTCGGAATACTATTGCCATGCCTATTCGAAGCTCTACGGTCTGAAGACCACCATCCTCCGATACGGGATCCCTTACGGACCGCGCGCGAGGTCCGGGGCGGTGATCCCGATCTTTGTGTCGAAGGCACTTCGCGGCGAAGCCCTCACCATTGCCGGCGACGGCTCCCAGTACCGCAACTTCGTATACGTGGAGGATCTGGCCGAGGGTAACGTGCTGGCCCTCAAGCCGGTCGCGGAGAATCGGGTCTACAACCTGGAGGGCAGCACCAAGATTACCGTCCGGGAAATCGCGGAGACGATTCGCAAGATCCTTGGGGACGTGAAGATCGATTACGTGGAGGGCCGAGCCGGAGATTTTTCCGGAAAGGAGATCTCGAACCGACGGGCGCGGGAGGAACTCGGCTGGGAACCCAGAGTGCCGTTCGAGGAAGGCGTGCGCCGCTACATCGAATGGCACGTACAGCAGGAGCAGGCGCGGGAGAAGGCCTGGGCACGCGTGGACACGACACTAGGTCAAAGCTAGAGCCGAGCCATGAAGGCGCTCGTAACGGGGGGAGCCGGGTTCATCGGAAGTCATACGGTGAAGGCGCTGCTGCGCCTGGGGCATCAGGTAACCGTCATAGACGATCTCTCGACGGGCTGCGAAGAATATCTTCCCAGCGGGTGCGTGTTTGTTCAGGGCGATGTGCGAGATCGGGCATTGCTTACGCGGACTGCCAGAGATCAGAATGCTGTGATCCACCTCGCCGCATACGTCTCGCTGCCGGACAGCTTCGAGCACCCGGAGGAATGTCTTGACATCAACGTGGGCGGCACCGCGAATGTCATGGAGGCCGCGTGTCAGGCGGGGGTGTCCACGGTTGTGCTGGCGAGCTCGTCAGCGGTCTATGCCGGAGGTCCGCCGGACCCCAAACATGAAAAGGAAAAGCCTCAACCTGGCAGCCCCTACGCCGAGTCGAAGCTGCAGGCAGAGGGAATACTCAGACGCTATGAGGCGCGCGGCCGCGTTCATGGTGTAGCCCTTCGCTACTTCAACGTTTACGGGCCGTATCAGTCCGCCGACTCTGACTACGCTGCTGTGATTCCGATTTTCGTTGAGCGGGCGTTGGCGGGGCAGACGCTCGTGGTGTGTGGGGATGGACGGCAGACGCGTGACTTCGTCTATGTGGAGGACGTGGCGATGGCGAACATCGCAGCGCTGTCGCACCATGGTTGCGGGCCGTACAACATCGGCACCGGCCAGGGAAGCAGCATCCTCGCACTGGGCCGATTGATCATCCAGCTCACGGGGTCCAGGAGCGACCTCAAGTTCGCCCCGTCCCGGCCGGGCGATGTTCCGGCGTGCACCGCGGATATCCGCCGGGCCCGTGATGAGTTGGGCTGGAGTCCGACGACGTCGCTCTCCTCCGGGTTGGCCGAGACGATCGGGTGGTGGGAACAGCAACGTTCGAAGCACCCCGATCTCAGGCCGGGGGTGGCATGACGGAGTTTCCAAAGAAAATCATCATCGCTGGCGGGGCGGGATACCTCGGTTCCGTGCTAACGGGGCAATTGCTGGAGCGGGGTTACGCTGTCCGCGTCCTGGATCGCCTCCTCTTCGGGGAAGAATCGCTGGCGGCCTGGCGCGACCATCCGAACCTCGAGATATTCCGAGGCGATCTGCGCGACATCCGGCTGGTTCTTGAAGCGCTGCGGGGTATGGACGCCGCGATCCTGCTGGCGGCGCTGGTTGGTGAGAAGGCCTGCGACGATGATCCGGTGGAAACCGTAGGCGTCAATTATGTCGCGACGATCGCTCTGGCTGAGGCCTGTGCGCAGTTTGGCGTCCCCCGTTTCATCTTTGCCTCAACCGATAGCGCCTACGGTATTCAAGAGGGGATCATGACGGAAGAGTCTCCACTGAACCCGATGTCGCTCTATGCGCGGCTCAAGGTCCAGGCCGAACAGAAAATCCTGTCTCTCGCCAGCGATCAGTTCGCGCCCTGCGTGTTGCGTATGGCCACCATCTATGGCCTGTCGCCGCGTCCACGCTTCGATCTGATCGTCAATCTTCTCACGATGAACGCGGCCACGCGGGGCAGATGCACTGTGTATGGTGGGAAGCAATGGCGACCACAGGTTCACGTGGCTGATGCCGCCCATGCTTACTGCCTGGCCTTGGAGGCGCCGGTGGAGAGTGTCCGAGGGCAAGTCTTCAACGTCGGTTCTAACGAGCAAAATTATCAGATCGGCCAGCTAGCTGACCTCATCCGCGAGGCGATACCTCACGTCGTGGTGGAAACCACGGATGTGCCGCCCGACCTGCGCGACTACCACGTGAACTTTGACAAAATCAAACGAGCGCTCGGCTATGAGGTGCAACGCTCTGTGGCCGATGGTGTGTGCGAAATCTACCAAGCGATCGTCAGCGGGCAGATTCCAGATCCCGATCAGGAGAAACATCGGAATGCCTGACACCGCGGCGCTTGCATCACGTCCACCCCGTACGGAATTCCTGCCCTTCGCTCCACCGTTGATCGGGGCGGAAGAAAAGGCCGAGTTGCTGGACACCCTGGATTCCGGGTGGATCACCAAGGGCCCTAAGACCGAGCGCTTCGAACAGGAGTTCGCGGCGTATGTCGGCGCGAAGCATGCAGTTGGGTTGCATTCCTGCACGGCGGCGCTCCACCTGGCGTTGATTGCGCTGGGCATTGGTGAAGGCGACGAGGTGATCACCACGACGTTCACCTTTGCGTCAACCGGCCATGCCATCCAGTATGTTGGTGCGACGCCAGTTTTTCTGGACTGCGATCGTCGCACGTTCAACATAGCCGTGGACGAAATCCAGTCCAGGATCACAGGGCGAACACGAGCAATCATTCCTGTGCACTATGGTGGCCAGGCCTGCCTCATGGATGAGATACGTGCCATCGCCAAGGCGCGCAATCTCTACGTGATTGAAGATGCGGCTCACGCTGCCGGATCGGAGTACAAGGGACGGAAAGTTGGCACACTGAGCGACGTGACGTGCTTCAGCTTCTACGCCACGAAGAACATGACAACGGGCGAAGGGGGGATGGCCACGTCAGATGATCCGGAGGTCATCGAGCGCATCAAGGTGCTTTCCATGTATGGCATCAGCGATGCCCGTCGCATCTGGCAACGCTACGCACCCAAGGGATCCTGGTGGTACGACATCGTCGAACTGGGCTACAAGTACAACATGATGGACCTCCAGGCAGCATTAGGCATCCCCCAGTTATGCAAGCTGGATGGGTTCAACGAGAGGCGCCGCCACTTTGCAGAGATGTACAACACGGCTTTCGCCGACTTGCCTGAGATCGAAGTTCCGGAGATGTTGCCCTACGTCAAGCATGCCTGGCATCTTTACCCGATCCTGATTCGACCTGAACGGCTGACGATCGATCGGAACGCCTTCATCGAGGAACTGCGGTCTGAGAACATCGGCACGAGCGTACTGTGGATTCCATTACATATGCACTCTTATTACCGTAACCGCTTCGGTTATCGTCCTGGCGATTTCCCAAATGCGCTGCATATCTATGAGCGCATCATTAACCTGCCCATCTCCCCTAGGATGAACGATAACGATGTGCTGGACGTGATTGGTGCGATACGGCGCATCATCGACCGTCATCGACGCTAGGTGCTCCTAGCCATTTCTGCAATATTATGAAAGCACGCAGGGTGGGCTTTCTCACCTCCCGTTCCTTGGAGCGCCCGGAGTGACGGCCAACGATTCGACCTACCCGTGGTCTGGTGCAGCAAAAGAATATTTCATCAGACCTGACGGCACCTTCGTGGGCGATTTCGAAGGGATGTACCGGAACTGCGAAGATCCCTGGGGGCAGAGCGTCGAAGTGTCCCGTTCGCCCCTGAACAGGATCATCACGTCGCGCATCGCCCAGCTCCCCGAGCGGCGTGTGCTCGATCTCGGCTGCGGAAACGGAGATTCCAGCGAGCTGTTTCGGACTGAAGGGAACGCCGAGGTGCTGGGCGTGGAAATTTCCCCGACCGCTGTCGCCAACGCGAAGGCCAGGTACCCCTTGTGCAAGTTCGAGGTCGCCTCTGCCACCGAGGTTGCGAGGTTCGCAGACATGAGGCCCACGGCCATCTGCATGAGTGGTCTGACGTGGTGCATCCTGGACGGATTCCGAGAGCTTCTCGCTTCGATCGAAAAGCGCTTTCCTGGGGCGCTGCTCTTCCACACGCTGACCTTCTACGGGCCTGGCATGCAGAAATATGGTACTGAATACTTCACGAGCCTGGATGAGCTCCTTCCCTACTTCTCGCCCATGACCATTGAAGAGACGTTCGTGCATCGTGTCTACCCAACGGATGGTTCGTGCAATACGCTGGTAGTGGCTCGCGTGTAGTCCTCAGATCCGGCGCGCATGGCTGCACAGCATTCAGAGAACGGACGGCGCGGCCTGTTAGCCGTCGCGAGCGAAGCGGGATCGAGCAAGGCGCTGGTGCCCGTGTTGGCTTGCCTGGCCGGACGAGGTATCGGGGTTCGAGGATTCTTGTCACCCAGTGTTTGCGAGGTTCTTCGTCATTGGCCTGCTGTGGCGGACGCCGGGTCGGTGGCGCCGATCTTGGCGGACCAGTCGCTGCAGGCCACGCTCGGCTCGTCCCAACCGGCTGCGGTGCTGCTCGGCACCACGGCTGTTCCGAGCGTCGAGCGTGAGTTGATCGTTTATGCGCGGGAGCATGGTATTCGGACCGTGGCCGTTGTCGACGAGCGATACGCCTACCGACGACGTTTCTCCGACGATGACGGCAATTTGTGCCGGCTACCCGATGCCATCGCCCTCATGGACGAGGAGTGTTATCAGGATGCGCTCGCTGAGGGACTGCCGGCGGACCGCCTCCACGTTACCGGCAGCCCGATCCTCTCCTACCTTGTCGATCACTCAGCGACCATCGGC
>Ga0156223_144_pt1 | contig 112103 bp, 97 predicted proteins | sample RifCSPlowO2_12_FD_107871 | JGI IMG/M metagenome (GOLD analysis project Ga0156223, IMG submission 107871) | Acidobacteria bacterium RIFCSPLOWO2_12_FULL_66_21
CCGACAGGGCTTCCGCCGTTTTGTCGTCAAGCGTACGATAGAGATCGCCGAATACACTCAACGCGTCCTGACGCGGCGCCTCAGGAACAAGTCGGGCAATCGGTCGCTGATTTCGCACGAGGACGACCTCTTCCTGGTCGCGTTCGAGCGCGTCAAGGACGGCGCTGAAGTTCCTCGCGACGTCGGTAACGGACCGCGTCTTCATAGGCCAAGATTATCTGATTGAATCTGATTCCGCAATGCTACTGTCCCCGCGATTGTCCCTGCGGCGCGCCAAAAAGTGGGCTTCTCGGGACAACGCTGGCCAATGCGGTCGATCGTGGAAGTGCTGAAAAGAAAGGAATTCAGGCCAAAAAGACGAAGGCCGCCGAGGGGCTGAAGGGCGTTTAGCAAACCGCCGCCTTCAGCCTCTCGGCCACCTCACCGTAAACGCTAAGTGTACGTGAAATCAGCACTCTCGGGAAGCGCGTCACGTTCGGCGATCCATCCGACTCGCAGGTGCAATGGCTCACGACCGTCGGGGTCGTCGGGAGCGCGCGTCGCGGCGGCGTCGATCGCGCACCCTGGGCGGAGCTGTACTATCCGATCCAGCAGGCGCCCGACCGCCGGATGTACGCGCTGATTCGCACGTCGGGCGATCCTACCGCGATCGCCGGCGCGGCGCAGGCGCAGGTCTGGTCGATCGATCGCGATCAGCCGATCTCGAACGTCCGGACGGTCGAGGCGATCCTTGCGCGTTCGCAGGCGAACCGGCGTTTCACCACGCTGCTGCTCGGTCTGTTCGCCGTCGTCGCGCTCGCGCTCGCCGCGATCGGCATCTACGGCGTGATGGCGTACTCGATGGCGCAGCGCACGCAGGAGATCGGAATCCGGGTGGCGCTCGGCGCCGCTCGCCGCGACGTTCTCCGGATGGTCATTTCAGAGGGATTGCAGATCGGCGTCGTGGGCCTTACGCTCGGGCTCGCCGGCGCCCTGGCGCTCACGCGCTTCATGGGCGGACTGCTCTTCGGCGTCGGCGCCCACGATCCGCTGACGTTCGTCGCGCTGCCGTTCGCGCTATTGCTGGTTGCCGCACTCGCGTCGCTCATCCCGGCGCGTCGCGCGATGAACGTCGATCCTATCGTCGCGCTGCGCGCGGAGTAGGCGTGGGGATCGATCCGATCGCCACGCTCAGGCAGGACTGATCTCGCCCGCCTCTCATCGGCGTGCTTCGGCGTATTGGTAGGACTGGGGCATGACCCCCGCGCGGATCTGTCCGGCGTCCTTCAGCAGTCGCTCCCGCTCGGTCGGGAAGCGATCAGCCGACTTCTCCAGGAACTCGGCGACCGACTCGCGTTCGCCTTTGCGCAGGAGATACTCGACGACGCGTCCGCGTAGCCTGAAGCGCGGCGTGTAGGGCCCCTCCTCCGATACGGGCGATACGGGCGCCGCCGCCGCGGTGCGCATGTGTTCGACCGCCTTCTGGCGGTTCCCATCCTTCAGCGCGAGGGCCCCAAGGACCGCGTGTGCGCGGTAAACGATGTCGCCGAATTCAGGGGCCTGGCGGTGCCGTTCCGCGAGCGCCAGCGCGTCGGTCGCATACTGGCGCGAGCGGGCCCAACCCTGGCCGGCTCGCTTCTGGGCGTCCAAGCGCCTGGCTTCGGGCTTTTCGCGCGCCATGTAGTCGATGTACTCCGCGCTCATGTAAGCGCCCTCGGCCGCCGATGGAAGGTAGAACAGGCGATCCTCCTCTGAGAGGGCCGAGATCGCCGCATACGCGGCGTCGCTGAACGCGTCGAAGGCGTCACGCGCGCCGGCGGGATGAAGGCGGCCCTGGATTTGCGTCATGCGCTCGCGTTGCTGGAGCACCGCCAGTCCGCTGCGTGCCCGTGCGTTCTGCGGATCCAGCGCGGCGGCGCGTTCGAGGCAACGGCGGCCGAGAGCGACCGCACCGGATGGCCGGTACCGCGTCGCGAGCGCATTTCCCGCTGCCGCCAGCAGGTTCGGATCGCTGGTCGCCTCGAGCGTGCGCCGCGCCTCGACAGCGTACGGCGACCGCGCCTCGTCCGCGTCGGTCGCACGATACCCGGGATCAATGGACCCGGCGATCGCACGTGCATACAGGTCGGCGAGCCGCTCGGACCACAGGCCCGCGGGCTCCATCCGCCGGGCGCGAAGCAACAACTCCTCGGCGATCGGTTCGTCATACTTGCTCAGGAACGCCGCGGCTCTCCCCAGCGTCTTGGGCGTCACCTCCGGCTTGGATGTCTGTTCGAGCCAGAGGTGCTTCGCCTGTCCGTACCCCTCCGGGTCGTATCGCTTGGAGATGCTGGGGATCCACAGGTCCGTTTCCGGCAGATGCGCAATCCGCCACAGCGCGTGCTTGCGGATCCCGGCGAGCTTCTCCTCCCAGCTCACCTTGAGGGCCTGATCGTAGAAGATGATCAGCGTCTCGCGCGCGTTGAGGTTGTCAGGATTTGCCTCGAGGCTCTGCTCCAGTGCCGCCGCCTCCGGAGCCGTCATCGCCACGGCCGCCCTGTGTCTCTCGCTGCGCGCCTTGGTGTCGTCGATCAGCCTCTGGACCTCGGGATCCGGGCGGAGGGGCTCGGCGGCAATCTGCTGGCGGCACGCGACTGCGAGGACGAGGACCGCGGCACAGCCGACGGCCACGCCCACGCGCTGCGCACCCGACATCCGCGCCATGGCATCGCCGCGCAGCAGGCGGTCTATGCGCGCGCCGAGCAGGCCGGAGCCATCCACGCCGATGGCCTGCCACGACACGCGGTGCCCGCGCAGCCGGACGGCTTCGGCCATGTCGAGCAGCACTTCCGCATAGCGGCGCGGCTGGCCCACCTGGCGCGCGGCGGTTTCGTCACAGGCATGCTCCGCAGTGACGGCCAGCGTGCGCTCCAGCCACCAGGCGAGCGGATGGAACCAGAAGATCGCGCGGTTGACGTGCGCGAGGAGTGCCACGAGCGAATCCCGCCGGGCGACGTGCGCGTTCTCGTGCGCGAGGACGGCACCGAGCTTGTCCGCGGGCCACTCGCGCCACGTCATGGGCAACAGCACGCACGGCGAGACGATGCCCGTCGTCATCGGCGTGGCCACCGCCGCGGACTCGAAGACCGGCGCGCGGTTGTCGCACGCCACGCGGCTGGCGCCGGCGACCAGGCGCCGCGCGAGCATCCAGCCACCCGCGAGCCGGACGAAGAAGAACAGCACGCCGGCGGCGTAGAGCGCTATCGCCGCGCTCCGCCGGTCAAGGGTGAAACGAATGGGGCTCTCCTTCGCTTCGAGAGCCGAACTGGTGACGGCGAGGGAAGGCTGGAGATCAGTGAAATCGGGGCTCACCGGCGTTCCCACAGGTTCGTACGGATCGGGCTCGCCGGCACTCGTCCCAAAGTCCACCAGCGTGGAGGGCACCGGCACCTCGACTCGCGGAACGATCGCCGTCAGCACGGGCATCGTCAGCATCGCCAGCAGGACCGCCAACCAGGCGGCGTGCCGCGCCGCGCCCGAGCGCACGCGTAGCACGACGAGCACGAGGCCCACGGCCGCGGCGGCGGCGAGGATGCGAAGCGAGATGTCTGCGGCAAGTCCGAACATCACGTCCTCCTACTTGCGGTTCTTGACCCTGGCGGCAAGCTTGCGGATCTGCGCGGGGGTGAGCACCTGTTCGTCCACCATCCCGGCGAGGAACTGCTCGGCCGAGCCGGACCAGAAGCGCTCGATGATCTGCTGCACGGACCGCGCGGCCAGGCTGCGCGGCGGCACGGACGCGCGGTAGACGAAGACCTTGCCGTCCACGGTGTGCGTCAGGTAATCGCGGTCCTCGAGCCTGCGGAGCAGCGTGCGGATCGTGGAGTCCTTGAGCTCGTACTTCGGGGCGAGCCCCGCGCGGACCTGTTCCGCCGTCGAGGGGCCCGCCTTCCAGATGAAGTCCACGATGGCCTGCTGGAGATCGGTGAGCTGTCTGTTACTCGTCGTCACGTTACAGAATGTAACAGTAACGCCCGCGGTTGTCAAGCGACGCTGTAAAGTGCCGGCCTGAAAGGCCGTCTAGGGCGGGGGAGGCTGGGACGCCCGCCGGCGGTCATTCGACCTGGATGGTGCCTCGCATCATCTCGGAGTGCGGCGTGCAGTGGTACGGGGTCGTGCCGCGCTGGTAGGGCACGCGGAAGACGAGCGCGTCCTCCTCGCCTTTGTCCATCAGCGCCCGGGTCCCGACCTTCCACGACGCCACTGCGAAGTCGTGCGTCATGCCGGCGTCCTCGTTCCGGAGGACGAGGCGGATCCGCTCGCCCGCCTTGACGCGCAGCATCGGATTCGGCATGTCCTGCCCGTCGACATAGAACGTCATGTCCTTCACGACGATCCTGATCTCACGAGGCGCCGGATCGCCGGCCGGCACGATCACGGCTCCGCGCGGCAGGGCCGCCGCGCCCAATGCCGCGACGCCAATCAGGACGATGCGAACGATGGATCCCTTCATGACTCGTCACCCTACAAGCATGCCGGTGCCGTACATCACGGCGAATCCGGCGAAGAGTCCAACCATCACCGGCGCGGTGGCAAACCGCTCGGCGACCGGACGTCCGCCAGCCATCTGCCTCGAAATCTGAACGACGACCTGCGCGATCGCGCCCGCTCCGAGCCCGAGGAACAGCACCGCCGCGACGGGCGAATACACGAGACCGCCGAGCCAGGCGCCCGCAATGGTCGGGACGCCGCCGATCAGCCCGAGCCGTGCGAGCGTCGCCACCGAGGGGCGTTCCCTGGCGATCGGCGCGACGATCGCGAGGCCCTCCGTGGTGTTGTGGAGGGTGAACCCGAGGATGAGCAGCGTGCCGAGCGCGGCCTCGCCCAGCGCGAACGCCGCGCCGATGGCCAGCCCTTCACCGAAGTTGTGGAGGCCGATGCCCACCGCGACGAGGAGCGCGAGAATGGCCCCGGGCGATCCGGCGGCCCGCGCGCCCGCGCGACGCTGCCGCAGCCACGCCCCCACCCACTCGAGCGTCAGGTACGCGCCCGCGGCCCCGGCCACGAACAACGCGACGCCCTGGAACGATCCCGGCAAGGCCCCTGCTTTCTCGATCCCTTCGTGCGCGGCGTCGATCAGGAGGAACAGCAACAACCCGATCGTCACGGCGAGCAGCACGTCAAGGCCCGTTCGCCCGAGCCGCGACGCCAGGGGGTACCACAGCAACCCGAGGGCGACCGGGATCACGCCGACGTACAGCCCGATCAACGTGAAGGCCAGCAAGTGCCGGGCGTCCGGCTCGGGGGTCCGGAGCGCCACTGGAATCTCGTGCTCGAAGGTGGTGCCCGTCGATGTCAGGATCTTCACGACGTGCGCTTCCCCTTCGACCCACGGATACGGAATCACCAGCCGCGTCCGCCCGAGGTGGCGGAGCACCGATCCTCCCTCCGTGCTGAACGACCAGTAGGCGTCGTCCACGACGACCTGCGCGATCGTCACCGCGTCCGGCCCGTCGTTCAGCACCGAGAGGACGATCCCGTCAGCCGTGAGGACCGCGCGCTGGATCGACAGGCGCTCGACGGGCGGCGCGCCGTCGCTGCGCAGCGCATCGGACGGCATCGTCTTCAGCATGACGACGAGGAGTCCGGCGAGCAGCAGGAGCGGCAGCAGCGCCGCGAGCCAGAGGCGGGCCGGCGATTCGCGAGCCGCGGGCGTCTCAGGTGTCACGGCGTGCCCCCGTGGCCTCGAACAGTCCCATCCATCCGAGCTCCGCGAACTCGCTCTGGTGCGCGTGGAACATGAACCTGCCCGGATAGCGGAAGCGCGTTTCGAGAACCGCGCGCTCCCCCTGACACAGCATGATCGTGTCGGTCGTCTCCGTGCTCTGCCTCGACGTGCCGGTGCGGTAGACGTCGAAGAACATGCCGTGCAGATGAAGGCTGTTGATCAGATCGAACTCGGTGAGGTTGACGACATACATCCGGACGAGAGAGCCGACCTGCACGCGAATGGGATCGTGCATGAAGTGATGGGCGACGGTGTTGACCGCGTACACCTCGTTGTCGGCGTCGAAGTTCGTGTCGAAGCCGTTCATCACCATGATCAATTCGTCGGCGGCGGGCCGGGGCTCCCCCTTCGGATCGACGATGAACACGCCGTACAGCCCCTTGTGGATGTGGCGCTTCAACGGCACCGCGTGACAGTGATAGAGGTGCATCCCGAACGGCTCCGCGTCGAACTCGTACACGAAGCGCCCGCCGGGCATGACCTGGTGCTCCGGGAGCGAGCCGTCCATTTCCGGCGGATGCCACCCGTGGAAGTGAATCGTGTGCGGATGTGAGCCCTGGTTCAGGAACGTGACCTTGACGCGGTCCCCCTCCGTGGCGCGCAGCGTCGGACCGGGCACCTGCCCGTTGAACGTCCACGCGGGGAAGAACACGCCCGGCGCGATCTCGATCTCGCGATCGACCGCGATGATCTCGTACTCACGGAGGAGCGTGCCGTCGGGTCGCGGAGTTTCGCGGTAAAACCGCGAGCGCTTGTCGGGCGCGAGATTGGAGAAGTTCCAGGCGCGCAGGAAGCCGGACGGATCGAAGAGGTCGGTGGAGACCCGGCCGACCGGCCCCATGGCGTGCGCGGCGTGATGGATCGCGTCGTACGCGCCGCTCTTTGCCTGTCCGGCGAGGCTTCGCGCGCTGAGCAGCCCGGCGCCCGCCGCTGTTCCGAGACCCGCGAGCCGCAGCCACGATCGACGAGAAAAAGGTATCATTTCGAGTAATCGTTCTACCAGATTTTGACAAATCAAAATATCAGATTGAATGATTCCAAGTCAACACCCATGCTGCCGTCACATACCGTCGAGAACTACCTGAAGGCCGTTTTCCAGGCGCAAACAGTGCTCGGTCCGGATGAGCTGGTGCCGATGGGGCAGTTGGCGGCTGCCCTGGGGGTCGTTCCCGGAACAGCCACCGCGATGGTGAAGGCCCTGGCTCAATCAGGCCTCGTGCGGTACGAGGCGTACGCGGGCGTCAGGTTGACGTCGGCCGGCGAGAAGCTGGCGGCCCTGGTGCTCCGCCGCCATCGCCTGATCGAGCTGTTTCTGGTGAAGGTGATGGGCATGAGCTGGACCGACGTGCACGACGAGGCGGAACACCTGGAACATGCGGTCTCGGACCGCCTCATCGATCGGATCGACGAGATGCTCGGACGGCCGGCGGTCGATCCGCACGGCGATCCAATCCCGGCGCCCGAAGGGACGGTCACCGTTCCCGCGTACGACACCCTGTTGACCTGTCCGCTTCACTCCCCGATGGTCGTCAAGCGCGTCAGCGATCAGGAGACCGACTTTCTGCGGTTTGCCGAGCGCCACGACCTGACGCCCGGCCAGACGGTCCAGGTCGAGGAGCGCGACACCGCGGCGGACAGCGTGCGGCTGCGCGGCACGGGCGAGCGCGAAGTCACGATCGGCGCGCGCGCCGCCTCGAAGGTGCTCGTCGAGGCCGTGCCACGGCGACCGCAGAGCTAGCGTGCCCACCCAAGCCGACGTGCAGCGTCCTGCAGAGCGTCGGCGCGGATCAGTGAAACGATTATGCCCGACGACCTCATATAATCGTCGCCCGATGTCCCTGGCTGCCGGAACCCGCGTCGGTCCCTATCAGATCGTCGCCGCGATCGGCGCCGGCGCCATGGGAGAGGTATACCGGGCGACGGACACGCGGCTCAACCGCGAGGTCGCGATCAAGACCCTTCCCCGCGCGCTGTCGAACGAACCCGGGCGTCTGGTCCGTTTCGAACGCGAGGGCCAGCTCCTCGCCTCGCTCAATCATCCGAACATCGCCATCGTGCACGGATTCGACTCCGATGCCGCCACCGGCGCTCCATTCCTCGTCATGGAGCTGGTGCCAGGCGAGACGCTGGACGAAAGGATCGCGGCCGGGTCGCTCACGGCGGCTGAGGCGCTCGACGTTGGACGTCAGGTTGCCGGCGCGCTGGAGGCGGCGCATGGGCAGGGCGTCATCCATCGCGATCTGAAACCGGCGAACATCAAAGTCACGCCGGCGGGCGTCGTGAAGGTGCTCGACTTCGGGCTGGCACGGGCCATGGGGGCGGCCGCCGGGCCGGACGAGCCCGCTGCGACGCAGACCGCGATGGGTGCGACCGAGGCAGGCGTGATTCTCGGCACGCCCGCGTATATGAGTCCCGAACAGGCGCGAGCCAAACCGGCGGACGAGCGATCGGACATCTGGTCGTTCGGCTGCGTGCTCTATGAAGCCCTCAGCGGCACCCGGGCGTTCGCCGGCGCGAGCGGCAGCGACCTGATTGCCGCGATCTTGCGCAGCGAACCGGATTTTGGACGCCTGCCGGACGACCTGCCGCAGGAGGTGCGGTCGCTCCTGCGCCGGTGCCTTCAGAAGGATCCGTCGCGACGGCTCGGCGACGCGCGAGACATCCGGCTCGCGATCGAAGACATCCTCGCCGGCCCGGCGTCGGAACCGGCGGCCGGCAGCGGGGCGCGATCCGCCCCGCCGCGCCGGCGTTCGTTTCTCCTGCTCGCCGGTGGACTCGCCGTGGGAATCTCGCTGGGCGCATTCGCCGCCTGGCGGCTCCTCGGCCGGCCCGACATGCCGCCCGGACCCGCCGTACAGTTTTCGATCGTGCCGCAAGGGGGGAACCTCTTGCCGGCGCAGGGCCTGGCGCTCGCCGTGTCTCCGTCCGGCCGGCACCTTGTCTTCGTGGGAGGTTCATCGGCCGGCAGTCAGCTTGTGGTGCGCGGGCTTGCCGAGCTTTCCTCCCGACCCATCCCCGGTACCGAGGGTGCGCGCACGCCCTTCTTCTCGCCCGATGGCCGCGTTGTTGGATTCGTCGCCGATGGAAAACTCAAGACCGTCGCGCTCTCGGGCGGGGAGCCGCGCGTCCTCTGCGACGCGTCGGATCGAGGAGCGACCTGGGGCGGCGACAACCAGATTTACTTCGTCGCCTCGCCCGGCGACACCGAGTTGTCGCGGATCGCCGCGTTCGGTGGCGCTCCGGAGAAGCTGGCCCCGGCGCGGAACTCGCAGGATCGACAACGCATCAGGTCCCCATGGCTGCTGCCAGGCGGCGACGCCGTGCTCTATACCGACTGGCGCGGCTCGGTCGAGACCGCGCGCATCGTCGTACAGTCGCTTCGGACGGGTGAGCGCCGCATTCTCTTCGAACAGGCGCTGGCCCCGCAGCACGCCAATGGCGAGCTGGTATTCGCGCGCTCGGACGGCGGTTCCGGATCGCTGTGGACGGCGCCGTTCGATCTCGACCGGCTCACGGCGGGAGCGCCCGTCCACGCGCAGTCGGGCGTGCGCCTGAACGCAGGCGGCGATGCGCAGTACTCGCTCGCCGGGAACGGGACTCTGGCGTATGTGCCGGCGCCGCCGTCGCGGCCGCGAAGCCTGCTCTGGGTCGACCGGTCGGGTCGCGCCTCGCCGCTTTCGCGCTTCCGGCGCGACTACCGTTCGCCGCGTGTGTCACCCGATGGATCGAAGATCGCGCTCGCGATCCTCGAGAAGGACAATCTCGACATCTGGATCCACGACATCGATCGCGAGGTCTCCACCCGCCTGACGCAAGATCGGGGCGCGGATTCCACGCCGGTGTGGTCGCGGGACGGACACTGGGTCATCTTTGCGTCGGTGAGAGCAGGCGCCCGCAGCCTCTACCGCAGGCGCGCGGATGGCGCCGGGCAGGATGAACGTCTGACGCAGTCGCAGGCCGACCACACCCCGGAGGCTGTTTCGCCCGATGGAGACCTCCTCGCCTACAGCGAGCGGACACCGACTGGCCTGGCGTGGCTGCTGCTGTCGCTCACTGGATCGCAGACGCCAAGAGGCGTCAATGCCGGCGTGTTTTCGCCCGATGGGAAGTTCGTCCTGCTCGCGACCGGCGCGTCGCTGTTCGGCGAAGCCTTTGTCGGCCGTTTCGCCGGCGGCCCGCCAGTGCAGGTCTCGAACGCCGGCGGCAACCAGCCGATCTGGTCGAGGAACGGGCGCGAGATTGTCTACCGCAGCCCCAGCCAGGTGATGGCCGTCGAGGTGGGGAGCGATCCGTCTCGACCCGGACCTCCCCGCGCGCTCTTCGCCGATCCATACGCCCGCTCGGGGGGGCTCGGACTGCAGCGGCACGCGAACTACGACGTGCACCCCGACGGGCGGTTCGTGTTCGTCGAAGGGGCGGAAGACGAGGAGCGCACGGCGATGAACGTCGTGGTGAACTGGCGGGGGGATTATGGCCGTAAGTGACGACATCAACGCGCTGGTGGCGGCGTACCAGCAGACTCAACCCAACATGCCGGGGCTCGTGGTCGGATACCTGCAGGGGACGGCGCCGACGTTGCTGGAGTTCGGTACGACCGAACAGAACGGCCAGGGCGGCGCGCCAACGTCCACGTCCATTTACGAGATCGGATCCGTGACCAAGACGTTCACCGCCACGGCCCTTGCATGGATGGTCGAGAGCGGAAAGATCGGCCTCTTTGACGACGTGCAACCTTACGTGCCGAGTTACGCAGACGGCGGCGTGACCCTTCCCGAGTGGAACCCGGCGCCGCCGGCTCCTCCGGGCCCGGATCAAATCACCTTTCTGGAACTCGCGGACTACACGCCGGGGTTTCCGCCAGACGAACAGCCCGGTCACCTCGCGGGCAAATCGTCATGGAGTGAACTGGCCGCCTATATCAGCACCGGCAACCATCTGGTTTCTGAACCGGGCACGACGTTCGCCTACGTCAACGACGCCTTCGAGCTCCTGGGTTCTGTGGTTGCCTACATCCAGAGTGCCAGAAACACCTGGGAGTACGCGAACCTGCTCGCCGCGTTGCTCGGGTCAGGGAACGGCTTCGATATGCCCGACACCGTCATCGGCCTTTCGCCGGACCAACAGGCCCGCGTCGCGCCCGGCTACAACTCGTACGGCGTGGTGACCGCGCCCGGCGGCGACTGGCGCATCAAGTCGACGCTCGCGGACATGATGGTCTGGCTCAGTTACAACATGATGCTGCTGGACAACTGCCCTCTGAACAGCCTGTTCCCCTACACCCGCAAGCCGTACTTCACGCTACCGAACGGCCGTGTGTCGACGAGCCTGGGCTGGTTCATCCAGCCGATTTCCAACAGCATCACCCGGTACTACAAGAACGGGATCTCCGACGGCTACAGCTCCTTCATCGCGTTCGACATGACGAACCCGAACGTCGCGAGCCAGAACAACGGCGTGGTCATTCTCAACAATTTCCACGCATCGAAGCCCGGCCGCCTTGCCAACTGCATTCTCGATACGCTCGCCGGCCGGAGCTGCCCGCCGGCGAACGATGCCATGTCGGTCGCGGAGGCGGGAGGATGAGGCGGACGCAGACGCGCTGGGACTATTCGTATCGAATCGCGGCCACGGCGTGCGCCTCGCCGAAGAGGCGACGACGAGCGAAGCTATCTCACCTTTACCAGGGCGGCCTTCACGTTGAACCCGCGGTATTCGAGCTGCAGCGGCTGGCCGGGCGGCACGTCGTAGACGAGCGTGAAGCGGCGGGCGCCAGCCGCAGGTACGACGGGCGCGGCCAGTCAGGCGGCACGGAGCCTTCGCGCTGTCGGCTGACGGCTGGTATCGCTTCTCATCCGGCGTGACGAGGCGAAATTGCTGGGCGGCCTGCAGCTCGATTCCGCTACCCGAGCGCAGGTTTCTCGACCACGAGGTCGAGCGCGAGGCGTTCGCTGCCCGGTGGGCCCGCCGGCACGCCGATCGAGGTGTGCACCGACACTGCCGCCAAGCTCGGTGCGGCGCCGTATGCCGGGAGCTTTGCGGTGCTCGATGGTCCGGAATCCGGCGCCAGTATCACGGCGGGCGACTGCTGCGGCGCTGACGGCCGATGCTGTTGAGGAGACCATCGTGATCTTTGCGCTCTTGACGATTCTGGCCACGGTCACGCTCGCGTTCGCCAACGGCGGCAACGACGTCTCCAAAGGCGTGGCCACGCTGGTGGGCAGCGGGCGCGCGAGCTATCGCCGCGCCATCGCCTGGGGGACGCTGTGGACAGCGGTTGGCGGCGGCGCCGCGCTGATCATCTCCGTCGGTCTCGTCAAGGCGTTCACCTCGGCGCTGGTGGGGCCGGCGCTGCTCGCCTCTCCTGCGTTTCCACTGGCGATCGCGATGGGCGCGGCCGCGTGGGTGCTCCTGGCCTCGGCCACGGGGCTGCCGGTCTCCACGACCCACGCCCTGACCGGTGCCATCATCGGTGCCGCGATGACGGCCGGCGGTGCCGGAACGATTCGGTGGGAGCTGCTCCTGACGACAATCGCCCTGCCGCTGGCCGTGAGCCCGCTCGTGTCGGCGGGCATCGGGTACGGCCTGTACGGCGTGGCCGCCCACTTGTCGCCGGCCTGCGTGTGCGTCGAGGACGGGCTGACGCTGGCCGATGTGGACGGATCGGGGCTGGCAGCGGCGGCCGCCTGTCCGAGCGTCGTGGTGTCCGCAAAGGGGTGCGCTCCGTCGGAAGGAACGTGGCGGCTGCAGCCGGCTGATCTCGGACACTGGGCCGCCACGGCGGCGCTCAGCTTCGCGCGCGGGGTGAACGACACGCCGAAGATTGTCGCGATTGGCGCACTGGCGTTTGCCGCGGCCGGCGCCAGCCTCGGGGTGGCCTTTGCCGCGAGCGTTGCCGCCATGACGGCCGGGAGTTACCTCGCCGGGAGGCGCGTGACCACGGCGCTCGGTGAAGATGTCGTCCAGATGGACAAGGACGCGGGCCTGAGCGGCGCAATGGTCGCCGCTGGTTGTGTGCTGGCCGCGTCGTTCTACACGCTGCCGGTCTCGACCACGCATGTCTCGACCGGCGCGATTGTCGGCGCCGGCCTGCGGCAAGGACGCGGCGCGGTGGACTGGCGGACGCTGGGATCGTTCGGCCTGGCGTGGATCGTCACTCTGCCAGTGGCGGCCGTCTTCGGCGGGTTCGCGGCCTGGGCGCTGGCGGTCGGTTCGTAAAGCGCCGGAATGACCAGGACTCGCGCGTTCATCATCGTCGCCGCGGTCGCTAGCCTGCTCGCCGCCGCCTGGTGGCTCCCGATCGGCTCGTGGACGACTCGACTCGCGGAGCAGGCGCGTGGCACGGGGCCGACTGGGGTTGCGGTGTTCGGCGCAGCGTATGTCGTCAGCACGGTGGCGTTGCTGCCCGGGTCGATCCTCACGCTGGCTGCCGGGTTCGCATACGGCCCGGTGTGGGGACTGGCCATCGCGTCGCCGGCCAGCGTGGCGGGCGCGACGTGCGCGTACCTGCTCGGACGGACGCTGCTGCGCGACTGGGCGGCGAAGAAGGTCGGCGGTTCGCCGCGCGCGCAGGCGATCGACGAAGCCATCGAACGCGAGGGCTTCAAGCTCGTGCTGCTGCTGCGGTTGTCGCCGCTGTTTCCCTTCAACCTGCTCAATTACGTGTTGAGCCTGACGCGCGTCCGTACCGGCACCTACGTCCTGGCCTCGTTCATCGGCATGCTGCCGGGGACGGCGATGTACGTGTACCTTGGGTCGTTGGCGCCCGCCGCCGCAGAACTCTCGTCGGCGTCGCAGGGCGGCGGCGCAACTCGAACGGCGCTTTATGTCGTCGGACTGCTGGCGACCGTCGCGGTCGTGGTGATTGGCACGCGCGCCGCGCGCCGTGCGCTCGACGCCCACTTGGAAGGCCGCGCGTCATGAAACGGCTTTGACCTGATTCGAGCGGTCGCACGCCGTGAGGCAAGGACCTGTGCTCTGGGACAACATCCTGCGCACGTTGTCGGGAGCGCCACTCCGCCGCTACGTGCCGCAACGAGGGTTCCTGAAACTGCTCAACACCGGGGACGGCCGCGCCATCGGCGAATGGCGGGGTCGGTCGGTCGAGGGCGCCTGGTGCTGGTGGCTCAAGGACTACATCGACAGCCGCTTCATCGCACAGTACCGGCGTGGCGTTGACCCGCGCGTTATGCGATCGTGAGAGCAATCCGGAATCGATCGCCGAACGGGCTGATATAGGCCAGCCCCGCGCGGCGAAAGGTGCCGGCAGGAATCCCGATGTCGGCGAGCACGAGCTGCCCGCAGTTGTCCGGCCGCAGGCCGGTCTTCGGCAGCGCGAGAGTCATCGTCCACCGCGGCCGGATAGCGATGCCCGCTTCTTTCGATCGGCTAGTCCCCTGTGACCTTGGAACGTTACAGGCAAATCGGGTGGGGAACCCGGCGACACGCATGGATCGCGGCAGGCGGTATGATGAGCCATGGATCTCGTCCATCCGCGGGACAACGAAGCGCTGTGCCGCCTGGTCGACCGGTACCGTGCGCGCTGCCTCTGGTTTCTGCGCGAGGGATACTATCCCGAGACGCCAGCGGACGCGCTGCGCGTGCTGGACTCGATTCAACGCCACGGCGACGTCGAGGCGTTCCAACGGGCGGGAGCACTCAAGCAATGGCTCTTAGCGCCTTCCAGCGCGAAATCTGTCAGCTCGTAGCTCGGAATCGTCTGCAGAACGGTGAGAGCTATCTCGCGGGCGCTTCGGCCCTCAACGAGCTGGTCGGTGCGCCGCGCCTCTCGCGCGATCTGGACGTCTTCCACGACACCGAGGAAGCCCTGTCTGTCTCATGGCAGGCCGACCGGGCCGTGTTCGAGAAGGCGCACTACGAGGTGCGCGTGTTCCGCGAACGCCAGGGGTTCGTCGAAGCGGAAATTCGTCGCGGGGGCGACGCCGTGCTGATGCAGTGGGCCCGCGACAGCGCCTACCGCTTCTTCCCGCTCGTCCAGCACGCGGAGTTCGGGCTCACGCTTCACCCCTTCGACCTCGCCACGTCCAAGGTGCTCGCGCTGGTTGGGCGGATCGAGGCGCGCGATTTCGTCGACACCTTGACCTGCGACAGACAGGTCCAGCCGCTGGGGTATCTCGCCTGGGCGGCGTGCGGCAAGGACCCGGGGTTCAGCCCATTGAGCATCCTCGAGGAAGCGGCACGCACGGCGCGTTACACCGACGCCGAGATTCGGGCGCTCGATTTCGCTGGCGAGGCTCCCGATCCGCAGGAATTGTCGCGCACCTGGCGCGTCCAGCTCGCCGCCGCGCGCGCGGTGGTCGCCACGTTACCGGCCGAGGAAGCCGGACGGGCGGTGCTCGACGAATCGGGACGACTGTTCCGCGGCGACGAGGAGGCGCTTCGCGCGGCACTCGCGGCCGGCGCCCTCCGTTACCACCGCGGCTCCATCCGCGGCGCGTTTCCGCGCCTGGTCTAGCGAAGCTGCGTCGTGCTCGGGCGAAACCCGAGCTCGAGGCTGTATAGGTCCGCTGGGTCCCAGGCGCCCGCCCCGCCTCCGCATGTCCGCCAGCCACGCATCCCCGCCAAACCCCCCGTAACGTTTCGGCCGATGGGTGGACTGATGGGCATGCGGCACCGTGGATCCACGGGTGGTCAACGCCACGCCGCGTGTCAATCGTCCCGACCGCCGTGGGCGCCATGCTTCACCAGGAGATCAGAATGAGATTCAAGCAGTTCGCGACCGTGTTCCTCGCCGTCCTCGCCACCACCGCATACGCCGCGTCCGTCGGCGCGTCGGAGACGACCTTTGCCGGGACGCGCGTCACCGTTGATTCGAGCAAGTCGTACGAGCAGGTCGTCGACGCGCTGAAGTCGCTCGTCGCCAAGAACGGCATGATGGTCATGGCCGAAGTGAACCAGGGCCAGATGCTCTCGATGACCGGACTGTCCTTGAAGGCGACCGTGCTGCTGGTGGGCAACCCGACCGTCGGCAAGCAACTCTTCGAGCAGGACCAGGCCGTCGGCCTCTACGTCCCGCTGCGCGTGTCGGTCTATGCCGACGCGAACGGCAAGACCCACGTCGAGTACGACCGCCCCTCGTCGCTGCTCGGCCAGTTCAAGAACGAGAAGATCACGATGGCGGCGAAGATGCTCGACGAGAAGCTCGACGGTCTCGCCAACATGGCCGCGAAGTAGACAACTCGCCAGACCAACACGGCCGCGAAGTCAACAACCGGACGCGGCGGGGAAGCAACGTCGCTGCTCCGCCGCGGGGCACCGCGAGGACAGCATGAGTCGAATTCGCACGTGGTTCATCCGCCTGGTGCTGCTGGCGCTCGCATCGGCGGCCCCCAACGCCTTTCCGCTGTCGCAGATGGGCTACGGCACCCTGCATCATCTGGCGCTCGTGCTGATCCTGCCGTCGGTGGCGGCGCTGCTCGTCGCCTGGCTGCTGCTCGAATGGCGTGGTCCCCGCTCCATCGCGGCGCTGCTCCTCGGCGGCGCGGTCGCCGGTGCGGCGGCGACGCTCGCGCTCGAAGCGGTCCGATACCCCGGGTTCCGGCTGGGGTTCATGCCCGGCAACCTCCCGCGCCTGATGGGCGTCCTGCTGCTCGATCGTTTTGCCCTCGGGCCGTCCACCCTGTCCGACGCCGCCGGCTTCGCTTATCACGCGTGGAACGGCGCCAGCTTCGGCATCGTGTTCACCATGCTGGCGAAGGGGCGTTCGTCCTGGTGGGCCGTGCCCTTCGGTCTTCTCGTCGGACTCGGCTTCCTCGCCAGCCCTGTGGTCCTGGCGCTTGGCGTTGGGCCGTTCGGCCGCGACTTCGGCTGGCAGTTTGCGGCGACGGTCCTCGCGGCGCACGCCGCATTCGGGCTGGCGCTGGCCCTGCTCGTCGGACCGCTGACACAGCACTATGTCGGGCGCGACGGGAGTCCTGTTTCACCGAAGGCGCTGGATCGATGACATGCCCTGCCGACCTGCGTGCTCCTGCGACCGGATCGTGGCGGCGCCGGGATGACGGAGCCGTCGAAGCTTCTTCAGTGCGCGTGCAGCGCCGCGATGATCGGACAGGTAATCCTCCCCCGGCTCGCACAGCAGCGATCGACCAGTTGTGCCAGCACCGACTCGATCCGGCGCAGATCGTCGAGTTTCGCACGCACGTCTTCCAGCTTCTCCTCGGCGAGCACGCGCGCTTCGTCGCAGCGTGTCCCATCGTCCAGCGTCAACAGACCCGCGATCTCCTGGAGGCTGAACCCGAGACGTTGGGCGGATTTCACGAACTTCACGCGCGCCACGTCCGCTTCTCCATACCGGCGAATGCTGCCGTAGGACCGTCCCGGCTCGGGCAGCAGCGCCTTGCGCTGGTAGAAGCGGATCGTTTCGACGTTGACCCCGGCCGCCGCGGCAAAGGCGCCAATCGGCAGGCCGCGCGGATGCTTCTTCATATCGCTTGACTCCGTACCTAAGTACGGATTCAAGGTTAATACGTCATGCCTGCAAGCCACAACCGACGCCGGCTACCCCTCCACCGCCAAAAGGCAAGTAACCGGCCATGGACAACCGAACCCTGCTGAGAACCGGCGTCGCCGGGAGCGAAGCGAGCACGCTCGGAGGACGCCAGTGATTACCCGGGTTCTCGACATCACGGGCATGACCTGCGACGCCTGCGCCCGCCACGTCAGCAAGGCGCTTCTGAGCGTGCCTGGCGTCCAGGCGGCGCAGGTTTCCTATCCCGAGCGGACGGCTCGCGTGAGTAGCGCCACGGCACTCGATCCTGGACTGCTCGCCGCTGCCGTGCGGGCCGCGGGTTACGCCGTGACGCCCAAGGCAGGCGTGCCGATGGCCAGCCGCGCGGAGGCGATCGCCAGTTCGTCCAGCGTCACGGACGCGGGCTCACACATGCAGGCGGATGGTTCCCCTCTACGCATCGCCGTCGTCGGCAGTGGTGGCGGGGCGATGGCGGCGGCGCTGAAAGCGGCCGAACTGGGCGCGACGGTGACGCTCGTCGAGCGCGGCGTCATCGGGGGGACCTGCGTCAACGTCGGCTGTGTGCCGTCCAAGATCCTGATCCGCGCGGCCCACATCGCCCACCTGCGTCGCGCGAGCCCGTTCGATGCGGGACTGTCCGCCACGCCGGCCGTCGTCAATCGGCCGCGGCTGCTCGCGCAGCAGCAGGGCCTCGTGGAACACCTGCGCCGCGCCAAGTACGAGGGGATTCTCGCCCGGATACCGGCCATCACGGTCGTGCACGGCGAGGCGCGCTTCAAGGACGGGCACACGCTCACCGTGACGATGACCGAGGGCGGCGAGCGTCTGGTGCCGTTCGACCGTTGCCTGATCGCGACCGGAGCGAGTGCCTCAGTCCCGCCGGTTCCTGGTCTGAAGGAGACGCCGTACTGGACCTCGACCGAGGCGCTCGCGAGCGACCGCATTCCGCCGCGGCTCGCGATCATCGGGTCGTCGGTCGTCGCGGTGGAGCTCGCCCAGGCGTTCGCGCGACTCGGCAGCCACGTCACCATGCTCGCCCGTAACACGCTGTTCTTTCGTGAAGACCCGGCCATCGGAGAAGCCGTCACGGCAGTCTTCCGCGCGGAGGGCATGGCGGTGCTGCCGCACACGCAGGCCTCCGCCGTGTCGTTCACCGACGGCAAATTCACGCTGATCACCAACCACGGCGAGCTGCGGGCCGACGAGCTCCTGGTGGCCACCGGTCGGGCGCCGAACACACGCGGCCTCCATCTGGACGCGGTCGGCGTCACTCTCGACGCGCGCGGCGCCATCATGGTGGACGACCACATGCGCACCAGCGCCGCGGACGTGTTCGCCACTGGTGACTGCACCGATCGACCGCAGTTGGTCTACGTGGCCGCCGCCGGCGGCACCAGGGCCGCGATCAACATGACCGGCGGGGACGCCGCGCTCGATCTGACCACGATGCCGGCGGTGGTGTTCACCGATCCGCAGGTGGCGACGGTGGGGCTGACCGAAGCGGAGGCGCGCCTGCGGAACATCGAGACCGACAGCCGCACGCTGCCGCTCGACGCCGTGCCGCGGGCGCTCGTCAACTTCGACACGCGCGGCTTCATCAAGCTCGTCGCCGAGGCGGGCACGGGCCGGCTGTTGGGCGTGCAGGCCGTCGCACCGGAAGCAGGTGAGCTCATCCAGGCCGCGGCCCTGGCCATCCGTGGCCGGATGACCGTCCACGATCTGGCCGATCGGTTGTTCCCGTATCTCACCATGGTCGAGGGGCTGAAGCTGGCGGCGCAGACGTTCACGAAAGATGTGAGTCAGCTCTCCTGCTGCGCCGGGTAACCCCCGGCACCGCGCCGCGAGCCAGCAACCAGTCGAGATCCCCGGCATCGAGCGACTGCGACACGAACTCGCGCAGGTCGCGGGAGAGCTTTTCCCGGTACTGGGCATCGGTCTGCCCGTCGCGTCCCACGCCGAGGAGGGTGAACCGCTCGCTGAGGAGGCGGCTGCCTCGAAGGTGGTACAGAGCCGGTACCAGCTTTCGCATGGCGAGGTCGCCGGTGGCGCCGAAGATCCCCGTCGCCCAGGCGAACGTCCACCACGAAATCGTGGTGAGGGCGGCCGCATAGTTGAGCAGGTTGAATGCAATAACTGGAATGAGGCGCGCGACCAAGAGCGATGTCCCGCCGCTCTCGCGGGACCAGATCGCAAGCTCCTGTTGTTGATGGACGGAAAGCATGGGCCGCACGAACGGCTGCCCGATGATGCGCACGGCGCCGAATGCGGCGAAGGCGCCCAGCATGGCGCCGGCCCAGGTCACCACCGTGCCCACGATCGGCCCGAAGACCATGCCGTTCGCGATACCGAGCAGCTCCGCGGGAAACGGTACGAACGAGTGCGCCACCATCAGCCCGATCGATCCGGCCACGCCCCACGCGCCCCAGGAGCGGATCAACGCCACAGTGTCGTCGAGCGCGCCGTCCATGCCCCCGGTCCACGGAGAGGGAAACAGGAACGACACGAGAGCGCTGACGGCGCTCACCACCATGACGGCGGTTGCCAGGTACACGACGATGGGGCGACGCGACGGCATCGTTTTCGTCACTGCGCGGGGGATGAAGCGCGGGTCAGGCAGTCATCAACGGGTCCAGCCCAGCCACTTGTGGAAGAGCCATTTCACAAACGGGGTGAGACGCGTTCGGCTGAACTGATCGCCCAGCTTGCGGATGGCTTCGGCCTGTGTCGGGTACGGGTGAATCGTACTGCCGATTTTGTTCAGGCCCAGGCCGTGGGTCATCGCCAGGGTGATCTCGGAGATCATCTCGCCCGCGTGGCTCGCGACGATGGTGGCGCCGACGATCGTGTCGGTGCCCTTCTTGACGTGAACTTTGACGAACCCGCTCTCTTCTCCGTCCAGCACGGCCCGGTCCACGTCGTGGAATTCCTGGAGGAACGTGTCGACCGCGATCCCCTGTTCTCTGGCCTGGCCTTCGTAAAGACCCACGTGGGCAATCTCGGGCGATGTGTAGGTGCACCACGGGATTACGAGCGACGTGGACGCCTTCCGCCCCTTGAACAGTGCGTTCTGGATCACGATGCGAGCCATGAAATCGGCTGCGTGCGTGAACTGGTAGGGCGAGCAAATGTCTCCCGCCGCGTAGATCATCGGGTTCTTCGTCTGCATTCGTTCGTTGACCGTGACGCCGTTCTTGTCGTAGTTCACGCCGACGGCCTCGAGGTTCAGGTGCTCGACGTTGGGCGCACGGCCGACGGCCACCAGCAGTTTGTCGATCGGCTCGTCGTACCCCCGGCCGTGCGATTCCACAACGAGCCGGATTCCCCCGTCCTGCCTGAGCTCCAGTTTCTTGCCGCAACACAGCAGCGTGACGCCGTCTCCCTCGAGCCTCTCTTGCACGACCGCCGCGGCGTCGCGGTCTTCGCGGGGCAGGATGCCATGTTCCGCCTCGACCAGGAACACGTCGGACCCAAGCTGCGCGAACGCCTGAGCCATCTCGCAGCCGATCGGTCCGGCGCCGATGATGCCGAGCCGTGGGGGCAACGCGGTCAGCGAGAACAGCGTCTCGTTGGTCAGATACTCGACCGCGTCCAGTCCCGGAACCGGCGGCGCCGCGGCCCGCGCGCCGGTCGCGATCACCGCCCGCTTGAAGTCGAGACGCGTGCCGTCCACGTCGATCGTGCTGGAATCCACGAATTGCGCCTGCCCGAAATAGACGTCGACTCCGAGATCGCGGAATCGTTGTGCCGCGTCGTTCCGGCTGATGCGGGCTCGCAGCCGGCGCATCCGCTGCATCACTACGGCGAACTCCACGTTCACCCCGTCCGGTACGTCGACGCCTGACCGTTCGCCGTCGCCAGTCCCGATCAGCCGCCGTTTCGTCCCGGCGCGTCGATGACGGGGCGGCACGTCGCCTCGAAGCCGGGCTCGAGCGCGAGTCCCAGGCCCATGACGAGCCGGTTCGCGTACGAGAAATACGCGATGGTCAGCACGGCGTCGAGGATCGCCCGTTCGGTGAGACCCGCCGCGCGCAGCATCTGCACGTCCTCGGACCGCACCCGTTCGGGCGTTCTCGCGAGTCGAGCCGCCCATTCGAACACCTGCGGCGGAAGCGACGAGGTCGTCCCGAGCTGCGCCAGCGCCGAGCCGTGGTGCGCGGCGCAGTACTCGCAGGAATTCGCCTCCGAGACCGCGACAGCCAGCGCCTCGCGGTCCGCGCGCGTGAGCGGCGAGGGCTGGAACATGAGCGCCTTGTACAGCTCGAAGTGCGTGGCCAGCACCTTCGGATTCAGCGACTGAGCCTGGTGGATCTGCGCCACGCCGCCGCGGGCGCCGCCGATCCGCTCGTACATGTCCTTCAGCTCGCCGTCCGCGTCACACGGGGCAACACTGTGAATCCACACACCAGCCTCCTGTCGAGCCGATCCTGTTGAGACGCTCGTCGTCCAGCCGCCGGCCGGCGGACCAAGCATACCGAAGAACCGTCTCGATCCACGGCCGAACGTTTCAGCGGCGACCGGGTGTAACGCCCCGGAGCCTCGGGAGACTGTGAGGTTTGGGGCTTGGTCCGGACCCGTAAACGCACGCGGGTCCGGAGCCCGCTATTAGTCCAGACCAGGGAGAAGAATCACATGTCTCACTTGCCCGTACACACGATTGACTCCGCCCCGGCCGCCTCGCAAGAGGCGCTCGAGGGCGCACGACGCGCGTTTGGCTTCGTCCCGAATCTCCTGGGCGTCCTTGCCGCCTCGCCGGCGGCCTTGCGCGCGTATCTGAGTGTCGGCGAGGCTTTCAACGCGAGCTCGTTCACGGACGTCGAGCGCCAGGTGGTCTTGCTGTCGGTGAGCGCCGAACACGAGTGTCAGTACTGCATGGCGGCCCACAGCGCCGCGGCGACGGCCGCGAAGATGCCGCGCGACGTTCTCGACGCGCTTCGCAGCGGTGAGTCAATCCGCGACGCCCGGCTCGAGACGCTGCGCAGGACGACGAGGACCCTGGTGACCTCGCGCGGCCGTCTCCGCGAGGACGAGCTGGCCGCGTTTCTCGAGGCGGGCTTTACGACGGCCCAACTTCTCGAGGTCATCGCCGGCATCGCGCAGAAGACGATCAGCAACTACACCAACCACGTCGCCGAGACGCCGCTCGATCGGCCGTTCGAGAAGTTCGCGTGGGCACCAGCGGACGTGGCGCCGGAAACCCTGCGGTCGTAACGCCGATCCGGATGGCCGGGGGCCGTGGTGGACGGAATGGAAGCGTGATGATCGCAGCGCCCGTTCGCGGAGTAGACTACCGTGACCATGAGCACGGGCCCTGCCGCCGGTGCTCACGTCCCGCCAGGCGATGACCTTCACTGTCAACCAGCGAGCCGACGCGCGGACAGAGACGCCGGGGGCAGGCGACCGGGAGCTGCTCGAACGGCTTCTGGCTGGCGACGAAGCCGCGTTCGAGACGCTGGTCGCCACGCTGCACGGGCCGATGCTGCGGTTCGTGCGCACGTTCGTCTCGCGCGCCGACGTGGCCGAGGAGGTCGTGCAGGAGACCTGGCTGACGGTCCTCCGCGGGCTGCAGGGCTTCGAGGGACGCTCCTCGCTCAAGACCTGGATCTTCCACATCCTGGCGAATCGCGCGCGGACGCGCGCCACGCGCGATGCCAGGGTCATACCCTTCGCGGATCTGCTGGCCGCGGACGACGAAACAGCAGACGCCATGCTGGAGTCGCGGTTCACGCCCGACGGCCGCTGGAGCGAGCCACCCGCCCGGTGGCAGGTCGAGACGCCGGAGGCGCTGCTGATGAGAGGCGAGGTCATGGCGCAGCTCGAAGCCGCACTCGAGACCCTGCCCCCGGCCCAACGCATCGTCGTGACGCTTCGCGACGTCGAGGGCCTGTCTTCGGAAGAGGTCTGTAACGTTCTCGAGATTAGCGAGACCAATCAACGTGTGCTGCTGCACCGCGGGCGCACTCGTCTGCGACGCGACCTCGCCGACGCGCTTGGGCGCTGAGAAGCGAGGTTTGGGGGCAGAATGCTGACTTGCCGGGAAGTGACGTCGAAGGCCACCGAGTACATCGAGGGTACGCTGCCCTGGACGACGCGGTTGCAGATCCGGCTTCACCTGATGATGTGCTGGATGTGCCGTCGCTACCTGGCGCAGTTGGAGCTCACGACCAAGGCGCTGCGCCATCTCGCCGGGCGTGACGCGCCGACGGAAACGCCGACGCCCCTGCGTGAGGCGTTCCGCCAGTGGACGAACGAGCGGCGCCGCTGAATCCCAGGCGTCAGCGCTTCAGCACCGTCGCGCCAGGAAGAAAGGCGCGCCACGCGCGGCAAATGCCTGGCCGCCGCCGCTCCACGCCGCAGCCTTCAGATCCGGTGCGGTCAGGCGAGGGTCTGGGGGTACCAACGTCAAGCCCTCAACTCATCCACCGCAGACGGTGAGATCATGGTCGCGGGTCTGCGGCGGTGATCAGCTCGAATCCCACGTCGGCGGGTGCGTCTCTCTCACCCGCTCTCGTTCGTTCGCATTCTCAAAGCCGGACGTCCGACCTTTGCGGTGACGTGTGCGGCGACCGGCGCAGCACCTGGACCGGTACCGGCTCGCCGGCGGCGGGCGACGATTGTCCCGTTGCCGCGCACGCCCCCTGCCGCGAGGCGCATGACGAGCATCCTGTGTGCGCCCTTGATGGGCGCAGGAACGCAATCACGCGCCACAGGATCATCGCCGCGGCCGCCAGCGCGATCACGGTAACCGTTCCGTTCTGAACCAGCTCCAGGGTCATGGCACGCCCACCATGTGCAGACCCTGGTGGACGGCGAACGCCGCCACGTAGGCAAGGCCGGACATGTAACCAAGCTGCAGCCCTGCATACTTGATGCTTCCCGTTTCTTTGCGCGTGACGGCCAGCGTCGGCAGGCACTGCATCGCCAGGACGAAGAACACCAGGGCCGCCGCAGCGGTCGCCGGTGTGAAGAGCGCACTTCCGTCGGCGCGTGTCATGCCGCGAATGCGTGCCACCACCCCCTCGTCCACATCCGTGTCTCCGGCGGCGCCCCCCTCCAGCACGGACATCGTCGAGACAAAGACCTCGCGCGCGAGGAAGCTCGTCACCACCCCGACGGTCAGCTGCCAGTCGAACCCGAGCGGCCGGAAGACAGGCTCCACGAAGTGGCCGAAACGGCCCGCGAAGCTGCCGGCCTGTTCGGCTTTTGACTGGAGGACGTCGGCCCGAACCCGCAGCGCCGCTGCGCGCTCCGGGGCGTCCGCCAACTGCGCCGCCTCCGCTCGAAGCGAGTGAGCCCCGGCGGGCACCGCGGTCTTCGGATACGCACTCAGCCACCACATGACGATGCAGATCGCCATGATGATCGAACCGGCGGTACGGAGAAATGCGATGCCCTGATCCTTGGCGGTCAGGACGGCGTTTCTGAAGGACGGCACACGGTACGGCGGGAGCTCCAGAATCATCGGTCGCGCGCGTCCCTTGAGCGCGGTGCGGCCGAAGAGACTCGCGGTCAGCAGGCCGGCCGTCGCGCCGAGCAGGTAGCACCCCGCGAACGCGAGGCCCGCGAGGACGGGGTCGGCGAACAGCAGGCTCGTGAGCAGGACGTAAACCGGGAGACGCGCGGAGCAGCTCATGAACGGCGCGACGAGAATCGTGGCGAGCCGATCGCGGCGGTTCGGAATCAGCCGCGCGCTCATGATCCCCGGTATCGCGCATGCGTGGGCCGTGAGCAGTGGCACGAATGCCTGCCCGGGGAGGCCGAATCGCGACAACATCCCGTCCATGACGAACGCGGCGCGCGCCAGGTATCCGGTGTCTTCCAGAACGCTGATGAGGAAGAACAACAGGCAGATCTGCGGGAGAAACACGATGGTGCCGCTGAGCCCGCCGACGATTCCCTGCGTGACGAGATCGCGCACCGGCCCGCTCGGCAGCACGGCGGTCAGCCCTGATCCGAGCCGCCCGAACAGGGCTTCAATGAGGTCCATGGGTATGGCGGCGAACGTGAAGAGAGCCAGGAAGAGGAGGCACATCACGCCTGTGAACGCGCCCATCCCATACACCGGATGCGTGAGGTAGCGATCCACCCGCTCGGTGAGCACGTCGGCAGCCGAGAGCTCGATTGGGCTGGTCGACGTCTCCGCCGTGACGTCTTCGGCCCAGGCGGTGAGCGTCTCCAGGCTGGCACCCGGCGCCGGTAGGTCGGTTGGGGGCTCGGACGCGGAGATCGCCGACAGTTCGATCGCACGCAGGAGCGAATCAAGCCCTTCCCCGCGGCGCGCGACGAGCGGCACGACCGGACACCGGAGCCGACGCGAGAGTGCATGGCAATCGATGTCGATGCCGCGGCTCCTTGCGATATCCATCATATTGAGCGCGAGAACGGCCGCCCGGCGTTCCGCGAGCACTTCACCTGCCAGCACCAGATTCCGCGTCAGGTTGGCGGCGTCCGCGACGATCACGACGAAATCGGCGCCCAGCGTGCCGCGACCCTTCAACACATCAGCGGCGATACGGCTCTCGGCGATCCCGGCATGGAGATCGTACACACCGGGCAGGTCCACGATGTCGAGTGCCCGGCCAGTACCGGCACCGCTGCTTCCGACGCGGATCGCGGTGGTCGTGCCGGGATAGTTCGACGTCTTCGCACGAATCCCGCATAGCGCGTTGAACAACGTCGTCTTGCCGGTGTTGGGATTGCCGACGAGCGCCAGGCGCAGGTGCGCGGCTGCCCGAGGAGCCACGAGCGTCGCGGTCATCGCCATCGCAGCTCCCCCGACGCCCGGCCTTCAGTCGGAACGACGAACACGTGCTGCGCGATTCGGCTGGAGATCCCGATGCGCGTCGTCCGCACCTGCACCACGCAGGGATCCCCCTGCTTGCAGACGCGAAGCATCGAGCCGTCGGTCAGTCCAAGAGCGCGGAGCTGCGCGCGCGATTCCGGATCGACCTGCAGATCGTGGAGACGTGCCGTGGACCCGACCTGGAGGTCGGCAAGCCGAAGCGCGCTCGAACAGGACAATCGCATGAGTCCCCCAGCAACGTGCGCGGGTGTCAACGCTTCTCGGCCATCGCGAGTGCCCAGGTGACGAGCCGGTCGTCCGGCATGAGCGCTGCGTCCGGCATCGCGTACGACAGGCCCTGGAGCCGTTCGCGCAGACCTCGGTCGATGCCGCCAAAGGAGACGAGCAGCGGCACGACGAGCACTCGTCGTCCCTGTTCTGAGTGTTTCTGCACAATGCCGCGAAGTTCGGCCGTGGCCTCGTCACGCACCGGCTTCGGCGCGTCGTCACGAAGCGTGAGGTAGTCGACCGAAGCGAATGAGCCGGCGCTGCGGATTCGGGCGGCGAGCGAACCGATGTCGGCCAGCCAGCGGCGGTTGTCCTCGTCCTCGTTCGGACCGTGGGCAACGATGACGACGGCTTCTTCGGCCGGCTTCTGACTGATCGCGCGCGCGCGACTCGCCAGGATGTCCGCGACGATCGGGTGATCGTTGAGCGCCGGCGTCATCCGGATCGGCACCGTCGAACGTACTGGTGTTGTCCCGTCTTCGGACGCGTGGCCGTGGTGCCCGTCTGTCGTGCCCGGGTCCGCGTGGGCATGGTTCATCTTCGCGTAGGCGGCGAGCGCAGCGGGCGGCTCCAGTCGCACGCCGAGCAGGTACTCGGTCGACGTAATCACCGAGCTCCACGACGACACGAAGAGCGGCACGGCGACGATCTCCGTCACGCCGCGAGCCACGAGCCGATTGACGGCGGCTTGAATGTTGGCGCGGGTGGCCATTCCGAACGCGACTTCGGTCGGCCGTGTCCGATCGACCTGGGCCGCAAGGGCCGCGACGCGAGCGTTCCACTCGGGGCTGCCGCCGTGTGCGAGCAGCAGAATGCCGGGATCGGCGGCGGCGGGCGCCGCGACTGACATCGCGAGCACCAGCAACGCCGGAACGAGTCTTCGAATATTCGCCATAACCTGACTCCTGTTCAATTGAGATCGCGTCAGCGCGCCGAGAACGACCACGCCACGCCGACGCGTGCCGTGCGTCCGGCCTCGGGACGGTAAATCGGTGCGGGCGTGCGGCTCGGCAGCATCACGCCCGTGTTCTCGTCCTGGCTGTTCGCGAGGTTGTCGATCGTCAGAAACGCCGAGACGCCGCGGCCGAGGCGCTGGGATGCGAACGCGTCCCACATTGCAAAGCGCGAAGCGATCGTGTCCTGGGCTCCACCGCCCGTCGTCGAGGTGCGCGTGGCGATCCAGGAGCTGTAGAACGTCGCGCGGAGGGAGGCACGGAAGCCGCTCCGTACCGGCCGCCACGAGACGCGCACATGCCCCTGATGGGGATGACGGCCCGTCAGCGCGAGATCGCTCTTCGTGTCGCGTGCGGACAGGTAGGTGTATGCGCCGCCGAGCGAGATGGCGTTCGTCAGCGCCACGTCGGTGTCCAGCTCGACTCCCTGCGTCTCGGCCGCGGCGACGTTCCGGTATGTCAAAAGCAGCCGCCCGAGCGCCGGACGGAACGATGGGTCCAGTCCCTCACGTGCAATGACCTGGTCCAGCTGACTCGGCGTTGCGACGAAGCCCAGATTCACGGAGTCGATGAGATCGCGCACGTCGTTCCGGAACGCGTTCACGCCCACCCGGGCCCGCCGCTGTGGGGCGACGTACTCGGCTCCGAATTGCCACGAGTCCGCGGACTCGGGGTTCAGCGACGGATTGCCGATCACCTGGTAGAAGTTCGACGGACTCAGGAAGCGGTAGTACAACTGACCGAGGTCGGGGGCCCGAAACCCGCGTCCGTACGACGCCCGCGCGTTCAGGCTCGTCGTCAGCCGGAAGCTGGCGGCCAGTTTGGGTGACACGGCCGTCTCGAAACGGGAACGCCGATCGACGCGCGCCCCGATCGTGGTCGTGAGGCGATTGGTTGCGCTCCAACGATGCTGAGCCCACACGACCGTGGTGTCGGCCGCGTGCCCCGCCTCATCCCGCAGACGGTTGGTGCCTTCATACTGGTCGCGCGACCACTCGAGCCCGGCCTGCAGCAGGTGACGCGAGCCAAGGGGGCGCGCGATGGTCACGTCACCCTTGCGGAAGCGCTCCTCGAGCATGCCGGGCTCCAGCGGAGTGGAACGTGGGGGCGCGAGACGTCCACTGGCGTTCTCGCCGTAGGTGGACATGTAGGCGCGCGCCTCGACCGTCGTACTCCCCAGCGCGATCCATCGGCCGGTCAGATTGGCGCTCACCGTTCGATCGCGGAGGTCATCCTCCTGTGGTCCGAGCTCGCCGTTCGATCGTCCCCTCGTGTGGTTGCGATATCCGGTGACCATCCCACCCAGTGAGAACGATGGCGTGAGCTGACGCTGCGCCTTCGCGAGCGCGTCGTAGCGGCGGTATGGCGCGCCGGTGGTGTCGAACGTGCCGGGCGTGAGGTCGAATCCGTCGTGCTGGTGCCGCTCGACACTGAAGAGCCCGAAGGTCTTCTCGCGCTTGAAACCCGCATCCACGCGAGCGCCCATCGTCCCCAGGTTGCCCCCGGACAGCGCGACCGTGACATCGAACGGCGACGATGGCTCCCGCGTGATGAGATTGATGACACCGCCGATCGCATCGGATCCGAAGAGGGCAGAGGCGGCGCCTTTGACGACCTCCACGCGGTCGAGTCGCGCGGTCGACTGCCGATCCAGGTTGAGAACGCCGCCGCGTTTGATGCCGCGCGCGCCGGCGATCGGCTGGCCATCGAGCAGGACCAGCACCTGCCGGGAATCGATGCCCTGAATCTGCTCCCCCGCGGCACCCGCCGTCTCCGATCCGCGCCGCGTCACGACGCCCGGCAGCTCGCGCAGGACCTCGGCCACCGTTTCGTGACCGCCGGCTTCGTCGATGCGGCGTCGCGTGATCACGTCCACGCGCGCGTTGAGGGTGTCTCGCAGCTCCTGTTGGCGTGACGCAGAGACCACCGTCACTTCCTCCACAATCGGAGCGGGGACGAGGGTGAGGTTCAGGAGCGCGGCTGCGGGCGCATCCACGATCTCGGTCGCGGGGGCGAATCCCGGAGCCGACGCGGTCAGGACGTAGCGGCCCGGCGCGAGCTGCCGTATGGCGAACGTGCCATCGGGCTCACTGCTCATCACGCGAGGGAGACCAGCCCCCTCCTGGTGAATGACAAGGGTCGCCCGGGAAATGACGCCACCCGAGGAGTCGCGGATCACGCCGGAAACAGGCGCACGCAGGTTCGACTGTGAAATCGGAAGCATTTGAGCCGCCGCACGGGGACTGGCGAGGAGCGTCAGTGATCCGAGGACACAGGCGGCAAGGTGTGAAAAGTAAAGACCGCGCTTCATAACGCACCTCTGGTTGCACGCCATGAAGCCGCGCCGTAGACTACGAGTGTCGGGCGCTCTCATGCGCGCGCGCATGAATGGTTCCTGTCCAGGACCGGGTGTTCGACTGCCCGTCGCGTGTGTCAGCACGCGGCGGGCTTTCTTAGTGTCGCAGCCGCGGATCAGCGCGACGACCGCCGCCGAGCTTTCGGCTTCGGCACCAGCTTCACCGCGGCGTGTGCTTGCACGAACGTACGGATCTCCTCCACGTGCTCGGTTTCCACCTCGACCTGCCGGCGAATGAAATCCTCCAACACCGGATCCCCCGCGACACGCGGCAGAAAGTCCTTGTACGCGTCGAGCGCCTGTTGCTCGACCTCCAGCGCTTCGGCCAGGGCTGTCTCGAGTCGAATGGGCGTGCCGCCCAGCGACAGGTTGATGCGCAGCGACGGGATGTGCCCCAGCGCTTTGATCTGCCCGGCGACAGCGGTCGCATGCTCCAGCGTCTCTCTGATCGCCTCCTCGAAGAGCGGTGCAGCGGCCTGATACTCCTTCCCGCGCAGCCGGAACCGCATCTGGAAGTACCGAAGGCAGGCTTCCGCCTCTTCCGCCATGAGGCGATTGAGGTCTTCCACGATCTCGTCGCGCGCGGCGCTCGCGCCCGCGCGCTTCTTGTCAGGTGGCATATTTGAGCTCGTCAATCAGGCATTGACCTTTGCACACGCCGCACGTGCGACTCGCCGGGCACGACGCCTGGAATGCGCGAAACTGCCTCAGGAACTGCCGGCTGACTGGCGCGCCCGACGTCAGAAACTGCAGGAAATGCACGAGCCGCTGGCCCGTCGAGTGGCTGATGAGGTGCTCGATCTTGCAGCTGTCGATCTCGGCCTGCGCCTCGGCAATGCCCAACACATCACGCAGGAATGTCTTGACGATGACCCGCTTCGCCATGACCGAGTGAACGACCCTGAGACCCTTCGGCGAGAGCTTGACGAGGCGATGTTCGTCCGTCTGCACCCAGCCGCGCTTCTTGAGTGTTCGCAGGTTGATCGAGACGCTCCCGCGCGTGATGTTCAGGCGGCGGGCGATGTCGGACACGCGCGCCCAGCCCCCGTAGGCCTCCCCCACTTCGTAAATCGCGAGCAGGTGATGTGCGGCGCTGTGCGTCAGCTCGTTGGCTTCGAATTCCTTCCACGTGTCCATGGCGTTGTTTGATATATCATACACGCGATTGGGTTGTCAAATTATTCACTTTGACTGGCTCGCAGAACATCGGGCACATCTTCTTGATCTCCTTTGAAGCACGACTCGCACAGCGAGCCGCTCGACGTCCAACTTCCCTAATACACCGGGCACCCGGTTCTCGCTCGTACTGGACATCACGCCGGGGCCGAAAATCCACGTGTACGCTCCGGGCGCGACCGGGTACAAACCGATCGCGCTGAGCCTCGAACCGCAGCCCGGTGTCGTTCTCAGGGAGACTCACTACCCGAAGTCGGAGGTGTACTTCTTCCAGCCGCTCGACGAACGGGTGCCCGTGTTTCAGCGGCCGTTTCGCGTCGTGCAGGACGTCATGCTCGACGCGTCGCGGGATGGCGCGGCTGCACTTCAGGGGAAGACGAGCGTCACGATCACCGGCACGCTGAACTACCAAGCCTGCGATGACAAGATCTGCTTCACCCCGAAGTCGGTACCACTCACGTGGACGATTGGCGTGAGGCCGCTCGACCGCGAGCGGGTGAAGCGGTAGTCAAGACTCGAGGCGCACAGGCTCTCGATTGCTACCGCGGCTTCAGAACGGCCATCTGCAATCCGGGGGAAATCCGGCGCTTGACTTGGCTGGCCACGGGTCCATACTGAGCCCGATCCGTACCAGTGAGAACAACCTGCTTGCGGCGCAGCACAGCGACCTCGCTGGCGGCTCTGTGGCTGACGACGGCCGCGCCCGCTCAATCGCCGGCGAGCACGGCATCCGCCTTCCGCGCGAATGCGCAGCATACCGGAGCCTTCGACGCACCGGGCGTCCCACAACTCAACGGCCTCGTCTGGAAGTATCAAATCGAGGGACGGTGAGGGCGGTCGTCAACCGCGGGCGCCGGCTCACCGTAAAGAGCTGACCATTGTCCCACAGGGACTTGCTGATTCTTCAGGCTCGAAACCGCGGGTAGTGGTCAAGTTTCAGCCGCGACTACGGAACGAGGATCTCGTAGTCGCGGCTGATGGTCCCCTGCTAGGCAGCCTTCGGCTGCGCGATCAAGTTGCGGTACGCGTAATTGTCCGGCATCTCGGTAACGAGAATGCGGTCATTGGCGTCCATGTGCTTGATGCAGTAGTTGGCAATGGCCAGCGGGGTCGAGTTGCTGTGATTGACCGTCCATTCGGACTCCAATACGCGGACCGCGCCGAGGTCAGCCAGCGCCTGCCAGAGTGGCTTGTAGTCCTTGCCGGGGGTGATCAAGTCGTACGAGATTAGGTAGCGCATGGGTCGAGGCCCTCACGGCTGGTTAACGAAAGCCGTTGACAGATCTCGACTGAGCGCGCTAATCTTGGGTTGTATTCGTTCCCAATCGAAGCTCGCAAGTCCGGGCGATTCAGTCTGAAGCTGAATCGCCCGTTCTGCGTACGACCTGCCCGCGCTGGCCGTGCAGCTCAGGCGATCGAATTATACCAGCGTTGACGCCTTTTCTTCGCCCCAAGATTTTGGGGTAGGCGACTCGCCCTAGCGGATTCTAAGCGGCGCGTGTCTCCGTCGCGTCGAGCAGCCCCACGATTTCAGCGATGGACCACACGTGCGACGAGATGCCAGCTTCCATAGCGGGCGTCACGCGGAGCGTCTGATGCACGCGGCAGAAGTTGTAGTGCATGAAATGTAGCGCGACGGCCGCTTCGTGATTCGCCAGCTTCTTGGAGAAGCCATTCGTCAGACGAGTGAACCGGCGCATCCCCATCCGCATCGTGAGATTCTGACGCTCGACGTACGACGTGCTGATGTACTTCGGATTCGGGTTGCCTGTTATTACCTCCGTCGTGCTGCTGAGAATCTTAGCCGGGCTGTACCGCGTCTCGTTCTCAGGCGCGGCCCCGTAAACCTTCGTCAGCATCGCACGTAATCCACGTCTGCGCCGAATGCATCCTCGACCGCGTTGATGTACACCTTGTGGCCGTCCGTCGTGAGCTGCACGCGCGTGCAAATACGACTCGCCACGTCGTTCATGAACGTGAACGCCGACCCCGCATCGCGCGAACCTACGAGCCACGACACGATCAACTTGCTGTTCGCGTCGAGCGCCGTCCAGGTCCACACGTCGCCGAATCCGAAGGTGCCGCGCTTTTCCTCGGGAACGTTCTTCGCCTTCGCGTAGCAGAACTGCCAAATCTCATCGTACTCGATCCGCTTGCTGCGCAGGTCATGCACGGTCTCCGAGTGATACCGCGCGCACGCATCGCCAAGCTCCGCCAGCAGCTTGAGGATCGTCGGCTTGGAGACGTTCGTCATGCGCGCCGTCGCGCGGACGCTGTTTCCCTCGACGAGCGCCGCGACAACCGCAACCCGCTTGGCCGTGCTCAGCTTGTTCATAAGAGTAATATACTTGAGCGGTCAAGCATTATCAAGTACTGATATGCAGTAGTATCCAAGCCGATAATCGAACTGTACTTTCCTTGAAGCGCATGGTACGATCAAAAGGCGAAGGCTTCTGAGAATGGCTCTGCTCAGGGTTCGGATTGAACTCAAGCGGGACGGCAAAGGCATTGAATTGCCAAAGCTGGCGGAGCTGTCACGAGAAGGCCAAAAACTCCTGCGGATGGTCGCTGAGGACTCTGAGTTGCCCCAACAGGGCACTTGGGTGGCTCAGGACTTCTACAACCAAGGCATCGGATTCGATGCGCTCTACGAACAAACCGACGTCGATGAGCAGCAGGCTAATGCGTACCTGCGGTTGCTGGATCACGTCGTGACGGCGGGTCCAGAAAGCAACTGGCACATTCCGGGCGTTCGTCCTGCGACGTTGGTGCAATCAGCCAGGGTCGCAAAGGTCGCTGGCGAGCATGAGCTGGTACGGCTCGGTGTGTACAACGGCGGCCCTTCCGTGCAATGGAAACCCCTGGCGAAGACCCGCGCCGAAATGATCATCGAGCATTTCGAGTCGGTTATTGAGTACCGAGGGATGGTGCAGGGGATCATCCACTCGCTGTACAAAGAATCGCAGCCGCCGTATTTCGACATCAGAGACATCGCCAGCGGCGACCTGATCAAGTGCTATTACTCTGTGCCTCAGTACCGTGACGTTCACGCTGTCCTGCAACGCCGAGAGGCGGTCGTTATTGTCGCCGGCTGGATTCGGGCGAAGCGTCTGGACCGCGAGATTCAAGACCTTCGGGTTGAACAAATCCAATCAACCGATCCCCTCAGTCAAAAGCAGCTTGAGTCTTTCTTTGGGTCGGCGCCAGGATGGACCGGCGATTTGACCACTGATGATTTCATTGAGCGCGCGAGGCGCAGCAGCACTGATGGCGAATAAGCCTCGCGTGTATATCGACTCGTGCTCATACATCGATGTGGCCAAGGGGCGCACAAAAGCCGCGTGGAAGACGGGAGAGGAAGACAGAGCGCAGCAGCTTTGGTTTATCGAGACGCTGTTGGTAGCGGCGCTCAACGGCGACGTAGAGATCTACGGTTCGACATTGATCCTGGTCGAGTGTCTATTTACCGAAACTCGCGAAGCGATCCCGGAAGAAACCAAAGAACTCTTCAAGAATCTGCTGTCCGCTGGAAATCCAGTACGCCAGGTTGCCGTTGACCCCTTCATTGCTGAACGGGCAAGGGATCTTCTGTGGCGCGATGGAATCATGTGTGGAGGGTCAGCAGATCAGGTTCATGTGGCAACAGCGCTGGAACTCCATTGCGAAGAGTTCATTACGACCAACAGGAAGAAAGGCCCGCTCCAACCATCTGTCGCGTCACAATTGGTGAAACATGGTTTGCGCGTGATTCTGCCGGATCAAACGCAGTGCATTCCAGAAGCCTACAAAAAGCCGATTCTTGAGGCGGCCGGAGACTCTATCCGGATTTCCGCCTCCACCGTGCCGACGCCGCCCGTTTCGCAATCTCCTGGCGACGAGCAGGCGAAAGAGCCCGAGCCCGCGCCACTCCGCCGCGCAATCCGCCTCGGCGGCCCAGAGCCACCGCCGCCGGATTCTTCTCCGACCGATGCTCCGCCCCCTCGGTCAAAGCGATGATCTGCTGAACGGTGTCGAAGGCGATCTCGTTCTCGTCCCTTGTTCGCGTTTTGACTGTGCTTGACCGTTTAGGCATGGACTCAGTATCGCACATCGGCGAACCGTCCGTCAGCCTGAACGATTTTCAAACTTGACCACTACCAAACCGCGCCGGTGTTTCCTCCCGATTGTCCGTGGAATTGCCCCTGTTGCCGCCCGAACACGCGCCGAGTCTTGTGGCCCGTGATCTGCATCGCCGAGGGTAAACCATCCTGTTCCCCACACCGTCTAAGGGGAAGAACATAGGAGCCCCGCCGCTATTCCTCGTCCAGGGAACACTGGATCGGCTGGTGAAATTCCTCCGCTTCTTGTTCTCGACGAATTTGTCGGAGGTGCTGCTGGTCCAGTTCGCTGCGGCCTTTCACGTAGCACGAGTACCACGGCGGACGATCAGACCTCCGACGACGCCCGACACGATCGACCCGCTCAGGATTCCGACCTTGGCGGAGTCGAGCAAGCTCGTGCCATCAAAGGCGAGGGCGGCAATGAACAAGGACATCGTGAAGCCGATGCCGCCCAGCCAAGCGCATCCGTGCAACGCCGTCCAACCGACGCCCTCTGGAAGCGAGGCCAGGCGTAACCGAACTGCGGCCAGCGCAGCCGCGGTGATCCCGAGCGGTTTTCCGACGACAAGTCCGAGGATCACCGCAAACGTCACGCTCCATCGTTGATCCACTGATGAACGCTGAGCGATAACCCATGTCCTCCCGCGGCAATGACGATCGTCGTCGCCAGAAGACGATGGTACGCGTCAGCCCACCCGGAATTGGCCACGATGAGCGCGGCGCACGCGCATGCGACAAGTAAGGCCCCTCCGGCGGCTTCCGTTCGAAAGAATTCTTGAAAGGGACTCGTTGAGCGGGACGGCGCTTCGCGAGCCCTTCGATTGCTGACCCTCACACCGACGTCTCTTCCCAGCCCCGAACCGAATAGAGTAGCGGCCTGGTCCAGAGGCTCTCGAGACCCTCCAGGATATCGGACGCCCAGTTGAAGACGTTCCGTCCTGCGACCACCTTCCGCATGGCCCGCATACGCGTCGCCTGCTCCTCGCTCGTCATGTTTATGGCTCTTGCGAGGGCTGCTGCGAATGCATCGATGGCCACAGGCCCTCATTCGCGAAGCCCCCGTAGTACGCGGAGAAGGCGGGCTCCTCGAGCCACAGACGCCGAAGCACGTACGATGGGCTCTCGGGCGGTACCCGCACCTTGTCGGTCGCATCGACGACCAACCGGTCCGCCGGGCCAGCCCCGTGGGCGATCCACACGCCACCTCGTTCGCGCATCAGGGCGTCGAGCGCCACGGCGACACCCCCCGTCGCGGCTCTCACCGCAATTCGGCCATCCTCATCCCGGGTGTGGAGGTACGGCTCACGGTTGGACACGACGATGAGGGGGCGAAGCACGTGTACATCGAGTTCGCCTGCCTGCGCCAACCCCCGGCGAAACAGAATCGGTCCCACGAGCTCGTGAATCGCGATCGACGCGACCAGCATCAGCTGCACCTGGTTGCCCCATCCCGGAAACTCGGTGGCGACGATGGACGCAAACCCCAGGGTAATCCCGGCCTGAGACACCAGGCCCGTCCACGCGTAGCTCCCGATCGGCTCGGGAAGGCCCGACAGCTTCACGCCCACCCCAACGCCCAGCCTGATGAACCCGAGTCGGACCGCGGACAAGGCGAGCGCGCTGAGCCCGATGGCGGCCACTGCGTCGAGCCGAAGGGTCGCGCCGACCGCTACGAAGAAAACCTCAAAACAGGGAGCCACCGCTGTACCCGACGCCGCATGGCTTCCCCGTGTGGCGATGGTTCCGCCCCATGATTGCCCACGACCCGACACACCTCGATGTTACGAAGCCGGCCGATCGCATCGGCCTTTGCTCGACCGGTGATCACGACGCACGGAAAGAGCTTGCTCGCACGCCTGAGCAATCGTCGCGTGGACGCACGCATGGCGGCGTGTGCCGGCGCGTTGACCAGCGGTGCGAGCGTGCCGTCGTAGTCGAACGCCAGCAGGACATTCGACCACGCGAACATCTCAAGCAGATCTCGATGACCGCGCTCGCGGCCATTGAGCACAACGACTTCGCCCGCCTTCCCGGTGGCGTGTTCAGAAGGGCGTACGTGCGAGCGTTCGCGGCCGAGGTGGGGTTGAATGCCGACGAGCTCGTGCGCGAGTATCGCGCGCGATTCGAGACTGAACTACCAGCCGGGCCGCTTTTACGTCACGAAGCCGATTGGAAGCATCGTCTTCGTCTCTCTCACCGGTTCCCGGCCGTGTTGGTAACCGCCGTCGGAATATTGATCTGCGGGTGGCTGATCTTGGAGCGTGACCAGGTCCCTGACGAGGCATCGGACGGGCGAATGCCGAGCGCAGTGGAGGGCGACCTCCCAGAGAACACCGCGCAGACAGACGATTCGGATGGCACGGAGGAGGTCGCCTTCGCCAAGGCGGCCGTCACCGAGACGGGCGCCCAGTCGTTGCGACTGGAGATTCGACTCAATGGACCGTGCTGGGTCTCCGCCGTGGCAGACGGAGAGCGTGTGGTCTATCGCCTGATGCAGCCCGGTGAGCGGACGCTGGTTGAAGCGCGCAGCGTGATCACGCTCCGTGTCGGCGACGCAGGCACGGTCGCCTATTCGATCAATGGAGCGACAGGCCGACCACTCGGCAGGAACGGCGAGGCCGTCACGGTCCGCATCACCAATGACAACCTTGGAAGTCTGTACGCGGAGCCTGCGAGTGTGACTCCCACCGAAGGTGCGGCCACGCAAATCGGGTCGGGGCCTGGCCGCAATCTGGCAGCGAATGGCCAACGAGCAGTCGCCACGTAGACGATGTGACCTTCGGATTACTCAGAAACGAGTCGGCGCCATCTGCATCGCCGAGGGTAAACCATCCTGTTCCCCACACCGTCTAAGGGGAAGAACATGGGAGCCCCGCCGCTATTCCTCGTCCAGGGAACACTGGATCTGCTGGTGCTCCGGGCACTGGCCTCCGGCGCCATGCATGGGTACGGCATCGCCACCAAAGTGCGCGAGCGTACTGGCGGCGTGCTGAGCATCGAGGATGCGGCGCTCTATCAGTCGCTGCATCGGCTCGATCGGCAGGGCCTGGTCGATGCCGAGTGGGGGCCATCGGAGAACAACCGCCGCGCCCGCTTCTACACGCTCACGGCAGCCGGGCGGAAGCGCCTGCGTGAAGAGACCGCCAACTGGCGGCGCTACTCGCGCGCGGTGGAAGCCGTGCTGCAAGACGCATGAAACAACGCCCGTTCTGGTACATCCGGCGTCGATCGGTGCAAGCCGAGGTGGACGAGGAGTTGCGCCTGCATCTCGAGATGCGAGTTGAAGAGCTCCGATCCACCGGGATGCCCGTCGAGGATGCGCGCCGGGAGGCGCTGAAGCAGTTCGGCGATCTCGAGGGAGCGCGGGAGTACTGCCGGCGGCAGGATGAGGAAAAGGAGAGCGAGATGCAACGATCCCTGATGTTCCAGGACCTCGGGGAGGACATCCGGATTGGCCTCCGGAGCCTGATGCGCGTCCCCATCCTGTCTCTGACGGTCATCGTAACGGTGGGGGTCGGCATCGGCGCGACCGCGGCCATCTTCAGCGCGATCGACGCCGCGCTGCTTCGGCCGCTGCCGTATGCGCATCCCGAACGCCTCGTGCGCATCTACACCGATGCGCCGCCGTTCAAATGGCGTTTCTCCGCCGCAGACTACCTCGCGTTTCGCGAGCAGCAGACGCAATTCGAAGAGAGCGCCACCTACACCGACAGGACGGTGATTTACAGCGACGGCGTCTCGTCCGACGTGGCGCGCGCACGGGTGGTCTCGTGGGCGTTCTTCTCGGTGCTCGCCGTCCGGCCCGCGATCGGCCGCGACTTCGCCGAACCGGACGGGCGGCCGGGCACGCCACCGTCCGTCGTGGCCAGTCACGCCTTCTGGCAGCAGCGTCTCGGAGGCCGTGCGGATGCGATCGGCCGGCCGATCAAGCTGGATGGCGCCGAGCACACGGTCATCGGTGTACTGCCGGCGCTGTCGGGGCCGCTCGAACGTCGCCAGGACCTGTTCATCGTTCAGCAGTTCACCCCGCCGCGGCGCAAGGGTCCCTTCCTCTATTCGGTCGTCGCGCGGCTCCCCGAAGGGACGGATCGATCCCTGGCCGCGGGCGAGCTGCGCGCCGTCAACAAACGGATCTTCCCGATGTGGAAGGCCTCGTACCAGGACGACAGGGCCACCTGGGGCATGGAGGATCTCAAGGGCGCTGTCGTCGGTGACGTGCACGCAATTGCCGGCCTGGCGCTTGGATCTGTGGCGCTGGTGTGGCTGATCGCATGCGCGAATGCGTCGAACCTGCTGATCGCGCGCGTGACGAGCCGCCGGCAGGAACTGGCCGTCCGCGCCGCGCTCGGCGCGTCGCGCGGACGCGTCGTGCGGTATCTCCTCGCGGAGAGCGCCGTGCTCGCCACAGGCGCCGTTGCGCTCGGCGCGGGCGTCGCCTGGGCCGGCGTCCAACTGCTGCAGGGGATGGGCTCGACCTACTTTCCACGGACGCAGGAGATGGCGTTGGATACGCGGGTGGTGTGGCTGCTGGCGGGTCTGGCAACCTGCAGCGGACTGATCTTCGGGCTGGTGCCAGCGCTGCACGGCGTGGGCGGCTCAGTCGATGCATCGTTGCGATCGCTCGGGCGATCGTCAACCGGCAACCTCGCGGTCCGGCGTCTTCGCCGTGCGCTCGTGGCCGCACAGTTCGCCATCGCGACGCCGCTCCTCATCGCCGCCGGCCTGCTCCTCTCGAGCCTGAATCAGATGAAGAACGTCGACCTTGGGTTCGATCAGCGCAATGTGATCACCGGATCGATCCGGCTGCCCGCCGCACAGTATCAGGATGCAGGACGGGTACGAGTGTTCTGGGACGAGCTGGCGCGCCGCGTGACCGCGCTGCCGGGCGTGGCGGGCGTCGCGTTCACCGACGGCTTGCCGCCCAACGGCGCGAGTAATCGCAATAACTTCGATCTCGAGGATTTCCCGACACCTCCAGGACAATCGCAGCCAGTCGCCCCGTGGGTGTCGACGACGCCGGAGTATTTCCGGGTGCTGGGTCTCAGGTTGCTCGAAGGGCGGCTGCTCGACGAACGCGATGCACTGACGGAGAATCTCGAAACGGTCGTGGTCGATCGCGCGTGGGCGCGGCGCTTCTTTCCTGACGGAAGCGCCGTCGGCAAGCGGTTCCGCGAAGGCGGATGCACGGCATGTCCGTGGACCAGCGTCGGCGGCGTGGTGAGCGAGGTGAAATACCTCGGCCTCGACAAGCCGGATGACGGCACCGTCTATTGGCCGATGCGAGGAACCGAGCGCGGGCTCGATCGGTTTCTCGTGGTCCGCACGCACGCGAGTCCATCGGGCGTATTGCCGGCCCTGCAGCGGGCGGTGCGCGAGATCGACCCGTCCGTGCCGCTCTCGAAGGTCGCGACGATGAACGATCTCGTCGCGCAATCGCTCGAGCGTCCGCAGTCGCTGTCGTTCCTGGTGGCGGCGTTCGCGCTCGTGGCGCTCGTGCTGTCGGTCGTCGGCATCTACGGCGTGATGGGGTACTACGTGCAGCAGCATCGGAAGGACATCAGCATCCGCATGGCGCTCGGCGGCAGCTCCGCCGACGTGCTGCGGCTCGTGATGGGCGACGGCATGCGCGTCGTCATCGCGGGGATCTTCGTCGGCGCGCTCGCCGCGCTCGGCCTGACACGATTGATGTCGAGCCTCCTGTTCGGCGTCAGCGCCGCAGACGCGCTCACGTTCGTGACCGTGAGCGCCGGGCTGGCGATCGTGGCGCTCGCCGCGTGCTTCGTGCCGGCCCGACGAGCGGTCGGTATCCAGCCGGCAGCCGTCCTGCGAAATGACTAGCTGGCTCGCGCCGACTGCACCCGCTGCCCGTGGTGTTCCTTCACTTCGTCCGTCCGGCCGCGAGGTCCACATATCCCACCCCGTCGCGGTACGTAATCCGGGTGCCGAACGGCTCTGACAGCCTGATCAAATCGTCGATAATCTTTTTTCCCATCTCCGGCTCCGCTGGCATCGGCCGGCCGCGCTCGAACGCCGGCTTCCCGTGGCCCAGCGAGGTCGGGTGAAGCGCCAGCTCCACCAGCGTCTTGCCCCTGAACCGCGGCACGGCAATCACGGCTTGCCAGATCAGCGGATCGGCGGGGAACCCGCGGCGGTCGCCGTCGTAGCGGCGATCGTTGAAGTCGGCCACGTGCGCGTCCGCCCCGAGGTTGTACGGCTCGTAATTCTCGCTCGGCAGCCGGAGCAGCGTCTCGTTCTGGAAGATGAAATCGCCGAGGCTGTAGAGGATTGGCTTGCCCTTGTAGACCTCGATGCCGCGCAGCACGTGCGGGCCATGGCCCACGAACACGTCCGCGCCGCTGTCCACCATCGCGCGCGCGAACGTGACGAGGAACTGCGCCGGCACGAGGCGGTCTCGATTCCCCTCGTGCGAGTGGATCGCCACGATCGTGTAGTCGGCCAGTCGCGCCGCGCCCCTGACGGCGGCGGCGATCTCCTTCAGGTCTCCCTCGTGCGGCGCCGTTCGGATGCCGGGCGTGTCGCCGGCCACCACGCGGGTGCCGAGCACGTTCAGGGATTGTGGCGCGCCCTGCGGCGCGCTTCCGCCTCGGCCGCCGCCGGCCAGCCCAGACGCCGTGAGCGCCTCGCGCAGCTTTGCCAGCCCGTCCGGCGTCGTCGTGTACGTCGTCGTATACCGCAGCGGATTCAAGCCGGGCCGTGCCGGCATGTCGCCGCGGGAGCGCCCGGCGCGGGAGTGGTCCGGGAACGTGGAGGCGACCGAGATGAGCGCGACGCGCGCCCTCGCGGCCTCGAGGAACTTCGGCTCGCGTGCCTCGAGGAGACTCTCGCCGACGCCGGCCTGCACCAGCCCGGCCGCGGCAACGTGCTTCGTCGTGAGACGCATCCCCTCCACCCCGTAGTCTCCGGAGTGGTTGTTCGCGCGCGACACGAGGTCGAACCCGGCCCAGACCAGTTCCTTCGCCAGCGCCGGATCGGCGCGCATGTACGTGCCGCCGCTTTCGTTCATCGGGTACGGCTCGTAGTCGTGGAACAGCATCTCGAGGTTGGTGAAGGCGACGTCGGCGCCGCGAATCAGGCCGATCATCCGGAGGAAGGCCGGTTCCGTGTACACCGAGAGCCGGCGCGTGATGATGGAGTCGCCGGTGAGCGCCATCGAGAACGCGTCCGCGACAGCCTGGTCGGGAAGGGGCCCGGCAGGCCCCCCTGCCGGCCGCTGAGCGGCCAACAGAGCCGACGAAATCAGCAGCACCGATGCGAGCGACACGTGTGTTCGCATTCTCATGACCGGGGCCTCCTCGAGTGTTATTCGGATCTCAATACCGCAAGAGGCTCGCTACCGGGAGCGCGGTGTGCCGGAATATACGTGACCGCCGTCGCGACGGCAAGGAGCCCAAGCGCGAAGCTTTGGGCAGTCGACGTAGCGTGAGGCCAACTTATTCCGCGTCAGCGTGGGATTGCCGGCGCTACCGCCGGGCGCACGTGCTCGTGTGGGCCGCGAGATCGTAGGTGCACCGCGCGGTGGCGCCGTCCACTGTGATCTCGACCTGGACGATGTTCGTCCCGTTGAACGTCTCCTGGCGACGCGTCGTCACCGTCCGCGTTTCCGAGCCGCGCGTGGTCGTGGTGACGGTCGCATGCACGGTTACGCCCGATAGCGGATAGGCCGGACCGCCGTCCCGGCTTCTCACCGGAACGACGAGGTCGGTCGTCGCATCATTGATGGACGTGTTCGTGCTCCCCGATGGCGACCTCACGACGACCGTCCCCTGCTCGCTGCCGTTCAGCGTGTGCGTGGTCGCGCCGGAGCCCAGCCCGGTTGTCGTCATCGTGCCGCGGCGATTCAGCGTCACCGTGGCGTCGCCTCGCGACGTCGTACCGTTCGCGGTCGTCTCGGTCTTGATGGAGGCGGTGGTCTTCGGGTCGAACGCCGACTGGACGGCGCCCTTCGCGTCGTAGAGGGTGAACCGCCTCGTGAACGTGATCCCATCCCGGCTTTGATCCGGGCACGTGAACTGCCCTGTTGCCGGATCGAACACACAGGCCCCACGCCCGCCGGCTGTCTCGGCGCCGTTCACGCTGAACATCGGCGTGTCCGGACTGGCGAGCGGCGGCAGCGTCCCGCTCTGGCTCTGCCCCGTGGACGTCGCGCCGGGCGAAACGGGACCACTCGCGGAATTCGAACAACCCGTCATCACCAGTGCCAGGAACGCCAGGACGATCAACCGTTTGCCGGCCATAACCACCCTCCAGGGCAGACACACCTGCCACTCCACGGAAGCTTAGACCAGGGATCAGCCTGGAGGTTACTTCCCGTGGAGGGCCCTACTTGTATGCGCCGACGCCGCAAACCTCGCTGCCCACCTTGCGCACGAAGCTGACCTTCGGCTCGACTTGCTTGGTAGCCGGGTTCGTCCATCTGTATTCCACCGAGCCGCCGCCCGGCTTGTTGCCCGTGGTCCACAGCTCGGTGCCGAAGGCCTTGCCGTCCACGTCCTTCAGCGTGTCGATGTTGGTGCCGACCTGGCTCCGGTCGGCGCCGTGCGCCGTCACCGTCCGGTCGGTACCGAAGCAGAACACGTAGAGATCGCGATCGGCGAACGGCGCCTTCTTTGCGGTGAAGTCGGCGAGCGCCTGGGCGCGGCCGGCCTTTTCGTAGTGGGCGATCGCCCTGGTCAGCAGGCCCTGGGCCTCGGCCGGCGTGCCGCGCGTCGGACCGGAGGTCTGCGCGAGAACGGCGGTCGCGCATCCCGCGAGGAAAAGGGTCACCAGCGATCGGATCCGCATGGTCTGCTCCTTTCGCGCAGGCAGGGGGCCTGCGAAGTCGGGCAGTGTATCACCGGCACGGCTTACTTGCAGCCTCTCGACATCCACAGGCCGATCGGTCCCGCGCTCGCGTAAATGACCGCCCCGTACATCGCCACGCGGGCGAAGCCGTCGCTCATCGCCACGTGAATCGCCAGCGTCGCCCCCAGTACGGACATGGCGCCGTTGACCCCCCACGCCCACGCCAGCACTCCGGGCCGATTATCGCCGTGGCGACGGAAGCGTCAGGGCTGCGGGCGATCGGCAACCGCGCGAGTTGTTCATTTCAGCACATCCCAAGGGTGTCCGGCAGGCGGATCATCGGGGTGGCCGTTATCGCGAGGGTCCGCGACAACCCGGCCGAGCAACGGAGGAGGAATCTGGACGACACCCTGAAATCCGTGAAGCCCTGGGTCACGTTCGCCGGCGGGGTGCTCATTGTCGCCGTTCTGTACTGGGCGCAGGCCGTCCTCGTGCCGTTCGCGCTCGCCATCCTGCTCACGTTCGTCCTGACGCCGCCCGTCACCTGGCTCCAGCGGTGGGTCGGCCGTGTTCCGGCGGTGCTGCTGGCGGTCACGCTGGTCTTCGCGGCGCTCGGTCTCGCCGGCTGGGGTCTGACCCGGCAGATGGACCATCTGGCCGGTGACCTGCCCGGCTATCGGGCGAATATCCGGACCAAGATCGCCGACGTGCGTCTGGCGGGCAGGGGCGGCGCGGTCGAGAAGCTGCAGGAAACGCTGGCGGGCATCAAGGCTGACCTCGACGCGTCGGCGACACCGAGAGGAACGGTGTCGCGGCCCCTCGTGGTCACCTCCAACCAGGTGACGGGTTTTCTGGGCCTGGCGTGGCTCGGGCCCGTCGTCGGGCCGCTGAGCACGGCGGGACTCATTGCAGCGATGGTCATCTTCATGCTGCTCGAACGCCGCGATCTTCGGGATCGCCTGATCGGGCTGATAGGGCACGGCCAGCTCGCCACGACCACGAAGGCATTCGACGAGGCCGCCAGTCGCGTCAGCCGGCAACTGCTGATGCAGTCCCTTGTGAGTCTGCTGTACGGCATCGCGGTCTTCGTCGGACTGTACTTCCTTCACGTCCCCTATCCACTGGTCTGGGCGACGTTGGGTGCGGCGTTGCGATTCATCCCGTACGTCGGTCCCGTGCTCGCGGCCGCGGCGCCGATCCTCGTCAGTCTCGCGGCTCTGCAAGGGTGGACTGGTCCAGCGATTGTCCTCGCCTTTTTCGTCGTCCTCGAGCTGTTCACGAATCTCGTGCTCGAAACGGCCCTGTATGCCGGGGCGGTCGGCGTGTCGCAGGTGGTGCTGCTCGTGTCCGTCGCGTTCTGGACGTGGCTATGGGGGCCGCTCGGGCTGCTGATGGCGTCGCCGCTGACCGTGTGCCTCGTCGTGCTCGGCAAGCACGTCCCCGGTCTCGCGTTCGTCGGCCTGCTGATGGACGACACACCGGCGCTCGCATCCGAGTACGGGTTCTATCAGCGCCTGGTGGCGCGCGACCAGAGCGAGGCGGCCGAACTGATCGACAGCCACATCAAGACCGAATCGCCCTCATCGGTGTACGACGCACTGCTGCTGCCGGCGCTCAGTTATGCCGAGCGTGACCGTGTCGAGCGACGGCTCTCTTCCGAAGAGGAAGCGGCCGTCATCGACGCGACCCGGGAGTTGATCTCGGACGCGGCCGGGATGATCCGCCGTCACGCGGAGACGGAGCGACCCGCCGCGGTCGATCCCACGCTTCCGGGACCGCGCGAGCCGCTGCGCGTACTGGGCTACGCGGTCAATGGTGGTGCCGATGAAGTGGCGCTCGCGATGCTGGCACATCTGCTGGACGATCGGCCAATTGCCATGGAGATCACCAGTGTGCGCATGCAGGCGATGGAGCTGGTGTCATTCGTAACAGACCGGAAGTTCTCTGTCGTGTGCTTCGCCGATCTCCCCCCGAGCTCGTCATCCAAAACGCGGTACCTTGTGAGAAGGCTTCGCTCGGCCGTCCCCGAATTGCGAATCGCGGTAGGCCGATGGGCCCCGGCGGCGCTGGCCGACGAGAGCCCGCAGGCGCTCCTGGACGCGGGCGCCAATTCCGTCGCCTCTCTGTTGGTCGAGAGTCGGGACTATCTCGGCGGCCTCCTGGAGATGACGCGCCTTGCAGTCCCGGACACCGCGAATGCCGCGCCAGAAGTCTACGGTGACGCTTCGTAACGCCGCACGAGGTCGAGCCGTTCCATGCGCGCGAAGTCGGAGTCCAGCGACCACACGAGGGAGCCGGTTTCCGCTGCGAGCGCCGCGATGAGGAGATCGCCAGACCCGAAGCGCTGACCGGCACCGGCGGCCGTCTCGACCCAGCCATCCAGGATGCGCCACGTCTCGTCGGTCGGATACAGCACGGGCAGCGCCGACAGGGCGCGCCGAAGCCGCTTGCGATCCGCCGCGGAAGCGCCGCCGAGAATCTCCAGGCGGACCGGCACCGGCAGCGCCACCTCGTCGGCATCGAGCAGTTGCTGGAGCACGCGCGCTTCGGCACCAGCCCCCGATCGAAAGGCCGCAATCCAGACCGACGTATCGACAAGGATCATCGCGCGGGGCGTGGACGCCGCCGGCTGGCGGGCACGTCAATCTCCAGCCGCACACGGCCCATCAACGCCTTCAACTCGTCGATCCGCCGGCGGCGCACGAGTTCCCTGAGCGCCATGACGACGGTGTCGGTCTTCGACTTGAAGCCGAGCGTCGTGCGGGCCTCTTCGAGCAGGTCTTCGGGAAGGTCGAGCGTCGTACGCATACGAATAATCATCAATCGTATGCCTACAGATGTCAAACCCCAGGCTGAACGTATGACCCAGACGACGGGGGTCGAGCGCACCTGCTCGACGGCCAGGCGATCGTCCCGGTAGCCAGGTCCGGCTACGTCACCTGACACCGTCGCGCCGCAGGCGCTCGCGGTCGATGACCCGCCCTCCCTGAATCACCTCGTGAATCCGCCGCACGTGGCGAATGTCGTCGAGCGGGTTGGCACTGAGCAGCAGAAGATCCGCCCATTGCCCCGGCGCGATCGTGCCAATCTCGGGCGCGTTGAGCACGCGCGCCGCCGCGCCCGTTGCGGCGACGAGCGCCTCGGCTGGCGAGAAACCGGACTCGACCAGCGCTTCCAGTTCGTGCTGCACGCCGAGCGGAAACGGGCTGTCCGTGCCGGCGGCGACGAGAACGCCGGCGTCATGGTAGCGGCGCACGCCGGCCTCGAGCCGCTGTACCGCAGCGAGGAGAGCCGGACGACCGCGCTGCGCCGCGGCGTCGGTCCCATAGACAGGACGGTATTGCGGCTGAAGGAATGGCGCCACGTCGTCGGCCTGGAGCAGCGCGGGATCGTCCATCACGCGCACCATGGACAACCTGAGGGCCGCAGTCGGCACGATCCACTCACCGGACGCGCGCGCGAGCGCGACATAGTCACCTCGCATCGTTCCGCGGTCGCGGAAGCAGTCGAGCACGTGCTCCGCGCCGTCAATGCCGGCCGCGACAACCGCCAGAATGTGCCCGCAGTGGCCGCTCACTGGCATGCCGTAGCGGTGCGCCTCGCGGACGACGGTCGCGGCGCGCTCCCAACCCTGGAATCCCCGCTCTTTGGTGTACGCAGCGCCCATGCCCGCATTGATGGCGACCCCCCGCGCGATATCGCCCGCGTCGGACACCATCTGGTTACCGAGCGTGGAATACCCTCCGCCGTGGTGGAACATCGCGCCCGCATAGACGATGCGCGGTCCCTCACGCCCACCGGCCTCGACAATGTTCCGAAGGTCCGCCGTTTTCACGCGCTGCGACGCGATGTCGCGGACCGTCGTCACCCCGTTGTGCAGCCACGACAGCAGCGATGCGTCGTCCCAGATGTGCGCGTGCAGATCGATCAGGCCGGGAACGAGGTATTCGCCGGCGCCGTCGAGCACGCGTATGCCGGAGGCGTCAATCGAACCAGAGGGAGCGACGCGCGCGATGCGACCGTTGCGCACGAGCACGTCGCGCGGCTCCGACAAAGGCGAGCCGCGACCATCGATCACGCGCGCGCCGCGAATGAGGACGGGCCGCGGTGCCGCGCGCACCTGATACTGAAGCGGCCACGGTACCGGCCGGATCGCGCCGTTCGCCGAACGAAGCCGCAGGCCGCTCGATGACAGGTAGAGGGCGCTGCCGTCGCGCGCGAATCGCGCCTCGACCGCCGGCTCGTCCGACACCGTGGAGGCCCTGCCGTTCAGGCCTGCGGGTCCGTCGAATGGCGCGCGCCAGAGCAAGTCGTGCTCGACCCACATCGCGTGACCGTCGGCGAGGAGCCGAAGGCTGGCGGGAAGGGACGGGAACCGCTCGACCGCCTGGCGCGTTGCGTCGAGTCGAATCCACTGCGCGCGCTCGATCGATCCCAACTCCCCTGGCGGCAATTGTGTCGCGACAAGGATTGCGTCCGAGGCCGGACTCCAGCCGGCCGTGCCCCACGCGGCGGTCGCGACGCCAAGATCGCGCGTCTGATCGACCCGCTCGACGGGTGGTCCCGCCGGATCCACCAGCCGTAGATGTCCGGCGGTGAACACGGCGATCTAGTTGCCGTCGGGCGACCAGAGCGCCGCGTCGATGTCCTGCCCTATCGCGGCGAGCACGCGACGTTCGCCGGTCGTCGCGTTTGCCGCGACGAGGTCGAACGATCGGCCGGGCCGCTCGCGTCGCGTCCACGCGATCTCCTGGCCGTCGCCCGACCAGGTGAGCACGTTGTCGCCTGCCTCGGGCGCGGGCCCGAGCGCGTGCGGCTTCGCGCCGACCTCTCCGACCCAGAGGGCGTCGAGGGCGATCATCGCGATGCGTCGCGCGTCAGGGGACAGTGCGATGCTCGTGAAGCCCTTCGCGGTACGCTTCGATGCGGGTTCCGGAAAGCGCACCGGCCGCAGTGTCCCGCGACGCCGCGCGAAGCTCACGCGCGCGCGAAACGGAATGGGCGTGGGCGCGCCTCCGTCCGGCGACACGCGCCAGAGCCCACCGTCCGCGGAGTACACGAGGGCGCGGCCGTCGGGGGTCCAGCGAAGGCGGAACGTGACCACGTCGTCCTGATTGGTGAGCGGCCGTGCCACGCCGTCGCTTGCTTGCACCCAGACCTGCCACCGCTCCTTCGCGTCGCGCGAGAGAAACGCGAGACGCGAGCCGTCGGGCGACCAGGCCGGTGTCAGGCCGCGTGAGGTGGTCAGCGCCCGCGCGTCGCCGCCATCGGCCGGGACTTCCCAAATGCGTCCGTCGCCTCGGACGGCATTCGAGGCCGTGTTGACGAATGCGAGGCGCGTCCCGTCGGCCGACCACGCGGGCGCCCCGTTGCGCGGCGTGAACCCGGGAAGCCGTGGCGCGGCGGGAAGACCGTCGATGCGCGTGATGCGCTCGGTGCCGCTGTCGATGTCGAGCACGGCGAGGGTGTCGCCGACCGCGTACGCCACATGGCGGCCGTCGGGCGCCCAGGCCGCTGACGCGTACGCGAAATAGGGGATGGGCCGCGACGCCAGCCGGCGCGCCGGACCGCCGGACGCAGGCATCACCCACAGCGCGCGTCCACCCGGGCGGTCGCTTTCGAAGATGATGCGCTGACCGTCGGGAGAGATCGCGGGATCGAAATCCTCGGCGGTGTCGCGGACGGCGTCGGTGATGGCGGCCGCGTCGCCGCCATCAATCGGCACCCGCCAGAGCTGGCCGAGCAGGTCGAAAACGATCCAGCGGCCGTCAGGCGAGATGTCGAAGGCCAGCCGCGTGCCTTCGCTCGTTGCGAACGAGACGGTGTCGAACGCGTCGCGGGCCGCCACGGGCGGACCGCCGCGATTCTGACCGAGCGCGTTGAAGGAGACGACAGCGGAGGGAACGAGAGCGAGCGTGAGCAGCGCGCGCGAGGATCGCATGGTCTGCCTCCGATGCGCGCGCACTGATCATCTCAGCGCGTCCGACAGTGTTGCTCTCACGGCGCAGGAATTGAGCCGGCGCCCAGTATACGCCGTCAGAAGCGCCGTTGGCACTCTATCAACCCGCTCACCATCTTCCGCATTCGACAGAGCGCCGAGGACAGGCGGTTCGGGAACCCGTGTCCTGCCGCGCGCGGTGGAAAGGCGGAAGTTAGTGTGAGAATGTGGCTATGCTCGTACACAACCCCCCGCGATGAGATCCGCCACTGCGCGCCGGCTGCTGATTGCCGCTGCGGTGATGGCGGTCGTCGCCGCGCTCGCGGCTCTCGCGCTTCGCCAGGCGCTCGGCGGCGATCGCCTGCGCGCCGCCGTCGAGACGCGGTTGTCGGCCATGCTCGGACAGCCCGTCTCCATCGGCCGCCTGAGCGTCGACTTCTTCCCCCGCCCCTCGCTTGCCGGTGGCAACGTCCGTATCGGAGACGCGCGTGTCGTGGCGCCCCGGTTGGACGTCGACCGCGTCCGCATGCTGCCGCGGGTGCGATCGCTCTGGACGGGTCATGTGATCATCGAGCAGGTCGAGCTCGACGGATTCATCGCCTCCGTGCTGCGCGATCGTCAGGGCCGCTGGCACGTGCCCGCGGTCGTTCCGGTGCCGTCGAAGGATGCGAGAGCGGGCGCGGCCGTCCAGCGCGTGCGCGTGGCCAGCGGACGCGTGCGCGTGTTCGACCAGGCGTCCGGCGACGGCGTCGGCAAAACCGCCAGCATTGACGATCTGCAGGCAGATGCGACGGTCGAGGGCGGCAGCCTGAGGCTCGCTCCAATCACCGGACGGATTGGCCGCGCGAGGATTTCCGGTGAGGCGAGGACTGACGCCCGGGCTGTCCGTCTGACGTTCGGGGCGGACGCGATCGGGGATGACGATCTGCCGCTGTTTCTGCGTCTGCTTGGCAGCGACCGTCCTGCGTTTCTCCGATTGGGCGAACCGGCGTCGGTATCCGTCGCCGTCGAAGTGGATCGCGCCTCGTCGGTCATGACCGGGACGGGCGTGCTAGGTGCACCGCTGGTCCTCCTCGAATCGTTGCGGCTGCAGCGATTCGAAGCACCGTTCGCAATAAAAGGAACGATTCTTCGCTTCGATCCGACCGCGTTCGCGATGTATGGCGGCACGCACCGCGGCGCGGTCGCTGTGGATCTCCGAGAGACGCCGGCGGCGTGGACGACGGACAGTCGGGTGAACGGTATGAGCGTGGGGGAATTCCTGCGCGCGCTGACCGGTCGCGATCAGGGTCTCGACGGCACGGCGTCGATCGACGCGGCGCTCGGCGGGCGTGTCGGCGAACCACTCGACCGGACGGTGCGCGGCCGCGCGCATGTCACGGTGACCAGCGGGGTCATCCGCAATTTCCCGCTGCTCGCGACGATCAACCGCGCCCTGCGGCTCGCCGAACAGGAGAGCGGCGACACGCGATTCGAACGCCTGACGGCGAACGTGATGGTGGCCGCCGGTCACGCCACGACCGACGACCTCGTGCTCGAGGCCGCCCACGCGCGGGTGGAGGCTGCGGGCCGCATCGGCGCCGACCGCTCGCTTGCGCTCGGCGGCCGGGCGATCGTCGCCGCCGAACATGCGGCACGGGCTGTCGCGAGCGTCCACGAGATCGCACGGTTGCGCAACAGCCGCGGGGAAATCGTGGTGCCGCTGACGATCTCGGGCACCCTCGACGCGCCGTCGATCGACATCGACCTGAAGGCGGCGATCGGCAAGGGCCTGATGGATGAACTGCGGCGCCGCCTGCGCCGAATCATCCGATAGCGCCGAAACGGGACCACGCCGACTAATGAGACGAGTCGGGCCGCGTCGATCCGAACCTCGCTGGAGATATCCGTGGGTGCGCGTCGGCCGCGTGCCCGCGGTGGGGGAGTCGTTCGAGTTCGACGGGCTGATGGTGCAGGTGCTCGAGGCCGAGCGTCGCCGCATCCATAAGGTGCGCTTCCGCCGGGCGGAAGTGGAGCCCGTCAGCGCCGACCGCTGACGAGCCCCATCGTTCCATCTTCCAGGTGTTTCCCCCTATTTGTTGTGCGGCACACTCACGGTCGCGATCTTCGAGGATTCGTTGCCCGAAGCGTCGCGGCACGTGACGGTCACGCTGTAGGTCCGGCCGGGGCCGGAGCCGCCGCGCTCGGCGCGGAGATCGGCCGTCAGCGCGCCGGTCCTCGTCCAGTCGGAGGCGGTGTCGCCGTCGCCGAGGCCGTTTTCCGGCTCGCTGCTCGCGATCCGCGAGATGCTGCAGACCGGCGGGCCCGGCGCGTCGGTCGCGTCGACCGGGAAGCTGACGCGGACCATCTTGTGGTTCGCCGGCCAGAGTGAGGTCGTGCTCGGCGTCACGCTCGCGATGACCGGTGGCGTGGTGTCGACGATCGACAGCGCTCCTGCCTTGAACGTGATGGTGTAGTTCGGCGAGCTGATGCCGGACGGCACGACCGGGTAAGTCCCAACGGGACTCGATACGACCGCGGGCGTCCAGAACTCCAGTGCGCCGGAGAGCGACGACGGGCTATCGCCACCCGCGAAGCCGCTGTAGGAAGCGGTGAACGTCGGATTCGGCGTACCGAATTCGCGCGACGCGTCGTTGGCAGTCACGACCAGCGGGGCCGGGTCGAGGAGGATGGATCCGCTGCCCGCCGCGGGCAGGTAGTTCGCGTTGCCGGCAAACGACGCCAGCACCGCGTGCGTACCCGCGTCGATCGGCGCCGCACTCGAGCCGTCGTAGGTGATTGTCACGGCGCCGAGGTCTTCGCCGAACACGCCATGCACCGAGGCGGTCGTCCCGTGCGGCGCCGCATCATACGTGAAGGGCCCCGCCGGCGCGACGTCCACATGCGCCGTCGCCGGGGTGATGCTCAACGTCCCATTCGTGAAGGACACGTCGTAGTTCGCGGCGGTGAGGCCCGACGGGACGATGTCGTACGTGCCGGTATCCGAATGATCGGTGGCGGCCGTCGTGACCTGGAGCCCGCCCTGCAGCTGCGCGGGTCCTTCGCCGAGGACGAAGCCCGCATACGCAACGCCGAACTCGGGATTCGCGGACCCGTACCGCCTGGTGGCATCATTCGCTCGCACCGTCAGCCTGACTGGCGTCACCGAGAGCGACCCGTCGACGAACGCGATGGCGTAGTTCAAGGACGTGACACCGCTCGGCGCGACGGAGTAAGCGCCTACCGGGCTGCTCGTCGTCGCCGGCGTGTTGAATGTCAGCGTTCCCGTCAAGGCGGTCGGATCCTCGCCGCTCACAAAACCGGAGTAAGTCGCAGTGAACACCGGATTGCCGGTGCCGTAGGTCTTCGTCGTGTCCTCGGCGGCGACGGTCAAGGCCGCCTTCGCAATCGTGAGCGTCGCGGAGGCAGTCGCGGCCGTGTAATTCGTGCTGCCCGCATACGAGGCGGTCACGACATAGCTGCCGGCTTGAACCGGAGGTGCGGGCGAGCCGCGGCCGCTCGGGCTCTGCAGGAGCACGGACACGTTGTTGCTTCCCAGGTTCGTCACGACCAGATCGAGCGCGCCGTCTCCGTCGAGGTCGGTGACGGAGACGCCACGCGTCGAAGACCCCGCCATGTAGTTCGCCGCGGCCTCGAACGTGCCGTCGCCCCGGCCGATGAGCACGATGACGCTGCGATCGTTATTGGTCGCGAGAATGTCCGGCGCCCCGTCACGATTCACATCGGTCACCGTGATCCACATCGTCGCCGAACCGGCCGGCAGATATGCCGGAGGGCCGAATGTCCCGTCTCCATGGCCCAGCCGAACGGCGAGGCCGGCCCAGCTGCCGGTGATCAGGTCCAGCCTGGCATCGTGATTGAGGTCTGCGATCTCGACGGCTTCGAGACCACGGCTGTCGGGGATGGAGACCGCCGGCTGGAAGGTCCCGTCGGCATTGCCGAAGAACATCGCCAGGATATCGTTCGGTGGATTGCTCTCGGTCAGGCTCGCCGGAACGACGATGTCGATGATCCCGTCGCCATTCAAGTCTCCGGCGGCCACGCCCAGAGTGCTTTCGTTGGAGGGCCCTAAAGCGCGTGGCGCCTGGAACGTCCCATCGCCGTTGCCGAGCATGAGGACGGCCCCATGGTAGTAACCAACGGTCAAGAGATCGACTTTGCCGTCCCGATTCACATCCAGCGCCCGGATCTGATTTGCTGCAAACCCTCCAGTCGCCGTCGGCCCATTTTGAAACGTTCCGTCGCCGTTGCCGAGAAGGATGCTGGTGGTGTTCGAATATCCACCGCTCGCGACTGCGAGATCGAGACGACCGTCACCGTTGAAGTCCGCTGCGGCGATCGACGACGGGTACTGGCCGACGGTGTACGTCGCCAGCGGCGAGAATCGGCCGGTCCCGTCGCCTTTCAAACTGCTGACCGTGCCATCCGAATGATTGGCGACCGCAAGGTCGAACTTGCCGTCCCCGTCGAAATCGGCGACGACCGGCGCACCCATCGGTTGGTTGCCGACGCCGTAATTCACGGCGGCCGCGAATTGGACCAGTAACCCACTCGTGCCACTGCCGTAAGTGAACGTCACGGGACCAAGCGATTCGCCCTGCGCGCCGGTCACGGTCGCGCTCCCTGCGTGCGGCTGGCCATCGTAGATGAACGTGCCGCCTGTCGCCGAAACCGCCGGCGTCCCCTTCGTGATGACGAGGTCGGCCTCGACCGCCGGAGCGACATAGTTCGGGTTGGTCAACGTCGCGACGAGATGATGTGTTCCCGCGTTCACCGGCAGGTTGTGCGTACCGTCCTCGTAGGTGACGGAGACACCTGTGAGGTTGGCCGGATCCGTTGCCACGACCGGCGAGATGCCGGATCCCGTGTAGGTCTGGGTCAGGCGCGACAGCAGGATTTGCGCGGGCGCCTTGATGACCCACAGCAAACCGGTGGCACTGGACGCCGCGTACGACGAGTCTCCGGCGAAACTCGCCCCGAGCGTGAACGAGCCCGCGTTCGCACCGGCCACCGAAATCCCCGTGGCCGTTGCAACGCCGTTCGCGTTCGTCGTCGCGTCAGCGTCGCCGAGATCACAGGTGAAATGCACGCTCTTGCCGGGCACCGGCGTCCCGTTGGATGTCAGCGTCGCCCGGTAGGTCGCGGTGCCCCCGTAAACTGCGGATCCCAGGACGCTCAGCGACGTCGCCGCCTGCTGTGTGCGGGCGACCGTGTGCGACGCGCTCGTCGTCCGCGTGCTGATATCGGTCACTGTGACCACGATCGGATTGGAGCCGATCACGAGCGGCACGGATGTCGTGAACGACACTTCCTTCGGCTTCGCGGCGTCGTTCGTGCTGCTGAAGCTCACGGCAACGCCGTTGACGGCGATCTTGCCGACGCCGGCGTCGTCGTCCGCCGTGCCGGCGACCGTGATTGATGTCGCGTCGGTCGTCGCGCCGTCTGCCGGCGTGAATGCCAGGCTCGGCGCGGCGGTATCGTAGTACACCGTGCGGGTGTCGGTGTTGTTCTTGGCCGTCGCGTCGGACGCGACGGTGGTAACCGTGTTGGGGCCGCGCTGCAGGCCGGAGACGGTCGTCCCGAACTGCACTTCATGATCGGCGCCGCCGGTCAGAATCAGCGCCACGGCGGCCCCGTTGACGGTGACCGTCTGGACCCCGACGTCATCGGTCGCTTTTCCGCTGACCGTCACGCTCGGCATCGACACGATCGCCTCAGCCGCGGGAGAGGTCATGGTCAGCGTTGGCCCTCCGACGTCAATCACCTGGGTCGTCCCCGGCACGATCGTCACGCTGATCGGCGCGAGCGTAACGTTCGACCCGTTCACGGTCATGGACGGAAACACCGAGCACGTCCCGGCGGGTCCCAGGAAGGTGACTTGTCCCTGCGTCACATTGGACACGTAGGTGTTCGCGTACGGGTAGAAGGACCAGAGCGTCGTTCCATCGACTGTGTAACTGCAGTAGGCGCTCTGCAAGCGTGGGTTCGAAAGGGTCCCACCACCCGCCACGCTCATCGTGATTGTGACTTCACCGAGCGCCAGATCGATAGCCGGCGTCTTGGTCTCGCCTGCGGCCAGCGCGATGCTCGACGTTGGCCGGTTGTCATAGAAATACAGGCTTGCGCTCAAGGAGGGCGCGGTGCTCCGGTAGAAGCCCAGGTACACTGCACTTTGACGCCAGGAACCGGGCGCCACGACCGAGTCGAATGTCCTGGCAGCCAGGTTCATTTGCGCGTAGCTGTACCCGCCCTCGGCAGCGGTCTGATACTGACCCGAATACTGGATCTGCCCCCAATTGAGGTGGGGACTCAGCGTGGGCGCACCCGTGAGCGTCAACGACGAGTTGATGAATGCCTGCGGCGCGGCCACGTCTACTGTGACCTCCGTCTGTCCGACCTGCACGGTCCGACTCGGGGAGAAGGCGGAGTTGGGCAGATACAAGTACGCCTGATTGTTGTTCGTGTATGCGTACACACCGACGGTGTATTGGCCCGTTCCGAGGCCGTCGAGCAGGTACGCGTGGTTCGCGGGCGGGGGCGACTGGTAGATGGATCGGTACGTCGGACCGCTCGCATAGGCCGAAATCGCGGTAACGGTCCTGGGTCCGGTGAAATCGATGGTGCCGGCGATCGCATTGGTCGGCGCCGTTACAGAGAACGAAACATCGAGCGTCTGCCCTGGCGCGATGCTGACGGTCTGATTCGTCAGGTTGACCTGGCGGCCGTCCGTCAAATACGCCGTGCCGCCGACGGTGATGCTGCTGCCTGGCATCGTGGGAAACATCCATCCGTCCTGCGGACGCGCATTGGTGGTCGCATACGCGCCGTTCTGTGAAGCAAACACATACGCCGTCGATATCGTTCCGCCCGAGACACTGACGCTCGCGTTGATGTAACCGACCGCCGGGTTGAAGTTCACCTGCCCCGGCGTCGTGGCCGACACACTCACCTGAGACGTCGTCGTCTGGAGGTAATCCCGGTACTCGTCGGTATAGACGACCGCGTACGCGTTGAACGTCGCCGCTCCGGATTGAGGAACGTTGACCGTCAGCGAATACGTGCCCGACGTCGCGTTGGGCACGACGTTAATCCAGGAGGTGGGACCACCGCTGCTGGGGTAGGCATACACCGTGGCCTGCTTGATCACGGCTCCGCCGAGACTGATTGAGCCGCTGATGGTGCCGGGAACCAGGATGACGTCTTCCGCGATCAGCCGGAGACCGCCTGAAAGCCCGAGAACGGCAAGGAGCACGAGGGTGAGGCGGCGTGTCATCGCGCACCTCCATCCCGCGCTACGCGCAAGGTCACCCTCACGTCGTTGCCGTCTCGCTGCCCTTTATAGGAAGCCTCCACGATCAGGGGATCGGTCGAAACCCAGAAGCCCTTCTCGAACCTGAATGCCGTCGTCGCGACGACGGTGGCGTCCATGTCGACGTTGCCGACCTCCACCGATCCCGAGCCGAGCGATCCGGACGCGGGACTGACGAGCCGGAGCTTCACGCCGGTCAGATTCTGGTCGCCGGCGTTGACGACGGTGAACCGCAGCGTGCCCTGCACCGTGGGTCCCTGCTCGGCGGCATCGGCGATCACTGCGCTGACGGCAAGCGGTGACTCGGAACGCGCGTTGACGACAAATGGGCACACGAGGGCGCACATTGCCGCAAGCAGAAGAAATTTGCGCAGCATGGTCAATTCTCCGGCAGGTGACGACAAGGACGAATTGCAGTGCGAGTGCATAGCGACCTTGCGCATCGGTTGAGCTATAGCGCCACGGTCATGCGCGCGTCCGGACGGATCGTGAAATTGAGCTTCGTAACGCGCACGGACCGACTGTCCGATCGCAAGCGCCTCGAAGCCGTCCGGAAGGTCAATGCCGCCGGCCGCAATGGAATTGGCGATCGACGCGGGCTGAGCGTGATCGGTGCAGACCGACTCGAAGTTCTTCATTGCAGCGCGACTCCCGAACACAAGATCAACTACCGGGGCTCGTAGAATAGAAACGACGCCGACGCCGTTCCCGGACATCCCTCAGGAATGACGGCAACTCGATGCAGCGGCCACTCCACAAAGTCCGGTTTTCGACAAGCCTTCCCGAACGACTTCGAGAAGGTCCCGCTCACGCTTCGCGATCCCGACGTCCGTTCCTAACGGTCAGTGTCAGATCGGCCTGAAACGTTTCAGCCTCGCCCTGCGCTCAGGACGCGCTCGCTTGCCTGCTGCAGGTGCTTGACCCGTGAAGAACGTCGCTGCGTAAACCCTGGAGCAGGGCGGGGCCCGCGCTGGGATCTGAAGACTCGATTAGCGGACGACGGTGATCCGGAAGGGCATCGTGTAGAACCCCTCGCTGACCGTCACGGCCCGGCCCGACGTGGGCGTCGACACCAGTTCCGCGACGTCGGCGTCGGTGGCTTCGACGATCCAGGTGTTCGTGTCCACACGGGTGACCGTCACGTCAGTCGATCCCGGATAGACCGCCGAATTGAACCGGACGGTCCACCGCAGCGCGCGGCCGGAGGGATCGTCGAAATTCAGCTTGTAGCGCGCGCGGACCGACTGACCGACGGCGATGCTACGGAACCCGTCCGGCAGCGCCGTGCCGTCGGCGGCAAGGGCGTTGGTAATAGACGCGGGCTGGCTGCTGTCCGTGTAGACCGACTCGAAGTTCTTCCTGCACGTGAGGTTCGCCGCGCACGCCGGCGTGCCGAGCGGCGCCGAGAAGTCGACGGTAATGAACCGGCCGAGCCCGCTCTTGAGCGGAAAGTACAGATCGCCTCCGCTGTTCAGCGTCGGCCCCTGATCGCCAATTGAAGTGCCGACGTACGGACCGGCCGTGTCGCCCTGGATCCCGTCAGTCGCGAGGCAGTCGGCTTCGAGCGGGCAGCGGAACATCGCCGTCAACGGCGTATAGGACGACGTCTTGGCGGCCTTCTTCTGCGCGCTCACGGCAACCGAGAACGTCACACAGGTCACCATCAGGGCGGCGGCGAACGGGCGATTCAGTGCGGTCATTTGCAAGCTCCTCCAAGCCCACGACGTGAATCACCGGGGCTCACAGACTAGAAACGACGCCGGGCAGGATCCCGGACAACGAACGGAGCGGCGGCGGTGAGGCGATTGTTGCGAAGCTCGGGCGGGAGGGTTAAGATGCGCCCTTCCAATGAATAACGACGCGCCCGGGCGTGGCGGACCGGCCCCGCACGGCATCCCCGGCGGGCCCGAGTCGACCTTCCACCTCCTGGAACGGGTGCGCGCGGGCGACCAGGCGGCGCTCGATGCCCTGTTCGCGCGCTACCTCGTGCCGCTGCGCCGCTGGGCGAGCGGGCGGCTTCCCCGGTGGGCCCGGGACATGTCCGACACCCAGGACCTTGTCCAGGAAACCCTGGTCAATGCGTTTAAGAGAATTGAGGCATTCGATCCACGCGGAGAAGGGGCGCTCCACGCCTACCTGCGCCAAGCCCTGATGAACCGCATTCGTGACGAACTGCGGAGATTCGACCGGCGGGGATCCCCCGCCCAACTCGACCCGCAGCAGGCTGACACGTCGCCGTCTCCGCTCGAGCAGGCGATCGGCCGCCAGGCAACGGACCGATACGAGCAGGCGCTCGAACGCCTCAATCCGGGAGACCGCGAAGCGATCATCGCGCGGGTGGAACTGGGGTGTTCGTACGAGGAGCTCGCGATCGCGCTCGGCAGGCCATCCGCCGACGCGGCCCGCAAGGCCGCGCAGCGCGCGTTGATCAAACTCGCGGCGGAGATGAAGCGTGCAGACTCAAGCGGCTGACGATCAGCAGTTCCCGCCCGACCTCGAGGCCATCGCCGCCGCGATCCTCGACGGCACGCCCATCGACTGGAAACAGATTTCGCAGGACACCGACCCGGAGCTCGTGCAGCAGCTCCGCGTGCTCGCCGACCTCGTCACGCTGCACAAGAGCCTCTCGAGCGACAGCGACGTCACCGTCACAGAGACCCGACCGCCCGAGCTCGCGGCCGGCCCCCAATGGGGACCGCTGAAGCTGCTCGAAGTCATCGGCGAGGGAGCGTTCGGCCAGGTCTTCCGCGCCTGGGATACGCGGCTCGATCGCGAAGTCGCGCTGAAGCTGATGCACGCCCAATCGGCCGCCTCCGACGACGCGGAGGCTTCGATTCACGAGGGCCGGCTGCTGGCGCGCGTCCGCCATCCCAACATCGTCACGGTGTACGGGGCCGAGCGCATCGACGGACGCGTCGGGATCTGGACCGAGTTCATCCGCGGGCGCACGCTCGCGTATCTCATGAAGGAGCACGGCCGCTTCAGCGCCCACGAAGCGACCGCGATCGGCATCGACCTGTGCCGCGCCCTGAGCGCGGTGCATGCGGCCGGACTCCTCCATCGCGACGTGAAGCCGCAGAACGTCATGCGGGAGCAGGGCGGGCGCATCGTCCTGATGGACTTCGGCGCGGGCAAGGAACGGCGAGTGACGCCGTTCGACTCGGGAACGGACCTCGCGGGAACGCCGCTCTACACCGCGCCTGAGCTCTGGCGCGGCGGTCCGGCGACGCCGCAATCCGACATCTACAGTGTCGGCGTCGTGCTCTTCTACCTTGTGAGCGGCGCATTCCCGGTGCAGGGAGCGAGCATCGCGGAGATCCAGGAGGCACACCACGCCGGCCGCCGGCGCCTGCTGCGCGACGCGAGGCCGGACGCGCCCGACAGCTTCATCGACGTCGTCGAACGCGCGCTGGAGCCCGATCCGTCCAGGCGATACGAGAGCGCGGGCGCGTTCGAGGCGGCGCTCAAGCGCGCGCAGCATGCGCTGGCGCCATCGGCGTGGCGCCGCCGAATCCTGATCATAGGCGGTGTTACGGCAGCGGCAGTCATCGTCGTCGCGTTGACCTTCGCCCCGGGGCCGGCTCGGATAGGACAGCTCCTTCGGGCGGGCTTCGGCTCGCCGGGCGGCGGGAACGCGCCGGCAGTCGACGTGACGTCCACGTCGGTGCGGCAGCTGAAGCTGCCGCCGTTCTCGCTCATGGGCCGTCCGTCGCGCGACGGACGCTTTCTTCCGTACGTGGACTTCGACGGCCAGCTCTGGATCTGGGAGATCGCAACCGGCCAGTCTCACCAGGTGACGAAGAAGGGGGACCCGCGAGAGTGGACGTGGGGATCTCTGATGGCTCCCGACGGCAGCCGCGTCGCGTACACCTTTGTGAGACCGGACGGTGTCTACGAGTTGCGCGTGGTCGAGTCCGACGGCCGGTGGTCGCGTGTCATTCTCCCGGGCGAAACCGGACCCGCCGCCGAGCCTGTGCCGCTCGAGTGGTCACGCGACGGACAGCAGATCCTGTATCGATTGTCGCGCGAGAACGGAAGCAGTGAGCTGGCGCTGGTCGCGCCGGAAGGCGGAGCGCGCGTCACGCTGGCGTCGTTCCGCAAGGGAACGCCCAAGCACGCGAGCATTTCGCCGGATGGCCGGTTCGTCGTGTACGACCTGCCGGCGAGCGACCACGCGGCGGAGCGGGATCTCATGATCGTGCCGAGCGACGGCTCTTCAGCACCGAAGCCGCTTCTCACCGGACCATTCAACGACCAGCTTCCGACGTGGACGCCGCACGGCAACGGGATCTTTTTCGCCAGCGATCGGTCGGGTCAGATGAGCGGCTGGCTGCTGCCGATGTCAGAGGACAAGGTTGTCGGAGAAGCGACGTTCGTGGCGAGAAATCTCGGCCGCCTGTGGCCGCTCGGCCTGACCGACACCGGCACATATTTCTACGGGCTGCAGGTCGGCGCAGCGGAGGTGTACACCGCGACGATCGACCTGACAGGAGCTACCCCTGCGGGAGCCTCGGTGCGCATCTCGCAGAGCGTCACGCTCGGGCATATGGGGCCGGCATGGTCACCCGATGGGCGCAGCATCGCCTACGTGGCACTCAAAGGGCAGACGACGCAGGACCGCGACTCGAACACGCTTGTCATCCAGGATGTCGCCTCCGGGACGGCGCGCCACCTCGACACCCCCGCCCTCTCGCACGTCGGCATCGTCGCGCCGCGGTGGTCACCGGACGGACGTCAACTGCTCGTTCGTGGCAGAGACATCACCAACCGCGCTGGCCTCTACGTCGTGGACGTGCAGACCGGCGCATTGGCGGCGGCGCTTCCCGTTGGCAACACGAACCGCTATTACTGGTCGCCGGACGCACGCGCGATTGTGTACTTGCACGCCCTCACAACGATCCTGTCGCGGTCGATCGGCACAGAACGCGAGACGGTACTGTTCGACGCGGCGGCGCACGATCTGCTGCGAGTCATCTCGTTCGGCCCATCGCCGGATGGCGACGGGTTCGCGCTCTCCGCCATGAAGAAGAACCAACGCTGGGCGTTGCTGGTTTACAGGTCTTCCGGCGTCTTGCAGGAGATCTACAGCCCGGACAAGACGCCGATGGTCTTCCAGGGATGGACGCCGGACGCTCAGCAGATCCTGTTCACCGTTGTGGGACAGCAACCCCAGCGGCTTCTGAGGATAAACGCCGCCGGGGGAGAACCGGTCGATACGGGACTCGCGATTCACGGCTTCACCGAGGTGAACTTCGTTTCCCTCAGCCCTGACGGGACGCGCGTCGCCTACACCGCGGGCCAGCCGGGCGTTGAGATCTGGATGATGGAGAAGTTCCTGCCGCGGTAATCCGCCAGGCTCCGCCCGTTCACCACCCGAAACGGATCCCGGCGCGGAACGTACGGGGATCCAGCCATGCGTTCGGCTCGCCGAACCGTGCACCCGACACCTCGTTCACGGCATTGACCGTGTCGGAGTTCGGCACACCCTGGTTGCCGACGTTCAAGATGTCGAGAAACAACCCGGCGGTGCGGTGCGCGCCGCGCACGGCGAACGTCTTCTCGACGCGCACGTCCACCTTGTTGATCGCGTCCAGCCGCCTGGTGCCAACCGGCTCGATGCGGATGCTCTCCTGCCCCTGCCGCAGACCGCGGATCGTTGCGCGGCGGCCCCATGCCTGCCCGGTCGTGTACCGGTAGAACGCACTGGTGTTGAATCCGCCCCACCATGGCGCGCGCCAGGTTCCGAGCAGCTTGATCTCGTGCGTGGGATCGAAGGCCGCCCGGCCGAAGGCATTGATGTAGCTGTTCGGATCCGAGAAGCGTCCCGGGCTGCCAAGGTCGTTGCGCGCCGCGTTCACGTGCCACCGGTTGCCGACCGTGCCGCGGTTCCTGGACCAGGTGTAGGAGGCCTGCATCTGCCAACCGCGCGCGTAGCGCTTCCGTCCCACGATCTGGACGGCGTCGTATCGATTGAAGGCCTGAGGCGGGTTCGTGTACAGCAGGAACGGACTGCCGGCATTCGTCCGATTGAACAGGTCGAGCATCCGCCCGTCGTCAGGCGTGCCGGCGAGCCCGTCAGGTCCCGGATCGCGCTTGGTCACGGGCTGGTACACCGAGCCGGTGTCGATGAGGCCCATGAACGTATCGAACCGGCGGCGGATGTACTGCGCCTGCACCGACAGGTTCGCCGCCAGCTCGCGCTCGACGCCGGCCACCCACTGCCCGACGAAGGAATGGCGCAGGTGATCGTCGATGGCGAAGGCGTCGACGTCGTTGTTGTTGTGAAACAGCTCCACGAAATCATTCGGCCCAACGACGAGTGCGAAGACCTCCGGCGTCAAGCCGGTTCGATCGGCCGACATGATGCGGCTCGAGAAGATCGTGTCGTAGTAACGCCCGTAATGCAGGCGCGCGACGGTCCTGTGATTACCAGTGACGTCCCACGCGACCCCAAGCCGCGGCGCGAGCGTGTTGGTCGCAAAGACCTGGCCCTTCTGCGGGACGGAGCCGCGATTCCGCTCCGCCCGGAGCCCCGGCGTCACCGTCAGGCGATCGTTCAACGCCCAGGTGTCGTTTGCGAACACCACCGTTCTGCCCGTTGTGGCGTGACTGATTACGCCTCCCCAGATGTCCACGGTGTCAGGTTCGCCAAAGTAGTCGAAATAGAAGCGGTCCCCCGGGTACCGGAATTCCGAGATCGCCCGAGTCGTCTCGTATTCGACGCCGGCCTTTATCTCGTGACTCCGGCCCGGCCCGCTGGTGACGTACCTGGTGATCGTCCCCGCGGTTGAATTCACCGCCGAATCTTGCACGAAGTACTCCCACCCACCCTGGGTCAGCACCTGCAGGCCGGAGTCGTATCGCGCAGCGGGGCTGAAGCGCGAGTTCGGCTTGCGCGGCTCGCTCGTGGAGCTGGCCGTGTAACCGCCATTCCGGATCTCGACGAGCGTGGTCGCGCCGGGAGTCCACGTGGCGTGCACGTTCCAGGTCGCCTGGGGACCGGAGACGGCGTTGGAGACCTCGAACGGCGTATCGGCACCGATGTACTCGCCGTCAACGCTCCTGCGTCCTCCTTCAACGAACCCATCGACGCGCAGCGCGGGCGTGACGGCGGCCGTGAGATGCGCCATGACCTGCAGATCGCGCTCGTCCCTCGATCCTGCTCCGCTGAAACCCGCCGGACGGTCGTTGTGCCTGGAGCGCTGGACGCCGCCAAAGAACCACAGCCGGTCCTTGACGATCGGCCCGCCAAGCTGTGCGCTCGTGTCCCACCAATCGAGCAGCTCCCGCGAATTGAACGTTTCTTGAAGCTGCTCCGACAGCGCGCCGGTGTTGTTCGACAGCCATCCGGGCCGCGTCGCCCAGTACTCCGCGAGGCCTGAGAACCGGTTGCTGCCGGACCGCAGGATCGTGCTCCCCGAGGCGCCGGTGAATCCGCCGTGCTCGGCGCCCGCTCCAAGCGCGACGATGTTGATCTCCTGCACCCAGTTGACGTTGAAGCGCGTCGCCGGGGCCTGGAACGCGGGATCGGTCGTCCGGGTTCCCTCGACGAGCACCTCGTTGCTCTCCTGGCTCCCGCCGAAAGACACGTTGGCGGTGATGCCAGGCACCAGGTTCAGCAGCCCGTGGAGCGTCCGGGGCGTTGGCAGGTTGTGCAGCAGGTCCTGATCGAGGCGGGTGGGCACCGCCGCGCTCCGCACGTCGACCATGGGTGATCGTCCGGAAACCGTGATCGCGTCGGTGACGCTGGCGACTGGAAGCTCGAAATCAATGGTCAGCGTGGCGCCCGCCGGCACCTGAATGTCGCTGCGCCGGACGGGGCGCAGTCCTGCGTGCGCCGCTGTCACGTGGTACACGCCCGGAGGGAGGCTGGGGAACCGGTACGTGCCGTCAGCAGCGGAGGTCGTCGTCTGCGCTCCACCTATCAACTGGGAGCCCTCGATCGTGACGGTCGCGCCGGATATGGCGGCCTTCGACGTATCCAGCACGACCCCGGCAACCGTCGACATCAACGCGCTTTGCGCGCGTGCCGGCACCGGACCGAAGGACAGTCCAAGCGCGAAGAGTACAGCGGCAGACACTTTTTCCCGTGCGGACACCATAGTTCCCTCCCTCACGCGGTCAATGGGCGGGTCGGAAGAGGCGATAGCATACCTTCTCGACCCTTGGAGGCGGCGAAATTATCTCTATCACTCAAACGTCGGAAAGCCGGCAACAGGACGCGCCCGGACCCATGTTGGGCGTTGAGGTAAGAACTCGCCCGATCCATCGACTACCTCAGGTGTGGGTGCAGTACAGTCCATCGACATCCCGGAAATCGGGCTGATGCCCGCCGAGCGGACGACACAGGACAGGCTTTACGACGAGGCCGCCGGCACCTACGGCGCGGCCCTGGGCCGCCTTGCGCGCGGGTACGAAGTCCATCCCGACGCGCGGCGGGACCTGCTGCAGGAGATCCACCTCGCGCTGTGGCGCAGCCTGGCGGGCTATGACGGCCGGTGCTCGCTGCGGACGTGGGTCTACCGGGTGGCGCACAACACCGCCGCGTCGCACGTCATGCGGCAGCGGCGCGCGCGGCTGCACGGGCTCGTCAATCTCGACGACATCGAGGACCTGCCGGAAGCCGCCGACGCCGAGCGCGCGGCGGATCGACGCCTGACCTGGGAGCGGATGATGGCGCTCGTCCATCGCCTCCACACGATCGACCGGCAGGTGATCCTGTCCTACCTCGAAGGGCTCGATGCGGCGTCCATCGCCGAGATCACGGGTCTCTCGCCCGGCAGCGTGGCGACCAGGATTCACCGCATCAAACACGTCCTGGCCGCTCATTTCCAGGAAGGAAGCCGCAATGACCGCTGAGCCTTCGCTCGATCGTGATGCGCAGCAGGCGTGGCAGCAGCAGCCATCGGAGGCGCTCCGCACGTCCGTCGAAGACCTGCGCCTTCAGACACGCCGGTTCGAACGGCAGATCGCCTGGCGCAATCGACGCGAGTACGCGGCGGCCGCGCTCGCCGCGGCATTGCTGGCGCGGCTCTTCTGGCACGAGCCGGACACGTTCGTCCGCATCGGCGCCGCGCTGACGATCGCCGGAATGATCTACATCGTCTGGCAGCTGCACGCGCGCGGCGCCTCTCGACAACCATCAGTCGAACTGGGCATGGCGCCGGGACTGGAGTTCCTCAAGCGCGATCTCGCCCGCCAGCGTGATTTGTTGTCCGGGGTGTGGCGATGGTATCTCGCGCCGCCGCTGCCGGGCATCGCGATCGTGTTCATCGCCACCGTGCGCGCACACCCGGCCGGTTCCGGCCGTGCATGGCCGGTCGCCGTTGCCGCAGCCGCGATCGCAGCGATCTTCGTCGTGGTCTGGCGCTTGAACGTGCGCGCGGCAAGCGGACTCCAGGCCCGCATCGACGAGCTCGAACGGCCAACACGGTGATCCAGAAAGAGGACCCGATGATCCGCACGTCAGTCGGCGCCTTACTGGCTATCACTTTCATGACGGCGGGCAGCCACGGACAGTCGCGCCCCGCGACATTGCCTGACTCGGAGATCCAGAAGATCCTCGCCGAGCGGATCGATGTCTCTCACCAGGGCGTGGGGATTGTGGTGGGTGTGATCGACGCCAACGGGCGTCGGGTGATTGCCCACGGGCGTTCGCGCGCGGCCGATCCGCGACCGCTCGACAGCGACACGATCTTCGAGATTGGATCCGTGACGAAGGTGTTCACCGCCCTGCTGCTCGCGGACATGGTGCAGCGCGGCGAGGTGGCGCTCGACGATCCGATCTCCAAGTACCTCCCGAGCGGGGTGAAAGCGCCGGAACGCAACGGCCGCGCGATCGCGCTCGTCGATCTGGCGACGCACACGTCCGGACTCCCGCGCGTGCCGGCCAATCTCAGGCCGGCGACGTTTCAGGACCCCTATGCGGACTACACGGCCGAACACCTCGACGCGTTCCTGTCGTCCTACGAGCTGCCGCGCGAGCCCGGGACCAAATTCGAATATTCCAATCTGGGCGGCGGCTTGCTCGGTTACCTGCTCGCGCGCCGCGCCGGCATGGGTTACGCGGCGCTCGTCCGCGCGCGCATCACGGGCCCGCTCGGGATGACGAGCACGACGGCCGCACGTCCGGGCGACGAGGATGGGCCGCGCCTCGCGGCGGGTCACAACGCCCAACTTCAGCCGGTGCCCGCGTGGCACTTCGACGTGCTCGCGGGATGCGGCGGTGTTCGCTCGAACGCGAACGACATGCTGATGCTGCTCGATGCGTTCCTGGGCCGCACGAAGACGCCGCTCGCTCCGGCGATGACGCTGATGCCCACCGTACGCCGGCCCACGGGACTGGCGGGGGCGCCCGAGATCGCCATCGGCTGGCTCGTCACCAAACCCGGCGCCGCGGAGATCCTCTGGCACAACGGCGGCACGTTCGGGTATCGCTCGTACCTCAGCGTCGATCTGCGCAACCACGCGGGCGTCGTCGTTCTCTCGAACACCTCCACACCCGCCGGCGTCGACGACATCGGGCGGCAGATCCTCCACCCGCGGCGGTGAGCCGCGCTCGAATTACTTCGTTTCCCTCTCCGCCAGGTCGTAAATACGCACGCCCCTGGAATGGACCAGCGCGGCCGGCCGCCAGTCGAGCGTGCCCCACGCGCTGCGTGCCTGGAACAGTGATCGAACGGCACATAGAACAGATACAAGAGGAAGTTTGCGGCGATGACGCACAGCCACGTGACGGCGGTGGCCCGCGGCCGGCGTACGCGATTTCCCTCCGCACGTGCCGGCAGAATGAAAGGCGCGAGCAACGCAAGCAGCACGACAGGCGTTTGCGTCCCGAGCAGCCACCGGGGGTATCGCACGAGGTTGGGCCACGGGTACGCCGAGTGATAGAACTCGCCGTACGTCCCGTACCCGGAGGGGCGTTTGCGGCCCGTCGTCAGGGATGGCAGGTTAGCTTAAAACGGTTCGGCGCGGCCGGCGCGGCAGACGGTTGTAACTTTCCGGGTGCCACCGGATAGATCAATTGAAGGGCAGATGGATGACTTCCGGCCCGGACCCGGCCGCACCGCTCGTCGACTTCGCGGGCCTTTACCGCGACCACGCGGCCGACGTTCACCGTTTTGCGCTGTACCTCTCGGGCGATCGGGCGCTGGCCGAGGACCTCGTCTCGGACGCGTTCATCCGCGTGTGGACCGCCCGGGATCGCGTGGAACTGAGCACCGTCCGCGGGTATCTGTTCGCGATCGTCCGGAACCTGTTCCTGCAGCACCTGCGGCGTGAACGGCGTCGCGCTCCGCTCCAGGACGCCATCGAAACCACTGAGGCGGGACCGGAAGACCGCGCGAGCGGGCAGAGCAGCTTGCGCGCGGTGCTCGCGGCGCTCGGCACGCTGTCCGAAGTCGACCGTGCCGCGGTGCTGATGCGCGCCGACGAGGGCCTGCCCTACGAGGACATCGCGGCGGCGCTCGGGATCTCCACGACAGCGGCCAAGGTGAAGGTGTACCGCGCACGTTTGAAGCTCGCCGAAATCCTCAAACCGGCGGAGAGCAAGGAGCGAAATCCATGAAGGTCACACGCGAGGTGGTCAAGGATCTGCTGCCCGTCTACCTGGCGGATGAGGCGAGCGCCGACACGCGCGCGCTCGTCGAAGAGTGGCTGCGCACGGATCCCGACCTGGCCCGCCACGCGGAACAGGCGCGCAGAATCGACCTGCCGGCTGCGCCCGCACTGCCGCCAACGGCCGAGAAGCGCGCCCTGGATCGGACGCGCCGCCATCTGCGTTGGCGATTCGTGCTGCTCGGAACCGCGATCTACGTGACGACGCTGCCGCTCAGCGTCACCTTCAGCAAGACTGGCTTCAACGGTTTGCTGATCGACAACTGGCCCGAGCGCGTGGTGATCATGCTGATGGCGATGGGACTGTGGATCGCCTACTGGCGTGCCTCCCGCCGCGTGCGCATCTGAAAAGCGCGAAGAGAGAGTGTCACGATCTTCGTCGGTCGACTCTGAGTCCTCTGGGAGTTGGGAGTTGGGAGTTGACTGGATCTCCTGTCAGTGGCGCGGTAAGCCGCCTGGCTTTGCGGTGGTTGCTGCAGCGGGCGCCGCCGACGTTCGGGCCAGCTCCGAGCCGTACCTGTAGACGAATGACTTGAATTCGGGATGCAGGAAGTCCGCGCCGAACTTGTACTGCTTCATCTCCTTGAACGCGCGATCGGCGGTCCAGCCGTCGTGCGTCAGGCGATACACCGCGGTCATCACGCCGGTGCGGTGCCGGCCGCCGACGCAGTGAACGTACACGGGCTGATTGGACGGATCTTTCACGATCTTGAGAAACGTGTCGATCTGCGCCGCGGTTGGCGGCTGGTGCGTCGTCATGGGGATTTCAAAGTACGCGAGGCCGGCGCGACTCGCCATCGACTGTTCGTGCGTATCCGCGTCGTCACTCGTGAGGTTGACGAGCGTCTTGACGCCGAGCGCCGCCAGGTCGGCATAGTCCTCACCCTCGGGCTGTCCGCCCCGATAGTAGGTGGAATCAACGCGGCCGAAATTCGCGACGTGGATGCTCGCTGCTTCGATCGCCCGCGCCGGCGTCTGCGGCCGAACGGCGCGCGCCGCCGCTGGCGAGGCCAGGGAAAGGCTGAGGACGAGCGCAGCCGTGTATCTACGCAAGAGGTTTGCAGGCACTGGACACCTTCCTGAGATCAGAGTGTTGAGATCGCCGCTCCGAGAAGCGACGACCCTGAGGGGGCAAATCGGGTGCCACTGAGGTCGCGCGGCTGGCGTGCGCGCGCGCCAGAATGCGTCCTCATGGCAGGGCGTTGAGCTGTCCACCAGATGAACACCTGGGCGCAAAAGTTGCGCGAGCTCAGGACGGACGACTGAGCCTTATCGCTGCAGCGGCCGCGTGGTCTGATCCCAAATGTCAGGGACGCGCTGGATGAAGTCGTGCACCGCGGGCACGTTTTCGTAACCCCACCAGATCGAGAACGCGATGAAGCCCAGCCACAACAAGCTGAACATCTGTCCGAGCCACATGCCTTGCGGCGAGCCATAAGGCACGAATGCGGGGCGGAGCACCGCCGTCACGAGACCGGCCACCACCTGGAAGCACACGACGAGCAGCGGAAAGCCGAGCCACCACGGTATTCTCGCGGGAAGCGAGTAGCCGAACAGCGCGTGCGTCGAACCGAGCGACACGAACGCGAGGACGAGCACGATCAGCAGCGCGAAGTTGATCAGGCCGAGGATCGGCGCGGCGACGCCCGCCCACACCTGGGTCCCGTACGCAGCCTGCTCGGGACCGCCCGCAACCCAGCCGCGGTCCCCCCACCGGGCATGGCGCCACTGCTGTCTCCACTGGCGGCGCTGTTTCCGCCAATGGCGTTTCCACTCCTTGCTGGTCGTGAATTCGGTGTAGTTGCGCTTCGCCTGATCGACGAGCTCTTTCGCGGTGGACGGCCGCCCGTGCGCCGCGGCGTGTTCTTCCGACGTCGTCGCGTACGGGGTCACGAACATCAGCGCGCCGTACACGAGAAGGAAGACGCCCTTGGTCAGCACCGCCAGGATCACGAAGGCGATCCGCACCAGGGTCACGTCGACGTCGAGGTACGCCGCGAGGCCGTTGCAGACGCCGCTCAGCATGGCGCCCTCGCGGATCTGGTACAGGCGCTTCGGCGCGCGCTCGTCCTTCTTCGGCGTGTCGTCCGCTGCTTTCTCGTCAGGCTTTGCGGCGCCGCCAGCTTCGGCCGTGCCCGCGTCGACGGGACCCATCTCCTCGATGATCTGATCGATTTCCGCCGACGCCACCACCGTCTTGTGCGCCGCCAGGAACCTTTGGCACTTCTCCGCGATCGCCTGCTCGAGATCCGCGACGATCTCCGCCTTGTCCGGATTGTCCACGAGGGCCGTTTGCGCGCGCTCGAGATACGCCACCAGCGCGTCGTACCCGCTTTCCTCGATTTGATAGGCGTTGCCGTTGAGGTTGATGCCGATGACTTTCTGCATGGCTATCGTCCCAGTTCATCGATCGTCGTGTTGATGCCTCGCCAGTACTCGTCGAGCTCCGCAAGCTGCGCCGTCCCCTTGTCGGTCAGCTTGTAGTACTTGCGCGGCGGCCCCGCCTCTGATTCCCGCCACTCGTAGTCCACGAGCCCTTCCCGTCGCATCTTGCTCAGCAGGGGGTACAGCGTCCCTTCCTGCGTCGCGAACTCTGTGGCGCTCAGCCGCTGGAGCATGTCGGCGACATAGACCTTGTCCGCGGCGACGATCTTCAGGATCAGGAACTCGAGGAGTCCCTTCCGAATCGCCGTGAACTTTTCGTTGACGCTCATTGTTCCAAGCTACCTTTATAAAAAAAGGTAGCAGAGAGTTCCAAGGGAGTCAAGATCAGCTTGCAGCCCACAGCTCGTGGCTCGCAGCTCGCTCGGATCCCGGTTCGACGGCCGTGATACATTCGGCACAATCCGCACATCACGTGGGAGGGCCGCATGCGCTTTTCGGCATCTCTCGTCCTTTTCTTCCTCGCTCTCGCGGGCGTTGCGGCCGCGCAGGTGCCGCCTCCAATACCACCCCCGCCGCCTCCGACGCGCACTGCACCGTCGCGCGATACATCAACACAGGACAAGGTGGGCACGGCCGTACTGGCTGGCCGCGTGACGAGCGCCGACGGGCGGCCGCTTCGGCGGGCGCAGGTTCGCGCCACCGCGCCGGAGCTGCGCGAAGGACGCACGGTCTCGACCGACGCCGAGGGCCGGTGGCGCCTGAAAGAGATGCCGGCGGGCCGTTACGCGCTCAGCGTGTCGAAAGGCGGATATGTAACGATCGCCTATGGCCAGCGCCGATCGTTCGAGCAGGGGAAACCGATAGAACTGGCAGACGGGCAAACCCTCGCAAATGTCGACGTCGCGTTGCCGCGCGGCGGCGTGGTGACGGGACGCATCGCCGACGAGTACGGGGAGCCGCTGACCGGTGTCCGCGTGAGCGCGGTGCGTTATCGCTTCAGCGGGGGTCAGCGCCGCCTGATGGCTGTAGGAGCGGGCGTCACGACCGACGACATCGGCCAGTACAGGCTCTATGGCCTTTCTCCCGGCGAGTACTACGTCGCCGCGACGCTCGGCGGCATCATCCTGTCCCTCGACAAGTCGGACGACAAGACGAGCTACCTCACCACCTATTTCCCCGGCGCCACCGCGGTGGCCGACGCCCAGCGAGTGACGGTCCCCGAAGGACAGGAGGTGCAGGGCGTAAGCTTTGCGCTCGCCGCAGGGCGGGTGGCGAAGGTGTCTGGCACCGCCGTCAGCTCAGCCGGAAAGCCTCTCGTTGCCGGCGCAGTCTTGATGACAGCGACGAGCGGTGCCACGGAATTCATTGGCGTCGCCAGGCTCACTCCCGACGGGAAGTTTTCGTTTTCGAGTGTGCCGGCCGGCGAGTACATGGTGCAGCTCACGACCGAGGTCGACGCCGCAGCCTCGGCGCCGACGACCGGCAGCATGACGGCTGCGGAGGTCGCCGTGTTGCCGCTGACGGTGACCGGCGCCGACGTCTCCGACATCGCAGTCGTCACGGCGCCGATGGCCGTCGCGAAAGGGCGCCTGACGTTCGACGGAGGGAAACCGCCAGCGGCGAGCCCGGGCTCCATGTCCGTGACTACAGGTTCCACCTCCGTGCAGGGTGGATCGGTCGGCGGCGGCCAGGTGCGCGTGCGCGAGGACTGGACGTTTGAATCCACCGGCATCGTGGGCCGCAGGACCCTCCGCACGTTGCTTCCGCCGGGATGGTGGTTGAGGTCGGTGATGTTGAACGGCACCGACGTCACCGACAGCGGGATCGACTTCAAACCCGGTGAAACGATCGCCGGGTTCGATCTGCTGGTGACGAACCGGATGGCATCGTTGAGCGGAAGCGTTCTGAACGCGAAGGGGCAGCCGGTCAACGACTACGCGGTCGTCGCGTTCGCGTCCGACAGCAGCAAGTGGGGCTACGCGACGCGCTTCGTCCGTAACGGCCGGCCGGATCAGTCCGGTCAATTCCGGATCACCGGCCTGCCCGGGGAGGATTATCTGGTTGTCGCACTCGATTATCTCGAGCCGGGCGAAGAAAGCGACCCGGAGCTGCTCGAGCGGCTCAGGGCGCAAGCGACGGCCATCAAGCTTCGCGACGGTGAAGAGAAGACAATCGTCCTGAAGCAACTCGTGACGCGGGGCTCGTAGCCGAATCAGGACTTCTGGACTGCCTCGCCGCGCACCCAGTCGGCGATGCGCTCGCGCGACCACTCATGGTCGTCGTTGAGGTGCACCATCAGCGCCGCGATGGGCAGGTGCTTGTGACAGCCCCCGGGGCAATGCCGCACGGTGCTCTCGAGGAAGTCGAACAGGCGCCACACGCGCGGGTGGAAGCCACGCACGTCACGTGGCAGCAGGAAGATGCCCTCATACGCGGCGCCGAGCGCGTCCGACCCGCCGTTTTCGCCGAAGTACTCGCCGAAGGATTGCACCGGCCGGCGGCCGACGCCGGTCATGATCGCCTGCGCGAGATCGGAGGCTTCGTCCTGCACTGCGGTCATGGAGCACCTCTCTCTGATCCCATCCTAAACCTCCGCGCGCCGAAGTCAACAGCGTTGGGATCCTCTATCGGGCTGCCGCGGCGCTGTCGAACAGGCCGCTCACGGATTGCCCGACGTGAATGCGCCGAATCGCCTCCGCGAGGAGCGGCGCCACGGACAACACGGTCATGTTCGGCAGCCGCTTGCCTGTCGGGACCGGCACGGTGTCGGTCGTCACGATCTCGGAGACGTCGGACTGCGCGCGCAGGCGGTCGATCGCCTTGCCGGTGAACAGGCCGTGGGTACACGCGACCACGATTCGCTTGACACGGAATTCGCGGAGCCTCTCCAGTATCTCCACGATGGTGCCGCCGTTCGCAATCTCGTCGTCGAGGACGATGACGTTCTTCCCCTCCACGTGCCCGACGATCGCGTCGATGACGACCCGGTCGTCGCTCAATCGCTTCTTGCTGCCGGCGGCAACGGGCAGCTTGAGCAGGCGGGCGAGGTGGGACGCCTCCTTTGCGTTGCCGAGGTCTGGCGAGACGATGACCGTGTTGGTCAGCTTCCCGCGACGGAAATGCGCGGCGAGGACCTCGAGCGCCGTCATGTGATCGACCGGCACGCTGAAGAACCCGTGCACCTGGGGAGAATGCAGGGTCATCGTGAGGACCCGGTTCGCGCCGGCGGTCGACAGGAGATCCGCGACGAGCCGCGCGGCGATGGAAATGCGCGGCGCGTCCTTCTTGTCCGAACGCGCATACGCGAAATGCGGTATCACGGCGGTGATCCGCGCCGCCGAAGCGCCTCGCGCCGCATCCAGCATCAGCAGGAGCTCCATCAGATGTTCCTGCACCGGCGGCACCAGCGGCTGGATGAGGAACACGTCAGCCTCGCGGCAATTGGCCCCGAGCTGGACGCCGAGACAGTCGTTGCTGAACCGGCTCGTGGTTGACGGGCTGAGGCGAGTCTTTAGACGCCGGCCAATCGCTTTCGCCAGCTCGGTGTGAGCGCTTCCGCTGAAGACCACAATGCTGTTCATTTCGAGTCCATGGAGGATGCACGCGGGAGCGAGCGCCCCCAATTCAGGAGGACGTGCAGCACGTCGGGCGGTGCGGTCTCGTCCTGCGGCACGAGCACCAGGAACCGGGTGCGCGCATTATACGTGAGGCGCTGGCGCGCCTGTGGCCGTCAAGCCCTGACCCCGCGCGGTACGGCGCGAAGTCCTGCCAGATCCGCTGGCAGCGTCGCCGCGTCCACGACGCGCGTGTCCCGCTTCTCCGACTCCCTCCTTCTCGGTAGACAGCACCACCCTCACAGTCCCACAGTGCGGCCCGAGCGCGGCCGACCACCGGAAGCTCAACCGCAGGGTCTACGCGGATTTCAGCCGCGAGTGTGGGCGTTACGCGTCCCTTCGACGCGGTCTGTTAGAATGCGGCTCATGACGCCGGACTGTCACCCGGCCAACGGCCCTGCCCTCGACTCCTTCCCTGGCGACCTCGGACGGGTCATGCACGAGACGCGGCAGCGTTTCGTCGCCACGTTCGGGGCCCGTTGCAACTCCATCCGGATTCTCGTTGACAGCGTGGCGGCGGACGGCCCGCGGGGGCCGGTGACGGCGCTCAGGCACGTCGTGCATCGACTGAGTGGGCTCGCCGGGACGGTCGGGTTCCCCACGATCAGCGCCCGCGCCTTCGAGCTGGAACAGCTCGTCGCGGCCGCCGGCGGGGACGTCTTCGACGCGGCGCGCGCGCGCAACACGGTGGAGGCGATGCGCGAGGCCTTCACCAGGGACCTCGCCGACCCGCCGGCGTGGGCAACGCCGGCGGCAGTCTCCACGGTACGAGGCGCGAAGATCCTCATCGCCGAGGATGAGGCCGACGAGCGAGCTATCGTGACGGCTTGTCTCGAAAGCGCGGGATACGTCCCGATCGCTGTTTCTTCAGGCGACCTGGTGGTAGACACGGCGCGGGCGGAGAACCCGGCCGTGATCCTGCTCGATATCGCCATGCCCCGGCTCGACGGGTACTCGGCGTGCCGGCTGCTCAAGGCGGACCCCGAGCTCGCCGACATCCCGGTGATCTTCATGACGACCGGCGCAAATCTCAACGACAGGCTCGCCGGGCTGACGCTTGGGGCTGACGAGTTTTTGAGCAAGCCGGTCGACATGCGCGAGCTGGTCCTGCGAATCCAGCTCCTGCTCGAGCGGAGCCGCTCACGCCGTTCGCCGATGGCCCATGAACCCCCTGCCTCGCGGGAGTTGAGCTACGACGCGTTCCTCGCGGTCGCGAGGGAAGAGATCGCGCGCTCGCCGGCCGCTCTCGCGATCGTCCGCGTCCCGGCCGAGCGCCAGGTGGAGGCTTCCGCCCTCTTGTGCCAGGAGATCCGTGGCCGCGACGCCATCGGCGCCTACGGGCCGACGCGTCTGCTGATCCTGATGCCGCAGATCGCTGCTGAAGCCGGACGGGATCGGCTCGAATCGGCGGTCGATGTACTGACCGCGCGCGGCCTCGGCGGTATCTGCGCGGGAGTCTCCGCCGCTCCGGGCGGCGGAACGAAGACCGCCGAGACGTTGATCGCGGAGGCGGACGAGGCGCTGGCGCAGGCGCGGTATCTGGGCGACAAAACGGCCATTTGGAGCGAGCGGCCCCAGCGCCTACTGGCGGCGGCCGCCGCACACACCGTCCTGGTCGCCGAAGACGATCCAGAGGTGACACGGATCGTCGATGCTCAGATGCGAACGGCCGGCTACAGGACGTTGATCGCCTTCGACGGCGAGCAGGCGCTCGCCGCCCTGCGCGCCCATGCCCCCGACGTGTTGGTGCTCGATCTGATGATGCCGAAGCTGACCGGCTTCGACGTGCTCACCCAGCTTCGCGAGGTCCCCGCGCCGCGGCCGCGCATCGTCGTGCTGTCGGCGCGAGGGCGCGAGCAGGACGTGATGCGGGCGTTCGAGCTGGGCGCCGACGACTACATGACGAAGCCGTTCAACCCGCAGGAGCTGCTGGCGCGCATCGCTCGGCTGCTCAAGTAGACGGGACGCCTTCTATTACCAGTCGAGTTAGAACCGGAACCCCAACCCGGTCGAGAGCGAGTACTGCCGCAGGTCACGCCGCTCGACGCGGTCTTCGCGGCTGTAGGAGCCGCGCAGGCGCAGCTCGAGGCGGCCGCGCAGGATGACTGTGGCCTCGGCCGCACCCACGTCAGAATCGAGCACCTCGAGGTCGTTGCGATTGCGGAGCTCTTCGCGCCACCCGCCCCGGCCGTACCGCAGGCCAACATACGTGCCGGTGTTCCCGAAGTACCGCCGGAACGATCCGTGATACGAGCGCGATGTGCCCGCCGAATCGGGCAGAACGAAAGCCTGTCCGGTGAACAGCCAGCTCCCGTAATACTTGCTGAGCGATCCGGCGTAGATGTTGACGCCGCGTCCGAAGCCGAGCCGGCGGAATCCCACCGACCCCTCGAATCCGGCGCCCAGGCTCTGATAGAGATCCGCCGCATAGCGATATTCCGGATACAGGAGGGCTTTCGGCGAATAGGCGCCGGCCACGTAGGCGTAGGTGCCCGGTCGCAGCCGCGGGTACATCTCGAACTCGAACTGGTCGTCTTCGATCCCGAACCGTTCCGCGCGCCACCCCTTGAGGAGGATCGATCCAATGGGGGTCGTGCGACCCACGCTCACCTGCCATTCCCGCCACGCGACGCGATGGTCGCTGAACGCGTCGTAGGAGGCGCCGACGCGCGCCTGCCAATGACGCAGGCTTTCCCGCAGGCTTCGCCGCATCTGATCGCCTTCCGCGTTGCGTGGATCGATCGTCAGCAGGCGCTCGAGCACGTCGCGCGCCTCCTTTGAACGCTTCAGCGCGACCAGGGCGCGCACCCTCGCGAGCAGGTAATGTGGATCGTTTGGCCGGTTGCGCAAGGCCCGGCGGGCCAGCTCCTCGGCCCGATCGGGATGATGCGACCACAGTTCGACGTTGATCATCGCCGGCAGCGCGTCGCCGTGCGTCGGGCTCTCGGCGAGGATCGCCTCGAGCTCCCGCCGCGCTTCGTCATAGCGGCCCTCCCAGGACAGGATGGTGCCAAGCAGGACGCGTGCGTCGATGTCTCTGGGCGACCCGGCCAGATGCTTCTCCAGCAGCTCGATGGCTTCGACGCGGTGGCTCGCGACGGCGAGCGCGCGCGCCCGCGTCACGACATCGTCCGCCTCCGCCGAAGGCTTCGGCGTGACCTCGCCGACGCGCGGGCGCGAAGGCGGGCTCTGTCCGGCGCCGAGCTGGGCTGCGGCGCACACCACCATCACCAGCACCGCGCCGACGAGTGTCTGTCGCCGGAAGGTCATCGTGGTCGAGCGTGTGTTCGCATTCGGCAAACCGAGGTACACTCCTGGAATATCCCTCATGGCGCTGAACCCTGCTGTGCAATTGGGCACACGGGGCGACCCGGGGGCGGCATAACATCCGCTCGTCCATGCTCCGGACCGCCGAGCTCCTCCGTCAGATCCTGGTCCCTTTTCTCTTGATCGGCGGGTCGCTGCTCGGCGTGCTGCTCGCCTATCTCGTCATCCAGCGCGTGATTCGTGACCTGGCCGCAAGGCGGCGCCGGATGCTCGTCACGCGGTATCGACCGGTGATCGACGCGATCACACAGTTCGGTCCGACGCCGCAGGCGCTCGATCGGCTCTGCCGGGCGCCGGCATCGCACCGGTCGATCGTCGCCGGCCTCCTGCTGGCGCCGCTGCGCTCGGCGCGTGGCGACCTCGTCTCGCACGTGCGGCAGGCGGCGGTGGCGATCGGGCTCATTGACCACTGGCTCGCCGGTCTGCAGGATCGACGTTGGTGGCGGCGCACGGAGGCCGTCAGGGCGCTCGGGTCCGTCGGGGAGCTGTCGGCGCTGCCAGCCCTCATCCGGGCGCTTGATGACGAGCACGAAGAAGTTCGGGCGGCAGCGGTCGAGGCGGCCGGCCTTGTCGGGGACGCGCGCGCGATCCCTGCGCTCCTCGGGCACCTCGCCGACGGCTCGCATTACCAGCGCGCGCGGGTTGTGGAGGCGCTGCGCGTCCTCGGGCCGCCGGTCACGCCTGCCCTCGTCGAGCTTGCGCGCGCGCGTCCGGACCAGACCCGGCTTGTGGCGGACGTACTCGGGCTGATTGGGACGGTCGCCGCGATCGATCCGTTGCTGCAGTGGTGCGGAGACTCGCGCAGCGAGGTGCGCGCCGCCGCGCTCGCGGCCCTCGGATCCATCGGTCTCGACGACCGGAGCTATTACTACGCGCTGCGGGCGCTCGGCGATCGCGATCCGCAGGTGCGCGCCATGGGCGCTCGCGCGCTCGGTCGGAGCTCCCGGCAGGAGGCAGCCTCCTACCTCGCCGAGCGGCTCGACGATGAATGGCTGGCGGCGGCACATGCGGCCGCCGCGCTGCGCCGGCTCGGCGCAGCGGGACGCGTCGCGCTCGAAGCCCGTGCACACGACCAGGGACAGGCCGGCGACCTCGCGCGCCAGATGCTGTGGGAGCGGCAGCCGATCGCCGCTGGGGCCTGACGATGCTGAGGCACTACGTCTCGGACGGGCTCGCCCTCCTCGATCTGGCGATCCTCGGGTACTTTCTCGCCATTAACACCCTCTATCTACTGTTCTGCGTCGTCGCCTACGGGCAGCTTCGGCAGTACAGGCGCCGCTGGACCGGCCGCGAGCTCGACGCCGTGATGCGATCGCCCGCCACGCCCGCCATCTCGGTCGTCGCGCCGGCGTACAACGAGGAGGCCACCCTCGCCGAGAGCGTTCGCTCGCTGCTGCTTTTGAACTACCCGCAGTTCGAGGTCATCGTGGTGAGTGACGGCTCGACGGACGGTACGCTCGCGGTGGGCGTGCGCGAGTTCGACCTGGTGCGGGCGCCGGTGAGCTACGCCCAGCCGATTCACACGCAGCCGGTGCGCGGCATCTACCAATCGCTCGCGCACCCGGAGCTCGTGATGATCGACAAGGAGAACGGTGGCAAGGCGGACGCGATCAACGCCGGCATCAACGCGGCACGCTATCCGCTCGTCTGCGTCATCGACGCCGACTCGCTGCTCGAGGAACACTCGCTCAGCCGAACGGTGCTTCCCTTCATCGAGGACCCCGACACGATCGCGGCAGGCGGGATCGTCCGCATCGCGAACGGCTGCCGCGTCGAGCGCGGGCGCGTGACCGAGGTCAGGCTCCCGCGCAGCCACCTCGCGATGTTCCAGACAGTCGAGTACTTGCGGGCCTTCCTCGCCGGCCGCGTCGCCCAGTCGGCCGTCAACGGACTCCTCATCATCTCGGGGGCGTTCGGCCTCTTCAAGCGCGACGCCGTCGTCGAGGTCGGCGGCTTCCGCCCCGATACGATCGGCGAGGATATGGAGCTCGTCACCCGGCTCCATCGGGTCTACCGGGAGCGCGGCCGGCGCTTCCGCATCGTCTTCCAGCCCGAGCCGACCTGCTGGACCGAGGCGCCCGAGTCGCTGCGGATGCTCGCCCGCCAGCGGAACCGGTGGCAGCGCGGGACGTTACAAGTGCTCGGCTACCACGCCCGGATGCTGTTCAACCCGCGGTACGGCGTGATCGGCCTGCTCGCGATGCCGTACTACCTCGTCTTCGAGGCGGCGGGCCCGGTCATCGAGCTCACCGGGTACGTGCTGACCGCGCTGGCGATCCCCTTCGGCCTGCTCGACTGGCGGTTCGCGGAGCTCTTCTTCCTTGCCGCCGTCGTGTATGGCAGCTTGCTCTCGGTGGCCTCCGTCGCGCTGGAGGAACTGTCCTTCCGCAGATACCCGAAGGTGACCGATCTCCTGCGGCTCGCCGCGTACGGCGTGCTGGAGAACTTCGGGTACCGGCAGCTCGCGACGTGGTGGCGGATCGTGGGGATCGTCGACTACTTCAAGGGCAAGCAGGGATGGGGAACGATGAAGCGGAAGGGGTTTGCTCCGACGTGAACCCGCGCGCCCGCCCTGAGCGAGAGAAGTGAGTCGAAGGGTCAGGGGTTGAGCTGCGATTCGACGAGCGCCCGCACGTCCCCCGGCAGCGTGCGGGGATCGAACGGCTTGATCAAGACGCCCGCCGCTCCAAGAGCCCTCAGGCGCTCGACCTCGACCCGCATGGCCTTGGCCGTAAGGAAGATCACCGGGGTCGCGGCCGTGGCAGGTTGCGAGCGGAGCGCCGCCAGCGTCGCAGAGCCGTCCATCACCGGCATCATCATGTCGAGCAGGATCACGTCGGGCTGCTCGTTCTGGGCTTTGCGCACACCCTCGGCGCCGCCGGCGGCCTCGACCACCTCCATGCCGCCCAGGCGACTGAGGCTCAGCCGCGCAATCGACCGGATGTCCGCGTCGTCGTCGATGATCAAGACCTTCATGATCGCGTGCCCGTATCTGTGCCGTGCGCCAGCGGAATCCGCCGCAGCTCCACCACCAGCCGTCGGAAATCCCCGTCGGAGCCCTTGGACTTGGTGAGAAAGCGCGTCGGGCCCAGGCGAAGGCGCCCGCGCTGTTCCTCCGTGAGGTCGCGACCTGTGTAGACGAGCACCGGAATGTCTCTCAGCTCGGGTCGCTGACGCATGGCGTCCACGACATCGAAGCCGTCGCGTTCCGGGAGCCCGACGTCGAGCACCATGAGCGCGGGCGGCTCGGTCTCGGCCACTCGAATCGCCTCCTTGCCGGTTGTCGCGGTTCGGACCGCGATCCCTTCCCGCGAGAGCTGGCGCGCCATGACGTCGAGCAGTGTCAGGTCGTCCTCCACGAGCAAGACGTAGCGGGCCTGCGCGGCGACACGACCCCGCTCCAGGCCATCGCGAATCGCCGCCAGCAGTTCGCGGCTGTCGACGCGTTCCGGGAGAAAGAGCACCAGGCTGTCCGACAACGCCTCGGGCGACACCACGAGTGGGCTCCCGAACAGAATCACCGGTATCGCCTCGAATGCTGGTTCCTGTCTGACGCGCGCGAGCAGCGCCGAGTCGCTTTCGAGCAGGATAACGGCGACGTCGCCGCCCTGGAGCACCGCCCACGCAGCGTCCGCGTCCGGCACCGTGATGACGGCGTAGCCGGCCTGCGTGATCACTTCTTCGAAGGACCTTCGGCACTCGGCGTCGTCGCCGCAGACCAGGATCGCGCGGCCGAGCCGCGGCGCGACAGGCCTGGGCGTAGTCGCGACCCGAAACCAGAAGGTGCTGCCGCCTCCTTCCTCGCTCTCGACGCCGATCGTGCCGCCATGCTGATCGATGGTCGACTTGCAGATCGCGAGCCCCAGGCCTGTGCCTCCCTTCTCACGCGCGTCGGACGTTTCGACCTGCCGGAATCGCTCGAAGATGGCCCGACGGTAGGCCGCGGGAACGCCTCGGCCGCGGTCCGTGACCCTGAACTCGACCCAGCCTTCTCCAGGCTGGACGCCGATCGTCACCACACCAGAGGGCGGCGAGAACTTCACGGCGTTGGACAGCAGATTGACGAGGACCTGCACGATCCGATCGGCGTCGGCCCAGATCGTCGAGGAGACCTCGGACGCTTCGATGGTGATGCCGTGCTCCCGTGCGAACGGCCCCACCGACTCGATGGCGCGGCGCAGGACCGACTCGGCGGAGACCTGCCCGAACTGCAGCTCGATCTTGCCGGTCTCGAGCCGCTCGAGATCGAGGATGTCGTTGATGAGCGCGATCAGCCGAACCGCGTTGCGCTCGGCGATGGCCACGACCTCGACGACTTCGTCGGACAGCGCGCCAACCGCGCCCGAGGCCAGAAGGCCGAGCGACCCTCTGATCGACGTGAGCGGTGTCCGCAACTCGTGGCTCACCGTTGAGAGGAACCCCTGCTTGAGCCGTTCGACGTCCTTGAGCCGCTCGACCGTCTGCTCGGCGACGAACTTGGCGTTTTCCAGTTCGACGTTCTTCTCCTGGAGCATCTGCTCGATGTGTTTGCGCTCCGTGACGTCGCGCGCCGCCGCGAACACCCCCTGCAGCGTCCTGTCCCGGTCGTAGAAGGTGGTCGCATTGTAGGAGACCACCGTGGTCTTGCCGTCCCTGGCGCGCGCGGTGAGTTCATAGTTGGTGACCTTCTTCTCGCGCAGCACCAGTTTGATGGCCGCCTCGGCCCGCGCCGGATCGGTGAAGTAGTTCTTGAACGGCGCGCCGATCAGCTCGTCCCGCGTGCACCCGGTGAGCGCCTCCATCTGCCGGTTGACGTCGGTGATGATACCGGCCGGGTCGGTGGTCATTATCGCATCGATGTTGGACTCGATGAGCGAGCGCGTGTAGAACTGCTGATCGCGCAGGCGCTGATCGAGCTTCTGCTGCTCGGCTTCGACCCGCTTGCGCGCGGTATTATCGGTGCCAATCAACAGGTAGCCGATGATGGCGTCCTGCGCGTCGCGCAGCGCCGTGACCGACACGATGGCTGGAAAGCGGCTCCCATCCTTCCGGATGTAAGTCAGTTCGTAGATGTCCTCGATCCCGCGCGAGGCCTTGAAGACCAAGGCCTCGAAGCCCGGCGTGATCGTGGTAGCCAGCTCGGCGCTCAATGCTTCGGCACGCGCGATCACTTCCTGCGGGTCGGAAATGTCGGCCGGCGTGATCTGGTTCATCACTTCGGCGGCCGTGTAGCCCAGCATCCGCTCGGCGCCGACGTTGAAGATCTGAATGACGCCCTTCTCGTCGGTGGCGATACTCGAGAAGTTGGCGCTGTTGAAAATCGCGCTCTGCAGGGCCCCCGCCTGGAGCAGCGCCTCTTCCGCCCGCTTGCGCGCGGTGTTGTCGGTGCCAATCAGGAGATAGCCGATGATGGCGTCCTGCGCGTCGCGCAGCGCGGTGACGGACACCACCGCCGGGAAGCGGCTCCCGTCCTTGCGGATATAGGTCAGTTCGTAGATGTCCTCGATGCCACGGGAGGCCTTGAACACCAGGGCCTCGAAGCCCGGCGTAATCGGGGTGCCGAGCTCGACGCTGAGCGCCTTGGCGCGCGCGATCACCTCCTGCGGATCGGAAATGTCGGCCGGGGTGATTGTGTTCAGTACCTCGGCGGCCGTGTAGCCGAGCATCCGCTCGGCGCCGACGTTGAAGATCTGAATGACACCCTTCTCGTCGGTCGCGATACTCGAGAAGTTAGCGCTGTTGAAAATCGCTTTCTGCAAGGCCCCGGTCTTGAGCAGAGCCTCTTCGCGTCGGACCTGAACAACGACATCCACCGCGCCGGCAGCTTCGTCGGCAATGGCAGGATCGTAAGTGTGAGCGGACATATCCCAACCTCCGTTGAGTCCTTCACAGGTCTTTCGAGGCCGATCACGCGGCCCGGGTCGCGAGAGGATGGTCGCTCGGCGCTGGCCGACTATGACTGATCCCGGCATTCGCCGCTGTGCAATCCGGCACAGCACGACCCCTCGCGTGTGCCCGGCTTCAACGCGGCAAGCGCCGACAGGCTACTTCTTATGTGTGATCCGATAAATCGCGCCCGCCGCGTCGTCGGCGACGAGCAGCGCCCCGTCCGGCATGACCAGGACGTCGGCGGGGCGTCCCCAGGCGCTGCGGCCCTGCAGCCATCCTTCCGCGACGGGCGTGTAGGTCGCCGTCTTGTTGCCGTCGACTTTCACCATCATGACGCGGTAGCCGATGGGGGTCGAGCGGTTCCACGAGCCGTGCTCCGCGATGAAGATCTGGTTCCGGTACTCGGGCGGGAACATCTGTCCGGTGTAGAAACGCATGCCGATTGCCGCCACGTGGGGACCGAGCTTTCGCGCGGGGGGCTCGAACTCGCCGCACGCGCGCTTCGATCCGAACTCAGGGTCCGCGAAGTCTCCTCCATGGCAGTACGGGAAGCCGAAGTGCATGCCCTTGCGCGGCGCGCGGTTCAACTCGTCGGACGGCACGTCGTCGCCGAGATTGTCGCGGCCGTTGTCGGTGAACCACAGCTCGCGGGTGGCTGGATGCCAGTCGAATCCGACGGTATTGCGGATGCCGCTCGCGAACACCTCGAGGCCGCTGCCGTCCGGCTTCATCCGCATGATTGAACCGAACCGCGGATCGTCGCTCCGATCGCAGATGTTGCAGGGCGCACCGACCGGTACGTACAGCATCCCGTCGGGCCCGAACGCGATGAACTTCCATCCGTGATGCCGCTCGGTCGGGAACTTGTCGTTGACGACGACCGGCTCGGGCGGGTTGTCGAGGCGTGACTCGATGCCGTCGTACCTGATCACGCGGCTCACTTCGGCGACGTACAGCGAGCCATTTCGAAACGCCACGCCGCTCGGCATGTTGAGCCCGTTCGCGATCGTGACGAGTCGATCCGCCTTGCCATCGCCATTGCCGTCGATGACGGCGTGGACCTTCCGCGCCGAGCGGCTGCCGACAAACAGCGTTCCTTTGTCGCCGAGCGCCATCTGCCGCGCGTTCGGGACGCCGGTCGCGTAGACGTCGATGGAAAAGCCCGGCGGCAGGTTGATGCGATCGAGCGGCAGCCTCGATTCAGAGGGTGCCTGCCCGGTGGCCAGCGCAACAAGCCCGACAGTGACAAGCGATCTCCACATAAGATGGAATCGTAAGCCACAGCGACTGCAGAATCCATATCGATATCGATGAAGATTCATCCGGCCCTTCTGCTCTGTCTTGCCGAGGCGCTCAGCATGGCCGGTTTCTCCGTCTATCCCGCGCTGCTGCCGGAGCTTCGCGCTGAGTGGGGGCTCACCAACACCGCCGCGGGGCTGATCGGCGGCGCGTTCTTCGGCGGCTACATGATCGCGGTGCCGCTGCTCGTCGGTCTCACGGACCGCGTGCCGGCCCGCCGCGTGTATCTCGCGGGCTGTCTCCTGCTCGCCTGCGGATCGGTCGGGTTCGGGCGGATCGCCGGCGGGGTCCGGGGCGCCGTCCTGTTCCAGGCAATCACCGGCGCCGGCCTCGCCGGGACGTACATGCCCGGGCTGAAGGAGCTCTCCGACAGTGTCCGCGGGCCGCGCCAGTCGCGCGCGATTGCGTTCTACACATCCACGTTCGGCATCGGCACGAGCCTCTCCCTGCTCTTCGCCGGAGCCGTCGCCGACCGGGCGGGGTGGCGCGAGGCGTTCGCACTGTCGGCCATCGGTCCGATCGCGGCGGCGGCGCTCGTCGCCGCGGGCCTCCCTTCATCAGGCCCCACCCACGGCATGCCGGCGGCGCGCCGCCTGTTCGACTTTGCGCCGGTCTACCGCAACCGGGCCGTCATGGGCTTCATCCTTGGATACTCCGCGCACTGCTGGGAACTGTTCGCGCTGCGGTCGTGGATGGTCGCCTATTTCGCGTACGTCGCGGCCACCCATGCCGCATGGCCGCGCGGCTGGACGGGACCGGCGCTCGCGGCGGCGATCAACCTGCTGGGCCCTCCGTCGAGCATTCTTGGCAACGAGGCCGCGGCGGGCCGGAGGAAGCAGACGATTGTCGTGCTGATGCTGGCGTCAGCGGCGGCCGGTTTCGCAACCGGATGGGGCGCCGCGCTGGGCGTGACGCTGGCAATTGCGCTGGTGGCGATCTATTTCGTGGCGATCATGAGCGACTCGGCCGCGCTCACGGCCGGCATGGTGGAGGCCGCCGATCCCGCCGCACGCGGTGGCGCGATGGCCCTTCATTCATTCGGCGGGTTTGCGGCCGGGTTTCTCGCCCCGCTCGTGTTCGGGGTCATGCTGGATGCGGGCGGCGGCGCCCAGTCCGCGGTGGCCTGGCGGCTCGCCTTCGGCGGCGTAGCCCTCGTCGGCGTGACCGGGGCGCTGACGGTCCGCCGGATGGCAGGCCGGGTGCGGTAGATCGGCAAGAACCCGAAGCACCCTTTTCATTGGCGTTTCCGTCTAACCGTCCATTTCGGGGGTCTGACCCCAGTTTGGCCGCCGCATGCACATTTCGGGGTCAGACCCCGTTTCGACCGTCGCGTGCACATTTCGGGGTCAGACCCCGGTCTGGAGGCCCGCTTGAGCAGTCTGCTGCAGGATCTTCGCTATACCCTTCGCGGCCTCCGCAAGAGCCCCGGGTTCGCGACCGTCGCGATCCTGACGCTCGCGCTCGGCATCGGCGCCAACACCGCGATCTTCAGCCTGGTCAACGCGGTCGTGCTCAGGCCGCTCCCGTACCCCGAACCGCAGCGGCTGATGTTCATCACCAGCCAGTTTCCGACGCTGGGGTTCGACCAGTTCTGGGTCTCCGCTCCCGAGTTCCTCGAGTTCGGCCGCCGCAACCAGGCGTTCGAGGCGGTGGGCGGCTACACCGTGCGCGCCGCGAACCTCGGCACCGACGTGCCGAGCCGGCCGGTCACGGCACTCGTCACGCACGAGCTGATGCAGGCACTCGGCGTGCCGCCGATCCGCGGGCGGGCCTTCACGCTCGCCGATACGCTCCCGAATGCCGAGGACGTCGCCATCCTCTCTTCTGAGCTCTGGCAACGCGCGTTCGGGGAAAACGAGGCCACGATCGGCCAGGTTGTCGTCATCGACGGCGTGAAGACGCGGATCGTCGGCGTCATGCCGCGCGCGTACGACATCCACGATCAGAAAGTCGAACTGTGGCTGCCGCTCACGATCGATCCGGCGAACCCCGGCAACCGCGGCGGACACTTCCTGTATCTCGTCGGCCGTCTGAAGCCGGACATCACGCTGGCGCAGGCGCGGGCCGATCTCGAGTCCCAGCTCACGACGTGGAAGGACGTCGCGCCCGACAGCCACACGCCGAATCCGACCCGCCACCGCATTCGGATCGACCCGCTTCAGGAAGACATGATCGGCGCGGTCACGCGTCCGCTCTGGATCCTGCAGGGGGTCGTCGTCTTCGTTCTCCTCATCGCGTGCGCGAACCTCGCGAACCTGCTCCTGGCGCGCGCCGACTCGCGGCAGCACGAGTTCGCCGTCCGCACGGCGCTCGGCGCCGGTACGGGACGGCTGCTGCGACAGTTCCTGACCGAAGGGGTGGTCCTGTCGATTGCCGGCGGCGCACTGGGGGCCGCCGCGGCGGCGCTGGGCCTCCGGCTGCTCGTCGCGACGCACCCTGACAGCATTCCTCGGTCGCAGGGGATCGGTGTCGATCTCACGGTTCTGGCCTTCACGCTGGCGATCGCCGTCGTCACCGGCGTACTCTTCGCGCTTGCGCCGATGCTCCACCTCCGGCAGGCGAGCGTAAGCGGCTCGCTGAAAGAAGCGGGAGCGCGGACCTCGTCGCGTTCGGCGAAGGCCAGGCTGCGCGGCGGCCTCGTGATTGTCGAGGTCGCGCTCGCCGTGATCCTGGTCGTCGGCGCCGGACTGCTGCTGCGCAGCTTCTGGAACCTGATGAACGTCGACGCCGGCTTCAGCCGCTCGCAGCTCACCACGTTCCGTCTCGTCCTGCCGGCCGCGCTGTATCGTGACGGTCAGGCCAGGGCGAGCTTCTTCGATCGGCTCGTGACGAAACTCGGGGAGCTGCCCGGCGTGGAAAGCGCGGCCGCGATGAGCGGCTTGCCGCCGCTCCGGCAGGTCGACGCGAACGACACGCAGTTCGAAGGCGTCCCGCCGCCGCCCGCCGGTCCGATCCAGAACGTGGACTACTACCAGATCGTCACACCGGGCTATCTCGACACGATGGGCATTCCGCTCGTCAACGGCCGCGCGTTTCGTCCGGAAGACGCGACGGGTGCGCCGATCCTGCTGGTGAACGAGACGCTCGCGAAGGTGTTCTATCCAGGCCAGGATCCCATCGGCCGCCGGATGCGTCCGGGCGGCCCGCCGAACGCGCCGTGGTTCACGATCGTCGGCGTGGTGAAAGACGTGAAACAGGGGGGTGTCGGGACCAAGACCGGCACGGAACTCTACCTGCTCGCGGAACAACTGCCCGCCGTCGCTGGCTTCGGCGTCGCCAACATGAACCTCGTCGTGCGCTCGTCACTGCCGTTCGAGTCGCTCGCGCGCAACCTGCGCGACACGGTCCGCGCGATGGACCCGACGCTGCCGCCCGCGAACATGCGCTCGATGGACGACGTGTTCTCCGAGTCAGTCGCGCGGCCCCGCTTCCTCGTGCAGGTGCTCGGGATCTTCGCGGCGCTGGCGCTCGTGCTGGCTGCCGCCGGCACCTACGGCATCCTCTCGTATCTCGTCAGCGAAAGACGGCAGGAGATTGGCATCCGGATGGCGCTCGGCGCCACACCGGAGAGCGTCCTGCGCCTCATCATGCGTCAGGGTTTGACGCTCACAATCGGCGGACTCGTCGTTGGACTCGCCGGCGCGTACATCTTGACGCGCCTCATGCAATCACTCCTGTTCCAGGTTCAACGGGCCGATCCGCTGACGGTTGCGGCGGTCGCGGTGTTCGTCGCCGCCGTCGGGTTTGCAGCCTGTGTCTTCCCGGCACGGCGCGCGACGATGGTCGACCCGGTCCGTGTGCTGAGGAGTCAATAGCCATGTCCGGAGACGTGCGATACGCGCTGCGGTCATTCCTGAAGACACCGGGCCTCGCGGCGGTAATCGTCCTGACGCTTGCCGTCGGCATAGGTGCCAATACGGCCATCTTCAGCGTCGTCAACACGCTGCTGCTCCAGCCGCTGCCGTACACGGATGCCGATCGCCTCGCCGTCATCTGGGAGCACAACCTGCCGCGCGACAGAAAGAACAACGTGGTGTCCCCGGGAAACTTCATCCACTGGCGCGAGATGCAGCACAGCTTCGTCGATCTCGCCGCGGTCAGCGGCATGCAGTCGCTCAACCTGAAGGTCACGCTGACCGGCGCCGGCGAGCCGGAGGAAGTGCCGGTGCAGGCGGTATCCGCGTCGTTCTTCCCCCTGCTCGGCGTGCAGCCCGCGCGGGGCCGTGCGTTCACTGCGGAAGAGGACCGCCCGCAAAGCCGCGTGGTCGTGCTCGGCGATCGTCTGTGGCGCCGGCGGTACGGCGCCGATCCCTCGATCGTCGAGAAGACCATCACGATACAGGGAGCCCCGTACACGGTCGTGGGTGTGATGCCGTCAGGATTCTCGTACCTGGACAAGAGCATCGAGCTGTGGATTCCGATCGGCTTCCCGGCGGACGCGCGGACGCCGCGCGGGCGATGGCTCAACGTGGTCGGACGGCTGAAGCCGGGCGTCACTTTCGAGCAGGCGCAGGAGGACATGAAGCGCGTCCACGCGGAGCTCGCGCGCCAGTATCCGAACTTCAACACCGGCTGGACCGCACGGGTGGTGCCCCTTCGACAGGAGCTCACGGGGGACGTGCGTCCCGCGCTGCTCGTCCTGCTCGGTGCAGTCGTGTTCGTGCTGCTCATCGCATGCGCCAACGTCGCGAACCTGCTGCTCGCCCGCGCGACGTCACGGCAGCGCGAGCTGGCCGTGCGCGCGGCGCTCGGCGCGGGGCGTGGCCGCATCGTGCGCCAGTTGCTCGCCGAGAGCCTCGTGCTGGCCACCTCTGGCGGTGCGGCCGGCCTGCTGCTCGCGTGGTGGGCCCTGCGGGTGTTCCGAACGGTTGCCGCCGCGAATCTGCCCATCCAGCGGCTCGAGGCTGTCGGTCTCGATTGGCGGGTCGTTGCCTTCACCATCGGGGCCTCACTCCTGAGCGGGGTCTTCTTCGGGCTCATTCCGGCGCTCACCACGTCCGGCCCAGTGCTGACGGAGGCGTTGAAGGAAGGCGGGCGTTCAGGCTCCGCGTCGCGAGGTCACCGGATGCGGTCCGCGTTCGTCGTCCTGGAAGTGGCGCTCGCGCTCGTGCTCCTCGTCGGCGCGGGGCTACTCGTGCGCTCGTTCGCCAGGCTCCTCGATGTGGACCCCGGCTTCAATCCGGCGCACACGATTACGATGCGCGTTTCACTCCCGAGCACGCGGTACCGCGAAGACGAATCCCACGTCCGGTTCTTCCAGCGTCTGTTCGAGCGCATCGACGCCCTGCCGGACGTGCAGGCATCCGGCGCAGTGAGCTTCCTTCCACTGGCGGGCACCGGCGCCGCCACGGGGTTCCACATCGTTGGACGTCCGACACCACCACGCGGAGAAGAACCGGTGTGCGACGTGCGGGTCGCCGCGAGCCAGTACTTCACGGCGATGGGCATCACGCTTCTGAGAGGCCGGCTCTTCGACGAACGCGATCCAAACGACTCGAGGAACCGCGTCGTCATCAACGAAACGATGGCGCGCCAGTACTGGCCGAACGAAGACCCGCTCGGCAAGCGCGTGCGCATCTCGTGGAATGACGATCGCGAGGACGAGATCGTGGGCGTTGTCTCCGACGTTCGGCAGACGAGCCTGGACACCAAAGCACGCGCCACGACCTACTGGCCGTATCCGCGATTCCCGTACGGCACGATGACCCTTGCGATTCGCGCAGGCGGCGATCCATCGCCGCTCGCACGTGCCGTGACGACGCTCGTGCACGAGCAGGATCCGCAGCTCGCGGTGGCCGCCGTCAAGACGATGGACGACGTCGTCGCCGACTCAGTCGCAGATCGACGTTTGACGATGGTGCTGCTCGCCTTCTTTGCCGCGGCGGCCCTGATGCTGGCCGCAGTCGGCGTGTACGGCGTGATCGGGTACATGGTGACGGAGCGAACGCGTGAGATTGGCATCCGCATGGCGCTCGGCGCGCAGCCGGGCCGCGTGCTGACGATGGTGGTCAGCCGCGCGCTTCTCCTGACGATGGGGGGAATCGCGCTTGGTGCGGCAGGCGCGCTCGCGCTCACCGGGCTGATGACGAAGCTGTTGTTCGACGTGAAGCCCGCGGACCCGGTGACGTTTGCCGCGGTGGCCGCGCTCCTGGCCCTCGTGGCGCTCGCCGCGAGCCTTGGTCCCGCCCGCCGCGCCACGCGCGTCGATCCGGTGCTGGCGCTCCGCACCGACGCCTGAAGAGAACCCGTTGGACCCATAGAACCTCAAGAATTGGTGAATCGGCGAATTCACGAATTCACGGATTTCAGCCTGCTGAACGACCACGGCTGCGCTGCACGTCTGCTGCCCCGTGGTACGATTCCCCTGGCATGCTGCTGGCGTGGACGATCATCGTCCTGCTGATTCTCCTGACGGCGCTCTACGTCGCCGCGGAGTTCGCGGCCGTCAGCGCGCGGCGCAGCCGGTTGAGGCGGATGGCGGAAGACGGCCACCTGCTGGCGGCGAGAATCCTTCCCGTCCTGCAGGACGGGCGCGCGCTCGATCGCTACATCGCCGCGTCGCAGGTTGGCATCACGTTGTCGAGCCTGATCCTCGGCGCGTACGGCCAGGCGACGATTGCTCCGCGGGTCGCGCCCTGGCTCGAGTCGCTCGGCGGCATGGACGAAGCCGCCGCCACATCGACGGCCGCCGCAGCCGTACTGATCTTTCTCACCACGCTCGCCGTCATCCTCGGCGAGCTCGTACCGAAGTCGCTGGCGCTGCAGAACCCCACCCGGGCCGCGATCTTCACGGTGCTGCCGATGCAGTGGTCACTGTACGCGTTCGCGCCGTTCATCGCGGTTCTCAATGGAAGCGGTGTCGGGCTGCTGCGGCTGCTCGGCGTCCCCGCCACCGGCCATCGCCACGTGCACTCGCCCGAGGAGATCGAGCTGCTGATTGCGGAGAGCCGCGACGGCGGCCTGCTCGAGCCGCTCGAGCAGGTCCGGCTCCACCGGGCACTGCGGCTGGGCCTGCGGACGGCGGGCCAGTTGATGGTGCCGCGCGCGCGCCTCGCCGGCATCGAGGCGGACACGCCCTTCGACGAGGTGCTGCGGCTCGTCGCCTCGAATCCCTACAGCAGGCTGCCGGTGTATCGCGGCTCGCTCGAGAACGTCATCGGCATCCTCCACACGAAGGACGTCGTCGCCGCGTACGTGCATGGCGGAGCGTCCGGCATTGCCTCGCTGCTGCGGCCGATCGTCCGCGTCCCGGACTCGATGGCCGCCGACCGCCTTCTCGCGTTTCTTCGCGAGCGCCGGAGCCATCAGGGCGTCGTGGTCGACGCGGCAGGCGCGGTCGTCGGACTGATCACGCTCGAGGACGTCGTCGGCGAGCTGCTCGGCGGCGTGGCCGACGAGTTCAAAGGGGCACAGCTTCAAGCGATCCGCCTGTCGGATGGACGACTCCGGATACCGGCCATGATGCGGCTGGACCAGGCGGCCGCCCTTGTCGGAGCACGATGGCAGGGGACACCCGACACCGGCGTCGGGAGCTACGTCGTCCAAGCGCTCGGCCGGGTGCCGGAGTCCGGCGAGCAGGTGGTGATTGAGGGCGTGGACGTCGAAATCGAGGTCATCGAGGGCGACGCGGTCATGACGATCATCGCCGGCCGGCGCCGCCTGCCGGAGGAGGATGGCGCGCGATGACCGCCCTGCTGATCATCACCGCCTTGATCCTGCTCAACGGCGTATTCGTCGCCGCCGAGTTCGCCATCGTCGGCGTGCCGCGCGCCGCGATCGACCGCCGCGCCGCCGAGGGGAACGCCCTCGCGAAGGCGGTCCAGGCGGTTCTCGACAACCCTCGACAACAGGATCGGTACATCGCGACGGCTCAGCTCGGTATCACGGTCGCGAGCCTCGGTCTCGGCATGTATGGAGAGCACGTGGTGGCCGACAGCGTGTACCACCTGCTTGGCGCAACGGGGCTCCCCGCGTGGGTCGTCTCCCACGGTCTCGCCAGCGTCCTCGCCGTGGCGACGCTCACCTACTTCCACATCGTCGTCGGCGAGATGGTTCCCAAGTCGCTCGCGCTGCAGCGCGCGGAGCAGATGGCGCTGTGGATCACGCGGCCGATGCTGTGGCTGAAGAACGTACTCTTTCCGTTCGTCGTCGCGCTGAACGGCATCGGCAACCTGGTGCTCCGTGGCATGGGCGTCAACCGTCAGTTGCAGAACGCCGACCAGTACTACACGCCGGAGGAGCTGCAGCTCGTCGTGCAGGAGAGCGAAGAGCTTGGCGCGCTGCGAGCCGAGTCAGGCCAGATGCTGCAGGAGCTCTTCGAGTTCGGCGATCTCACCGCGGGGGAGGCGATGATTCCGCGGGTGCGCATCTCGGGCATTCCGCTCGGCGCCAGCCCGGCCAAGGTGCGCGACATCCTCGGAGCGTCGCCGCACACGCGCTTTCCCATCTACGAGGGAGATACCGATCACATTCTGGGCATCGTCCACATCAAGGACCTCCTGCGCGTGCTGCTCGGCAACCAGGCGATCAGCCTGACGCATGCGCGGCCGGTTCCGCTCGTCCCCGAGACCGCTCCGCTCGATTCCGTGCTGGCCATCATGCGGCGCGAGAAGACGCAGATGGTGATTGTCATCGACGAGCACGGCGGCACGGCCGGAATCGTCACGCTCGAGGACCTCTTCGAGGAGGTCGTCGGTGAAATCGAGGAGGGACCCGTGGGCGCGCCGCATACCTATCGCGACGCGCAGGGGCGGCTGCGCGTACCGGGGACGCTGCGCGTGGACGAGCTCGGCGGCCAGTTCGACCTGGATCTCGAGCACGAGGACGTGGACAGCGTCAGCGGCCTCGTCCTGACGCTGCTCGGGCGTCCGGCGGTCGTGGGAGACACCGTGCGGTACGAGCGCCTGCAATTCGAGGTGACGGCGGTGAAGGGGCACGGCGTCGAGGAATGCGCCGTGTCTCTCGTGGAGTAGCTGTCGTCGCCTTCCTCCGAAGGCTCTAACCAGCCGGCAGACCGGCTTCTCGGCGCCCATCCTGCTGCACCGGCTTCACGACGACGGTGGCCAGCAGGTAACCGTGCCTCCGCACGGCAGGGACGTGGCGATCGAGGAACACGAAGGGGCGCACCAGCGCACCAGTCATCCACGAGAGCGGCCGGCACCACGAGTGGCACGCAAGGTCGAGCATCCTGAGCCAGCCGGGGATGAACAGGATCGCCGTCTCGGCGACCACGTCAAGGCCGGTCCGTTCGAGCATCCGCCGGAGCGCGCGGCGCGAGTACGACTTCTCGTACCCGTACCCGTAGAGTCCGACCGCCTGCAGCGCGGCAGCGAACAAGGGCCTGAGAAACGGATCGTGCCGATTCGGCACGCCGACGATCGCGCGCCCGCCTGGTTTGAGCACACGAGCGATCTCCTCAACGGCGCGCTCGGTTTCGTCGAAGTGCTCGATGGTTCCCATCGAATAGATCGCGTCGAAGCTCGCGTCGCGAAAGGGCAGCGAGCGGACGTCGGCGACCGCACCGCGAAGCACGGCGGTCTCGCGGCGGAACGACTCACGCGCCCGAATCGCGGTGGGTTCGGAGATGTCGATCCCGTACGCGCCGGCGCCCTGGCGGGCGGCCCACGCGAGAATGCGTGTGTTCTTGGCTTCGTCCCAGAGATCGGTCTTGAGAATCCTCAGCCCCTCGAGCGGGGGGAAGTGCTCGGCGAACAGACGCCGTTCGTTGTCCGAGTAATACCGCGTGGAAGCGGCTCCCGCGAGATCGGGAAAGCGCTCGCCGACCCCGGCCCAGAAGTCCCGGTAGTCGGACCAACCCGTCACGGCTGCTCACGCGTTCGGGCAACGTAGATCACCGCGGCGAAGATCAGCACCGGGCCCGCGACCGCCCAGCCGCGGACGTCTCGCACGTGCGCCGTCAGGCCGAAGTCGCTGGCGAGCGCGTGCAGCGCGAGCAATCCGGCCGCCTGCGTGACCCCGAGAACCGCGACCCCGGCGACGAAGCGCGTCCACCCGACAGCGACGAAGGCCGCGGCCCAAAGCGCGAAATAGAGGCCGGTCTGGAACGCGGGCAGGAACGCGATCGCTCCCTGTGGATCGGCAAGCGGCGCGCCGGCCAGATAGGTGACCTCGCGCGCGAACAACGGACCGAACGCCTGGACGACCAGCACGCCGGCGATGACGCCGACAAGCGCGTGTCCGAGCGCCGTCCGGCGGCCGTGTCGCCACAGCGCGGCGAGAAACACAACGACCGCACCGAGCAGCAGTTGATAGAACGCGTGAACGAAGAACAGCGGCGAGCCCACCGCATCGGGCAGGGCGACCACCAGAAGCCGGACGATGCCCAGGGCGATGAAGAGCGGCAGCGTGGCGAGGACACCCAGGATGCGCCACCGCCATGTCGTCGAGCAGGCACAGATGGCAGCCAGGTAGAGCGGGATCAGAGGGGTGGCAATGCACTCCTGCGTGACCATGAAACTGCCGCGCGCCGTCCGGAGCACATTGCCGGCGGCGTGCGCGCTGATACCGACGGCGCCGAGCGCCGCCGCCGCCGCGCGTGCGATGACGCCGGCCACCGCGAGTACGCCGGCGCTCTCGAGATAGAGCGGCGCGGCACCCAGAAACAGGAGCAGAAAGGCAGCCGAGAGCACGACGAACCGTCTCGACACGTGCGGACGCCAGGCGGGAGCAGGCTCGCGAAGGGTGACCTCGTGTACGTCCAGCGCCCGCGGCCGATCCACGCGCCGCATCCATGCGAACGCGTATCCGGCGATCGCGAGCGTTAGCACGGCGGGCCACACGTAGACGTGCAGCGCGTGGAACCACGCCGGGGACGCGGCCACGCGGCCAAGCGTGCCGATCCGCAGGGTGTTGAGGCCGAGGATCAGGCCGGCGCCGCCAGCGGCGCCGGCCAGACGCGACCGCCACTTCACCGGGTAGGCGAGGATAACCCCGAGGCACAGCGCCAACGCGTCGGCCCCGCTGCAGGCAAGCGTGACCTCCACGGGCAAGGTCGGCGCGCCGAACAGGCCCACCGCAAGCCCGCCCTGCACGCGGGTGAGCGGCAGCACCGCGTGCGCTTCGATCCAATTCAGGCGGAGCAGCCCAAAGATGCCGAGACTCCACGCCGCGGCCCGGAGCGCGAACCTGGGAGCGTCAGTCAGACGGCGGGGTGTGTCCGTCAGCACGAGGGATCTCCTGGACCGACACGGCGGCAGCGCCGAACGACCGGCCGAGATCCGCGATGGCCGTCAGACTCTTGAGCCTGGTCGAGCACGAGAAGATGTCGATGTTCACGGTACCGGTCTCGGGCCAGGTGTGAAGGACCGCGTGCGATTCGGCCAGGATCAGGACACACGTCAGGCCCGCGCCAGGAAAGTGGTGGGACACCGCCTCCACGACCGTCGCGCCGGCGCGCTTCAGGGCATCGACGAAGGCCGCTGTGACGGCCTCCGGGGTCAGCGCGGATATCGCTGTACACCCCTTGAGATCGACTGAGTACAGCACGGGCTGTTCGTGAAGGACCATACCTGGTTTGCAACGGTACCGCACGGGAGATATCGGGAATGTCCAATATTGAACAGCTCCGTTCCCCTCCGGAAGATAGAGTCCGGCAGTAGGCCTGTAAAGGCAAAAGGGAGATGGAGATGAAGCTCAACTGTTTACGCTTGGTGGCAGGTGCGGGACTTGCCGGGCTTCTTTGCTGGGCCTCGCCGGCATCGGCGCAGGTGTCCCCCAGTCTTGGATCCGCCGACTCCTACTCGATCCTGGCCGGTTCACAGGTGACCAATGCCGGCGCGACCACCATTAGTGGAGATGTGGGTATAAGCCCCGGCATCGGTGCGTCACCGCATTTCACCGGCTTTGGCACGGTGGTGCTCGGAGGCACGATGCACGACGCCGATACCGCCGCGGCGAACGCTCAGGGGGACAAGAATACTGCCTACGGCGCGCTCGACCAGGGTTGCACCTTTTCCTATTCGGGGACCAAAGAACTGGCCGGCACCACCCTTCTGCCCGGCGTCCACTGCGCGACCTCGTTTCATTTGACCACTGGAACACTCACGCTCAGCGGTACCGCCTCCGATACCTGGATTTTCAAGTCAGCGAGCGATCTGGTTGTGACCGGCGGTGCCGCCGCCAAAGTTGTCAGCCCGTCCTGCAACGTCTGGTGGCGCGTCGTGAGCTCTGCGTCGCTCGATGCGGGCAGTTCGTTGACAGGAAACATTCTCGCGGACACGAGCATCACCCTGGCTGCCGGCGCAAGCCTGAGCGGACGAGCGCTTGCGCGAACGGCTGAAGTGACACTGAGCAGCAACACCATCAGCGCGTGCACGGTTCCCGTTCCCGCGCTCTCAGAATGGGCGTTCATCATGCTGGCGGTGCTGCTGACCGCTGCGGGCGTCGTCGCGGTGCGCAGCCGTCGCTGGGCATAGCGCCGCGCCCTTTTCGTCTGCGGCGACGCTCGAATTGGCCGGCCTCTTCCGCACACCGCCGCGCGCGCGCGAGTCCAGCCGCGCGGCCATCACGGCGAGAAGAAACCAGTAGTGCCGGCAGTTGAGCAGGTCGGTCGAGATCGCTTCGATGAGAAACGCCGCGCCGACGCCGGCATAGGCGGCCGCTTCCCACCGCAGGCGCGCCGAGTCGGCCGGCAGGCGGTTGATGGTCATTCCCGCCGCCACCAGGATCAACAGGAGAGCCGCGAGTCCAGCCGCGCCGCGTTCGGCCGCGGTCCCCAGGTAGGTTGAGTGCGGCGTGATAATCCAGATCGTCCCCGGAAACCGTCCCTCGCGCTGCAGCCGCGACGTGAATGCGGGCTGGCCGGCCGGCCCCACGCCTGCCGGCCATGCGCGTCTGATCGCCTGAAGACTCGCTTCGATGTTGAAGAGGTACGTGGTCGGCATCACGACCCAGGCTTCGTGGCGCCACCGAAACGACGCCAGCGGACGGCCGCCGACCAGTTGTGCCGTGGTCATAGCCGGCACCGCGGCTTGGCGCAGCACCATCACGTGCGATCCCAGCACGAACGTCAAGGCCACGATCGACCAGATTGCGGCAGCCATCCAGACGCGCGCGCGTAAACGCCGCGATCGTTGTCCCTGTCCGTCCAGTGCTGCGGACGCCCACATCACGCTCAGCGCCGCCACAAGGCACATCGCGGTCTTCGAGAAGGTCGCCCCGAGGCCCAGCACCAGCAAGAGGATCAGCGCGCGATCGCGGCGCCTCCACCCCTCTGTCGCCCTGCGCGCGACGAACAGGGGAATCGCCATGAGGAGAATGCTGGCGAGCATTTGCGGGCCAGCCGTGAAGGCCTGCGCCCGCGCGGCGTGCCCGAGGTAAGGGACGGGTGTCAGCGCGGCAGTCGCAAGCCGGTTGGCGAATCCCGCGGATGATGCGAGGCTGCCGGCGATCCCGAGCGCCGCCGCGAGGGCGGCCGAATACGCGAACCAGTCGCCAAAACGGTCGAGGAGCCGCGGCGACGCCGTGACGCGCACCGCGAGATAGAGACCCACCAGATACGCCGCACTCAGCGTGTCGAGGAGCCCGTCCCGGCTGCGCGGCTCGCTCGACCAGGCGAACGCCAGCATGCTCGTCGCGAGCCACGCGGCCGCCGCGGCGTCCAGGATGGCGAACCGCCAGCCGAAACCCCGCCGCATCCACAACAGAGCTGAGGCCGCGGCAAGTCCCAGGAAGACGACGTCGGGAGGCTGGAGTTTGAGGCCCAGCCCTGGCAGGACCCAGACACGGTGGAAGGGAAGGGCCAGCAGGTACGTGGCCCAGAGCGTCGCGACCGCTACGGAGGCGTTGTCCCGATCAGCCGACCGTGTCGACAATCCACTCATCGCCACCGCATGGGTTCAGAACCTGATGGCACAGAGCACACCGCGGCGATCGCGGCTCACCACCGGCGCCACGGCGATGCTGCGCTTCGCTGGGGCCCCCTTCTTCATGACGGTGATGTCCCCTTTGACGAGCGCGTCGATGCCCACGCCAAGGCCGGCGCCGATCCCGGTCCAGATCGCGAGGCCCGTCGCGCAGTCATAGCACTCGCCGCCGCCATACTTGGCCCACACGACTCCGAAGATGGTCAGCGGAACGGCCGCACCGATTACCGCCCCGTTCCAGAGCGGCCCCATGCGCCGCGCCTTGACTTCGACGATGTCGGAGCCCGGCACCGTCTGCTCCCTCTCGCCGATCCGGACCGTCAGATCGGTGTCGGTCAGCTTGAGCAGCTTCCCGCGGGTCGCGCGGCCGGTTGCGTCGGTGACCTTCACCGTCTCGCCGAGCAGCACGCGGCCGTGCAGCTCATCGAAATTGCTCGCGACTTTCTGCGCCTGTGCAGTGGCCGGCAGGAGCGCGGCGAGACCCAGCACCAACGCGACCGAACATCCCCGCCGTCCAAGCCCGATTGCCATGATTGCTCTCCCCTGCGGCGCATCACCAAGGCCGCCCTTCACCTGATGAATGCGAAAACGGTACTAAAAGGGGCTTACGGCCGGCTCGGGGGGGCTCTATGGACCCGGAACAGGTTGCGATACTCGTCCTTCTCCCTGGACCAGCGGGAGGCGGGCTCGTCGATGGTCCGCTGCCACTCCCGCTCGGTCAGCTCTTCCATCCGCGCCGCATACTGATCCGCCCACGCGCGGACGCGCGCGTCCAGGACGATGTCCTCGGCGTGCGGATGACCGGCGGGCGCGATGTGCTCGCGGACCACGGCGCGCAGGACCTCCGGATTGTCCAAGATCATGCAGGGACGCTTCAGGTTGCCGCTGGCGTTGTACGGGAACTCGCGCCGGATCGCGCGAAAGAACGGAGAGTTCGCGGCCTCGAGCAGTGTGGTGGTGCGGATGTTGTCGACGCCGAAATGCGCGTAGACGCAGGGCTCGACCCGGCCGGAGTTCAGCACGTGAAGGTAGCGGCGTCCCGCGGCCATGCAGCCGCCGATGGTCGCGCCGTCGTTCCAGAAGTCGGCCAGGAACATCGGATGACGCGTCCGCAGGTCCCTGATGCGCGCGCCGCACGCGACGCGCTGCTCGGGCGTTGGAACCAGGTCGAGGAGCGGATCCTTGCCGACGGGCATGAACATGAAGTACCAGCCGAACACCGCGCCGCGGTCGCTGAAGAAGCGCACGAAGTCGTCGCCCGTGACGAGCTCCACGTTGTCGCGCGTGTAAGTGACGCTGATGCCGAACATCACGCCGCGTGCGCGGAGCCGGGCCATGCTCGCCAGCACTTTTTCGTACACGCCGCTGCCGCGGCGCGCATCGGTGTGCTCGCGATGGCCCTCGACACTGACGGCCGGCGCGACATTGCCGACCTCCGCCAGTTCGTCCGCCGTGCGCTCGTCGATCAGCACGCCGTTGGTGAACACCAGAAAGAACATGTCCTGATGCTTGCGAAACAGCCGCAGCAGCGACTCCTTCAGCAGGAACGGCTCTCCACCCGACAGGACGACGAAGTAGGCCCCCATGGCCTTGCACTCGAGCAGAAGGCGGTCGAGCTCTGCTTCCGCGAGTTCTCCGTCCTTGCAGTACAGACCTGCGTAACAGCCGGTGCATTTCAGGTTGCAGCGCATCGTCGGGCTGATCGCCACGAAGAACGGCGCCCACATCCCATGCGCGCGGTGCGCCGTGCGTACGCGGCCTCCCTCGACAATCCACTTGAAGAAGAGGTTCTCGATCAGCCTTCGCTTCGATCGTCCGTTCACGTGCCGACCGACATGCAGGAGGATGCGCGCGAGGCCGGAACCCGCGCGAAGGTCGGCTGAAAGGCGGCCGATGAATGCCGCGAGACTGGGGTTCGGGATCGGCACGCGCGCCAGCGCGAGCAGCAGCTTCAAATCGCGCGGCCGTCCCGTCAGACAGCGAGCGACGCCCCTGGCCGCGAGCCGCCGGAGAAACTGCTCCTGAAGGGACATGCGTCTTCCTGTATGATCCGCGCGTTCGAGTCCGTCGCGGCATTGTCCGGCCGTTCCGGCATCACCGCAAGAGCTAACTGGACCCCGGAGACGCGGACGGAGGATCGATGGCGCAACCTCCCGTTCAGGCGGCGCGGCTGATCGAGCTCGAAGCCACGGCGGCAGCGATTCGCACCGAGGTGCTCGAGGTCCTTGCCTCCATCGGTCCTGACCATCGCGGCCATCCCGGCGGCACCCTTTCCATCGTCGACATCATTACCGCGCTCTATTTCGAGGTGATGAACGTCGATCCCCTGCATCCGCGCTGGCCGGATCGCGATCGGTTCATCCTGTCGAAGGGCCACGGCTGTCTCGCGCTGTACGCCGCGCTGGCGCGCCGGGGGTTCTTCGGCAGGCGGCACCTGCTCACGTTCAGATCGGTGAACAGCCTCCTGCAGGGGCATCCAGACATGCGCCGGACGCCTGGTGTCGACATGACGACGGGTTCGCTCGGCCACGGATTGTCGGCCGGCGTGGGCGCTGCGCTGGACCTGCGCGCACGCCGCTCGCAGGCCCACGTCTACGTGCTGCTCGGCGACGGTGAGCTGCAGGAGGGACTCGTGTGGGAGGGCGCGATGGCCGCCGCGAAGTACCGCCTTCGAAATCTGACGGCCATCATCGACCGGAACGGACTCCAGGGAAGCGGACGGGTCGAGGAAACGATGCCCCTCGAACCGCTCGGCGCCAAGTGGAAGGCCTTTGGATGGCGCGTTCTCGAGGTGGACGGCCACGACATTGGCCAAATCGTGGCGGCGCTGCGGCGCCCGCACGCGGACGGACGCCCGACGGTGGTCGTCGCGAGGACGGTGAAGGGAAAAGGGGTCTCCCACATGGAGGGAGACAATCGGTGGCATCAGGGCTGTCCGGGTGCTCCTCTCAGCGACCCGCCCGCCTCGGAAGCCGTCCATGTGCCGATCACCGTTTCCACGCGTGCGGCGTTTGGCGAAACGCTCCTCGACATCCTGCGCGAGCGCGCCGATGTGATGGTCGTCTCGGCCGACACGCGCGGCTCGATGCATCTCGACGCGGTCGCACGTGAGTTCCCCGACCGGTTCATCGAGCTCGGCATCGCCGAGCAGAACCTGGTCACCGTCGCGGCAGGGATTGCCGCAGGCGGCCGGACGGTGTTCGCGGCCACCTACGCCGTGTTTGCCAGCATGCGGGCGCTGGAACAGGTCCGCACGTTCGTCGCATACCCGCGCCTGCCGGTCGTAATTGCCGGGGCTCTCGGCGGTGTGTCCGGTGGAATCGAGGGCGTCACGCACATCGCGCAGGAGGACCTCGGGATCCTGCGGTGTATTCCGGCCATGACCATCGTGACGCCTGCCGACGGCGTCGCGACCCGCAAGGCGGTGCGGGCGGCGGCCGATCGTGGCGGTCCTGTCTACATCCGGCTTGGCCGCGATGAATGCGTGCCCATCTTCGACGAGAGTTACCCGTTCGGCATCGGCAAGGGTCTTGTCCTGAAAGAGGATGGATACGACGCGGTGCTGTTCACCGCGGGCCACATCGTGGCCGCCGTTGTCGAGGCGGCCGGGTCGCTGGCCGACGCCGGCATCGGCTGCACCGTCATCGAGCTCGCCACGCTGAAGCCTCTCGATCGCGACATGGTCATGTGGGCGCGGGAGAAAGGACGCAGCTTCTTCACGATCGAGGAACACAGCATCATCGGAGGGCTGGGCACCGCGATCATGGAGGTGTTCGCAGAAACGGCGCCGGCCGTGGTGAACCGGATCGGCCTCCCCGACATGTTCCTGGAGTCGGGCAGCCCGTCAGAGCTTCGGCAGAAGTACGGCCTCACGGCGTGTCAAATCGCCGCGCGTGTCCGCGAGGTCTGCGATGTCTGCGCGCCCCGCGCGATACGTGCGGCGAGGATGACGTAAGACACGCCAATCACCAGCGTCGCGCCGGCAATCACCCGCGTCATCCAGAAGGGCTCGATGGCGAGGAGGATGAGGACGGCCGGTGACGCACCCCTGAACTTCGTGAGTTTCGGAAACCGGATCGGCGCGTTCATCAGGGCGGAGAAGACCAGGATCATCCCGACGAACACGACGGCGCTCCATTGGGACGCCGCGGGATCGACGTCGAGGAACACCGCGGTCACCGGAACGAACGCAAAGAACACGGTTCCCAGTCCGGCGAGTTCGGGAACGTGCGGGCCGGCGTCGCCGAGAACCACACCGTTCCGCGCATAGCGGATGGCGCCGGCGATCAGTGGCACGGCGAATGCCATCTCGCCGAACAAGCCCATTCCCGGGACGAGCAGGCGCGCCAGGCACCAGGGCGCGACGATGTAGCAGGCGTAGTCTGAAAGATAGTCGAACCAGATGCCAAAGGTCGTGACGGCGCCAAGCCAGCGCGCGGCCGCGCCGTCGAGGCCGTCGGTCACGGCTCCGAGGGTGATCATGGTCGCCGCGAGGTACGCGTCGCCGCGCGCGACGGCGACGATCGCACCCGCCCCGCACGCCAGCCGGCAGAGGGTAAGCGCCTGCGGAACGCCGATCCGAGCGAGACGGCCGAATGGAATCACGACTCGACCTCCGCAGCGGGTTGGGTGCCGTATTATGGCACGACGGAGAGACACGTGAGGGACGCGATCCGCTGGGGAATGATCGGATGCGGCGACGTGACCGAGATCAAGAGCGGCCCCGCGTTCCAGAAGGCGGACGGGTCGTCGCTCGCCGCGGTCATGCGCAGGGATCGGTCGAAGGCCGAGGACTTTGCGCGGCGACATGGCGTCGCTCGCGTCCACGCGGACGCCCGCGCCCTCGTCGAGGATGCGGACGTAGACGCCGTGTACATCGCGACGCCGCCGGCCAGTCACGAAGCACTGGCGCTCCTCGCCGCCGGCGCCGGGAAGCCGTGTCTCGTGGAAAAGCCCATGGCGACCACGCATGACGCGTGCGTGCGCCTCAACGACGCGTTTCGCGCGCGTGGGGTGTCCCTGTTCGTGGCGTACTACCGGCGCGCCCTTCCGCGATTCCTCAAAGTGCGTGAACTGCTGTCGGGCGGGGCTGTCGGCCGCCTGACGTCTGTCCACGTGCAGATTCACGAACCATTGGCAACCGGCGACGCCGCCCGCAACTGGCGATTCGATCCCGCTATCGCCGGCGCCGGCCTGTTCCTCGACCTCGCGTCACACTGCGTTGACCTGCTCGACTTTCTCGTCGGCCGAATTGCGCGCGTGGCTGGCTTCGCCATCAACACGGGCGGCGCATATCCGGCCGAAGACGTCACTGCCGCGGCCTTCGAGTTCGAGAGCCACGTGGTGGGGACGGGCGTCTGGAACTTCAACGCCGCGTCTGCGTCCGACCTGATCGTCTTTACCGGCACCACCGGCGAGCTGCGGGTACCGGTGTTCACCGACGGCGATGTGGTGCTCCTCACGGCCGCCGGCGAGCAGGTCTTCACCTTTCGCAACCCTCCTCACGTGCACCAGCCGCTGATTCAGACAATCGTCGACGAGCTTCGGGGGCGCGGCAAATGTGAATCGACGGGAGAGAGCGGCGCCCGGGCCTCCTGGGTGCTGGATCAATGCCTGGCGCAGTGGCGCAGTCGTGCGAACTAGAGACACCCGCGACCCTGCCGATGGCCGGGTCGTCTGCAATCAACAGGAGGAAGAGAGAAGGGGAGGCGATTCGTCACCCCACGTGGATGCGCGGGCGGCGGGTGGGGCTTGGCTCGCTCTGCCGGAGCACCTCGCGCGTGACCGGTGCCGTGTCCCCTTCCCCGAACGCCAGGAACTTCAGGAGGTAGGCGATCGGGTTCCCCTCGGTCCACCCGAAGTATGCGTGCGGGATCTTTCCCGTCTGGTTACGGATGTGCAGCAACAGCGCGGCGATCGCGTTTGGCACCGCCGGGCTCTCGCACCGCAGCACGCGGTAGCCGTGCACGTCGGCTCCCGTCACCTTGAGGTGGCCGCGGAATTCGGAGACGTCGCTCGGCGAGATCTCGAGGAACAGCACCGGCTCGTCTGGCGGCAGGTGGTGCGCGTCGCTCGCCTCCCGCAGCTTGTGCTCGTACTCGGCGGCTTGGCCGGTATTCGGCCGGTGCGTCAGGATCCGGACCGTGCGCTCGCCGGCCTCGGCGATGAACCGGCTCGCGCGCTGGTCGGTCTCGACGGCCTGCACGCGCAACTCGGTCGATCGGTACACACGCGAGACGAGCGACGTCACGATGATCGTCAGGATGAACCAGAAGGCGATCTTGATCCCTTCCGGCCGCTCCACAACGTTGGTAATGGTCGTGTACACGAAGACGAGTGTGATGCCGCTGAAGGCGTACAGTTGCCGCCGGCGGCTCGCAACGGACAGCGTCACGGCGACGGCGGCGGAGGTCATGAGCATCAGCACGCCGGTGGCGTACGCGCCGCCCTGCGCCTCCACGTCCGCCTTGAACCACCAGGTGATGAAGAACGTGATGCCCGTGAACAGCAACACGAGCGGTCGCGTCGCCCTGGTCCATTCCGGCGCCATCCCGTACCGCGGCAGGTAGCGAGGCACGAGGTTCAACAGTCCCGCCATCGCGGACGCGCCGGCGAACCACAGGATCGAGATCGTGCTGATGTCATACACCGTGCCGAACATCTGGCTGATGTGGGTGTGCGCGAGGTACGACAGCGCACGTCCCGACGCTTCACCGCCTCTCTGAAATTCGGCGGGCGGAATCAGCAGCGTCGTCACGATCGAGCTGCCCAGCAGGAACGCGCTCATGATGAACGCGGCGGAGCTGAGGAGCTTCCGGGTGTTCCGGATTCGACCCGCCGGGCGCTCCGGATCGTCTCCCGGATCCCCTTTGACGAGCGGCATGACGGCCACGCCCGTCTCGAACCCCGAGAGGCCGAGCGCCAGCTTGGGAAACACCAGGAGCGCGACGGCAATCATCGCTGGAATGCTGCCGTGCTGCTCGAGCAGCCCGCGCCGCCATTCGGGAATATGGAACGGATGCGTGATGATTTCCTGGAGCCCCCAGCCGATCACGACGACGTTGAGCAGGAGGTACACCGCGACGATCGTCACCGCGATGTTGATCGCTTCCTTGAACCCCTTGAGGAACACCGCCGCGAGCAGGGTGAGGAGCACGAGTGTCAGCGCAATCGGATAGTTCAAGGCATGCGGCACGAGCGGGTTGCCCACGATGTGCGCCGTGGCATCGGCCGCCGACAGCGTGATCGTGATCACGAAGTCCGTGGCGGCGAACCCGAGCAGGCACAGCACGAAGGCCTTGCCTCGCCATCGCGGGAGGAGTTCCTCCAGCATCGCGATGCTGCCGTGGCCGTGCGGAGAGCTCTCCGCGACGCGCCGGTAGATTGGCAGCGCGCCGAACAGGGTCAGGAGAATGAGGACGAGCGTCGCCAGTGGAGAGAGGAACCCGGCCGCGAGGAACGCGATGCCAGGCTGGTAGCCGAGCGTCGAGAAGTAATCGACGCCGGTGAGACACATGACCTTCCACCATGCGGACTGGTGGACGTGTTGCGCGTAGGGCCCCTCAGTCTCGCGCAGTCCCTGGTAGAACCAGAGCTTGAGCCGGCGCCGCTGCCGATCGGTCAGCATAGTTCCGTTCGTCGGATCCGCCTGCCTCGGTGGCCCTGGCGCCGCGCCTCATCCCACATGGATGCGCGGGCGCCGCATCGGATCCGCTTCTGTCTGCCGCAGCACTTCGCGTGTCACGGGCGCTGTGTCCCCCTCGCCAAACGCCAGGAACTTCAAGAGGTACGCGATCGGGTTGCCTTCGGTCCAGCCGAAATACGCGTGCGGGATCTTCCCGGTCCGATCCCGTATATGCAACAGCAGCGCCGCAATGGCGTTGGGCACCGCGGGACTCACGCACCGGAGCACGCGATACGCGCCGACTTCCACCCCGCTGACGTGGAGGATCTCGCTGAACTCCGACACGTCGCCCGGCCTCACTTCGACGAACAGCACCCCTTCGTCCGGCGGCAGGTGGTGCGATTCGCTCGCCTCGCGTAGCTTGTGAGCATACTCCTCCGGAAGCCCCGAGTCCGGCCGGTTGGCAATCACCCGCACGGGCTTCCCGGCCGCCGCCATGATGAACGCGTTCCCCGCCGGGTCCACCTGCACGCCCTGCACGCGCAGCTCGGTCGACCGGAGCACGCGCGAGATCAGCGAGGTGAAGACGATCGACACGATGAAGATCGACGCGATCTTGATCCCGCTCGGCTGCTCGACGATGTTGACGACGGTGGTGTAGACGAACACGATCGTCAGGAGGAGGTACCCCGCCCATCGTCGCTTCTGGCGCCTCGCCGCCAGGGTCACGGCGAGCGCGGCCGAGCCCATCAGCGTCAGGACGCCCGTCGCGTACGCGCCGCCCTGGGCCGTGACATCCGCATTGAAGAGGAGCGTCACCAGAAAGCAGATGCCGACGAAGATCAGCACCAGCGGCCGGTTCCCTCTCGCCCATTCGGGCGCCATCCCGTAGCGCGGCAGGTAGCGCGGCACCAGGTTGAGCAGGCCGACCATGGCCGACGCGCCGGCGAACCAGAGGATCGTGACGGTGCTCAGATCGTACGCCGACCCGAACACCTCGCCGAGATGCTCGTGCGCGATGAACGCGAGCGCGCGCCCGTAGGCCCGCCCGCCTTCCTGGAATTCCGCCGGCGGGATGAGCAGCGTGGTGACGATGCTGCTGCCGACGAGCAGCACGCTCATGATGAGCGCGGCGGTCGTCAGCAGCTTGTGCGTGTTGCGGATCCGCCCCGCGGGACGCTCGTCGGTGTCGCCGGGATCGCCGCGCACCAGCGGCATGACCGCGACCCCGGTCTCGAACCCGGAGAGGCCGAGCGCGAGTTTCGGGAACAGCAGCAGCGCGAACCCGATCATCAGGACAGCGCTGCCGTGCTCGGCCGCCGCGGCGCTGCGCCAGCCCGCGAACGCGCCGGGATGCTGTGCGAGGTGGTAAAGACCCCAGCCGACCACGACGACGTTGAGCGCGAGATAGACGACCACGATCGGCACCGCCAGCCACACCGCTTCGCGGAACCCTTTCATGAAAATGCCGCCGAGGAGCACCAGCAGCATCAGCGTCAGCAGGACCGGATGGTTGTAGAACTCGCTGGTGAAGGGATTCTCGATGATGTGCGCGGTGGCGTCAGCGGCTGACAGCGTGATGGTGATGATGAATCCGGTCGCGGCAAACCCGAGCAGGCAGAGGACCAGCGCTTTGCCACGCCAGCGCGGCAGAAGCTCTTCCAGCAGCTGGATGCTGCCCTGACCGTGCGGGCTGAGCGTGGCGACGCGGCGATACATCGGCAGGGCGCCGAACAGGGTGAGGAGCACGAGCACGAGCGTCGCCAGGGGCGACAGCGTACCCGCAGCGAGAAAGGCGATTCCGGGCTGGTACCCGAGGGTGGAAAAGTAATCCACCCCCGTCAGGCACATCACCTTCCACCAGGCCGACTGATGGCCGACTGCGGCGTGCGGCCCCTCGGGTTCCCGGATGCCCTCGAAAAACCAGGATTTGAAGCGGCTGCGCTGCCGCGCGTTCAGGCCGTACGACATCGCGCGTCAGATCTCGCCTTGCGCGGCGGCAAGCGCCAGCTCACGATCGCTGGCCTCGACGAACTCCCCTTCCCATTTCGCGACAACCACCGACGCGAGGCAATTGCCCACGACGTTCATCATCGTGCGGCCCATGTCCATCAACGTGTCGACGCCCAGAATCAGCGCGACCCCTTCGAGCGGGAGGCCGAAGCTCGCAACCGTCGCGGCGAGGATCACCAGGGCGGCGCGCGGGACGCCCGCGACGCCCTTGCTGGTGAGCATCAGCGTCAGCATCAGCGTGACCTGCTGGCCGATGGTGAGCGGCACGCCGGCCGCCTGCGCGATGAACACCGAGGCGAGCGACAGGTAAATGGTCGTGCCGTCCAGGTTGAACGTGTACCCGAGCGGGATGACGAACGACACGATCCGCCGCGGCACGCCAAGGCGCTCCATGACCTCCATCGCCCGCGGCAGCGCCGCTTCGCTCGACGTCGTCGAGAACGCGATGACCGCCGGCTCCTTGACGGCGCGCAGGAACTTGCGCATCGGGATGCGGAACACGATCAGCACCGGCACCAGCACGAGGACGACGAACGCCGCGAGCGCGATGTACAGCGAGCCGATCAGCCACGCGAGGCCGTACAGCACGCGGAACCCGCCGTGGCCGACCGTGTACGCGATGGCCGCGGCCACGCCGATCGGCGCGTACTTCATGACGATGTTCGTGAACTTGAACATCGTCTCGGCCAGCGACTCGCAGAACTGGACGATCGGGCGACCCTTCTCGCCGATCATGCCGACGGCGATCGCGAAGATGATGCTGAAGACGACGATCTGGAGGACGTCGCCGCGCGCCATGGCATCCACGATCGAGGTGGGCACGGTGTGCAGCAGCAACTGGTCCCACGTCTGGGCGGCGGTAGCGAGATCGGCGGCGCTGGCCGACGGAAGCGGCACGCCGAGACCCGGCTTGATGATGTTGACGGTCACGAGTCCGATGAGGAGCGCGAGCGTCGTGACCACCTCGAAGTAGATGATCGCGCGCAGGCCCATCCTGCCGATGTCCTTGAAGTGACCCGCGCCGGCAATCCCCGCCACCAGCGTCGCGAAGAGCAGCGGCGCGATGATCATCTTGATCAGGCGCAGGAAGAGCTGGCTGAACGGATTGAAGTAGCGCGCGAGGTCCGGGTTGTACTGGCTGACGTAGGCGCCGGCGATGATGCCGACGACCAGGCCGATCATGATCTGAGTGGTGAGCGTCAGGCCGCGGCGCCGGGCCGGGGCGGTCTCCGATTGTGCCATTCGACTGGTCCTTGCGGCGGCCGCCAGCGCACCCTCGGCGCCCGGCCGCAATCCGGCGATTCTACTCCGAAAGCGCAGAGAGGCGACTCGCCGGCGGGCGCGCTAGATCCACAGCGTCCGCGCGGTCAGCTCCCGGGGATTGAGTCCGGCCGATCGCGCGAGCGCGCGCTGCGTTGGCGGCAGCGGAACCTGGAAGCGCCACTGGTCGGCGCGACCGCCTGCCTCGCGGATGCGGCGCTCCCATACCGGCCACCACGTGGCCGGGCGGCGGGCGATGGGTTCGATGACGAGCACCCGCGCGCCGCGCTCGTGTGCGGCGACGAGACGCGGCAGCAGGATCTCGCGCGCTTTCCCGTCCAGCTCGTTGACGGCATACGCTGCGAGGATCGCGGTGCCCGTGCCGCCGTCAATCGTCATCCGCTCGGCGTCGCTTCTCGCCGCGCGGCCGCTGAGGCCGAGTTGCCGGTACGTCCACGCCGCTTCGGCGACGGCCCACGGATGCCGATCGACGCCGGTCACGCGGGCGTTGCCGCATTCCATCGCCCACGCGGCGCCGGCACTGCCCGTGCCGCAGCCAACGTCGACGATCCGCGCGACGTGACGGGTGGCGTCCGGGAGTGCGCGGACGACTTCGCGCGTGACCAGGAAGTGCAGCGGCGCATAAAAGAGCGCGAACGCCGCGCGCTTGCCCGCCGTGTCGAGCGCCCCGCCGCGCGCCAGCTTCGCCCGCCGCTCGACATAGCAGGATGACAGCGCGCGCAGCGCGCGCGCCGCCTCGGAATGTGTCAGGTTCGCCAGATGGCGCTCGTCGAGCGCCGTCAACCACGCGGCCAGCCGCTCGTCCATGCCCGGACCGTTCACCGTCTGCGAAGAAGGCCGGTGACCGCGGTCACTTTGGCGGCGAGCACGTCCACTTCCTTCGGCGGGGCGTCGCGCTCGTCGACACGGACGCGGTAGCGCCCGGGCTTGACGTTCGTGAAGCCAAAGAACCCGTTCCCGTCCGTCCACGTCGTCCGCGCGCGGCGGAACAGCGCGAATCCCGTGCGCTTCATCGTGACTTTCACGCGATCCGCCGATGGCCCGACGACGCCGTCAATCCAGCCGTACTTCGGCGAGGCGATCCATGGCATCGTGGGGATTGGGGCCGGCCTCGTGAACGCGGCGGGCGCGCCGGTGGCGCCGCTCGACAGAAAGGCGAGCGGATCCGGATCCGGAGGCGCGGTCGCATTCGCCAGGTGCGGCGCGGCGTATGAGAAGAACGACACGCCATAGACGCGGTCCTTCCCCTGGGCCTTTCTCACGCGCGCGATCTGCGCGAGGGTGTTTTCCGGCGCGTTCAGGTACGCGCCGAGTCCCACGGCGATCTGCCGGCCGTGCTCGTGCTTCTTCTCCCATCCAATCCAGCCGTTGAACCATCCGCGGACGCGCACGTCCGTCTCGCGCGCGTAGTTCATCGGCACGCCGAGGTCGAGCAGCCCGTCCTTCAGCCACCCGTGCCAGTCCTGGAAGACTCGCTGCATGGGCGCGACGTCGGCGAAGTTCTTCTCACTTGTCGGCGGCTGACCCCAGGGGATGAGCGCCGCGCTGATCTTGATCCGCGGTTTCACCCCCTTCGCCTCGATCGAGATCCGGCGCACCAGGTTCGTGACCTGCTCGCGCCGCCAGGCTATCCATCGTTCGTCGCCAGGCGCCGGTACGTCGTGGCGGCCCGTGACCTTCTGGAACCGGGCGAGACTCACCGCGTTGTAGCCGACAGGCGAACCGCGCGGCGAGCGCTCGTCGGTTTCGGGGTACCGGATGTAGTCGAAATGAACGCCGTCGATGTCGTAGTTGCGCACGATGTCGAGGTAGATGCCCGCCAGGTACGCAGCGGCGGCGGGATGCCCGGGGTCGAGAAAATACCCGACCGGGAATTTGTGGTTGCCGGCCGGGCTTGCCGTGAACCAGTTGTCCTCGCCCGGCTGCGACGGACCGTGCAGGTTGAACACGTGCCGTGGATCTCTCGGCGGCGCCTCGTCGCGCCACACCGGCATCGCGTTCACCCACGCGTGGACCTCGAGTCCCGCACGATGGCCCAGATCGACAATCGACGCCAGCGCATCGAACGACGGATCGTACGCCGGATCGTCGAGCGGCGGCTCGATGCCTTTGGTGTAGAGCGCGTCGCCGCGCCGCCGGACCTGCACGAACAGCGTGTTCAGGTGCGCGCGTGTCGCGGCCGCGACCAGATCCTCGGCTTCCTTCGGCGACCGGATGCCCGCGTGGAACGCGTCCACCCACAGCGCGCGAATCTCGGGCGG
>Ga0156223_183_pt1 | contig 111826 bp, 86 predicted proteins | sample RifCSPlowO2_12_FD_107871 | JGI IMG/M metagenome (GOLD analysis project Ga0156223, IMG submission 107871) | Acidobacteria bacterium RIFCSPLOWO2_12_FULL_66_21
CTTCGCCCCGCCAGACCCCCCTGCGCGCTCGCTCGCGCGGACCCCGCGATCCCCACTCCGCTCGCGCGGCTCACTCACGGCGTTCGTTCGCTCGGATCTCTTACGCGCGCGCGGGCTTGCCTTGGAGGATGCCGAGCTGGACGAGGAGGCCGGTGAAATCGTAGTACCGGCGTTCCTGCGCGATGAGGCCGTCGCGGAGCTCGAGGAGCCGCACACCGCTGAATTCCGTCCGGCGCCCGGACCCGGGAAACCCCATGAACTCGCCGACGTGCGTGGCTGTGACCGTGAACGGCTGCGCCACCTGGTTGCCGTCCACGAGCACCGTCTCCCCCGTGTAGCGCCAGTCTGGGAAGATCTGAAACAGCGCGCGGTAGGAGTGCAGGATCGCCGGCCGGCCTTCGACGGTGCGGAAGATCGGACTGATGATGCGTCCGTCCAGGGTGTGACTGTTCGCGAGTGCCTCGGCGTCGCGGGCGTCCCAGGCCTGCTGATGGCGTGCGAAGAACTCGACGGCCTGTGCGCGTGTCATGACACTCTCCCCCTGACGCGTCAGTGAACCGGCCGGCGCGAAAAGCAAAGGCCGGGCACACGGCGCCCGGCCTTCTCGACGCTGAAGAAGAGCGCTTACTTCTTCGTCGCGGCCATCAGCCGCACGTTCGCGGCGTGCTTGGTCCCGTCCATCTCGTGATAGTTGACGGTCACCATGTCGCCGACCTTCACGAAATCGGTGAGGACCGTGGTCTTGCCCGCGGCCTTGGCTTCGGCGGTTTTGGTCCCGGCGCCGGGGCCGGTGACCTTCGTCTTCGCGTCAACCGCGAACGTCACGTCTCCGGTCTTCTCCTTGATGGTCAGCGAATCGGCCGCGACGGCCGTCACGGTCCCGCTCGCCCTGAGCATCTTGGCCGCCGGCGCCGCCGCCTTGGCCTTGGCCGCAGGCTTGTCCTGGCCCGCCGCATACACCGGCAGCATCACCACGGCCGCCACCGCCACGATTGAAAAAAGCCTCTTCATGACAACCTCCTGCCCCTGTGTCCTCCCTCGCCTGAAGGCGGGCCTATGGTCCGCTCCGATCGGGTCAGACGCCGTGGGCCATCCGGGTATTCTTGATCCGCCCGGGGGAAAAGAGAAGTAGCATACGCGGCGTCATTCATTTGAATCGGAGGCCCGACATGCGCTCGAAGATCGTCGCTGCCGCAGCGTGCGGCATGGTGTCTTTCGCCGCCTTTGCGTTCGCGCAGGGCACGCCCCCAGCCGGGCAGGCGCCCGCGGCATCGCAGACGCCCGCAGCCCCTGACCCCGTGCGCATGCTGGTGGAACGGCTCGATCTCGAGAAGTACAAGGCGACCATCAAGGGCTTGACGCAGTTCGGCGACCGCCGGCAGGGGACGGATCGGAACCGCGCGGCGGTTGACTGGATAGAGGCGCAGCTGAAGAGCTACGGCTGTACCACGGAACGCATCAAGTACACGTACCAACCGGCGCCGCGGGCTCGACGCGGCGCCGCCGCGCCCGGGGCGACCGGCCGGGGTGGAGAGGCCGGCCAGCCGGGACGCGGAGGCCAGGCAGCCGGCGGGCAGCGCGGCCGCGGCCAAGGTGCAGGGCCGGGGACCGGCGGCCGCGGCCGGGGCGGGTCGGGCGGCAGCACGATCTTCGGCTATCGCGCGCGCAGCGGCGTCAACAACGACCCGAACAACCAGCCGGACCTGAAGCTCCGCGAGATCAACTCACAGCCCACAACGCCAGGACCGCGGGAAGAGGTCTTCTGCACGAAGGTCGGCACCACCCGTCCCGAGGAGATGTACATCATCGGCGGCCACATGGACGGCCACGGCTGGGGAGAGGCGGCGAACGACGACGGATCGGGCACCGCGATAGTCATGGAGCTGGCGCGCGTGTTCAGTGCCCCGGACGTGCAGACGGAACGCTCGATCCGGTTCGTGCTCTGGAACAACGAAGAGACCGGATTGAACGGCGCCCGCGCCTACGTGGACCAGCGCAAGGATCTCCAGGGCAAGGAAGATCCGGCGGGATCGCACAAGTATCCGGAGCCGAAGTGGCTCGGCATGATCCAGCACGACATGATGATGTTCGACCACGGCATGCCCGGACCGGACGGCAAGGTGAGCCCGGAGCAGCGCCTTGAAGCGGACGTGAACATCGAGTTCCAGTCGTCCGCCAAGATGGCCGACGCGGCGCAGAAGCTCGCCTGGCTCCTGAAGAGCGCGAACGAGAAGTACGCGACCGACTATCCGGCCGCGGTCGGCCCGCACATGACCAACACGGACTCGACGCCGTTCATGGATCTCGTCCCCGCGATCAGCCTGCGCGAGAACGAGCGCGGCGCGCAGATCGGCGCCGGCTGGGATCCACACTGGCACCAGGCGACCGACGTCTACGCGACCTTCTCGGACAAGGACTTCAAGCTCGGGCTCAACGCGGCGCAGACCACGCTCGCCGCCGTCGCGCAGCTCACCGGTGCGCGCGTTGGCGCCACCCGGTAGCGCAGGGCTTTAGCCCTGCCTGCGGCGAGGTTCTCTGCAGGTTCTCTAGAACCTCTGGAGCATCTTGCCCGGCAGCGCGCCCGTGGGCTTGCCCTGGTCCCACACGAGACTGCCGCCGACGAACACGCGGCTGATCCCCGCGGGCAGCAGGAACGGCTCCTTGAACGTGGACCGATCGACGACGGTCGCCGGATCGAACAGGACGAGGTCCGCCACGTTTCCTTCGGCGATCGTGCCCCGGTCCTTCAGCTTCAGGCGCGCGGCCGGCGCGCTCGTCATCTTGCGGACCGCCTCCGGCAGCGTCAGCCAGTGGCGCTCGCGCACGAACGGGCCGAGCACGCGCGGAAACGTGCCGGCGCCGCGCGGATGGCGCATCCCGATCCCGCCATCGCTCGCCACCATCACCCACGGCTGCTGGTAGAACGCGCGGATGTCCTCGTCGACCATCGAGGTCGCGATCACGCTCGCCCCGCCGTCCTTCACGATTTGAATGAACACGTCAACCGGCGTGACGCCGCTCTCCTTCGCGATCGCGTCGAGCGTCTTGCCCTCGTACTCGGGATGCGCCTTGTCTCCGTCAATCATCACGTTCGCGGCTCCGCCCACGTCGTCGAGCGCTCTCTTGACGCTGGCCGGATCGTCGTACTTCTTGTTGGGGACGAGCACGGTGATCGTCGAGTGCCAGGCCTGGTATGGATAGCAATCCGCGGTGACGTCGATCCCACGTTTCCGCGCACCCTCTATCAGCCTGACGACGTCCGCGGCCCGGCGCCAGACGCCCACCGTTCCCAGCTTGATATGTGAGATCTGTACCGGGATCTTCGCCTCTTCGCCGATCTGGATCGCCTCGCGGAACGCCTCGAACGCCTTGTCGGCTTCGTCGCGGACGTGCGACATGTAGAAGCCGCCGTACCGGGCGGCGACCTTCGCAAGCTCGACGACTTCCTTCGTCTCGCTGTAGCTTCCGATCTCGTACTCGAGGCCGCTCGACAGGCCGATCGCCCCCTCGCGCATGCCCTGGTCGACGAGCGCAGCCATCTTCGCGATCTCGTCGTCGCGCGCGGGACGCTTGTAGTCGGACCCCATGACCATCTGGCGGACGGTCGCGTGACCGACCATCACCATCACGTTCAGCGCGGCCGGCTTGCTGCGCCGCTCCGCGAGGTAAGCCGCGATCGGCCACGGCGACGAACCGTCGGCGCCGACGACGACCGTCGTGATCCCCTGCGCAACCTGTGTCTCGGCCGCCGGATCGCCGGTCAGGCCTGTCGTCGAGTGGTTGTGAATGTCGATGAAGCCAGGAGCGAGGACCAGGCCGCCGCCGTCCATGACGGTGTCTCCCTCGCGTGGCTTCACCTGCCCGACGCCGACGATCCGCTCCCCTTCGATGCGCACGCCCCCACGGCGGAGTGCGCCACCTCTGCCGTCCGCGATTCGCACGTTCCCGATCGTCAGTCCTGTCGCGGCCGAGCCGGCACCGACGCGAGAGGCTGCGGATGGAAGCGACACGAGCGCGACGGCAAGAACGGCGGCGCTCGCCATAATTGTCGTTCTGGGCATCAGTATCCTCGGCCCTATCATGCCGCATTTCACGTTGGCCTCGAGCCTCCCGCCATGACTGCGTGCTACCATCCCGGGCACCCGTGAGACCCGGGAGGTGGTTTTCAAAACCGCGAAGACAGCCCTGAAGGGCTGCGCTACGAGCGAGCGCCGGAGACGCACTCAGCTCGCCCACAAGCAGGTATCCTCAGGTCATGTCCGAACTGGCGACGGCCGCGAAACGGGCCGGCATCATTGCGAAGACAACGCGGCGCGTTGCAGTCGCGCTGACAATGTCGATCGGCGTCGGGCTCCTGATGATGAGCGTCTGGAGAGGTTCTCCATCCTCGCTTTTCCTCCGCACCATCGTCCTCGGCCTGTCGGCGACGGCTGCCTTCGGACTCTTCGAGGCGTGGCCACGCAGTCTGCCGCAGTGGCTCCAGCGATGGGCATTGCAAGTCGTTGCGGTCGGCGTTCTCATGCCGGTGACGACGTTGCTGATCTACGTTCTGTCCACGCCGCAAAGTGCCCCGCCGTTCTGGAAAGATCCTGTCCGGATGAACGGGTGGACGCATCTGACGTTCGCCGCCATCCTCCTGGCGCCGTGGACGGCGCTCGCGGCGGTCGTCCGCCAGAAGGAAGCCTTCGCCCGCGATCAGAAGCTGGCGTTCGCGCTCGAGCGCAGTGAGCTCGAGCGGCAGGCACTCGACGCGCGATTGCATCTGCTGCAGGCGCAAGTCGCCCCGCATTTCCTCTTCAACACGCTCGCGAACGTGCAGGCGCTCGTCGAGGCGGGCTCGCCCCACGCGTCGGCGGTGCTCCGGAGCCTCACGGCGTATCTGCGCGCGGCGGTGCCGCTGCTGCACGAGTCCGCGGCAACGATCGAGCGCGAGCTGCAGCTCGTTCGACCGTATCTCGAGTTGATGCAGATGCGCATGCCCGATCGCCTCCAGTACGCGATGAACGTCGACCCGTCGGCGCTGAAGGTTCGCTGTCCTCCGACCACCCTGTTGACGCTGGTCGAGAATGCCGTGCGACACGGGATCGACCCCAGCGAAGAAGGAGGCCGGATTGACATCGACATCGCTCGGATTGGTGAACGCTGCGTGGTGCGCGTCACCGACACTGGCGCCGGACTCCATCAATCGGTCAGCGGTCTCGGGACCGGGCTCACGGCTCTGCGCGAGCGGCTGCAGCTGATCTTCGGCGATGCTGCGCAACTGCGCCTGACGTCCGGCGCCCCCCGCGGCGCCCTCGTCGAAATCGACATGCCGGCACAAACATGAACGCCCACGCGACAGCGTTGATCGCGGACGATGAACCGCTGCTGCGCGATGCGCTGCGGCGCAAACTGGCGATCGTGTGGCCCGAGCTCGAGATTGTGGCCGAGGCGAGGAACGGGCGGGCGGCGGTGAGGTTGTTCGACGAGCGGCATCCCGACATCTGCTTCCTCGACGTCCACATGCCGGGACTCTCCGGCGTCGATGCCGCGAAGCACATCGGCCGGCGCGCGCACCTCGTGTTCGTCACGGCGTACGATCACTACGCCGTGCAGGCGTTTGCGCAGGGCGCACTCGATTACCTGCTGAAGCCGGTCGAACAGGCGCGGCTCGCGGAAACCGTGAGCCGTCTCAAGGAACGTCTGCGGTCGTCGCGGCCGGCGATCAACACCGAGCAGCTGCTGCAGCAACTGAGCGATCAGCTCGCGAAGCTGCAGAGTGGCGGCGGCAAGAGCGCGGCGCTGCGATGGATTCGCGCGCAAGCGGGGAAGACCGTGCGCCTGATCGCGATCGACGACGTCGATTACCTTCGCTCCGACGCGAAGTACACCATCGTCGCCTGGCGCGATGGAGGGAAACCGGCCGAGGCGGTGGTGCGGACGCCGCTGAAGGAGCTGCTCGAGCAGCTCGATGCGGAGCAATTCGCGCAGGTCCATCGGTCGGTCGTCGTGAATCTGCGCGCGATCAGCCATGTCAGGCGGCATGACAACGAAACGGCGGAGATTCACGTAAGGGGCCGAGACGAGGTTCTGCCGGTGAGCCGCAACTACCTGCATCTGTTCCGGCAGATGTAGGCCCCCGTTCGACGAGATGTAACCGCCTTTCGGCGGGGCGAATCCGCTCTTCGTCGCAAGCTGGTTGTTCGAGCGCACGCGTGCCGCCACGCTGTTGGCGCGGGTGTCGAGAGACGCCCGCATGGCAGGTGGGCCGACCGTCGGCGCTGCGCGAGCTCGGATTCGACCAGCGCGGAATCCAACACCGGAGTATCGAATGAAGCAAAACGCAATCCTGGTCGTCACGTCTCTGCTCTCGATCCTCTTGCTGACGCTTCACATTACAGACGACATCGTCCGTGGGATATCGAAGGCCGAGCCCTCGAACACTGCGCTGCTCGTCCTCGCGGTCTTCCTGTACGGGACGCTCGTGCTCGCCGAACGGCGATCGGGGCACGTCATCATGCTGCTCGTCGGGTTGTTCGCGGCAGCCATGCCCGTCATCCACATGAGGGGGGCACATTACGGCGAGATCGCCAGGTCCACCGGCGGCTTCTTCTTCGTCTGGACACTCTGGGCGCTCGGCGGGCTTGGGGGCCTTACCTTCATCCTCTCGGCGCGCGGACTGTGGAGTCTGCGACGGGGCCAGCCGAGGTAGTCCACCCTGGCGACTGCGGGAGAACTCGCGATGAGAAAGGTGATCCTCTTCGTCCAGGTTTCCCTGGACGGCTTCTTCGAGGGACCGAAGAAGGAGATCGACTGGCACATGGTCGATGACGAGCTCCACGCCCACGTCATCGAGGAGCTCAACGTGATGGGAGCCTTCCTGAACGGACGGGTCACCTACGAGCTCATGGCCGGATTCTGGCCGACCGCCGACCTGGACCCCGGGAGCGCACCTTCCGTGAAGGAGTTCGCCCGGATCTGGCGGGACATGCCCAAGGTGGTCTATTCGAAGGACCCTCACCTCGGCGGGGTGGAATACGACGATCGCCCGGGACGTGGTGCCGGGAGAGGTCGAGGAGCTCAAGCTCCGGGCCCGTGGGGATCTCGTGGTCGGGGGAGGAGACCTGGCCGCGGCCTTCATGGGCCAGGACCTGATCGACGAGTACCGGATCTGCGTCCACCCGATCCAGATCGGCGAGGGGAAGCGCCTTTTTCCCCCTTCGAAGGAGAAGGTCCTGCTCCGCCTCGCCGAGACCCGAACTTTCGGGAACGGGGTCGTCCTTCTCCGGTACGAACGACTCCGGCCCCGTAAGGGGAATTAGTTCCCGGGAGGGCCGTCGGTCCCGATCCAGAGCTGGGCGAGGTCTTTCAGGTTCTTCTCGTAGGTGCGGGTGTGCGACAGGACGGTCCCGCGCTGAAGCCTCACCCGAATGCTAAGCGTGGGCTCGTATCGCTCGACGAGCTCCAGTAGCCGAAAGCCCTACTCCAGGACGAAGGGTGAGAACGCGAGCGGTCCGGCTGCAGTTCGACTACGGCGGTGTCGGTTCGAATGGCGCTACCTCAGGCCCTCGAAGTAGGTGAACATCGCGGAAATGGCGTCCTGGTTGCGCGTGAGGCCGCCGTGCGTGCCCGTGGGGTCGCGATAGAGCCGCTCCACGGTGCGCCATACTTCTTGACCCACGTCTCCGCCTGAGCCATCTCGTCGCACATCGGGAATCCTTGTTCCATGTCCTGACCACCGCAATACATCCAGAAGCGCGTGCCCGACATGCCGGTGAGGTTGTTGGTGTTCTCGATGGGCTGCAGCGTGGGCGTGGGCCGCCCATTGAGGAGCCAGGCGCCTGAGTTATTGCCCACCGCCGTGATCAACCGGCGGTCTTTCGCGTCGAGGTAGGCTGTCCCAAAGCTCTGCGCCGATCCGCGTGAGAAGCCCACGACGAACATCGATGCGCTGCCAAAGTCGCACGCGGCGCGCACCTCGTCGTACATCGACTTGATGTTTGCGTAAATCGCCGGCTCTTCTTCATAGCTTCCCGTGGCATCGTCCAAGTACTTGAGGCCGAGGAAGCCCCAGCCGCGCGCGTCGAGCGTGGATTTCCAGTCATTCCACTCGGCCTCGGGGGCTCCGCCGGTGCCGTGGAGCGCAATCATTACCCGGCGGGTCGAGGAGGACGCAAAGCCGCTCGGGAAATAGGCCGCGTAGTACTTGCTGCCGACGGCCTTCACCCCGCCGCCGGCCGCGTAGAGAGCCTCGCGCTGGGCGACAAAGCCGCCGATGGCCGAGGGCACCCCGATTCCCCGCTGCTGCGCGGCCCACGACGCGCACGACGACTGCGCTGGAGTCGGCGTGGTGGTTGGCGAGGTGGGCGTCGATCCCTTGCCACCGCAGGCGGCGACGAGTGCAAGAGCGGCAATGGAGGCGACGGACCGACGATGCACTGGGGCTCTCTTTCTTGAAAACCGCCCAATACCGGGACGCAGGAAGGCTCTGACAGCGTCACCATCGACGGCCGGGGGGCTGAGAACACGGGCGTGGCCCACGCGGACGCGAACCTCTTCGCGACGATTGGCGTCCGGCCGTCCGCCGGCCGGTTCTTCACTGCCGAGGAGGATGTGCTGCCGTACGGCGCGCTGGTCGCGGTCGTGAGCGACGGCCTGGCACGACGCGTCTTCGGCACGCCCACGAGCGCGCTCGGCAAGACGATTCTGCTGAACGGCCGGCGCCTCGCCGTCATCGGAGTCGCGCCCGAGGGCTTTCGCGGCATTACGCCCTTCAGCGTCGTGGATGTCTGGTATCCCGGCGCAGCGTACCGTCAGGTGCACCACTTTTCGTCGATCTTGCCGACAGTCACCCGCAGCGACGGTACGTTCTATTCATTCGTCGTTCGCCTGCGGCCTGGAGCGACGTTCGAGTCAGCACAGGCGGAACTCGACGTGCTCGCGCCGGGCCTCGCCGAACGCCACCCAGAGGAGAACAGCCAGTTTCAGACCGTCCGAGCGCGCGTGTTCCCAGGGTTGGGACCGGAGGTCCTCGCGCGCGACACCTATCGGACGATGGTCCAGCGACTCCTGCTGATTGGCGCGGTGCTCGTGGTCCTGGGCTGTGCGAACCTGGCCAACGTCCTGATCTTCCGCGGCGTGCGCCGCGAGCGCGAGCACGCCGTGAGGCTGGCGCTGGGCGCCGGGCGCGCGCGGCCAACTGCAGCTCACGGAAAGCTGCCTGCTGACGGTGGCCGGCGCGGCGCTCGGCGTCGGTCTGGCCTCGGCCATGACGCGGTTGATCCTGACGCTCGTGTTGCCGCGCGTGGTTGCCTCGGGTGTCGAACTGACGGTGCCGATCGACGCGCGCGTGCTGTTCGCGACTCTGACGGTGTCGATCGCCTGCGGGCTGGCGGCCGGTTTTATTCCGGCGTGGATGAGCGCCAATCGAGCGCTGTCGGTGGGACTTTCGCAGGCGGGCGTGCGGGGTACGCTGCGCGGGCGTCGCCTGCGCGCCGGCTTCGCGGTTGTCCAGCTCGCGCTCTCGCTCGCGCTGCTCATCGGCGCGATGTTGATGGTGACCACTCTGCGCGGCCTGCGCAACGTCGATCCCGGGTTCGAGGCCGATGGCGTCAGCGTGCACTCCATCGACCTTGCCAGCCAGGGCTACAAGCCCGCGCGCGCGCTGCAGTACGTGCGCGACCTCGAAACTGGGCTCTCCTCGACCCCGGCCCTGACGGCGGTGAGCTTCAGCTACAGCTACCCGTTCGCGTCGGCATTCCTTCAGCGTGTTCAGGCGCCAGGCGGCGGGACGCGCGAGCCGATCGAAGTGCGAACGAACAGCGTCAGCAAGGACTACTTCACCGTGCTCGGCATTTCAATCCTGAAGGGGCGAGGATTCACCGCCGAGGAGTCGATGGCTTTGGGCGAGGCCAGCGGCAACGCGATCGTCATCGGAAAGTCGCTCGCCAAACGGCTCTCTGGCGAGGCCGATCCCCTGGGGTTGACCGTCATCATGCCGGGCGGCAGGGCCGCACCCGCGCGGATGCTGGTCGTCGGCGGCGTGGCCGGCGATGTTCGGACGGATCTCGTCAGCGGGGAGCCCGAGCTCTCGCTGTATGAGCCGTTCGCCCGCACCTCGGTGTTCGTGGTGCGCCCGACCGTTCTCGTCAAGTCTGCGCTGACGACGCGCGCTGCCTCCGAGGCGGTTCAGGCGGTCGCCGCGCGCATCGATCCGACGGTGCCGATTTCCGGGAACCAACCGCTGCGGACGCGCACCATCGATCGACAACTGGCGAGCCAGCGTGTATTCGCCTGGGTGCTGTCGCTCCTGGGCGGTCTTGGTTTCGTGCTGGCCGCCTTCGGACTCTACGGCTTGCTGGCGCAGTCGGTCACCGAGCGCACGCGCGAATTCGGCATCCGGATGGCCATCGGCGCCACGCGCGGGCAGATGTATGGCCTTGTCCTGCGACACGCCGCGCTGATCGCCATGATTGGAGGCATCGCCGGTCTCGGCCTCGCGATGTTCGGATCACGCCTAATCGAGGCGCAGTTGTGGGGCGTGACCGCGCGTGATCCGTTTATCTACGCGACAGCCGTCTTCGCGCTGCTGGCTGTCGTCTTCATCGCGGCTGCCTGGCCGGCGCGTGTGGCGACGCGCGTCGAGCCGGTGGAAGCGCTGAGGATTGAGTAGGTCCGCCTCTACTCCTGCCTGAGCGCGCCCACCGGATCGATGCGTGAGGCGCGAAGCGCCGGGACGCTGGCGGCAATCAGACCGATGGCGATGATGCCGAGGCCGCTGGCCGCAAACGTCAGGACGTCGATTGGCGGCACGCCGTACAGGATGTTCCGGACCGAACGGCCCGCCAGCGCCGCGCCACCGAGGCCGAGCACGACGCCCACGAGCACCACCTTCAGCGCGCCGCCCACGACGAGCCGGAACGTGCGCCCGGCATCGGCGCCGAGCGCCATGCGCACGCCAATCTCCGCGGTGCGCCGGCTGACCGAGTAGGTGACGACGCCGTAGACGCCCACCGCCGCGAGCAGCGCCGCGCACAACGCGAGCGCCGCCAGCAGCGTCATGTTGAAACGGGGCTGCGCGATCGAGGCCGACACGAGATCTTCGATGGTGGAGACCCTGGCGATGGGGAGCGTTGGGTCGATCGCAGCCAGTTGCGCCTTGACGCCCTTCACGATCGTCGCGGCATCCAGGTCGGTCGAGACGACGATCTGCATCTGCGAGAGGGGGAACTGGTCGTACGGCACGAACACTTCGGCCTGGGACGAGGCCTGCAGTCCATCATGCCTGATGTCCCCGACGACCCCGACGATATGGAGATCGCCCGCCATCGGCATGCGCACGAGCTTGTCGAGCGGATCGACGGCCCCGAAGTACCGGCGCACGACCGACTCGTTCACGATCGCCACTTTCGGCCCGCCCTCCCGCCCGTCGTACGCGTCAAATACCCGCCCCTGCTTCAGCCGAATCCCCATCGTCTCGAAATAGCCCGGCAGGACGGCGCGGTAGCGCGCGCGGGGCCGCTCGGATGGTGAGGTCGCTGACAGGCCGTCGACCGTGAAGGGCAGGTCGAACTGCACGCCGAGCGGGCTCATCGGCAGCGCCGACACCCCCGTCGCGCGATCGACGCCGGGCAGCCGCTTTACGCGCTCGAGCAGGTCAGAGAAGAACTGGCGCTTGGGGACCGGGCCGACGTACTTCGCCGGCAGCACGATGTGTGTGGCGACGATGCCGGAAGTGCGGTAGCCGGGATCGACCGACGTCAGGCTGACGAAGCTGCGGATCAGGAGTCCGGCGCCGACGAGCAGCGTCAGGGCCAGCGCGATCTCGGCGACCACCATGACATCCGACAACCGGCGGGTGGCGCGGCCCGACGTCGAACCGCGGCTGCTCTCCTGGAAGATGTCCATGAGGTTGGGCCGCATGGCGCGCCAGGCCGGGACCAGGCCGAAGATGAGTCCGGAGGCGACGGTCGCCACCACCGTGAACGCGAGCACGGACAGGTCGAGACCGACGTTGTCGGCGCGTGGCACGTTGGCGGGAATCAGCGGCCGCAACGTGCGGATGCCCCACCAGGCCAGCAGCAATCCCACCGCGCCGCCCGAGCACGTCAGCATCGCGCTTTCCGCGAGCGAGCGGCGCAGCAGCGCCCAGCCGCTCGCGCCGAACGCCGATCGCACGGCGAAGTCCTTCGCCGCCCGGGTGGAGCGTGCCAGCAGCAGGTTCGCGATGTTGACGCAGGCAATCACGAGCACGAGCACGACGGCGCCGAACAGAATCCACAGCGTCTCGCCGATCTTGCCGACGACCTGCTCGTGCGCCGGTACGAGGGTCACGCCCCAGCCGGCCTGCGTGTCGGGGTTCTCGCGCGCGATGCTGCCCGCGACCGACGCCATCTCCTGGCGCGCCTGGTCGAGGGTCGTGCCCGCGGCAAGCCGTCCGATGGCCTGATACATCCGGTGCGGTCGGGACGCCAGCGCGGTCAGATCCACCGTCAGCGGAGACCAGATCTCGACCTCACGGTCCGTCGGCGGGAACTGGAAATCCTCTGGCATCACGCCGACGATCTCGTGCGTCGCCTCGTCGAGTTGCAAGGTCCTGCCGAGGACGCCGGGATCGCCGCCGAACCGGCGCATCCAGGCGCCGTGGCTCAGGATGACCGGACGGCCGCCGGCCGGGCGCTCTTCCTCGTCGGTGAAGAGGCGGCCGACGAGGGCCGGGACGCCCAGCAACCGGAAGAGGGCGGGCGAGACATCGACGCTCGAGACGCGCTCGGCCTCGCCGTCGCCCGTCAGCGTGAAGCCGCGATAGCGGAAGATGCCGATCTGCTCGAAGGCGTGCGTGCGCTGCCGCCAGTCGAGGTAGGTCGCCGCGGACACTTCGGACCGGTCGAGGCCCTGTGCCGGATTGCTTTCCCACAACCCCACGAGCCGGTCGGGCTGGGCGTACCCGAGGGGCCGAAGCAGCACGCCGTTCAGCACGCTGAAGATGGTGGCGTTGACCCCAATCGCGAGCCCCAGCGTCAGGACGACGACGATGGTGAATCCCGGGTTGGCGATGAGGAAGCGGCCGGCCTCGCGAAGGTCGTGTGTCACGGTAGCCGGTAACCCTATCACACGGGGGGGGCGAGCCCTGGGCTGCCCCAAAAGACTTTTCACTTGACTATTCAGATGCGATTGGAATAATTTGTTTTTTATTACGACAAATATTGCGACAAAACGGCCATATCCGTGACAGATCAGGCCAGAGTTCGCGTTGCTGACCGCTATTTAGTACAGCTATCAGACTAATGCCGAGAATTCCCCCCGCCCCATACCAGGTCGCGACCCGCGGCACCTCCCGCGAGATCAACAGCCGCATCGTCCTGAACCTGGTGCGCGCGCACCAGCCCATCTCGCGCGCCGACCTCGCACGGAAGATGGGCGTCCGGCGCAGCGCCATCACCCTCATCGTCAACGACCTGCTCAAGCGGAGGGCCGTCTTCGAGGGAGCGACCGGCCAGACCGTGCGCGGGCGGAAACCGACCTTCCTCTACATCGACTCCCGGCGCCGCGCCGTCATCGCCGCCGACATCCGTGCGAGCGATACGTTCCTCATGCTCTCGGACCTCCTCGGCAAGCCGCTGACAGGGGTCGTGACGTTCCAGACCAGCCCCGACCCGAAGCAGCTCGTCAAGACGCTGGCGGCGCGCATCAAGGCGCTCATCGCGGAATGCCCCGGCATCGACGCCTGCGAGGGCATCGGTGTGGTCGTGCCCGGCATGGTCGAGCACTCGACCATGAAGATCCTCCATGCGCCGACGCTCGGCTGGCGCAACGTGTCGCTCCGGGAACCGCTCGCGGCGGCCACCGGTCTGCCGGTGCAGGTCGAGAACTCGGGCCGCGCGTGCGCGCTCGCGCAGTTGTGGGCGCTCCGGGGCGACGCGCCCCTGCCAGGCGACCTCGTGTTCGTCAGCGTGTCGGACGGCGTCGGCGTGGGCGTCATCATCCACGGCGAGGTGCTGCGGGGCCGGCACAACATCGCCGGCGAGTTCGGCCACGTGCCGCTCTCGCTCGACGGTCCGCGCTGCGCCTGTGGCGCCAACGGCTGCTGGGAGGCCTACGTCTCGAACCGCGCGACCCTGGCCCGGTACTTCGGGCGCGCCGCCACGGCCGGACCCGAGCGTGCGAGTCAGCGTCACTTCACCGTCGAAGACCTCATCGTCCGCGCGCGCGCGGGCGACGCCAAGGCCATCGCCGCCGTGGAAACGACCGGCCGGTATCTGGGGCTGGGACTCGCGTCGGTGATCAACGCGCTCGATCCGTCGCGGGTGTACATCGGCGGCGAAATCACGTCGGCCTGGGATCTCATCGAGGGCTCGGTGCGATCGGCGCTGTCGGAGCGGGCGCTCACCTCGGCGGCGGCGCGCACCGAGATTCGGCCGGTGGCGGCCAGTGAATACCCGCGCCTCCAGGGGGCCGCCGCGCTCGTCGCCGCGCCGGCCTTCGCGGCGTCGATCGTGGCATGACGGACAGCATCGGAGGAGTATGACGATTCAGACCATTGCGCCGCAGACGTGCGTGGTTCGCAACACCGCCAGCCGGAAGGGCCGCACGTTCGCACTCGTGCCTGGCGCGACCGCGTCGAGGCACCTGCGGTACGGGCGCATCATCCTGGACGAAGGCGCGACGGCGCTCTCGTTCAACACCGGCGAGCTGGAAACCGGGTTCATCGGCCTGCGCGGGACGGCGACGATCGGCGTCGGCGGCACGCCGTACTCGCTCGGCCGGTTCGACTCGCTCTACGTCCCGCGCGACAGCGCCATCACCGTCGCGCCCGGGGCCGGCCTCACCGATCTCGCCGAGATCGCCGCACCGGTCGCCCGCAGGCACCCGGTGCAGTTCGTCTCGTTCCGCGGCGTGCAGAGCGACCCCGGCCTCCACTTCGAGGCCGGCGGGCCCGCCGCCAGGCGTGAGCTCAACGTCCTCATCGGCAAGAACGTCGAGGCCGGACGGATCATGGCGGGCGTCACGTTCAGCCAGCCGGGCAACTGGACGTCCTGGCCGCCCCATGAGCACGCCGCCATGCTCGAGGAGGCCTATCTCTACATCGAGATGCCGCCGCCATCCTTCGGTGTGCAGCTCGTCTACACCAACCCGACCGAGCCGGAGCTGGCCACGATCGTCCGCGAGGGAGACATCGTGCTGATGCCGGCGGGCTACCACCCGAACGTCGCCGCCCCCGGCGGCTCCATCAATTTCATCTGGATGATGGCGGCCAATCGAGAGGACGACGACCGTCAGTTCGGGGTCGTCAACGTGCAGCCGGAGTTCGCCTCCGGCGGATCGGGGCTGGACCCCGGTCGATCGGAGCGCAAATGAGCACGCCTGATTCTCTCCTGGAGTTCAAGCATCGCGACTGGGCCACGATTCCGGCGGAGCAGATTGGCGACGGGATCGAGCGCAGGATGATCTGGGGCGACCGGCTGATGGTCTGTCGCCTGCGCCTGGCGCCTCGTGTCGTCACCGCCGTCCACTCGCATCCGCACGAACAGATCACTCTGGTCGAACGTGGCCGGGTCGTCTTCAACATCGAAGGCCAGGCGCGCACCGCCTCGGCCGGCGACGTCCTCCAGTTCCCGCCCAACTGTCGCCACGGCGCGACGATGCTCGACGAAGAGGTCGTGCTCATCGACATCTTTTCACCGGTCCGCGAAGACTTCCTTCCGGACGGCAACGGAAATCGATAACGCCATGGCCACCCTTGCATCGCTCGATCGGTTCAGGCTCGATGGCAAGGTCGCCCTGGTCACCGGCGCCTCGCGCGGACTGGGCGCGGCGATGGCGATGGCGCTCGCCGGGGCCGGCGCGGACGTGGCGCTCCACGACCGCAACCACGGCGGTCCGTCGCCGACCGACACCGCCGCACGCATTGCGAATACGACCGGCCGTCGGACCCATCTCATCGGGGCCGACCTGTCCGATCCCTCGGCGGGAGAGATCGTGGTGGCTGAGACCCTCTCGGCCTTCGGCGCGCTCGACATCGTCGTCAACAACGCCGGCATCATCCGGCGCACGCCCGCCGCACAGCACAGCGACGAGGACTGGGACGACGTGATTCAGGTGAACCTGTCGAGCGTGTTCCGCCTGTCCCGGGCGGCCGGACGGCACATGATCGCGCGCGGCCAGGGCGGGAAGATCGTCAACATCGCCTCGCTGCTGTCGTTCCAGGGCGGCATCCTCGTGCCGGGGTACGCGGCGGCCAAAGGGGGCGTCATGCAGCTCACCAAGGCGCTCGCCAACGAGTGGGCGCCGCACGGCATCACCGTCAACGCGATCGCGCCCGGCTACATGGCGACCGACAACACGGCCGCGCTGAGGGCCGACGAGGCCCGCAGCCGCCAGATCCTCGAGCGCATTCCCGCCGGCCGCTGGGGCCAGCCGGACGATCTGGCCGGCGCGGTCGTCTTCCTGTCGTCGGCGGCCTCCAGCTACGTCACCGGACACGTCCTGGTCGTCGATGGCGGATGGATGGGCCGGTGAGGGGCGTGAAATGACCGACGCCGCCGTCGCGACCCGCCCGTCGATCGGCACCGCGCTCGGACGACTGCCGCTCGTGGGCGTGTTCGCCCGCCTGGTCGGCCCGGCCGCGCTGACTGCGGCCGGCATGATCGGGGCCGGGGCGGTCGCGACGCGCCTGCTCGCGGGCGCGTGGTTCGGCTTCGACCTGCTCTGGGTCGCGCTCTACGTCGTGCCGATGGTCGTCTTCACGCTGGATTCGGCGTCGCGTGTCGGCGTGCTGTCGGGCGGCCGCGGCATGTTCGAGATGATCCGCGGCGACATCGGGGCGTGGCTGGCGTGGTTCGTTTTCGTGCCGACCGTCCTCGTCAACGTCATCGTGAACATGAGCCAGATGTCCGCGATGGTGGAAGGCGCGTACGGCATGTTCGGCCGGCTTCCACCGGCCAACGCCACCGAAGGCGCCGGGCTGATCGCCGTCACGGTCGTGCTGACCGCGGTCACGCTGTCGGCCGCGGTCTTCGGCGGATACAAGCGGATCGAACGCGTCATGACGGGGCTGCTCGTCGTCATCCTCGTGTGTTTCATCGTGGTGGCGATCAAGGGACTGCTCGACTGGCGCACGTGGCCGGCGCTCGCCGCCGGACTCGTCCCGCAGATTCCGGCCGACATTCCGGTCGTGGGCGGCACGAGGACGCGCAGCGGCCTCACTCAGGTCATGGGGATTGCCGGCCAGGCGCTTCCGCCGTCGGTCTTCCTCGCCTACGGCTATCTTGCGGCGAACGCCGGACAGACGGCCGCGAACATCCGGGCCTCGTTCCGCAAGACCATCCAGAACCTCGGCGTCATCTGGGGTCTCTTCTCGGTCGTCGTCATCGTCGCGGGGACGACGGCGCTGCACAACGTCTACACGGGGTCGGGCCCGAGCTACCTCGGCGTGAGTCACTTCTCGCAGATCGAGAGCATTCCGGTGGCCGGCCAGGTGCTGGGTCCGGCGTTTCCCGGGGCGCTCGGCTTTCTCGCGCCGCGCTTCTTTTCGGCGGGTCTCGTGGCGGCGGCGTTCACGACGCTCATCTCGGTCTCGCTGACGATGACGTATTTCTGCCTCGACATGGCGCGGCTGGACTGGCACTTCACGAGATCGAATCGGCGCTTCCAGTTCGTCTTCGCGGCGTGGATCGCGATCCCGGCGCTCATCGCGCCGTTCTGGCAACTGCCGTCGCTGCTCAAGGCGATTCTGGCGATGGTCGGCAACCTCCTGCTGGCGCCGGTGGCGGTGCTGGTCATTCTCTACTTCGTGAACCGGCCGCGGCTCGGCGAGCACCGGGCCGGGACCGGTCGCAACGTGGTGCTCGTCGTCACGGCGCTGTTCGCCCTCGCGCTGCTGGTGAACGCGCTCGTGGGGTTCTTTCGATGAAGCGGCGGTGACACAGGAGCGTGTCCGAGTAACACCCGCTCCGAGGCGCGCACGGCGCGCCTGACCCCGGGGCCCCCGACGCGCGTTCTTCAGCGCGTTGGGGTGGGACGGAGCGGCGCGGGGCTCAGGGGCCCCCGCAAGCGACCGAGCCGGGGTGCGGGTCCCACGCGCGGCAGCCGCGCGTGGGGCCCGGGTGTGGGGCAGAGCCCCACGTAAACCTGGACGATTCATGGGTGACCTCAATCGGGTGTCGGTCGGTGAGTCGAGCGGCTGGCGTGCGCCGATGGCAGCGGCGCCGGCGGCAGCGGCTGTGGAGGTAGGGTCATGAAGAGATGCGGTATCGGAATCGCGATTGCCATCCTCGTGCTGCTGGGCTCGACGGCCTCCGCACAGGACTATCGCGCGCGTGTGCAGGGCACGGTGACGGACGAAAGCAAGGCCGTCATGCCCGGTGTGACGGTGACGCTGATCAATGCCGCCACCGGTGTGAAAGTCGACCGCGTCACGGACGCGAGGGGCCATTACCTGTTCGACTTCGTCGACCCGGGGGGCTACTCCATCACGGCCGAACTGAGCGGGTTCAAGAGGGCCGATCAGAAGAACGTCCGCGTCTCCCAGCGCGGGGACGTCTCGGTGGATCTGGTGCTGGAGATCGGCGGCCTCGAGGAGACGGTCACCGTCGAGGCAGCCCCGACCGTCGTCCAGTTCAACTCGAGCAGTTCGGACATCACGCTGTCGCGCCAGCTCATCGACCAAGTGCCGATCGCCGGTCGAAATCCGTACAACCTGTCGAACCTGGATCCGACCGTGGTTCCCCCCACCGGGAGCTCGGCCGCCGAAAACAGGCCGTACCACCACGCGTACGCGAACGACTACGACGCGGGGGGCGGCACGAACCGCGCCAACGACGTCCTGCTCGACGGTGTGGCGCTCGGCGCCAGCTACAAGACTTCCTACACCCCGGCCGTGGACGCGGTTGAAGAGATCACGGTGTCGAAGAACAGCGTGGACGCCGAGAACGGCCACAGCCTCGGCGGCATCATCAGCCTGAACATGAAGTCGGGCACGAACCTGTACAAGGGGTCGGCCTACAGCTTTTTCCGCGACCCCAGCATGAATGCGCTCGCCGATCCGACGATCAAGCTGACGCCCGGTCAGGACTCGTCGAAACTGCGCGGCACGACCCTCAGGACGGTCGGCGCCACGCTCGGCTTCCCGATTAAGAAGAACAAGCTGTTCTCGTTCTCGTCCTACGAGCAGTGGGATGACAAGCGGCCGCTGACCATCGTCCGCACGGTGCCGACCGTGGCGGAACGCGCGGGCGACTTCAGCCAGTCGGTGCTGAACGGCCGCGTCCGCACGATCTACAACCCGTACTCCTCGGTGCTCGACCCGGTGACCGGCCGCGTTGTCCGGACACCGTTTACGGGCAACCAGATTCCCGCCGCGATGCTCGATCCGGTCGCAGTGAAGATGCTCCAGCAGATTCCGCTGCCGAACCTGTCCGGCAACATCGACAATCTTCAGTGGAACGTGTCCGAGAAAGTCGATTACTGGAACTTCTCGCAGCGCATCGACTACAACATCACGGACAAATGGAAGATCTTCGCCCGCTACGGCCAGTTCAAGGCGAACCTGTACCAGCAGAACCCCGCCGAGGGGGGCTTCTTCCCGCTGTCCGGCAGCAACCGGTACGGCATGAGCGCGGCCGCCGACTCCGTGTGGATCATGTCGGACAAGACGACCCTCAACCTGCGCGGCAGCTACTACAACATGACGGATGAGTTCTACAATCCGTCGCTGGAACTTGGGCAGGCCGGCCTCCAGTCGTACTGGTCGCGGTCCTGGTACTCGTCGCTCTACAACAGCGGCTACGTGTACTACCCCGCTCTCGATGTCATCTCCGGCACGGGCTCGGGCACGACAAACCGCCTGGGCCGGCAGGGCCGCGAATGGTTCCAGCGCCCCAACGCGTGGACCGCGGCCGCTCGCATGAACTGGTACGAAGGCTCCCACAACATGAAGTGGGGCGCCGAAATGCGCGGGTACAGCGGTGAAGCCGCGCGCTTCGAGCCTATCAACCTTGTCTTCAACTCGGTCATGACGGCCAATAGCTCCGACAGCGCGGACATCGTGAACTCCGGCAACCAGTGGGCCTCGTTCATGCTGGGCGGCCTCGACGGCCAGACGTCGGCGCGCCTCGTCCCGCTCCAGACCCCGCAGATGGTCGGCTACGCGGCGTACTTCCAGGACGACTTGAAGTTCAACAACAACCTCACGCTGAATGTCGGCCTGCGGTGGGAGTACGAGCCGGGTCCGACGGATCCCCAGAATCGCCTGTCGCAGCGACTCGACCTGACACAGCCGATCCCGGAAATGGCCGCTACACCGCCCGCCATGCCGGCGCAGGCACTGAGCTTGATGGCGTCCAAGGGCTACAGCTACAGCTACAACGGCGCGTGGATCTTCACGTCAAAGGACAGTCCGCGCGCGTGGCACTCGACGTGGAAGAACTTCCTGCCGCGCTTCGGCGCCAACTACCGCATGGGCGACGACTCCGTCGCGCGATTCGGATACGCGCGGTTCATGATGCCCATGAGCAACGTCCGTGACACGCTGGGCGACTTCGTCAACCAGTACGCCGGGTTCGCGCAGACCACCTCGACCCTCGGCGTCGCCGCCGGCGTGCCGCGGCAGAACCTGTCCGATCCGTTCCCGGCCAGCGTCAATCCGGTGATCGAACCGTACGGTCAGGCGTACGGCCGCTACACCAACCTGGGCGGCGCGGTCATCCTGGATCAGTACGAGCTGCGTCCCCAGATCAACGACCGGTTCAACCTGTCCTACCAGCGCCAGCTTTTCTGGGGCACCATCGTCGACCTCTCGTACTTCTTCAACTATGGAACGCGGGTGCCGTACAGCACGGGGAACGCCACCACGTTCGACTTGAACATGATGGACCCGGCGTTCAGATACGAGTACAAGACGCTGCTGAACACGCAGGTCCCCAACCCGTTCCGCAACTACCTCACGGCCGACAAGTTCCCCGGCCAGTTGCGCAACTCCGCGACGGTCAGCCTGGGCAGCCTGCTGAAGCCCTATCCTCAGTACACGTCGATCGCACAGGTCAACACGAACGGCAAGAAGCTGAAGACCCACAGCTTCGAGGCCCGCGTGCAGCGGCCGTTCACCAAGGGATTCACGTTCCTCGCGGCGTACGCCTACAGCCACGAGCGGATCCAGCAGTGGTTCAACGACCTCGCCACCTACAAGACGTTGACTACCGGTGGCAAGGAGGGCTGGGAGTGGCAACCCACCGTCACGCCGGTGCACCGCGTGACCGCGGCGGCCACGTGGCAGATCCCCATCGGTCGCGACCGCGCGTTCGGCAAGAACATGGCCCAGGCCCTCGATGCAGTCGTGGGCGGATGGCAGTACACCGCGTCCACTCGCTGGTACTCCGGCCGGCCGCTGCTGTGGGGCAACAGCTACCTGGTGTCGGGCAATCCCAAGCTGGACAACCCGACAAGGGACAAGTGGTTCGACACCAGCATGTTCGCCGTCGCCGACTCGTTCACGCCCCGCAGCAACCCGTGGTACTTCGATGGCTTGACCGGCCCTGGCGCGTTCTTCACCGACATGACGCTGACGAAGAACTTCAACCTCACCAGCAAGTACAAGGTCGAGGCGCGCATCGAGGCCTACAACGCGTTCAACCACATCGTGTGGGACAACCCGGACCAGACCATCTCGAGCGCCAACTTCGGCAAGGTCACGCGTAAGCGAACGGACATCACCGGCCGGGAGATTCAGCTCGGGCTGAGGTTTGTGTTCTAGAGGTTCCAGAGGTTCCAGGGGTTCTAAGGTTCTAAGGTTCGCGATGGACCGTCGGACTGCGCTTCGGCACATCCTCATTGGAACCGGCGCGGCGGCAACCGCGCTGTCGCGCCGGACCATGGGAGCGCAGATCGTGCGGGCCAACTCACCCGTCGCGACGACGACCGCGGGAAAGATCCGCGGCGCCGGCGCCGGCGCGATCTACGTGTTCAAAGGCGTACGATACGGCGCCGACACCTCGGCGCGGCGCTTCCTTCCTCCCGTTCCGCCCGCGCCGTGGACCGGCGTGCGCGATGCGCTTGAGTTCGGAGCCTACGCGCCGCAACCGTCGGCCGCGGGACGGCCGATGAGCGAAGACTGCCTGCACCTGAACGTCTGGACCCCCGGCCTGCGAGACGGCAGGAAGCGGCCCGTCATGGCGTGGTTCCATCCAGGCGCGTATTCCAGCGACACCCGCAACAGGACCGAGACCGACGGCGCCAGGCTCAGCCGGCGCGGGGACGTCGTCGTCGTGACCGTGAACCACCGGCTGAACGCGTTCGGTTATCTGTATCTCGCGGAAATCGGCGGGAAGGCGTTCGCCGATTCCGGCAACGCCGGGATGCTCGACCTCGTGCTCGCCCTCCAGTGGGTACGCGACAACATCGCGGAGTTCGGGGGCGATCCGAATCTCGTCACGATCTTCGGACAATCCGGCGGCGGCGCGAAGTGCGCCACGCTGATGGCGATGCCGTCCGCGCACGGCCTCTTTCACCGCGTCATCACGATGAGCGGCCAGCAGATCACGGCCAGCCGCACTGTCACGGCCACCGGCCACGCGCTCGAGCTGCTCGCGGCGCTCGGGCTGCCACGCGACCGCGTCGCCGCGCTGACGACGCTGCCAATGGAGCAGCTGGTCAAGGTGAGCCGGGCACCGAAGTATCTCGGTCCGGTCAAAGATGGCCGCTCGTTGCCGCGCGATCCGTTCGACCCCGACGCCCCGTCCCTCTCGGCCGGGATTCCGATGATCCTCGGGAACACGCGCGACGAGACGCGCACGCTCATCGGCGCCGGCGATCCGACGCTCTTCGAGCTGACGTGGGAGACGCTCCTCCCCCGGCTGCAGGCCGGCTCGCCGTTCATGGGTGATCTGGATCGCGCCGCGGTGATTGCCGAGTACCGCCGCCTCCATCCGACCTACAGCCCCAGCGACGTCTTCTTTGCCGCCACGACGGACTCGCGCTCGTGGCGAGGGCAGGTGATCGAAGCCGAGCGCCGGGCGGCGCAGCCGAAGACCGCCGCGCCGACGTGGGTGTGTCAGCTCGACTGGCCGGCGCCGATCGCCGGCGGCAAGTGGGGCGCGCACCACGGCCTGGACGTGCCGCTCGTGTTCGACAACGCGCCGCTCGTGCCCGAGAAGGTGGGCGCGGGCCCTGACGCGCAACGGGTTGCCGATCAGATGAGCGACACGTGGATGGCCTTCGCGCGCACCGGCCGGCCCGACTCGCACGCCATTCCGGCCTGGCCGGCCTACGATCTCGAGCGCCGCGCCACGATGGTGTTCCACGTGAGGTCGAAGATCGTGGACGATCCGCGCGGCGACGAGCGGCGGATGTTCGCCAGGGTGCCATACGTGCAACCGGGGACATAGGCCACGGATTGCACGGATCAATACGACCACGGATGAACACGGATTAAACACGGACGATACATACCCGGCACGAAAGGACTGATGTGCAGAGCAAGACATTCGGGCTGCGTGGTGTGAGCGTCGCCGTAGCGCTGGTGATCGTCACGCTCGCCAGTCCCGGCGCGGCCGGTCCAGCTCCGGCCGATCGGCAGCAGGTGCTCGCCACGATGAAGCGCGCCACGACCTTCATGGTGGAGAAGGTCAGCACCAACGGCGGGTACGTCTGGAACTACCTGCCGGATCTCTCGCGGCGTTGGGGAGAGATGGAAGCGCGCGACACGATGATCTGGATCCAGCCGCCAGGCACCGCCACGATGGGGCACATGTTTCTCGACGCCTACCACGCCACCGGCGACGAGCACTACTACCAGGCCGCCGAAGGCGTCGCCGGCGCGCTGATCTGGGCGCAGCTGCCCACGGGCGGATGGAACTACGTCGCGGACTTTGCCGGCGATCGATCGCTCCGGCATTGGTACGACACGGTTGGCAAGAACGGCTGGCGCCTCGAAGAATTCCAGCACTATTGGGGCAACGCCACGTTCGATGATGCGGGAACCGCCGAATCGTCGAAGCTGCTCCTGCGTCTGTACATCGAGAAACGGGATCCCAGGTACAAGCCGGCGCTCGACCGCGCCATCCAGTTCGTGATCGATAGCCAGTATCCGATCGGCGCATGGCCGCAGCGATTCCCGCTCAAGTCCGAGTTCTCGCACCACGGCAAGCCCGACTACACGTCGTTCTACACGTTCAATGACGACGTGGCGGCCGAGAACATCGACTTCCTGATCCTCTGCTACCAGGCGCTCGGCGAGCAGCGCCTGCTCGAGCCCGTCATCCGCGGCATGAACGCCTTCATCGTGATGCAGATGGGTCCACCGCAGCCAGGATGGGCACTGCAGTACACGCCGGACCTCCAGCCGTCCGGCGCGCGCACCTACGAGCCGAATGCGCTGGTGACGCACACGACCACGACGAACCTCGAGCTGCTGATGAAGTTCTACAAACTGACCGGCCAGACGAAGTTCCTGGCACGCGTGCCCGAGGCGATCGACTGGCTCGAGGGCCTGACGCTGCCGCCGGGCGTCGCGCCGCCCGGCCGGACCCATCCGACGTTCGTCGAGCTCGGCACCAACAAGCCGCTCTACGTGCACCGCGAGGGCTCGAACGTCGTCAACGGGCGCTACTACGCCGATTACAACCCGAAGAACACGATCGGTCACTACAGTGCGTTCCGCCACGTCGATATCGCGGGGCTCCGGAAGCGATATCAGGAAGCCAAGGCGATGTCGCCCGCCGAGCTGAGAAAGCACTCGCCGCTCGAGTCCGGCGCGGGCTACGTTCCCCTGTCGAAGTACTTCGTCGCTGATGGCGCTCTAGTCGGCGGCCTCGGAACGAGGACGCCGGAACAGGCGATCGCGGCGCTCAATGCGCAGGGCTACTGGCCGGGACCGCTCGGCTACAACAGCCACCCATACACGCGGGATGGATCGACGACCGTGACGCGCGGGGACTTCGGCCAGACGTACGTCGGCGACGAGACCGACACGTCGCCGTTCAAGGACGAGACGCTCGTCGGCATCTCGACCGCGGCGTACGTGCGCAACATGGGGATTCTCATCCGCGCGCTGCAGAGCAGCCGGTGATGCGACCCGGTGTCGTTGGAGGGGTCCTGGCGTCCCTTACGTGTGGCGCGCTGATGCTCGCGGGCGCGAACGCAAGCGAGTACATGCCGATCACCGCGCCCGGCCAGAGCGGGCAGAGCTCGGCCATCGAGTGGCGCATGGACGACCTTCGCGCGATTGGCGGCCATCGCGTCACGGTCGCCGGGACGCCCCGCGTCGTCGATACCGATCTCGGCAGGGCGATCGAGTTCAACGGCACGACCGACGGCCTGTTCCTCGACGTCAATCCACTGGCCGGCCTCAGCCGCTTCACCGTTGAGGTCCTGTTCTCTCCCGCCGCGGATGGTCCGCCGGAGCAGCGGTTCGTGCACTTCGAGGAGGCGAAGACCGGTAACCGCGCGCTCATCGAACTACGGCTCCTGCAGGGACCGTCGTGGTGCCTCGACACCTATCTCCGCCACGGCGAGGCCGCGCTGACCCTCATCGATCGCGAGAAGACGCACCCGGCCGCGGGATGGCATATCGCCGCGCTGGTCTACGACGGAAAGACGATGACGCACTATGTGGATGGCGTGCGCGAAATGACCGGCGATGTGTCGTTCTCCCCTCTGGGCGCCGGCACGTCGTCCATCGGCGTGCGCCAGAACCGTGTGTCGTGGTTCAAGGGACGGATTCACACGATCCGCGTCACGCCGGCGCCGCTCGATGCCGCACGGTTCCTGCGCGCGAGCCGCCCGCAGGCCGAAAGCGTGCGCGAAGGGCGCGTGATTCCCATCTGGCCCGAGGGGGTGCCGGGCGCGAAGCCGAACGGCGGCGAACGGCGAGTCGTTGACGGCCGCGTCTACAACGTCCGGGAGCCGACCTTGAGCTACGTCGCGCCCGAGCCAGGAGGGACGGCCGGAACAGCCGTCATCATCTGTCCTGGCGGTGGCTACGCGCGGCTGGCGATTGCGAACGAGGCTGCTGGCGTGGCCGCGCGCCTCCACGCGCTCGGCGTGGCGACCTTCATCCTCGAGTACCGTCTCACGGAATACGGCCATCCGGCGCCGCTGCAGGACATCCTGCGCGCGATCCGGTTCGTTCGCTCGAGAGCGAGCGACCTCGGCATCAGGCCAGACCGGATCGGCGTGATGGGGGCGTCGGCGGGCGGGCACGTCGCCGCCGCTGCCGCCACGCTCTTCGACGCGCCCGAAGGACGCACGGGCGCCGCGCTGGACGCGACGAGTGCCCGGCCGGACTTCGTCGGGCTCCTCTACCCCGTGATCACGATGCGCGAGCCGTTCGCGCACCTTGATTCCCGGACGAACCTGCTCGGGGCGAATCCACCGGAGTCACTCGTGTCGCGAATGTCGCTCGAGACGCAGGTGACGAAGGACACGCCGCCCGTATTCATCGTTCACACCGCCGAGGACAAGAGCGTGCCGCTCGAGAACAGCGTGCTATTCTACCAAGCCCTTCGCGGCGCTGGCGTATCGGCCGAGTTGCACCTCTACGAGCGCGGCCCGCACGGCTTCGGGATGACCCAGGGCCTCGGCCCGGCCTCGGAATGGTTCGAACGGCTCGCGGAGTGGATGCGCGCGCACGGATGGCTCGACGAGTCACGGAGGAACGTACGGTGAAAGGGACATCGATCGCCCTCGTCTTCTTGCTGACCGCCTCGTCCGCGTTGGCGCAGGGTGGCGCGCAGCCGCGGGGCATGCCTGACTGGGGCGTGGGGATCGAGGGCCAGCGGAAGGCGGACCTCGGCAACGGCTTCTACCGCAATCCCATCATGGCGGGCGATCACCCGGATCCGTCGATCCTGAAGGACGGCGGCGATTACTACATGACCTTTTCGTCCTTCGACGCGTATCCCGGCCTCGTGATCTGGCACTCGCGCGATCTCGTGAACTGGCAGCCGGTCGGTCCGGCCCTCTTCAAGAACGTCGGATCCGTCTGGGCGCCGGACCTCGTCCGGCACCGCGGCCGCTACTACATCTACTTTCCGGGCATCGGGCCCTACCGCTCGAACTACGTCGTCTGGGCCGACGACATCCGGGGACCGTGGAGCGAGCCGATCGATCTGAAGATCGGCCGCATCGATCCCGGGCACGCGGTCGGGCCGGACGGCAGGCGCTACCTGTTCCTGAGCGCCGGCTACAGGGTGCCTCTCGCCGACGACGGGCTGTCGGTCGCCGGTCCGGAGACGAAGATCTATGACGGCTGGAAGTACCCCGAGGACTGGATCGTCGAAGGCTTCGCGCAGGAGGGGCCCAAGATCGCGAAACACGGCGACTATTACTACATGGTGCTGGCCGAGGGCGGGACGGCGGGACCGCCGACGGGCCACATGATCGTCGCCGCGCGCTCGAAATCGATCGACGGGCCCTGGGACAACGCGCCGAACAACCCCATCGTGCGCACGCGATCGCCAGCCGAGTACTGGTGGTCCAAGGGACACGGCACGCTCGTCGAGGGACCGGGCGGAGGCTGGTTCATCGTCTATCACGCGTACGAGAACGGCTTCTACAACCTCGGACGTCAGACGCTGCTCGAACCCATCGAGTGGACGAACGACGGCTGGTTCCGCGTGACGGCTCCTGATGCGTCGCGTCCCATTCCAAAGCCGGCCGTGGGGACCAAATCGTCAGGCCCGGCGGGAACAGCGCCGCACGGCATGCCCTTGTCGGACGACTTCTCGACAAACCGGATGGGGATCCAGTGGAGCTTCTACAAGGGGACGGTCACGGACAAGGAGCGCTACCGATACGAGAAGAACAGTCTCGTCATCAAGGCGCGTGGAACGTCGCCCTCTGACAGTTCCCCACTCTGGTTCGTGACGGGCGACCACGCGTACGAGATTGAGGTCGAGATCGAGCGCGATCCGGGCGCCACTGCCGGCTTGCTGCTCTTCTACAACCAGCGGCTCTATGCGGGACTCGGGTACTCGGCCGGCAACTTCATCATGCACAGCTACGGCCTCGATCGCCTCCAGGCCAAGCCGCGCGACGTGGACCGGATCCTGCACATCCGGCTCCGGAACGACCGCCACATCGTGACGATCCACTACAGCGTCGACGGCGAGCACTGGATCAAGTACGACCGTGGCATGGAAGTCTCCGGCTATCACCACAACGTCGGCTACGACTTCCTGAGCCTTCGGCCCGCGCTCTACGCCGCCGGCACCGGCGAGGTGCGGTTTCGCAAATTCACGTACCGAGCCCTCGTCGGCCTTTGATACGGGAGAGGGCCAACAACGGCAGTGCGAGTGCCAGTGCAATCGCCTCGGGCGGGAAGAGATTGCCGCCCAGCCGCGGGACCGGCCACCGGCCGATGTCCTCCATCGCCCACTGCAGGCTTGAGGGCAGGCCGCGGCGGAGCGAATCAGCGGCGGCGATGCCAATCGTCAGCACTACCCCCCCACCGAACGCGGCAGACAGGAGCGTTCTCCGGACGCTCCAGGCGCGAGCGCGAAAGAGATAGACGACCGCAGTGAGCGCGCCAAAGAGCGCCGCACTCCGGTGGGACAGCATGCACGCGATCGGGTTCGACATCGGCGCCGTCATCTGCAATTCCTCACCGGAAGCGCGGCCCAATCGTATGGTGCGCGGGCACCGTCAAACGGGCATGATCCGAGTCGAGAGCTTGCGACTGCCCGGGGAGAGATCATGGCAATGTTCATCGATGGGTTCTCGTGCGAAGTGGTGCCGACACAGAACCCGGGTGAAAAGACAGGGATCTGCAATGAAGGCTATCGCTTCATCTATATGACGGGCTCTGGGGCGTGGTCGCACCTGCTCGAGCCGGGCACCTTGGACGCGCTCATCCGAGAAGCGGAGAGCAAGATTCCGGTGGGCTACAATCAGCTCTGGGTCTTCGAAAAGAAGTTCTGCGCGACACCGGCACTGGGGAACGCACGTCCGGGCCACCGGTTCAACGAGGAGCGACGGGAATATCCGCGCGAGCTTGGGCGCCACTTGTGGCCTGGGCAGCTCTACGTGGTGTTGCAGGATCCGGTGTGGGCGAAGCAAGGACCTATCGTCCTCACCTACCACACCAAGCCCGGCGAAGCGGTCGCCTACGCCCAAGTCCAGGCCAAGCAGCTGAAGGTCCAGACAATCGTGGGGCTCATGCTGGCGGACGTCACCTGGCACTAGAGAGGTTCGCGCCGAAGATGATGATCCGGCCGACCACTCGGCCGGCCGAAGATCAGCTGTCTGCGTTCCACTGCGCCCGCACGGCGTCCATGGGATCCGGCGAGGGCATGGTCAACCCGATGCCCGTATCCGGACCTCGTCGTACTTCGTGAGGTCCGTCGGCGGTTCGCGTTCGACATCCTGATCGCACGGTCGTGCCGCGAGTCCGTGCCACTACCCGCGAATTGGCGGCGCGATCGGCTTCTCGATCGTCGTCAGCCTGATTGCCGGCAGTTATCCGGCGTCGCGCGCGGCGAAACTGGATCCCATCCAGGCGCTCAGACACGACTGAGAGGCAACGCAGAACAGCGATTTCTACATTCTCCGTTCTACCTTCTACCTTTCACTTGGCGCGCATCGCTGTCCATTTGCGTCCGCCCGCCATCCTGCCGCTCATGCTGTCGCCGTTCACGACGCCGGTGTACTGGACGTCGCCGGCCGTGAAGGCGATCTCGCTGCCGCGCAGCCGTCCGCCTGAAACCTCCGTGGCGCCGAGCGCGCCGGAGAGCATCTGGAAGTTCTGTGTCAGCGTGAGATCGTTCTGGCCGAGCCGCCAGGTCCCCTGCACTTTCGCCGGCACGATCCAGAAGAGCGCCGTGCACCAGCTCACGCAGTCGTCGGCGACGGTCTCGGTCTCGTCCGCCTCCCACTCGCCCATCGTGAAGGAGTTGGACACGAGACGCGTGCCCGGCTTCAAATCCAGCAGCTTCGGCCGGAGCTGCAGGTTGAGCTGCGGAAGCAGGAACATCGTGATGACGGTGGCCTCGGAGAAATCGCTCTCGAAGATGTCCGCCTTGACGAAGGTCGCCTTGCCGTCGACCCCGGCGGCCGTGGCGTTGTGCTTCGACAGCTCCACCATGTCCGGGTTGTATTCGATCCCGAGCGCGCGCGCACCGCGCTTCGCCGCCGTGATGACCGTGCGACCGTCGCCCGATCCGAGATCGATCACGTAGTCGGACTGCGTGACCTTCGCGAGGTCGAGCATCTTGTCCACGAGCGTCTGCGGCGTCGGCACCCACACGACGTCCTTGCCGGGCTGCCCGGAGTAGGGTTCGTACGGCTTTTGCGCCGGCGGTGTCTGGGTCGTGACGGGTGGCTGCGTCTGCGCAGCCAGTCCGGTCGCGGCGAGCGAGAAACACAAGGCGAGCGCGCAGCGCCGGAACGCAGTACGTACGGTCATTGTCACCTCCGAGAGTGCCTATTTCATCGTCACCAGGGGAAGTTCTACGAAGCTGGCCTGGCCCGGCGCGTGATAGACGCGCTGTACGGCCTTGCGGAAGTCGCCGGGCTTCGCCAGGAAAATATTCGGCACGAAGGTCTGCGGGTTGCGATCGTAGAGCGGGAACCAGGTCGATTGTACCTGCACCATGAGGCGATGGCCCGGCAGGAAAACATGATTCGCCGTCGGGAGCGCAAACCGGTACAGCAGCGGCTCGTCGGACGCAATCGGCTGCGGGGTCTCCAGGCTCTCGCGGTAACGGCCGCGGAAGATGTCGCCTGCCACCATCAACTGGAAGCCGCCCATCGACGGCTGCCCGGCGACTTCATCCGGGTAGACGTCAATCAGCTTCACCACCCAGTCGGCATCGGTCCCGCTCGTCGACGCGATCAGGTTGGCCATCGGCTGCCCGCTGATCTTCACCGGCGCGGCCAGCACGTCGGAAACGAACGCGACGACGTCGGGCCGCCCCGACGCTTCGCGCTGATCTTCGACGAGCCACTGCGCCCATCCCGGGCCGCTCGCCGGCTGATTCGGGCGCAGCCGATACGGAACGGGCTTCGAGGGGTCTGAGACGTATTCGTCGAATGCCGCGTCCCCGCTTTTCGGCGCGGCGAAACCCGCCTTCAGGCCGGCGCCAAGATAGAGCGGCGTCGCCTGGACCGAGCATCCGGTCGCGCATCCGGCCGGCCAGGCCGGAAGACGCCGCCATGTATTCGTGCCGGTCTCGAACGCCGTCACCGGCGCGACGTCCGCCTTCGGGGCATCGTCTTTCAGATAGCGATCGAGGAACGGACGCAGGATCTCCTGGCGGAAGTACAGCGCGGTATCGCTGTTGAACTTGATGGCGCCGAGGCTGCTGCCCTCGCGGATTTCCTGGCCGTGGTGCCACGGGCCCATCACCAGGAACACCTTGTCGTTCTCGGTGTCCTTCGGCTCGAGCGCCTTGTAGACGGCCGGCGCGCCGTAGATGTCCTCCTGGTCCCACAGGCTGTGCACGAGCATCATCGGCACGTGCAGCGGCTGCCCGGCCAGGATCCTGTCCATCGCCTGCTCGCGCCAGAACGCGTCGTAGCTGGGATGCTCCACGATCTTGCGCCAGAAACCCAGTTGCTCGAGGCCGTGCCGTCGTGCGAGTTCTCCCGCGGATCCGGCCTCCATGTACGTGTCGTAGTCGTCGTAGTGACTCGTCCACCACGGGAGCTCGGACGTGCGCGTCGCTTCCTGATCGTGGATGTAGGGCATCATCTGCTGGCGGAACGCGCCGTTGTGGAACCAGTCGTCGCCCATCCACCCATCGACCATCGGGTTCATCGGCACGGACACCTTCAGCGCGGGGTGCGGATTGACGACCGCCATCAGCGGCAGGAAGCCGTCGTAGGAAACGCCGAGGATCCCGACCTTGCCGTTGCTCTCGGGGACGTTCTTCACGAGCCAGTCGATCGTGTCGTAGGTATCGGTCGCGTGATCGACGGGCGTCGGGTTCAGCGGCCCGTGCAGGGGGCGATTCATCACGTAGTCCCCTTCCGATCCGTGCTTGCCGCGCACGTCCTGCACGGCGCGGATGTAGCCCCCTTCGACGATCACGTCGGTCGCATTGTCGTACCCGTACAGGATCGGACCGAGGTGCGTGCTGCTGGCGTGCGTGGTCAAGGCCGTGGCGTCGTACGGGGTCCGTGTGAGAAGAACCGGCGCGCCTCTCGCGCCTTTCGGCACGAGGATGACGGTGTGCAGCCGCACCCCGTCGCGCATCGGGACCATCACGTCACGCCTGGCGTAGTCGAAGCTCTCCGTCCGCGGCTGGAAGGTCGCCGGTGTTTCGCTCGGCAGCGTCTGGCCGGCGGGCGGCCGCGGCGGCGGGTTCTGCGCCGAAGGGGACGCGGCCAGGATGGAGACCGCCAGGACCGAGATCAGACCACGGTTCAGCAACATCCCCGGATTCTACACTGCCAGGTCAGGGCATAAAGCCCTGACCCCGCGAGACGGCTGTCTCGGCAGGAGACAGGCGGGAGCCTGCCGCGCCGAAGCCCGAAAGCATCGAGCGGGCGAAGGCGGTGCCTGCCGCGCCGAAGCCCGAAAGCATCGAGCGGNCGAAGGCGGTGCCTGCCGCGCCGAAGCCCGAAAGCATCGAGCGGGCGAAGGCGGTGCCTGCCGCGCCGAAGCCCGAAAGCATCGAGCGGGCGAAGGCGGGAACTTGACGTCCGGATTGATCGTATGAAAGACTAGTCTGTATTACAAACTGGTTTTCCGTGGAGGCCATCATGACGGAGCAGCCGGATCTCGATGAACTCGCTCGGCGTCCCCGCCGCTACTGGACGATCGACGGGCTTCCCGAGCTGGTGGTCGGAGTCCTGTGGATCATCTGGGGCGGCGCCTGGCTCATCGGCCAGAACATCCCCCACGACTGGCGCTGGGCGGCGTACTGGCTGATCGTGCCCCCCGTCCTCGCGTTGAGCGGCTTCGCGGTCAACTGGATCACGCGGCGCCTGAAGGAGCGGATCACCTTCCCCCGCACCGGCTACGTGGAATGGAGGAAACCCAGCAACCGGGTCAGCCTCGGCGTCGGCCTCGCCATCGCGGGCATCGCTGCCGTCCTCGCAGTCGTGACCATGAGCGTCACGGGCGGCGACCAGCGACTCGAGCGCACGATGCCCTTTTCGCTCACGGTCTGCCTCGCGCTCTCGTTCGTCGCCGTCAGTGTGCGACAAAGGACGCTCCATCACCTCGCACTCGCCGCCGCCGTCGTCGTCCTCGCCCTGGCCATCTTCAGCGTCACCAGTGGCTGGGACGCCATGAACTGGCTGTTTCTCGGCCTCGGCACGATCTGCGTTTTCGTCGGCGCGATCCGCCTCGCGCTGTTCCTGCGATCGCACCCGCTGCCGGCGGGAGAAGGGCTGTGACCGAACTCGATCGCGTCATACACGAACCCGCCCGCCTCCTCGTCGTCGCGCTCCTTGCGGGAGTAAAGGAGGCGGACTTCCTCTGGGTGCTCCGCGAGAGCGCGCTGACAAAGGGCAACCTCTCCAGCCACATCGCGAAGCTGGAAGAAGCCGGCTACGTCGAGGTGGAAAAGACCTACAAGGGCAGGATCCCGCTGACCTTGCTTCGTCTCACGCGCCAGGGACGATCGGCGTTCGAGCGCTACAAGAAAACGCTGAACGGCGTCCTCGGCACGAAAAGCAACAGGAGAAGGGGAGAAAGCGAGCCAAGCGCGACCACCGAGTGACATTCACCACGGAAAAACACGGAATTACACGGACACCCGTTACGATTCGGCTTGACGTGGACAAGCGGAATCCGGCCGTTCTGGCCGCGTTACGCGGGTGAGATGAGATGAGATCGATTTCGTCTTTCCCGTGTTCTTCCGTGTTCTTCCGTGTTCCTCCGTGGTTTGGATGACCGTGTGAGCCCGTGGTTGTTCTTCGTCCGGCTATACTCGGAGGTTATGGCGTCACTGATTGAAGCGATCGATATCAAGCGGAAGATGTTCTTCGAGCACGAGGGCACGCCGTATCACTGCATCGACGTAGACGTGTCCAAGCCGACGGCGCGCGGGGGCCAGACGCTCGTCCGGATCAAGATGCGCAACCTCTTGACGCGGGCCGTGTTCGACAAGACCTTCAAGGCGGGCGACAAGTTCAAGGAGCCGGATCTCGTGGTCGTGGCCGCGACGTACCTCTACGCGGACGGCAGCGGCTATCACTTCATGGACCAGAACACGTTCGATACGTTGACGCTCAGCGCGGAGGTCGTCGGCGACGATCGGCGGCTGCTGGTCGACAACGTCCCGGTCCAGGTGCAGAAGTACAACGGCAACCCGATCGGGCTTCAGTTGCCGCCGCACGTGGAGCTGACCGTCACCTACACCGAACCGGGCGTTCGCGGCGACACCGCCAGCGGCGGCGTCACCAAGGCCGCGACGCTCGAGACCGGCCTGGAAATCCGCGTCCCTCTCTTCATCAAGGAAGGCGAGAAGGTGAAGGTGCACACCGAGACGCGCGAATTCGCAGGCCGGGCGTGAGGATCAGCCGCGGAACCTGTCCGGGAACTGCTTGATGATGCCGTCCGACAGCACGTCCGCCATGTGCAGGATGTGGATGTAGACCGCGTCGAACGCCGCGACATCCTCGTCGTACTTGTGCTGGAGCCGCGCGACCACTTCCTTCGTCGTCGTCTCGAGGTGCATGTTCATCGCGTCGGTCATCGCCGCGGCCGGCCAGTTCGGATTCGCCTTCGACAGGAACACCGCGATGTCCGCGGCGTTCTGCTTCCACGTCGCGTTCGCGGCGTCGAACGCCGCCGTATTGTTCGTCTTCGCGGCATTCACGAGGGTGACGGCGATGCTGATGTGCTCTTTCAACAGCGCGGTCAGCTTGTCCCCCGCGCCCTTCCCGTAGTACGGAACGATCGCGGCGCCGATATCCTCCTGGTTCTTCATCAGGCGCTTCGCCGCGGCGTCCGCGTCGGGCGTCCCCGCGACGGCGGCGACGACGTATTCACGGGTCCAGACAACGTGATCGGTCCAGAGCTTGCGCATGGCCTCGCGAAGCGTGCGCTCGCTCGAGGTGGCCGCCGCGGGATGCTGCATCCCGGTCATCCGCTGGCCGGCGGCGCCTGCCGGGGCGCCAAGCAGCACAGCCAGAGCGGCGACGGCGAATAGACGGTGAATCCCAGGTTTCATGGCTAACTCCTCCATGGCAGCACTCGCAGGTCCTGCCCGAAATCGGATGCGCTCCAAGGGCCACAGGCCCTTTGTAGCGCCGGGCTTGGGCCTGTCGTATGTAGCGCAGGGCTTCAGCCCTGCTCATACAGAGTCCGGACAATCCGGAAGGTTACGGCGTAAACTGAGCCCTTACCGTTTGCCTCCCGATACCCTCTCGCCAAAAGGGGTGGATTCATGACCTTCAAGCGCTTTCGGTCCACGGTGCTTCCGCTCTCGTTGTTTGGTGTGATGTTGGCCGCTGCGCCCTTCGTCGCCGCTCAAACTGGCGGCGGGACCCCGCAGACGCCGCCACCGGCGCCAGCGGGAGCAAAACCTGCGCCTCCCGCGACGCAGCCGTCGCCGGCCACCCGGCCCGTCACACCGCTTCAGCAATGGCTCACTGACACACGCAAGATCGAGGACCCCGGCAAGAAGCTCGAGGCGCTCCGGTCGATCCGCAACGGATCGGCTGCGGCGCTGCGGACCGTGGACACCGACATCCTCTCGCTCCTGTTGACGAAGTTCCCGGACAGGACCGACGACATCGGCGCCGCGTTCAGGCAGGTGCTGGATGGCATTCCCGCCTCCTCGTCACCTGAGAGCCGGCTGGCGATGACGGTCAGTGCCGCCACGCTGCTGCTCGACAGGAAGATCCTGCTCTACAAGGCCGAGGCGGCGGTGGCCCAGGCTTACGAGGCGTTCGACCCGGAGAAATACGCCGCTTCGCTGCGCAAGATGGCCGCCGACTCCAAGCGACCCGCGCCGAGCGAGAAGCAGCTCACGACGTCGGTGAACAACACGAAGGCCCGTGCGCTGGAGACGCTGGGGCGGCTGCACATCGCGTTGGGCGACACCGCGCGTGGCGAGAAAGAGCTGAAGGACGTCCTGACACTCAACCCGGTGTCGGCTCCCGCAGCCATCGCGCTTGCCGAGAGCGCCGTGAAGCACGGCGAGAAGAACACCGCGCTCGGCTACTACTTCGCCGCGGCGCTCGGTGGCCGCATCAAGCCCGCCGACGAAACCGCGATGCGGGGCCTCTATCGCGACGTGAGCGGCAGCGATGCGGGGTTCGAAGACGCGTGGGACAAGACGTACCGGGAAAAGCTGCCGAACCCGGTGACCGCCGAAAAGTACGTGCGGACCGCGAGCCGGACGAACCGAACCATCCTCGCCGAGATGTTCACCGGATCCGGGTGCCCGCCGTGCGCCGGCGCCGATCTGGCGCTCGACGCCGTCATGGCGCGGTACCGGCCGGAAGACGTCATCGCCATCGCCTACCATGTCCACATTCCGCAGCCGGATCCGATGACGACGCCGGGGTCGATGGCGCGGAAGGAGTACTACAAGGTGCCGGGCGTGCCGACGATTCACGTGGACGGCGGCGGCGAGCCGCCTTCGGCGGGTCGTGGATACTTCAAGGTCGGCGGCGGCGATCGCGACTCGGCGACCAGGATCTATCCGGACTACGTCAAGGCCATCGACAAGGAGCTGGAAATCGCGCCGCGCGGCGCGCTCGGGGTCCGCGCCTCACTCGACGGGCAGCGCGTGAAGGTGACGGCGACCGTCTCCAATGTCGCGGCGGACGCGAAAGATCTGAAGCTGCACGTGATTCTTGCCGAGCACGAGCTGCGGTTCAGCGGCGAGAACGGGATCCGGTTCCACCCGATGGCCGTTCGCGGCGTCGCGGGCGACGACAAGCCCGGGCTGCCCGTGACGCTCGAATCCGGCAAGGCGACAATCACGCACACGTTCGACCTCGCCACGATTCGGGAACAGATCGTGAAAAGCCTGGCCGACGAGATCGCGAAACGCCGCGAGCAGACCAAGGCGGCGCCCGTACCGCCGACGTATCGCGCGGAGGGACACGCGTACACCGAGATCGACACGTCGGCGCTCGCGGTGGTCGTGTTCCTGCAGGACGCGGATCGGAACGTGCTGCAGGCGGCGCGAGCCGACGTCGCGCCCGTGCGCACGAAGCGGTAGGTACTGGCGCCCCGGGTCAGGCTCCCGGGGCGCGCAGCACGCTGAGGGCATTGGTCCAGCGGGGTCGGCTACACCTCCGTTCATCATGAGCTCGTTCTGCAGTTCGTGTCGTTCGGCACCGACGGCCGATCCAACCCGGCCATGATTGTGCTGGAGCCGTCCGGGAACGAAGCACGGCGCGCCGTGGGATATCTGGCGTCGAAAGATGCCGTCGTATTCCTGAAGTGAAGGACGTCAGTGCTTGCGCTGAGCCGCCTGCAGGGCCTCTTCGTACTCGAGAACTTCGTGCCTGACGCGGTCGCCGATCGCCCTCGCGGCGTCGGTCTCGTGCTGTCCGCGAACGATCTCGAAACCAATCCTGTCGTACAACGCTTCCATCGTCTTCGTGCTGACGACATGCGAGGCTGCCGCGACTTCGGCCGCGTGCTGAAGCTCGTGGGCGACGACCTCCAGCAACTGCATCCGGCTCAACTCCTGTTTCACGTTCACGCGCAGGTACCGCACGCCGGGCGCGGACGCGGCGAAGTGCAGCTCTCCCCAGATCAGCTCCTTCGCGGGCACTTGAGGCGCGATGAACACGATGACGTCCGAGCGCTGCAGCGTGTCGATCAGCTCACGCAGGGTCTCCGAACCGGCGATACCATCCGCCAGTACGGCCTGGAGCCTCGCGCTGGTCGCGCGCACGCGTATCAGCTCCGTCCGATCCCCCGCTGCGATCCCCGACACCGTCACAGCGAGACAGAGCGCGGAGGCCACGTACAGTCTTCGCAGCCACGATAAGCGAGCACGGCTCGACGACATGCGCCGTGTGGGCGCAATGGGAGTGCCATCGGCGGCCGATCGAAGTTGCTCAGCGAAGTGCGTCCGAGGGTTGTCTCGATGCCGGATTCCCGGCTGTTCTTCGATCAGATTCGCGGCGATCCTGCGGTCCACCGCCAACCACGTGCGCGGCACGCAGGGGCCGCGTTTTCAGCGACTGGCCAGAACGGGCGGGATGCCCGCGGCCTCCGGGCGCGACGCCGTCGCGTGCACGATTCCCGCGGCGGTCAGGTTCACGAGATCCTCAACGGTACTCCCATACTGTATGAGATGCGCCGGCAGGCGCGTCCCCATCAGCACCGGTCCGACGACGACCGCCTCGCCCATGTGCTCGAGGAGCTGCATGGCCAGATTGCCCGACTGAAGGTCCGGGAAGATCAGCACGTTGGCGTTGTGCTCGAGGTCGCAGAACGGGAAATACTCGGTTCGGATGTCGGCGCTCAAGGCGGTGGCGAGCTGCATCTCACCGTCGATGGTCAGATCCGGCGCGCGCGCCTTCACGATCTCCGTCGCCTGGCGCATTCGTCGCGCGACGGCGTGGTCCACGCTCCCGAAATTCGAGAACGACAGCATCGCCACCCGGGGCTCCAGCCCCAGCGCCCGCGCGCAGCCCGCGGTCAGCAGCGCGATCTCCGCGAGATCCTCCGCCCCCGGCTCGATGTTGACGGCACAATCCGCGAGGAAGTACACGTCTCGCGGCAGCAGCACCATGTAATGGCTCGAGATCCGGCGCACGCGTGGAGCGGTGCCGACGACCTCGAGGATCATCCGCAGCGAGTCCGCGTAATGCGCGGCGAAGCCCGACACCATCATCTCCGCGTCCCCGCCGTTCAGCATCATGCCGCCGTAGTACTCCGGCTGCTGCAGGCGCTCGAACGCGGTCGATCGCATGACACCGCGCCGCCGTCGCAGCCTGAAGTACTGCTCCGCGTAGGCGTCCCGCCGCGTGCTGCGCGCCGGATCGACGACGCCGATTCCCGCTGCGTCGAGGCCAAGGCGCTCGACCATCGCCCGGATCTCCGCCTCGCCGCCGAGGAGGATCGGCCGCGCGATCCCTTCGTCGGCGAGGATGGCCGCCGCCCGCAGCACCGTCTCGCTCGAGCTTTCCGGAAAGACGACGCGCGGATGCTCGTGCCGGGCCTTCACGATCAGCCGCCGCATCAGCTCGCCGCCGGTGCCCAGCCGGATGCGGAGACTTTCCTGATACGGCTCGGTGTCGATCGGCTTGCACGCGACCCCCTCGGCGATCGCCTGGCGCGCCACCGCCGCGGATTGGCGCACCAGGATGCGTGGATCGATCGGCTTGGGGAGCAGGTACTCGGGGCCGAAGCTGAAGCGCTCGCGTCCGTAGGCGCGGCTGACCTCGTCGACGACTTCCTCGCGCGCGAGTTCCGCGAGCGCCTCGGCCGCCGCACCCAGCATGCCGTCGGTGATCCGCGTGGCCTGCACGTCGAGGGCGCCGCGAAACACGTAGGGGAAGCTGAGGTGATCGACAATCGCGTTGGGAAACTGCGACAGCGCCGTGGCCACGATCGCGTCCCGCCGGCTGGCCCGCGCCTCCTCGTACCCGATCTCCGGCACCGGCGTCGCGAGACTGAAGACGATGGGAAAACGCGCCATCGACCGGATCATCTCCTGCGTCAGGACGCCGCCGACCGAGGCGCCGATGAACACGTCGGCGCCCCGCAGCCCGTCCTCCATCGTCAGCGGCCCGCTGGCCGAGGCAAACGCCCGCTGGTACTCCGTGAGATCGTCGCGGCCGGCGTGGATCAGGCCGTGCGCGTCGTACACGAGCAGCCCGTCCGCCGTGACGCCCATCCTTCGCAGCATGCGGGCGCAGCCGACGCCGACCGTGCCGGCCCCGCAGATCACGATGCGCGCGCGGCCGACGGCCTTGTCCACCAGCTCGAGCGCGTTCGACAGCGCCGCCGCCGCGACCACGGAGGTGCTCTGCAGGTTCTCGTGGAACACCGGGATGTGGAGCAGGCCGCACAGGCGCTCGTAAATCGAGAGCCCCTCGGGAGCGCGGATGTCCTTGAGGATGATGCCGCCGAATCCCGGCTCGAGCAGGCGCACGGTCTCGACAAAACGATCCGCGTCGCGCGTATCGAGCTCGAGATCGAACACGTCGATGTCGGCCAGCCGTTTGAACAGGATCGCGAGTCCCTCCTGCATCGGCTTCGCGGCGCGTGGACCGACGTCCCCCAGTCCCGGCACGGCCGATCCATTCGTCACGACCGCGACGAGATTGCCGCGCGAGGTGTACCGGAACACCGCGTCCGGGTCGGCGGCGATGGCTTCGCACGGAAACGCCGCGCCCGGCAGGTACGCGAGCCGCAGCTCCCGCGCGGTGAGGCAGGGTTTGCTCGCGCGCACCTCGATCTTGCCCGGACGGTTCGCGCCGTGATAGTCGAGCGATTCTTCGCGCCGGATCATGTCGCCCTCCCGGGAAGTGGATGTCGCTCTCTGGTGTCGCGCCACACCGCGAACACGGCCGGCACCGGCCGAAGCTGCAGCAGCCAGAAATTCGTGCCTTCGATGGCGAACTCGATGTCGAGCGGCTGGCGGTAGCCGGCCTCGAGCCGCGCGGCGGCGCTCACGACGTCGCAGAGCGCGACGTACTCGAGCGCCGGCCGCAGCCGCTGGTGGTACAAGGTGTCGACGCGCCGGGTCCCGGACCCGAACCCGGCGTCGAAGACGACGCGCTCCCGCTTGTCGTTGGTGATGTAGCGGAAGCGAATCGGCCCGCCGCCGGTGCTCTCGTCCTTCGACACGACGATCTGGTCGGCGGCGACCGCTCCGGAGACGATGCCCTCGCCGAGACCGTACGCCGCGTTGATCACTATTTCGCGCCACTGGCCGTCCGCGAGGTTGATGGTGTGCAGGACGCCCGAGGCGGACGCCCAGACCATCCGCTGCACGAGCACGCCGCCGCCGACTTCGCCGGTGATGCCGAGCACGGAGCGGTTGTGAATCGCGCGCGCCGTCCACAACCCGCTCCAGGCGCGCCGCAGGTGCTCGCAGAGCGCCGCCTCCCCCCGCACGAACAGGAAGGTGTCGAAATCGCCGGCGCGGGCCGCCGATGGGAGGTCCTCTTCCCGCGCCGACGATCTCACCGCGACAAACGGCTGCCGCGGATCGTCGTGGCCGCCGGCGCACGCCGCCGCGGATGTGTCCGACGCGAGCGTCCGGTACGCGGCCGCGATCTCCGCTTCGAGATCGGCCGGGAGGCGCACGCTATCCCACGCGCGACGGATGGCGATCGATTGCTGCGCGGGCGACGTGTCGGTGCGCGCGAGAGTCCGGCGGATTGACTCGCGCAAGGGCAAGGTCAGCGCGCCTTCCACCGGGTCGGGAACCGGCGAGGCGAGCACGTCCTGGAAGGCCCGGTCCGTGACGACGAACCATGGCGGAATGAGCGCGCCCTCGCCGAGGCGCCGCGCTTCGGCGAGATTCGCCGCCTTCGAGCCGACGAGCGGCCACAGCTCGACGCCGCCATCGGCGGGCCACAGGACGCGGCGGCCGGACAGGAGCCTGACGAGCCCGTCGTCGTCAGCCGCCAGGCGCTCGCGGATCGATGCGGTCCTGGCTCTCGGCGCGGATGCGGTCCCGAGCACGTTGTCGATCCGATCGATTGCGTCGAGCGCGTGCCTCCAGCCGGCCGCGCCGCACGGCGGCGGCGACGCGTCGAACGCCGCTGACAGCTCGTCGCGCAACGCGAGGAGCCGCGCGGTGGCGAGCTGGTCGGTCGCGGGGCTTGCCGCCGGCGCCCGGTCGGGGGGCGTCCCGGTCCGGCTCCAGGACAAGAGCTCGTCGATGTTCGCGGCGAGATCGCCCGCGCGGACAACGGCGAGCCGCGCCGACAGCACCTCGGCCGGGTCGCCGGCAGCGGGAATGCTGGCCGCCGCCGACTGGGTGAGGGCGGCGAGACGGCGACGAACACGCTCCTCCATCTCCTTGACTGTCCCTCGGGTGATCTCACCCACCGAGGGATTGCGGAAGAGCGCCCCGAGCAGGCGAATCTTCTCCTGCTGCGCGACGGCGTGCCCCGCGCCAACCTCCCCCACGAGCAGCTCTGTGGCCGCATGCCGGGCCAGCACCGGATCGTGCAGTCGTGTCAGCAGCCGTTCGAGCTGGTGCCGCGCCCGCAGCATCCGTCCGCGGCACGCGAGGAGATCGGCATCGGTCCGGGCGCCGCCGAGGCTTCGACTGGCCGCGGCGAGGAGTTGAAGCCCCTCGTGGAGCGCGAGCGCATCCCGTTCCTGTCCAAGAACGCGGAGCGTGCCCTCGTCCGCGTCGACGACGAGAAGGTCTCCGTCCTGCACGCGCTCCTCGTGCTCGACCGAATCGTGCTGTTCCACCACCTCGAAGCCATCGACGCGCGCCCGCACCTCGCGGTGCCGCACCCTGGAGTACACGAGCGACTCGCGGCCGGCCGCGTCGCGTTCGAGCGCCGCCGGCACCACGAGCGCCGGCTTGCGGAACTGCAGCGCGAGCAGCCCGGCGTGGCTCAGGATTCCACCGCCGGTGGAGATGACGGCGGCCGAGCGGAAGACGAATGGATTCTCGGCGGGGCTCAGCACTGGGGCGATGAGGATGCTGCCTTCGACGTCCTGGGGCCGCCGCCCGGCCAGGCCGACGCGCGCGAGACCGACCGCGCGCCCCGGCGAGGCTTTGACGCCGGAGAGCGCCCGTTCCCCGGGAACCAGGGCGGAGCGCGTACGCGTGTTCGGCGCGCCGAAGAGCGCACGCACGGCGGACGCGATCGACGCAGCCGGCTCTGTCTCACGGTCCATCCACGCCGCGGCAAAGTTGTTGCGCCGGAGCAGCGCGGCAAAGGCGTCGGCGTCCACGGACCAGTTCGCGCGCCATGGCGCGTCCGTGGCGTCGCGGCGCTCGTGCAGCGTCTCGCCCACGCCACACAGCGCGAGACGCTGGATGCCGCTCGCGTCGCTGAGCGCATAGAGCGCGAGCGCGCGGTCGGCCAGCGGCAGGATCGCGCGCTTCACCTCGTATCCGTTGACGGCGCCACTCGTCTCGGAACGAAGGCCCGCCTCGAGCACGGCGGCGAGCCTCGCCAGGCGCGCGGACTCCGCCAGTGTCTCGTCGTCGGACGCGAGCATCCGCGCGAAGACGCTTGCCTCGTGGAACGTGCGGTAGAGCGTGGGCGGGCGCGCGCTGAAGCCGTCGCGCCCTTCGACGATCTCTCCTCTCTCGAGCGCGTGGCGGAGCGGCGCCAGGAGGTACGCGTCGAGGGCAAGTTGCGTCAGCGGGCGTTCGGCGCTGAAGGTTGGAACACAGGCGATGGCGCGGCGATCGAGGGCTTCCCTGAGCGCCGGCCAGAACTCCGCGGGCGCGTCCACGGAAAACCGATCGCGATACGGGCCGTCCCCGTTCCAGCGGAGCTCCCGCTCGCCGGCCGGATCGCGCTCGACGCCGACGAGAATCCCGAGCCGGTCGCCCGTGAGCACGTGACGCATCGGCACGAGACCCCAGCGGGCGAAGAACTCGGCCCACGCGCACGCGACCGCCCCGCGCGCTTCCTCGCCGAGCTGAAGGTCGCCGACGATCCAGTCCACGTCCATCAACGACGGAACCAGCCGGAAGAGCGCCTCCACCTTGTCCGAGAGCTGGTGGAGGTCCGCCGCACGCTCCTTGTCGTAGCGCGCGTGGATGCGGGTGTTCGTGACTTGGACGTCGAAGTCCATTCTGCGGAAGATGGCCTCGATCGCGGTCAACGACGGATTCGGATGCCACTCCAGGTCGTACTTGCTGACGCCGCAGTACTCCAGATCGATCATTCCGCCGCGCTGCGGGGGCGAGAAGTCCACTCGAATGAACACGGGGTGGTTCCGAAACGCGGCGAAGCAGTGGACCTCGTTGCCGTAGCAGAAGATCCGCAATTTCGGCAACGCCCGCTCGCCGTGCAGGAGGTGGCGTGTGAATGCGTCGGCCGCGATCCACACGACGCGCGGCACCGGCCGCTGGCCGCGCGATTCGAAGTCGGCGTATTCGATGGGCGGCAGCGTCTGCAGGACGCCGTCGGAGGCCGCCAGCACGAGCGTGACCGTGCGGTTCGTCATGCCCGTGCCCTCCGCCAGCTTGAAGCCGAGGGCGAGCCCTCGCTGATGAAGGTAGCGCTTGCACCCATGCATCGTGCGGACGTCGGCCGCGGAGGCGGGATCCTCGAACATCTGCGCCAGCCGGGTCAGCGCCGGGGAGAGCGGCTGCCCCGGCACGGCCGCCGACAGCTCGCGCTCGATGGCGGCGCGGAGCGTGCGGTACACGCGCGCGACGCCGTCGCACTCGTCGGTATGGCCGGCAAAGATCGCGACGAAGTCCTCGACGATCTCGTCCATCTGCGCGAGCATCCGCCGCACTCGATCGACGGTCAGCGGGGCGACGTCCAGCAGATCGACGAGGATGTCGGCGTGCCGCAGGTTGTACGCGCGGAAGCGATCGACGGCCGTACTTGCGGCCTGGGCTTCGCCTGAGGTGGTTGCGCCGTACGCCTCGGCGACGAGGTGCTCGGACAGCTTGCGGACGCCCGGGCAGTGCGCGAGAAGCGCATACTCCGCGGGCGTCGCCAGCAGCGGGAAGGACTCGCCGACGGCAAAGGCGATTCGCGCATTCACCACGAGCCCGCAGTTGAGCGCCCGCCCGCCGATCTCGCCCACGATCTGACGCAGCAGCGCCTCGCCGCATCGGGCCTCGGCGGCCTTCAAATCCTCGATGAGCGCGTCCGGATCGCATCCGCCCGCCGCAAGGTCGACCAGATCCAGGTAAGTCGCCCGCGTGTAAGCGAGGTACGGCTCGAGAAACCCGGCGAGCTGCCGGCCGAGGAGGCCCGCCGCGACATCACCTGGCGGCAGCGACGACGACAGGTCGAGGAGCCGGGCGGCCAGCCGGCGCGTCGAGAGATGCGGCGCGCGCAGGTCGGGCGCGCCGCCGAGAAAACGAGCGACCGTCTCCATGGCCGCCGCGGATCGCAGGAGGTCGGGTCCGGAGTCAATCGTCCTGGCGAGCGCGCCGACGAACTCGTCGTCGATCGCCACGCGGCCCTGGCGCACGAGCTGCTCCAGGCGATCGAGCGTGCGGCCGCAGACCTCCGGATCGGCGGACGCGAGCAGTTCCACCAGCATCGTCCAGGGGCGGTCGCCGGCCTCCGCCACGTCGTAGAGCAGCGAGATGAGCGGCCCTTTCGCCGCGTCCGGCGTGGTCCGGGACAGTCGGACCAGGCTCCGGAGACGCGCGGCATGTTCCGGGCGGTACCAGTCGTGGCGGTGCTGCCTGAGGGCCGCGCAGGCCTGTGCGACCCGCTCGGCGTCACCCGAAATCAGCGCCAGCTCGGATTCGATCGTCTCGACTGCGCGATCGAACGGCGACACCTCCGGCCGATCCTCGATGTGGGGGGATGAAGGTCCCGCGAGTCCGTGGGCGTGACTCGACATGGCGGCGCGTCGGCAGGACCTTCGAGACTCAGTATAGTCCCGATAGGGGCCCTCGGCTGTCGCGTCAGCCCGCCGGTCGCAGCTCCGGCGTTCTCGTAATCAAATACGACGTGCCGAGCGTTCCGTCGGCGAACAGGTTGATGCTCCGGCATTCGGCACGATCGAAGTCCCAGCGCGTCACTTCCATGCCGTGATAGTCGAGCACCGCGTTCCCCTTGAACCACTTCACCACCGGATAGGCCGGGAGAATGCTCCACCGGCGCTCGTCGCCGTACAGCGTCCGAAAGACGAGACGGCGCACGCCAGCCTCGTGGCATCGGGCCACGAACTCGTCGACCTCGCCGGCGTTGTGCTCGTTGATGACGGCCGACACCTTCACCGGGATCGTCGCGCGGCGCAGGATCGCCGCCAGGTCGGGCACGTGCGTCGATCCCGTCAGCCGCGCGTAGGTTGCCGGATTGAATGACGGGAACGAGATGCACGCGCGATCGTACCGGTTGAAGATGTCGATTCGGCGGAGCGCCAGCACGCCGTTCGTGTGCAGCGCGAGGCGCGCGCAGGGATGGAGTCGCTCGCGCAGCAGCTCGAGGAGCCTGGCCTCGTGCGCGTAGAGCTGCGGGTCGCTGACGGTCCCTGTCAGCGTCACCTGTGGAATCCTCCACCGATTGACCGTCTCGACGAAGCCCTCGAGGCCGCGCAACGGGTACTCGTTCAGGTTGCTGACGTTGACACGGTCGGGCAGCAGGCGTCCGATGCACCACGGACACGCGCGATTGCAGGGGCCTGCGAACAGGATGTTCGCAAAGTCATACATGGGCGGACGTCATCTCCTGCGGTCGATAGTCGCCAGTCGCTGTTCGAGAGTCGGTCGCCGACTCCAGCAAGTACTGCTGGATCGACGGCGCGTAGAACAGCGCGATCACGCCATTGACACTGCGGCTCCCGGCGCGCGTGAGCCGAAGCGTTCGCGCGGTGTAGTCCATGAGCCCCTCCCCAATCGCGAAGTCGATCTCGCCGCGAAACAGGTGGGCGAGCGCCACGCCGAATTTCGACGCGAACGCGCCGGTGTCGATTTCGCCGAAATAGAAGCTGACGGCGCACATCTTTCCCATCATCTGCCGCGCGGGCAGATCGTAGAGATCCTGCAGCGGCAGCGATCCGCGGGCGATCGCCCGACGATACGCGGCGAGGTTCTTCGAAGCGGCTCCGGTGTTGTAGGAAATCGTCGTGTGGGTGAACGACTGCGCGCCCAGCCCGAGCCCCAGGTACGGCATCGCCTCGACGACCCGGCGCGTCAGGTACGCGCTGGTGCCGGCATCCCCCGCAATCCTGCTGTACGTCGTCTTCCCGGGAGTGGCGGCGTAACCCGCATCGGCGAGCATGTCGCATGCGAGCGCAGTCATCGCCCGCACCTTCCCCAGACCGACATGCCGCGCATGGTGCGCGATCCGCGTCAGCTTGTAGCGCATCCGGTACAGAGTGATGTACTCGGGATCCAGGCCGATGGCGTGTCGCAGCGTCGCGCGCCATCCCTCGAGATCCTGCCCAGCGAACCCGTACATCAGATCGAGGTTGAGCCGGCGGAAATCGGCCGCGCGGACGTTCTCCACCGCACGGCGGTGGCAGTCTGCGGCGTTGCCCGACCGGTTGAGGGCTTTGAGGAGATCGAGCTCGACGACCTGGAGGCCCATGCTGATCCGATCGATCCCGATCCGCCTGAAGGCGGCCAGCTTGTCCGGGCGGGCGGCCGCGATCTTCGGCGTCGTTTCAATGCTGATGTCGCTTCCCGGCATGAACCTGAACATGGAGCGCGCCTTCTCGACAATGCGCGCGACCTCGTCCGCCGGAAGAACCGAGGGGGTCCCGCCGCCGATGTCGAACCCGTGCAGCAGCCTGGGCTCGGGTCCGAAGACCTCCCGATAGAGGTCGAACTCGCGGAGCAGATCGTCGACGTAGCCGGCGGCCGCGGGCAGGCCCTCCCGGTCGACCACCGCGTATTCGCAAAACGAACAGCGCGTCTCGCAGAACGGGATGTGAACGTAGAGGCAGAGATCGTCGATACCGGACCAGGCACGGCCGGCCACCGCCGCCGCGCTCGCCGCGTCGACGCGGTAGGGCGCCCACGTGAGGGTGTGCGCGATCGGATACGCGGTATTCGCGATGTGATGGTTCCGGAGCCCGGCCTCGAAGACAGCACGCGGCGCGAACGGCCTCGCGTCGGCAGGCGAGGGTGGGACCCAGACGCGATTCATCGCGTGGTGGCGGCGTTTCCTGCGACGTTGACGGGATCGCGCACGGCCGAATACGGCGGCGCGTACGCAAGATCGAGCGCGGCCAGCTGCTCCACCGTCAGCCCGCCCGCCACGGCCGTGGCAAACACGTCGATGCGCTTGTCCACGCCCGCCCGGCCGGCCAGTTCCGCGCCAAGGACGCGGCCGGTGGACCGCTGGTAGGTCAGCTCGATCGCGATCGGCTCCGACCCTGGAAAGAACTCGTCGTGCGACGGCGCTGTGACGTGCAGCACCGCGGCATCCGGTCCCGCATCGGTGGAGGTGACGCCGGTGCGCGCGATGGTCGTGTCGCCGGCGCGCAGGATCGCGGTGCCGAGTACCGCACCCAGCCGCGCATCGCCGCCCGCGGCGCAGATGCCGGCCACCTGCGCCGTCTTGTCAGCCATCGCCGCCTGGGCGAACCAGATGGGGCGCCCCCACGGCGCGTGCGGCACCGACACGCAGACGCCACACGCGAACACGCCGGGCAGGCTCGTCGCCGCGTGCTCGTCGATGGGCACGGTGCCGTCCGGCAGGAGCCGGGCGCCCGCGGCGCGAAGAAGATCCGTGCGCGGCCGCAGCCCGGCCGCGATGACGACGAGGTCCGCCTTGAGCCGCCGGCCGTCCGCCAGCACGACAGTCGTGACCTGGGAGCCTTCGCGCATCACCGACGCCGGCGCCGCCCCGGTGAGGACGGTCGCGCCGGCCCCCTGCAGCGCCTCGGCGGCCATCGCGGCAATCGTCTCTGAATGCCTGCTCAGAAGCCGCGGTTCGCGCTCGACGATCGTCACCCGGCATTTCCGCCGTAGGAACCCGTCGGCGGCCTCGACGCCGAAGTAGCCGCCGCCGAGAATGACGACGCGGCGCGCGCCGCGATCGAGCGCGGCCGAAATGCCTTTGAGATCCGCGGGAGTCCGAAAGCGGAAGACGTTGCGCGCCGTCTCGAGTCCGGCGACGTCCGGCACAATCGACTCGGCGCCGGCCGCGAAGATCAGCCGGTCGTACCGCAGCCGCTCTTTGTCGAGCACGAGCTGGCGGCTCTCGGCGTCGATCCGTTCGACGCGCACGCGCGTGCGCACCTCGATGTGATGGACGCGCTCGACAAGCTGCGCCTGGCGCCGGTTCGCCGCCGTCAGGTCGGCAACCTCCCGCGACACGGAGTAGGCCAGCCCGCCCACCGCGTAACGCACGGCCGCGCCCTGCTCGAGGATGACAATGCGAGCGGTCCTGTCGATCTCGCGTGCCTTGAGCGCAGCGGTCGGCCCGCTCAGGGCCCCTCCGACGATGGCAATCACCCGAGGCTCCACCATAGGGAGTTCGGCGCATGGTAGTCCCGACGCCACCGCCCGGTCAAAGCCCTTCGACACGCTCAGGGCAGGCCCTTCGGCCAGGCTCACGGCTCGCGGAAACGGTCGATCTGCTCGTATGGGACTTCCTGGAAGGGCGGCAGGCCGGCCGCCTCGATGATGTGCATCAGCCCGGCGCGGTCGTGGAATTCGACGCCGTCCCGGTTGATGACGACGGTGTTGGGGGACGCCGGAGCGAGGCGGCGGAACTCGCGGTCGATGAGCCGGAAGCGCCGCACCATGTTCTCCGCGTCCTCGAACGGCCGGTTTCTATGGCGGATGTGCTTTTCGACGGTGTCGGTGCTCGACGTCAGGACGATGACTCGATCGGGGTGCCAGAGGTCGCCGACGGTCAGGACGTTCCTGAGCTCTGCGTGGAACTGCTCGGGATACTCCGCGATGTGCGCCTCGAGCGTGATGCGGGCCCCTTCGAAGAAGATCACGCGGCCAGGGCGGTCGTGGTCGGCGGCGTCACGGTAGTTCGCGTCGTACAACCGCGCGAAGTACGCGGTCACGCCCACCGGATTCAGTCCTGCTTCGATGTCCTCCAGGACCCGCGGATCCCAGACGCCTTTCTCCCCCTCCCCGTACGAGCCGTTGTGATACAGGTCGCCGAGCTGCCGCACGAGCGTGCTCTTGCCGATGCCCGGTCCGCCGACGATCGCGACGCGCACTCGCACATTCTAAGTGGTTCTAGGGTTCTGGGGTCCTGGGTGGGGCGCTCAGAAGAGCCGGCCGCCGAGAGGCACGTCGCGGTCGGGCGCGACAAGAACGACGGCGCCGTCGGCGTCAGGCACGCCCAGCGTCAGGACCTCGGAGACGAACCGCCCGATCTGACGCGGCGGGAAATTGACGACCGCGAGGACGAGCCGTCCCTCCAGCTCCTCGCGGCGATAAATCCTGGTGAGCTGCGCGGACGAATTGCGACGCCCGATGCCCGCGCCGAAATCGATCGTCAGCTTGTAAGCGGGCTTGCGCGCCTCCGGGAAGTCCTCGGCCTGCACGACCCGGCCGACGCGGACATCCACCTTGTCGAAATCGGCGATGGTGATCATGCTCCCGATGCTACTTCGGGACGATGACCGTGTCGTCCTTCATCGCGCCGGGCCCCCAGATTTGACCCGCGGCCGAGCCGCCGGTACCATCCGAACGTCAACGCGACCAACTGGAGAACTACTGATGGCTCGCCGCATTGCGACCCTGCTGTCTTTTCTCGGCGTCCTCGGCCTTCTTGTCCTTCAACCCTCGCCGATGGCGGCGCAGGCGCGGCCCGGGGCGGCGGCGGCCGTCAAGGCGGAGCTGCCGCGTGCCGTCAGACGGGACGTGCCGCTGACCGGCGCGATCCGGCGCGCCATCGAGGCCGGTACGCGCAACACCAGCGGACGCCCGGGTCCGAACTACTGGCAGCTCCAGACCGATTACACCATCAACGTCCGCCTCGATCCGCCAGCCGGCACGCTGACGGGCACCGAGACGATCGCGCTGCACAACAACAGCCCGCAAGAGCTGCGCGAGGTCTACCTGCGGCTCGACCACAACATCTATCGTGGCCTGGTACCGCGCGGCGGCTCCGTGCCGGCGGAAAACACCGATGGGATGGTCGTGACGCGCCTCAGCGTCAACGGGGAGGCGGTCGACCTCGCCGCGCCGCCGCCCGGCGGCAGGGGGATGGCGTCCGCGCCGCGCAAGCTGACGGCGTCGAATCTGGATCAGACGCTTGGCCGGATTTCCCTCGTCACGCCAATCGCCGCGAAAGCCACCGCGACGATCGAGATCGCCTGGCGCACGAAGCTGCCCGGCGGACCGGGGCGCGGCCACCGGATGACCCAGCGGTTCGACGACACGCTGTTCCAGCCGACCCAGTGGTACCCACGGATTGCGAAGTACGACGACCTGCGCGGGTGGGACACCAACGTCTATCTCGGCCCCGCGGAGTTCTACAACAACTTCGGGCGCTTCGACGTGAAGATCGATGTGCCGGCGGGATGGATCGTGAGCGGCACCGGCGTGCTGCAGAACCCGCAGGAGGTGTTGACCCCGAAGGCACGCGAGCGGCTCACGCACGTCCTCGAGTCGGACACCGTGATCACGATCGTCGGCGAGGACGAAGTGGGGCCCGGCCAGGCCTCAGCGGCGGGCGATCGCCTCGTATGGCACCACGTCGCCGAGATGGTCAACGACTTCGCGTGGGCGACCGCAAGGAAATACGTGTGGCGCGCGACGCGCGCCACGATCCCCGGCAAGGGAGCGATTCCCATCCACATGCTCTACCTGCCGGAGCATGCCAACTCCTACACCAACGCGGGACCCGTCGCCCGGCACGCGCTCGAGTTCTACTCGAAGCTCTGGGCTCCGTATCCCTTCCCGCAGTTCACGCTGCAGGATGGCCCGAGCCTGGGGATGGAGTACCCGATGGTCATCAACTCCAACCAGGGGGCGGCGGACCACGAGGCCGGGCACCAGTGGTGGCCGATGACCGTCGGCACGAACGAGACGTGGTATGGCTGGATGGACGAGGGCTTCAACCAGTACATGAACATCCTCTCCGGCGCTGACGCGAGGGGCGTCGCGCCGAACCTCAACGGCCCGGGCCAGTTGTACGGGCGGATGAGCGGTAACGAGGACGAGCCCCCGATGATGTGGAACGCCAACTACGCGGGTAACATGTACGGCTTCCAGACCTACAGCAAGGCCCCGCTGATGCTCTCGATGCTCGGCGGCATCGTGGGCGACGCCAACGTCCAGCGCGCGATGAGCGACTACGCGAAGACCTGGAGCTTCAAGCACCCGTCGCCGTGGGACTACATCTTCTTCATGAACAACGCGCTCGGGCAGGACCTGAACTGGTTCTGGTACTACTGGCTGTGGACGACCGAGTCGGTCGACGGATCGATTGCAAACGTCACGACCACTGGTGCGCGCACCGTCGTCAGCGTGCGCCAGGACGGGCAGATGCCGTCGCCGGTCGTGCTCAAGGTCCAGTTCGCGCCGAACGGGCCCGCCATCAAGCCGATGACCAACGCGAAGATGGTGGACGCCACGACGGCGGTGGTGACGTGGCCGGTCGACGTCTGGTTCAGCGGCAACCGCATGTTCCAGGCGGCGCTGGATTTCGGCGCGCGGCCGATTACCACGATCACGCTCGACCCCGACTGCCGATTCCCGGATCGCGATCCCGCCGACAACGTCTGGCCCAAACCGGCCAAAGCGACAACTCCCGCGCCGGCTGGCGGGATGGGACGCGGGGCCGCGGTCTGCGGAGGGTAGACCGGTTCTAAATGACCCTTCCTGGCGTGACGGCGGCGGCATCAATCCAGTCGGCGGGCTGTCCGGACAGGAGCGATGCCGCCAGCTCACCGACCGCCGCGCTGCACATCATCCCGAATCCTCCCAGGCCGGATACGTGGAAGAGGCCCGGGAGCTGCGGGTCGCTGCCGATGAGCGGGCGGCGATCCGGCGCGAACGTGCGAAGGCAGGCCCAGCTCCGGCGGATGGCGAGATCGCCGAGGCGCGAAGCCGAGCGGCCCAGTTTCTCCGCGAGCAGTTCCGCGGCCGCAGGATCGGTGGATGGCAGACCCGGCGGCATCGGCGTCTCGTCGCACGGTGACAGCAGCAGTCCGTCTCCTTCCGGTCTGAAGTACAGCGCCGCGTCCTCCAGCCACGTGAACGGAAGATCGCCGCGAACGAAGTCCACCGGCCCTGACACGAAGAGATGGCGCCGCATGGGTGTCAGGCCAAGCGGCGCGGACGCGCGTCCGAGCTGTCCCGCCCACGCACCTGAAGCGTCGACAATCGTGTCCGCGCGGATCTCGTCGTCGCCGATCAGGACGCCAACGGCCCTCCCCCGCTCCATCACGAGATCGTCGACGCGCGTGTTGGTGCGCAGCCGGAAGCCGCCTTCGCGTGCGCCTTCGAGGTAGCGCACGAGAAGGGCGTGGATGTCTGCGACCCCCTCGTCGGGACACCACAGGGCGCTCTGAAAATCGAGGAGCTCGAGGAACGGCCACTCCCGCCGTGCTCGATCGAACGGCAGCAGGCGTGACGGCACGCCTTCCGTCGCGAGCGCGTGCTGGAGCTCCTCGAGCTCGTGCGCGCTCGAGTCGCTCGACGCGACGGCGAGTCCGCCCGTCTGGTTCAGCAGCGGCGCGCCAGGTGATTCGAGCGATCGCATGCCGCGCAGTCCGCGCTTCGCCAGCGTGCGTATGATCGGGTCCCCCTCGGACAGCTTCACCAGCGCGGCGTTGCGCCCCGAGGCGTGCATGCCGAACGACGGTTCCTGCTCGAGGATCAGCCCGGGCCCAAGGCCGGCACGCGATAATGCCCATGCCGTCGCCGCGCCCGCGAACCCCGCTCCGACGATCACCCACCGCGTCTGCTGCGCCATCTACCTGTCCGCCGCATGCGGCGGCAGGCCGCGGAGGGTGACGAGGTAGACGGCGAAGGTCCCGAGCCAGTGCCCGCCTTCGTAGTGTTCGCCGGTGACATCCTTCAACCCGGCGTCGCGATGGATTCTCGCGGCGGCATCGAGTGAGCCGCGCCGCGGATCCGAGGCCGGCAGCCCGCTCGAGATCCCTTCGAGCATCCACGCGCGCGACAGGTTCAATCCGCTCAAGTGCCCCAGCTTCGGATCGCTGGGATCGGTGACGACGCCGGGAACGAGCCAGTCGCCGCGTCCGGTCGTGGGAAGCGAGGGAAGGAAGCCGGCGAGCCAGGACGCGAACTGCGGCGGAGGCAGGACGCGCCGCATCAGGTCCGCTTCGGCAAGGCAGGGAGACAGAAAGTCTTCGCCCGACGGCTCGTAGGCGGTCGGGCATGCGCGGTCCTTGAAATAGAAGTCGCGCGCGCGCGAGACGAGCAGCCCCTCCATGTCCTTGTGGCCCGTGGATCGCGCCCAGTCCAGCATCAGGCTGAACGAAAACGCGCTCTGTGAGTGCTCGCCGATGCGGATGGGCGCCGTCAGCTTCGGCAGCCAGTCGCGGATCCGCGCGGCGGCCTCCCGCTCGAGCGGCGCGAGTGTCGCCGCCCAGCTCCGCACGTCCGCGTCGCCCGGACGTTCGCCCGCCCACTCGTCGAGCTCGGCTCCAAGCCGCAACAGCCAGGCGAGCCCGTACGGCCGCTCGAAGGACACGCGGCCGGCGGCCTTCAGGTACCGCACCTCACCGGCGATGTTCGCCGGCGTCAGGCTCTTCGCGAGCGCGGCGCGCGCGCGGGCCGCAAACGGCGCATCCGGATGGCGCCTCGCGAGCCTGGCCAGCAGCCAGTGGCCGTGCACGGACGAATGCCAGTCGTAGCAGCCGTAGAAGGCCGGCGTCAGCTCCCGCGGCGGCCTGACGTCGTCGTCGCCATTCAGGGCGTGCGCAATCTTGTTCGGGTATTCCTTGTGGACGCACGCGAGCGCGAGCTCGACGAAGCGCGTCTCGGAGGCCACGTCGAGGGAAGGCCGTTGTGGAGGAGCCGCCATCAGGGCGAGCGCAAGCAGCAGCATGTCGCGATCATATGGCAACGAGAGGCCATCACGACCTGGCCGTGCGCTCCGCCTGCGCGAGCAGCTTGTCCAGCGCGGCGCGGTCCAGCCATCGGCCGTCGAACATCACGCCGTCAATCGCTGTCGTGTTCCTGATGCCGTCGAGCGGATTCCTGTCGAGCAGCACGAGATCCGCGGCCTTGCCGACGCCAACCGATCCGAGTGAGTCGGTCGTGCCCATGAAACGCGCCGGATTGATGGTGGCCGCCTGCAGCTGCTCGTCGTACCAACGGACGTGCATGTCCCACAGGCCGGGTATCAGATACTTTCCGGCCGCATCGATGACCTGGGCACCCGCGGGAACCGGCGCCGACGCCGATGGCTCGATGCGCGCGATCCGTCTGTCCGACACGATCACGGTCATGTCAGGGCTGAGGGGACCGCCCGTCGTGTCGACGATGGTCACATGCGTGAGCGCGAGCGTCTGCGGCTGCGTGCTCACGGCCGGTGCCATGGCCGCGAACAGGACGCCGGCCAGCAAGGCGCCGCGGGTCGAGGCGTGTTTCGTCATGAGAACCCCGGAGCCGACGAGTCTAGCGCGCGACAATCCGGGAAGACGATCAGTCCTACGGGATCACCGCCTGTCCGAGGCGATCGATGTCTTCCAGATCGTTGTAGATCTGCGCGGAGATCCGCGCGTACAACCGGCCGTTCGTGGCGTGGAGCTGAACCTCGATGCGGTCCTCGAACAGCAGGCGGTCTCGCAGCTTCGCCGCATCCTCCACCGTCGTGCCGAGCGACGACGGCAGCATGACGGTCGCCATCGTGCCGATCATCGACTCCGGAGCGACGAACTCCGTGTTCCACCGGCCCGCGAGCAGGCGCGCCCCGTCCCAGGCCAGCGAGTGGTTGTAACGCTGCACCGCCTCTACGCCCAGCTCGCGCATGTAGGCGAGCGCGGCGGGTGCGGTGAGGTGCGCGGACGGATCGCGCGTCCCCGGGAGATCGAACTCCGTCGTGAAGCCCTGGTCCAGCCCCCATGACGTCACGGCCGGATGCACGCCCGCCTGCCGCTCGGGCGCGGCCCACAGGATCGCGCTGCTGCGCGGCACCCACATCCACTTGTGGAGATTGCCGACGTACCAGTCCACGCCGAGCGAGGGGATATCCAGCGGGATCGCGCCTGGCGCGTGCGCGCCGTCCACGAGCACCGCCACACCGCGCTCGTGGAAGCGCCGGGCGATGTCCGCAACCGGGAAGATGAGCGCGGTATGCGCCGCGATGTGATCGATGATGGCGAGCCGTGTCCTCGGTCCTATCGCGGCCACGCACGCCTCGGTGATCTGCTCCGGCGTTCGAATGGCGTTCGGCAGCGCCGCCGTACGCACCGTGGCGCCCCGCTGGCGCGCCGCGAACGTGGCCGCATTCGTCACGCCGCCGTAGCCCTGGTCGGTGACGAGCAGCTCATCGCCGGCTTCGAGCGGAGACGACCGCACGACCGCGTTCGCGCCGGTTGTCGCGTTGTCGACGAACACCACGTCATCGCCCCCCGCACCCACGAATGCGGCGACGACGCCGGCGGCCTGACGCAGCCGCGGAGGCTCGCTTCTCGGCTGGCCGACGACGACCGCCGTCAGCTCGCGCAGAAGGAAACGGCTCGGCTGCCGCTCGATTTGGTCCTGGAGCTCCCGCTGCGCCGCGGTGACCCGGCGCGGCGTGACGCCGACGGTGCCGTGATTGAGGTACGTGATGTCCGGATCGAGCGGCCATTCCGCCCGCATCCCGCGCCCGAATGTCTGCATGATTCCTACATGCTATCCGAGGCGGGACGCGCCAGGTAATGTCAGGCTGGTTGGCGCAAAGAGAAAAAGGAAGTTTTGAAAATGCTATCCGAGGCGGGACGCGCCAGGTAATGTCAGGGCATGAAGCCCTGACCCACAGAGACACTGTAGTGTGGGTCAGCCCTTTATGGGCTGACCTCAGGGACACAGATTCGAAGTCCTATGCAGGGAAAGCACCCGTCGCGAGACGGCGCGCGTGATCGCGGACGTCGGGCGGCCAGTGCTCCACGAGCTCGTCGAATCGACCGAGGTGCCCGGCAAACAACGCGCGCGTCGCTTCCTCGAAGCCGGGCTCGTTGCCGGCCATGGCGGACATGAACTTGTAGGCCGCGGCCTGCGAGACCCGGAGGCGGTCCTTGCCCACGCTCGCGCGCTTTGCGTCTTCGACGAGGCGGCGCAGCGCCACGGAAGCGCCGCCCGGCTGCGTCGCGAGCCACTCCCAGTGACGCGGCAGCAGCGTGACCTCGCGCGCGACAACCCCAAGCTTCGGCCGGCCAGGCCCGCGCGGAGCCGGCGTACCGGAATCGGATCGGAGAGCGGCTGCCTCGAGCCGCCGGGCGACGTCCGCCGGGGAGCCGCGAAAATCGATTTCCACGAGCTCACCAGTCAAATCGTTGAAGATAAGGACAGGCTGCGGAGTGCCGCGGTCGATGACCGCCTTGGTCTTGAGAGCGACCCCGTGAAGGTCCCCGGACGCGATGCAAGTGGTGCCATTGAAGGAAGTGCAGCAGGTTGCGGCCAGATCTGGGGCGTTATTCATCCGGATAATATTACCGAGGTACGTTCTCTTGTCAATATCACCCGTGTAATATGCCCTTCTCACCGTCATCCAAGGCACGGCTTACCCATCGCGATTTCGGCCGATTCGCCGGCAGCACGCTGTTCGACCGCATCGGACGCGCCGTCTGCCAGGCGGGGTGTCTGCCGCGCAAGGAACTGTTCGAAGCGTGGGAGGTGGCGCGCCGCGTTCGCCGCCGGTTCCGTGGCGGCCCCGTCGTGGATCTGGGCGGCGGACATGGCCTGCTGGCGCAGATCCTGTTGCTGCTCGACGACTCGTCTCCCACCGCGCTCGTTGTCGACAGAACCCTGCCGATATCGAGCGCGAAGGTGCACGCGGCGCTGGTTCATGACTGGCCGCGGCTGGCCGGCCGCATCGAGTTCCTCGCGTGCGATCTGGAGAAGGTGGAGATCGGTGCGGCCGATCTGGTCGTGTCGAGCCATGCCTGCGGCGCGCTGACCGACGTGGTGCTTGCGCGCGCCTCCGCGGCGCGCGCGCGGGTGGCCGTGCTCCCCTGCTGCCACGACAGGACGTCCTGCGATCCCGGAGCGTTGTCCGGCTGGGTCGAGCCGTCGCTCGCCATCGACATCATGCGGGCCGTGCGTCTCGAAACCGCAGGCTACCAGGTCTGGACCGAGACGATTCCGCGAACGGTCACGCCCAAGAACCGCCTGCTCCTTGCCGCTCCCGCGGTTCAGTGACGCGCCAGGCCGACGATCCAGCCCGCTAGCTGAGCACGCCCTTCTTGCTCATCGCACGAGCGTAATACGCCAGGAATGCGGCGAAGATAATGGGGAATACGGTGAAACCCAACGCACTCGTTCCGCCCATCACCTCCATCCCGCCAAGAAGAAACAAGCCGCCGAGATTGGAACCGATCGCCCCGATCACTGAGGCGAGCAAGACATGAAACGCGAGGCGGTTCTTGAGAAGCAACAGGAGGCACCCGATCACGCCACCGAACACGCCGATCGCCCAGAACGCAACGGCCCACAACGGGAACGATTCGAAGTACTCGCGTTGCTGCGGAGGAAACCGGCTCATGACAGCTTCGACGTTCATCTGAGTGAGCATGAAGGACAGCACACCGATCGAACTCCACAGGCCTCCGATAATCCCGATCAACCACAAATGCCACGGCCTACCCGGAGTCGTCGTCCCCTGCGCTTCGGACATGGTTTCCTCCTCGGTCGTTTTCAGTTAGCGAGCGATTGTCGTGATCTGATAGTCCGCCATTCTGACACTGCATCCCCGTGTCCGTCCAAACCGGACCTGTGCCTCGCCAAAACCCAATCCGTGTCTCTCGACGACGACTTTCGAGTGTTGCCTGCGTGGTCCCGACGGTTCGACACGGTACCCACGACTCCATTGGACTGGAACGCGGTCGTTGTTTCGAGTGCCTGGCCTTCAGGCGGCCGCTCTCATCGACGGCGTGCTCCTGCCCAGCCCGCGCTGCGTTCTGGCGTGGGCAATCCCTAGCTGGTCGCTTCGTAACCGGTCAAGCAACGGCGTTCTGGACGGACCGATCGATGTCTGATCGGAGCGGATTGTCGGCGAAGTGCTCTTTCCACAGCCGCGGCGTCAGTTTCGCAACTTCCTCGAAGGGGTGATCGTCGACACGCTGCAACACGTCGACGAGGTAGATGTAGGGATCGACGTCTTGGAGGCGGCACGTCGCCAATAGTGAACGGATTCGATGGAAGCAACAGCCGCTCGTCGATCGTCTGCCCGATCCATTCGAAGAAATCGTCCACGATCGGCTTGCAGCGTTTCGCGCACTGTTCGATCTGTTTCGTGTCGTCGAGGGATTTCCTTTTCAGCTCGGCTTCCTCGTCGTACAGCCGCCGGATGACCGTGAGCGCACGAGCCGTCAGCTCGGGCTCGACAGCCTCGGCTTTCACGAACTGCCGCCGCGTGTGGCTCCAGCATTGCGCGTGGATGACCTTGTGGGCTTGCTCGGCGTAGCGCTCGTACGCCTGGTAGCCGTCGCTGATCAGCACGCCGCAGTACTCGCCCAGCACTTCGCGCACCATCGCACCGGCGCGCGACGGCGAGAACGGGAACACGACTTCGTCCTTGTCCCCGTAGACTGGCCAGAAATACGCGGTCTTCATCCCGCCGTGGCCCCTGCGGCCCGCTTTGATCGGCGTTTCGTCCATCGTCAGCACGCGGCTTTTCAGCGCCGAGGCCAACTGCGCTGCGTAGATCGGCTGCAACAGGTCGGCGGTGCGATGCACCAGTCCCGTCAGCGTCGATCGCGCCAGATGGATCCCGGCGGCGTCCATGCGCTGGTGCTGGCGGTAAAGCGGGAGGTGATAGCGAAACTTGTCGATGAGCACACCTGCCAGGTCAGGCTGGCCCAACCATCATCGATGATCTCAACGAGTTCGAAGGCGACCTGTTCCTCACCGTTGCCTATTCCACACACGACATCCGGCTCGGGGGGATCCCGATTTTCGATCGACGTCAGCACGACATTGAGCGGGCACACCTCCGCGAACCCTCGGAAGATCGCCAGCTCACTCTTCTTCTGACTGTCCTTCATTTCTGGTTTGGCAGGCTAACGGCTGCGCTTCAGCCGCGAAGGCGCGCCGTCTGCGCCCGCTTCTTACCCGTTCGTCGACGCACCTTCTTCGGCTGCAAGCGCGGGTTAGGCAGCCGGTCGTACGCCGGCGGTTCGACGTCTGGAACTTTGGCCAGTACCGCGTCGAACCCTGCCCGACTGCCGCGTTTCGCCCGCGCCCGCAGGTAGTCGAGGGTGTGCAGGGCGGCCACCTTTTCGCTCACCGCGGCGTTGATGATCTGGTTGATGGACACGCCCTCGCGCTCGGCCAACTCCCGGAGGTTCCGATGCAACGACGTAGACAGCCTTAGACTCAAGGTGCTCACGACAGGAGCCCTACCTTTCTCAAGAGATCGACTGGCGTCCAGACCTCGATGCCAAAGCGCTCCGCCCCTCGAAAATCGCGGACATTGTAGGTGACGACCGCCGCGCAGCCGGCCGCCACCGCGAGTTCCAACACCATGTCGTCGTCTGGGTCGCGCAACGTCGGTCGCCACAAGAAGAACACCTCCTGCTCGCGCCCAGCCCCACAGAGATAATCCATCGCCGTTCGGACGTCCAGTTCCGTGATGCCCGCCGCCCGCTGTGCCACGAGTGCTTCTTCGTACTCGAGCACCAGCGGCACCGAAATCGCGATGTCGAACGATCTGCCGCCAACCGCGGCCAAGACTTGAAACGCAGCACCCCGTCGGCTCCGGAGGGGCTGCCAAACGTGTGCGTGTTCTTGTGCGCCTCGTCGATGGCGACGACCGGCCCTTGGCCGGACTCGTACGCGGGGCCAAAGCCTTGCTCCGCGGCCACAGACCCGCTGGCTGCGCCGATGATCCTCCGCAGTCCACAGATGCCGTGGATGATAGCACCGGCTGGTGGTGCGAACGGCTCGTCATTGGCTGCCAGGTGGGATGCGAACTCCGGACTCCTTTCGCTGCGAGCCCCTAGCGGCCGTTCACCTGACCGCAGATTCGTCTGAGGCAGCTAACGGTAAGCACAATAATGAGTTGTCGCCACGCGTGGAACAGCCGCAGGGCCAATCGCCGCGCGCGGTGGCGGCCAATGACCAGATCCCATCGTGTGCGTTCTCGCATCACGACTGGACCGCGCGCGGCGGTATCGGGACGATTCCCGCACGCACTTGCGTCGTTGTAACGATCTGTGTTATATCCAATATCGTTATAACGGAGTTCGATATGGCAAGAGACATCGACGCGGAAATCCAGGCGCTGCTGCCGCTGGCGCCCGCGTTCTTGCACATCCTCATCGCCCTCGGTGAAGGCGAGCGGCATGGGTACGCCGTCATGCAGGAGGTGGCCGACCGGACGGCGGGCCGCGTGAAGATGAGTCCCGGGACGCTGTACGGATCCATCAAGCGCATGCTGGCCGAAGGCCTCATCGAGGAGCTCACCACCGGAGCGGCGGGAGCCGACGAGCGCCGGCGGTTCTATCGCATCACGAAGTTCGGGCGGCGCGTCGCCGCCGCGGAAGCCGAAAGGCTGACCTCGCTTCTGCTGCAGGCGCACGACTCCGGGCTCGTGCGAGGCGATCGTAGCGATGGCGCGACCGACCTTCGCCGAGCGCGTGTACCGCCTCCTCCTCCGCTTCTACCCGGGCGAGTTCCGCGATGACTACGGGCGCGAGATGATGCTCGCGTTCCGCGAGCGCCTGTCGCACGACCGGACCGTTGGGACCGGAGCCGTCATGCGCCTGTGGGCCCAACTGCTGATGGACTCGATCGTCCGCGCCCCCGGGGAGCACCTGGACGTACTGCGCCAGGACCTGCGGTACGCGTTGCGATCGCTCCGCCGCGCGCCGCTCTTCACGTTCACGGCGGTCGCCACGCTCGCGCTCGGCGTGGGCGCGAACACCGCGATCTTCAGCGTCGTCCATGCCGTCGCGCTGCGGCCGCTGCCCTACGAATCGGCCGATCGCCTCGTGCGGATCTGGGAGCGGAACGGCTCGCTCTCGATCACCGGGTTTGCCGTCTCGCTGCCGAACTTCGTGTCGTGGCAGGAGCGCGCACGCACGCTGGAGCTCGCGGGATGGCGCAGCGGAAGCGTGACGCTGCGCTCGACGGCCGAACCCATCCGCGTGGGGTCGGTCACCATCAGTCCCGAGTACTTCCGGATACTCCGCGCCACGCCCATGATCGGCCGGGCGTTTGCCGCGTCCGACGCGGCGCCAGGCGCGGAACGGGTGGCCCTGATTCGCGACTCCCTCTGGCGCAGCTACTTCGGGGGCGATCCCCGGGTCGTCGGGACGCCGGTGACCATCGCCGGGGACTCGCACACGATCGTCGGCGTCATCGCGGAGAGCAGCACGCCGCTGTCGGCCGAGTTCTACATGCCGCTGCGCGTGGACGTCGCCGCGGAGCAGCGCGACAATCACATCGCGAGCGTGGGGTGTCGAGATGTCCTCGGTGTACGACTGGCTCGTACCGGAACCGACCAGACGCGCGCTGTTCGTGCTGCTCGGCGCGGTGTGCTGCGTGCTGCTCATCGCGTCGGCGAACGTCGCGAACCTGATGCTCGCGCGCGCCGCCGCGCGAAGGCGCGAGATGGCCCTGCGCATGGCGATTGGAGCGGCACGCCGTCGCCTGGTGCGTCAGGTGCTCACCGAAGGGCTGGTCCTGGCCGGCGCCGGGGGAACCGCCGGCATCCTCCTGGCCTATTGGGCTGTTCCGCTGATCCGCCAGTGGCTCGGGTCAACCCTCCCGCGCGCGGATGAGACAGCCGTGAGCGCGCCGGTGCTGCTGTTCTCGTTGGGCGTGTGCATCGTGACCGGACTGGGGTTCGCCATCCTGCCCGCGCTCGCGAGCTCGCGCGGCGACGTCATCGGCTCGCTCAAGGACGGCGCGCGCGGCAGTTCCACCGGCGCCCGCTCGCGCCAGCTGCTCGCCGCCGCGCAGGTGGCGCTCGCGACCGTGCTCCTGGTCGGCGCCGGCCTGCTCGTCCAGAGCCTGCTGCGCCTGCAACGCGTCGAGCTCGGGTTCGACCCCGCCGACATCACGACCGGGATGATGGGGCTGCCGCCGGACCGGTTCAAGGCTCCGAATTCGCCGTGGGACAGTTTCTACAAACCGCTGCTCGACCGCCTTGCCTCCGCCCCCGGCGTCCAGGCCGCGGCCATGTCGAGCGGCGCGCCGTTCGGCGGAGGCAACACGGGCATGCCGATCAATGGCGTCGGCGAAACGCGGATGGGGAGCGCCTCGCTGCAGACCGACTGGCGCATGGTCAGCCCCGGGTACTTCAAGGCCATGCGCATTCCGCTCCTGCGCGGACGCTACTTCGAGCCGTCCGGCAGCACCGACAAGACCACCCTCATCGTCAGCGCCACGACGGCGCGGCGGATGTGGGGTGAGGCGGATCCGATCGGGCGGCAGATCCAGGCTGGCCCCAACGGCCGCTTCACCATCGTCGGTGTCGTCGGCGACGTCCGCAATCTCGATTTGTCGTTGACGCCGGCGCCCACGATGTACCTGTCGACGGCGGGATTCCTGTGGCCGACGATGACCATCATCGTCCGCGGCGATGAGCGCGCGCAGGCGCCGGCGTTGCTCCGGAACGTTGTCCGCGACATGGACCCGCAGCTCGCGGTCTTCAACATCCGGCAGATGAACGATCTGATCGACGAGAGCGCCGCCCAGCCGAGGCTCAATGCGTCGTTGATCGGGCTGTTCGCGCTGGTCGCCGCGCTCCTGGCTGCCATCGGCATCTACGGGGTGCTCGCGTATCTGGTGTCGCAGCGCACGCAGGAGATCGGGATCCGCCTGGCGCTCGGCGCGGGCCGGCCGGCGGTGCTGCGGCTGTTTCTCGCGCGCGGCCTCTGGCTCGCGGCCGGTGGACTGGCCGCCGGCGTCCTCGGCGCAGTCGGCGTGTCGCGCTGGATCGGATCGCTGCTCTTCGACATGAGGGCGCGGGATCCGTGGACGATCGCCGCCGCGGCCGGTACGGTCGCCTTGATCGCGGTCCTCGCGAGCTACATTCCGGCCCGGCGGGCGACGAGGGTCGATCCGCTCCTGGCGCTGCGCTCAGAGTGAGCTGACGGACGCTTCCCTGCCCGCTTCCTAGGCGGTCCCGTCGCGTGGTACGAAACGTTCTTCGACTGACTCCGGCTGGAGCTCAGCGGATACGCCTGTGAGCTGCGCCAGCAGCGCGGCGAGGATCGTCGCACCGGCGCGCACGGATCGCGCCTGCTCCCTCCCGTTCTGCAGCTCGATCGCCAGGACACCAGCGCAGCCCGTGGCCGTGAGCAACGGCGTCACCAGTGCGCCGCTCGTGTACTCGCTGCCCTTGACGGCGCACGTCTGCCTCAGCCGGAATGCGGCCGCTGTCGCGTTGTCGCCGTCGCGTCCGACCGCCGGCAGCTGCGCGAGCACCTGCTCGGAGTATCCGTGAACGAGCGTGGGCTTCAGTTGCCCGGTCAGCGCGTCCCAGAGCCAGACGATGAGCCCCCTGGCGTCGAGAATCCTCGCGGCATCCCGAAGCAACGGTTCCAGCTGACCGGCATCCTGGACACGACCGAATTCAGTGCAGAGATCCGCCAGAGCGAGGAAGTCGGGCTCAGATGACGGCTGGACAGCCGCAACCGGAGAAGGCGGCCCGGCTCGAGCGGGCACGCCGGCCGGACCCGCCGTCGCATCAGCGGCGACATCCTCCACGGGACTGCGCCTGAGCCGGGAGAGCGATCCGATCGCCGATCCGACCATCGAACGCAGCCGCGTCGGCGGTCCTCCATTGGCCCGTGCGGCCGCGGCCGCGATCGCCGGTTCGACGACTTCAGCGGGTTCGGGATGGACCTCGAGGAACTTGCGGACGACGACGTCCGGGTTCAGGTTGATGGCCTGCGCGTACGCGCGAAGGAACGCCCGCCGGAAGATCCCGGCGGGCCAGTGCGACACGTCGTCGCGCTCCAGCGCCTCGAGCAGCGACAGCTTGATCTTCGTCTGCTCGGCAATCGTGATGAGTGCGATGTGCTGTTCTTCGCGCCGCCGGCGCAGCCGGCCGCCGAACGTCTCTGGCATGGGGGCATCCCTCGGCCCCCCTCGCAGTGAGGGCAGATGAACCTTAGCGAGAGTAGCAGCATGCGTGCACCAGTTCAAGGCGATAACCGGGCACGAACGCCTTTCATGCGCGGAACGATCGGGCAGGGATTCGCGACTTACTTCAGGAAGTAGTCGACGTAGGTATCCGTCGCCACGACGCCGGCTTTCGCAGCCTCCGGCGGCAGCGGTTCGTTCACGTCGGAGATGACGACGCGGTTCCTGGCGTGCTGGTTCAACGCCTTCAAGAGCGGCGCCGCCGGCATGTCCCACCCTTTCGGAACGCCGTTCTCGTCCTTCTTGCCCTGCATCTTCGCCGTCGCCTTGTCGAGCGGTATGAAGGCGACCAGATCGTCGTTCTGCATCAGCTCGAGCCCGCCCTTCTTGAGCGTAGCGTTGTGGCTGCAGTGATGGCCGACCTTGTAGAAGACCGTGCGGGCGAGCAGATCGTGCGCGGGCATCGGCTTGGATCGGCCCGGCACGTCGAACTCCACCGAGGCCCACGACTGCCAGTTGCCGACCTGGGCGTCGCCGACGAAGAGCAGCACGTCGCGCGTGTGGACGAACTCGAACGCGAGCACCAGGCTGGTGTTGTTCGTATCGCTGTCCAGATCCAGCGCGAGCTGGCCGAAGGCCGACAGCCAGTCGTGGTCGATGCGCCGCCATTCCTGCGCAGGGTCATCGTAGGTCTGCGCGACGAACGCTCGGATCGCGGCGAAGTGCGGGTTCGGCTTGACCGTGTCCGGGGCGGCCGGATCCCGTAACACGCGCGGAATACGATGTTCGGCCGAGAACGGATAGTACCTGTCGCGATCCGAGCCCGGCAGGGTCGCCACGGCGGCGCCAAGCGCGTCGACTCCCGCTTCACCTGTCCGGGACAGGTGATAGATCACGTCGTCCGTCTTGTGCGCTTTGGTCACTTCGCTGCTCTTCAGCAGGATCGGATCGCGCGGCGGCCCGAGCACGTACACGCGGACCCCCTCGAGACCTTCGACTTCAATCGGTCCGGTCCCCGGCTCGCAATAGCGGAGATCGCCCGCGGCTTTGCCCCGCAGCTTCAGATATTCGAGGGCCTCGGCAATCGTTCGGGCGCCCGTCGTGTCGTCGTCCTCGGTGAAGGCAAGCAGTGACTCGATGTCCTGCAACTGCGCGCCGGCCGCGGCAGCCAGCGGACTGGCCAGCGCGGCCCTCAGCATCAGGGCCACGCGCTTGCGGGCTTCCTTGATCTTCTTGATCTCCGGTTTGGTGAGGTTCTCCGTCCAGCCGAGCCAGACCGACCCGAAGTCGAAGTCACGGCTGAAGACGTCGCGCGCCTGGTTGAAGCCCGACAGGTGGTCCTTGTGCTCGTGCGTGGCGACCACGACATCGAGACGCGCCTTGCCGGTCCGCGTTCCGCCGCGGATCGTGTCACGCACGTGCTCGACCACACGCGTCATGCTCTCGCCGGTGCCCACCAGAACTCCGCAATCGATCAGCACGTGAAACGGCTTGCCGTTCTGCGGAAACGTGACCAGGAAACAATCACCAAGCCCTTGGCGGTACATGCGCACCCGCGCCCGGAACTTCGCCGGACTGCCGGGCGCGACAATCGGCGCGCCGGGGGCCGGATGCCCGGCCGGGGCTTTGGTCCGGGATTTCGTGCCGGACCGCTTCTTGAGGGGCTTCTTCTTTGTCGGCATGGTTGGCCACCCTGGCTATGCGCCGAGCTGATGCAGCGCGGCAAACGGCTCGTCCGCTTCGCCGAAGTACGTCGCCGCAAGCGAGGCGCCGGCGTCAACCCCTTCCTTGAACGCAATCGTGCGCACGAGCCGCTGGAGGTCGTGGAGCCCTTTTCCGATCACGTACGTGATTCGGATTTCATCGAGATCGATGACGAGCGTGCTGCCGCAGCGAAACGACTGCACCCGGCCTTCGTGCTCCATCGTTTCGGACTGGAGCAGCGTGATGAACACCTGGTTGAGCGCCCGGCCGTTCCCCTGCTGACGCCTGGCCTCCCGGAACGCCTTCACGGTGAATACCGGAAGACCGTCCCGGTGGACTTTCACGCCCTTTGGAACGTCGGCGGTCAGCGCCAGGCCGGTGAGGCGTTGGAGCAGCTCGGCTTTTCCGACGTACTCCTGAATCGACTGGTGCAGTGCGATGCGAATGTTGCGGGTCTCGTCCCAGATCTCGGACCGCGTCTTCTTGTAGCGGAGCCGGTCTACCTGGTCGCGCAGACGGATGCCCTCGATGAACCTCTTCAGCATCGCTTCCATCTCACCCGGCGGAAGCACCGGGTCTTCCCCGGGCCTGGCCCAACGGAGGCTGTCCTCGGAAAGGGTCCGCACGTTGCGCGGGTAGATGCCGCGCCTCCGGAAAGCCTCGATGAAGGCGACCCGGTAGCGATGCTCGTCTTCAGGCATCAGATCCATGTCCGCGGTGATGAGGGCGCGGAGGTATTCACCGAACGTGAGATCCACCGGCGGACAGTAATCGAGCGCCCGGATGCACATGTTCAGCACGTGTCCCGCCGCCTTTGATGCTTCCTGCGCCAGCCGGTTCACGAGGTCCGGGTGCAGCTCGCCCTGCACCTGTCCCGTACCGCCGCTTGACAGCCGCAACAGGTCCCTCGTGCGGTTCTTGTAGATCGACAGAAAGGCATCGAACACCGCGGCCACGAAAATCGCGCCTCGCGCGTGCACCTCGAGGGTGTCGTCGAGCTCGAAGGGATCCGGCTCGTGCTTGACCCATTTGCGGCGGACCGGGTCGTATCTGCCGATGGCATCGCGCAAGGCGGCGTGCGTGCCACGTGCGTGTCCGAATTGCGTGGCCAGTTGCGCCAGGAGATTCTCGGTTGCCGCCAGGTCCCCGCGCGTCGTGGCGATCTGGTGCGCGAGCACTTCGGGGAACGTGAAGTGCTGGAAGAGCGCGACGATATCGGCAAAGGCTTCGTGGAATGCGAGCACATCCGGATTGGTCGCCTCCATGAAGTACTCGTGAAAGCCGTCGAGCAGCGCATGCGTCGTTTCGTGCGCGACGATGTCGTGCGAGAGACAGGTGAAGACCATGCCGCCGGGAAACTGGCCGGACGCGGGGTCCTCGGTTGCCGGAAAGTAGCCGAACAGCAGACTGCCATGGTTCCGGCTGTAGTAGGCATTCGCCATGCGCAGCGCGTGCGGGTAGAGGCGGAGCCGCTGGATGAACTGGGTGGCGCGGCCGCCGCCGCGCTCGAAGCGGTCTGCCCAGAATGCCTTGCGCCCGAGAGACTTCTCGAACCGATCGATCGTCGTCATCGCGACCGCATAGACCATTTGTTGATGGAACTGCGGATTGCCTTCCGACGGCATGAGCCCGTGCTGCGCGAGCACCGCCGGATGGTCGAGGTCCACCGGCACGTAGAAGCAGTCGCTGGCCGCGTCGAAGTCCACCACTTCCACGTACTCGCCGATCGGCCCGGGTCTGAGCGGCTCCCAGGGTACGGTGTAGGTGATTTCGCTGACCAGCGCCGTCTCGAGTTTCGTGGCGAGACTCGGGTCGAAGGCGTAACCGCGCAAAGACCGGTGCGTGGGCACGGGCGGCATCGACGCGAGATGCGGCGGGACGGGATCGTCAGCGGGAGGCGTTTTCATTTTTGCCATCTGTCACCCACAAACATCAACGCCGCCGGCGGCTGAACCGAACAGCCTGTGTCAGGCTCGAGACGAGATCGTCAGCATGAAGCCGCTCGGCTCGGTCACCTCGAACGCCCGGCTGCCCCACGGCGTATCGTGCGCCTCCGCGTCCAGGGTGATGCCGGCTGCCTTGGCGCGCGCCGCAAGGCCATCGATGTCCTGCGCGGTCTCGACGAAGATTCGCATCCCGACGCCCTTCTTTCGATCGCGCCCCTTCTTCCAATCGTCCTGGCTCAAGCCGATCCGGGCGTCGCCACCCAGTAGCATCACGCCCTTCAATACGCCGTCCTCTTCCCATCGTTCTTCGACACCAAAGCCCAAACCTTCGAAGAACCTGATGCTCTTCTGAAGATCGTCCACGGTGAGGCTCGGGGTGATGGTCTTGGCCTGGAGAGCCGTCTGCGGGGATGTCGCCATAATCGGTGCCTCCTGAGTGTTGAAATCGACTCTCTATCCTAAGTGGTCACGGGCATAATTACGGCGGCATTCGACCGGCGATGCATCGACGGTCTCGGTGCGTCGCCGTAATTATGTCCGGGACCACTAAGCGAAGACAGGATCCGCAACGGCTCAGGTTCGGCAACGGCTCAGGTTCGTCACCGGGGGAGCGGACTGCGGCGCGCGGCGGCTAGTGTCCCGTCCCAGTGGATCGTGGCATAAGTCCCGGGCGCGGCGCCCGGATCGCAAGGCGCGACGAGCGAGCATACAGGCCGTATGTGAGCGAGGAGCAACGCCGCGAGGCGGGATGCCCCGCCCGGGAATTGTGTCGCGAACCACTGGGACGGGACACTAGTGCGTCAGGCCGTAGACGAAGTAATTGACCCCGAACTTGAAGGCTTCATTCGTCGGATCCACCGAATAGAAACCCCGCCCCGAGTGTTCCATGTAGTCGCCGATATCCATGTTGTAGTTGATGACGACCATCAGGCGCTTCGACGGATCGTTCCCTTCGTGAATGCCATAGAACTCCCCCGTGAGCCCCCTCTCGCCGAGGCGGCCCGGGTAGGGCACGTCGAGCGACTTGATTGAAAAGAAGCTGTTGAAGACCGGATGCGATCGCGCGAGACGCTCGATCCGCGCGCCCGGCAGCACCTTGTGCATCGCGGCCTCGAATACGCGCCACTCATTCTCGTAGTGGAAATCGTCGATGATGACGAATCCGCCCTTCGCCAAATAGCTCCGCAGGCCGAGCGCTTCGCTGTCGCTCGGGTACCAGTAGCCCGGCTCCGACAAGTACGCGATCGGGAACTTCAGCAGCTCCGGGTCGTCCATGCGGAAGATGTTGCTGCCGTCCGGGTGCATGCGCAGCGCCGAGATGTCCTGGAGGATGAGCGTGAGGTTCTGCTCCATGTCCGGATAGTCGAACGACCAGCCGGGATACCGCTCGTAATAGAGGCGGACGATGACGATGCGTCCGTCGTACTCCACGCGCTTCGAGTCGCGAGGCAGCGACCCGAATCCGAAGCGGCGGCCGCCGCCGCGCTGGGCGAGCGCGGGCAGCGCGATGGCCAGGACCACGAGGCACACGATCGCGAGACCGCAAACCGACCGGCGGCTCATCGCCCGATTATAGAAGGATTGCCGGCCAGCAACGGTTACAAACAAGTCAAGTAGAGCGCGGTCTCCAGCACCGGCGATTGCGACTGACACATCGCCCTGGTCGTGTGCGTTCGTTCCGAATCCGCACACCAGGAACAAACCAACCACCCGGGTGTCCAATTCGTCTATAGCTTCTGGCAGCCCTCGAAACAGGGAGCGCGTAGTGTCCATCGTCCGCCTCCTCTTCTCCATCGTCATTTCCGCGAGCGGCATCACGGCGCTGGGCCTGGCGCAGTCGCCCGTGCCCGCCCCCGACGCAGCCACGAAAGCTGAGCAGGTCCTTGCCGAGGCGCGGCGGGCGCTCGGCGGCGATAAGTTGGCCGGGGTAAAGACGATTGTCGCCTCCGGCCGCACCCGGCGCGTCCGTGGCAACAATCTCGTTCCGATCGAATTCGAGATGTTCGTCGAGCTGCCGGACAAGTATGTCCGCATCGATGAATTCCCCGCCGAAGAAACGGACCCGACGTCGTCCGGATTCAACGGCGACGCGCTCATCCAGATTCCGCAGCCGGCCGCGGGTCCGCTCCCCGGCCGGGGGATGAGCATGCCTCCGGCGGCCGGTGGGCCGCCGCCCAGTCTGCCGGGCGGCCCCCCCGGGGCAACGCCCCCCGGCGCGCGCGGCACGCCGCCAGCCGGTCCACCGAGCGCTACGCCTGAGGGTGGCCGCGGTCCGGCGCCGGACCCGCGACGTGCGCGCGTCACGGCGCTCAAGCAGGAGTACGCGCGTTTGTCGCTGGGCCTCTTCGCCGCATCCAGCGCCTATCCACTCTCCTTCGTCTATGCCGCCATCGGGGAGGCCCCGCAAGGACGGGCCGACGTGCTGAACGTCAAAGGAGAGGGGAACTTCACCGTACGGCTGTTCGTCAACAGTGAAACTCGGCTGCCGATCATGGTCACCTGGAACACGCCGCCGACCAGCGTGATCGTCACCGTTCCCGGCCAGCCTCCACCCAAGTCCATCGCCCCGGGTGTCGTCGTCGTCACCGGCCCGCCCGCCCCGGCGGCCACGGCGCCAAAGGAAGAACGGGATAAGTACACGAAGGAAGTTCTCGCACTGCGCACGAAGGCGCAGGCCACGCCGGTCGAGCACCGCCTGTACTTCGCGGATTACCGCGACGTCGACGGCGTGCGCTTTCCGTTCAGGCTTCGCCGCGCCATTGGCACCGAGACAACCGAGGAAACGACATTCGACCGATTTCGTATCAATACCAGGATCGATCCAAAGAAGTTTCAGCCGGTCAAGTGACGGTTGCGTTGGAGAGAAAAAACGATGCGCGCTGTCCTGATTCTGTGTCTTGCCTGCCTGGCGCCGGCCAACCTGCTCGCTCAGGCCGACCGAAATGCCACGCTGCTCGTGACCGTGCTCGACGAAACGCGCGGCGTACTGCCGGGGGCGACCGTCACGCTGGTCAACCTCGACCCCGCCAACAAAGGCGTCGCCATGGAACCCGTGCAAGCCAGCCCGCAGGGGCAGGTGAAGTTCGAGCGTCTTGCACCAGGCCGGTACTCGATCAAGGCGGAGTTCTCGGGCTTCCAGACGCGCACGCTCCCGGAGGTGCGGGTCCGCAGCGGTGAGAACCGGCAGGTGCTCGTCCTTCCGCTCGATCGGCTGGCGTCGTCGGTGACGGTGGAGCGCGACCGGCAGCAGGCGGCTTCGGATCGCGACGTGACGTTCGGGACCGTGTTGACGCGGGAACAGATCGAGGCGCTGTCGGACGATCCGGACGAGCTGCGCCGTCAGTTGATGGATCTTGCGGGACCGGACGCCAAGATCCTCGTGGACAGCTTCGAGGGCCGCGACCTGCCGCCGAAAGCGCTGATCAAGTCGATCCGCATGACGCGCGATCAGTTTGCGCCGGAGGCTCACTACGCGGGTGAGTTCAGGATCGAGATCCTGACACAGCCCGGCATCGGTCCCCTCCGCGGATCGGCACGAATGGGCTTCTACGACAGCGCCCTGGACGGCCGCAACCCGTTGGTCGGCCAGCGTGGCCCGGCGCAGAGCAAGATGTACGGCGTCGGCGTGAACGGGACGCTCGTCAACGAACGCGCGTCGTTCAGCCTCAATGTGAGCGGCCAGAACAGCTACTCGACTCCGGTGCAGTACGCGGCCACGTCGGCGGGCCAGATCCGGGGAAACATCCCGGTGCGCAGTCCCAACGCCAACATGTTCGGGTCGGGTGGGTTCGACTACGCGCTGACGCGCGATCAGGTGCTCCGGGTGAATTTCAACGGCTCGCGGTTCAGTTCGCGCAACGCGGGCGTCGGCAGATACGACCTGATTGAACGCGCGTTCTCGTCGGAGAACAGTTCTTATGGCCTGTACGTACAGCAGAACGGCCCGATCGGACGGCGGTTCGTGCTCAACACGCGACTCTCCGCGACCGGATCCAATTCCGAAATGCGGTCCGATGTCGAGGCGCCGACGATCGTCGTCAACGACGCGTTCACGGCCGGCGGCGCGCAGCGGCGGGGCGGAAGCCACGGCCGCAATTACTGGCTGAATTCAGATCTCGATTACGTGCACGGCCTTCACTCCATGCGCGCGGGCATCGAGGTTCAATATGCCCGGTACCGAACGGATTCGGAGAGCAACTACCTCGGCACCTACGTGTTCGAGAGCCTCGAGGCGTTCGAAGCCGGCAGGCCGCGCAGTTACAGCCGGCGCGTCGGCGACCCGAGGGTCAGCTATACGAACGTGCAGGGGGGGCTTTACCTGCAGGACGACTACAAAGTACGCAAGGGACTGACCCTCACCGGGGGCGTCCGGTATGAAGCGCAAACGCACATGCCCGACGTGCTCAACTTTGCTCCTCGCGTGGGATTCACCTGGGCGCCCTTCAAGAGCGGCAAGACGACGCTGCGGGGAAGCTGGGGGATATTCTACGACTGGTTCTCGACCGGCACCTATTTGCAGACGCTGCAGGTGGACGGCTTCCGCCAGCGCGAGCTGAACATCTTCAACCCGACCTACCCGGATCCCGCCGGCAGCGGCCTGACGCCGCCCACCAACCGGTATCTCCTCGCCGGCGACCGCGTGATGGCGTATTCACAGCGGCTCAGCGCGGGCATCGCGCAAACGCTCTCGCGACGGGTCAGCGCGAACGTCCTTTACAGCTATGGCTACCGTTACAAGCTGCTTGCCGGACGCAACCTCAATGCTCCCGTCAACGCCGTGCGGCCGGATCCGGAATTCGCCAATATCGTGCTGGCCTCGCCCGATGGCAGGGGAACCGAGCATAGACTCACCGCGTCGGCGAACATCAACCTTGCGCCGCTTGCGTCGCAAGGGCCGCCCGGAGGCGGCGGCACCACGACCATCATGATGCCGGGCGGCGGCATCATGATGATGTCGATGGGCGGCGGCCCTGCTTCCGCCTCCGGGCCGCGCTTCTCGTGGAGGCGCGGATTGACCGTCTCCGCCTTCTACAACTTCGGCCGGAGCTACGACAACACGGATGGTCCGTTCGCGATTCCCGCGAGCGTCAACCTGGCCGACGAGTGGGGCCCGTCAGCCTTCGATCGCCGTCACAACGCGTTTGTCAACGTCACCAGCAGCGCCCTGCGCAATCTGAGCGCGCGCTTCTCCTTCGGCGGCTCGTCGGCGCCGCCGCTGACCATTCGAACGGGAGTGGACGACAACGGCGACCTCATCTTCAACGATCGCCCCGCCGGGGTTGGCCGGAACTCCGCCAGAACCAGGGCCACGTGGAATTCCTCCGCGAATTTCGGGTACTCCTTCACGCTGGGAAAAAAGCAGGTGACCTCCGGGGGCGGCGTTCAAATCATGGGATCGCCGGCCGGTCTGACGGTCAACCCGACGGCCGCGCAGACGACGCCGCGCTACCGGTTGAACGTGTCCTTGAGCATTCAGAACCTGCTGAACCAGGCCACCTACACCGGATTCAGCGGCATCATGACCTCCCCGTTCTTCCTGAAACCGACGGGCGCCACCGGATGGCGCCGGGTGACTGTGAACGCTAACGTCAGCTTCTAGGCTTCAGCGCACCTTCGGCGAGCGTCGGCTGGCGCTCGGACGCGGTTGAGACTTACGCGGCTGCCGCCCACCGCCCCACGACCCATCCGGCGATCGCGCCGAAGATCGTCCCGGTGACCAGGATCGGGGCGTACGCCTTCGTGATGATCGCGTCCGGCACGCTCGTCAGAAGGCCCACGAGCACGCCGGCAGCCACCGCCGGGAGCGGAAGGCGGACGGTTGCCGCGAAGAACCCGAGCGCGAACCGCGCAAAGAAGGCGCCGAGCAGCGCGGCCCGTTTGTCCGGAAAGCTCAGCGGCAGCATCAACAGGACGTCGGCGACTCCGATCGCCAGGCCGAGCAGCACGCCGAGCGTCACCCGATTCATGAGCCGTTCCTCCCGCGCTTGAGTGTAAACTCTTTTCTCTTCGACCTCGTCTGATGTCTAACGGTCGGCGTTGTGGGAGGCGCCCCCTATGGACACGCTGCTCCAGGACCTTCGGTTCGCCCTGCGGAGCTTTCGTCGTGCGCCGGCGTTTCCACTGGCCGCAATCGCCACGCTGTCGCTGGGCATCGGCGCCACGACCGCGATCTTCACCACGCTGAACGCCGTCCTCCTGAAGCCGCTGCCCTACCCGGAACCACGGGATCTGTACAACATCCGGACGACGCTGACCGACGGTCGCGTCACCACGGGCATGCTGTCGAACGGCGAGATCTCTCGCCTGAACGCGCCAGACCTGTCCATCGTGCGGGCCGCCGGTCTGCAGCAGGCCGACCTGACGTTGCTGCACGAGGACGGCACGCCGCAGCACGTCAAGATCTACGGCGTGACGGAAGGGTTCTTCGAGCTGTTCGGGCTGCCGATGACGCTCGGGGGCTTCGCGCACGAGCATTTCCTGCGTCCCGCGCCGCCGCCTCCAAACACGCCGCCGGTGCCGGGTGCCCCTCCGGTTGTCGTGATCTCGTATCGCATCTGGCAGGATCTCTACCATGGGGATTCGGCCATCGTCGGCAAGCCGATCCGGTTCGCGGAGGTCGCCACGACGATCGCCGGCGTGGCGCCTCGTGACTTCGACACGCCGCACGGCGGCGACTTCTGGTTCAGCCAGCAGCTCGACAAGGACGACATCAATCACTTCTTCGACGGCTACATGCGGCTGAAGCCCGGCGTCACGCTGGAGCGCGCCAGCACGGAAATGGCATCGGTCATGGCGGGGCTATCGCGGGACTTCCCCGCGTCGGACCTCAATCGGGCGTACGTCACGAAGCCGCTCGTCGCCGCAGTGGTTGGGGACCTCGGGCCGATCCTGATCATCGTGATGTCGGCGACCACCCTGCTCCTCCTGCTCGCGTGCGTCAACGTGACCAATCTGCTGCTCGCGCGCGGCGCTGCGCGCGCGCGCGAAATGGCTGTCCGGGTGGCGCTCGGCGCCGCCCGGGGACGCATCATCCGGCAGCTGCTCACCGAATCGGCGCTGTTGTCCGTCGCGGGTGCGCTGCTGGGCGGGCTCGTCGCGTACGTGGGTGTGCGCGCGCTGCTCACCATGGGCGCCTCGAGACTGCCGCGTCTGGACGGCGTTGCCTTCGACGCCCGCGTGCTGCTGTTTGCGCTCGCGGCGCTCGTCGTGAGCGCCGCCCTCGTGGGCTTCGCGCCGGCGCTGCGGCTCGCGGGAGCGGACGTGCGAACCCTCATGAGCGAGAGCCCCCGCTCGACGAGCGGAGGACGCGGTACGGCGCGCTGGCTGAGCGTGATGACGGTCGTCGAGATTGCGCTGGCGATCATGCTGGTGGCGGGCGCCGGCTGGCTCGTGCGCGGCTTTGCCAACCTCCGCAACACCGACCTTGGATTCGTCGCGGACAGGCGGCTGCTGTTCGACGTGTCCTTCCTGGGTCCGAAGTATCCGAATGGCGACGCCGTGCGCGCGGCGGCCCGGTCGTTGATGGGCCGTCTCGCGGCCGTCCCTGGCGTCACCGCCGTCGGCGCGACGGCGAACTTCCCCCTGAGAAATGCGCTGGAGGGCTCCCTTCTTGCGCAGCTCCACGGAGAGACGTTCGACCCCGTGCATCCGATAGGCACGCGGCAGCGGGTCGTCAGCCCGGGATACTTCGGGTCCACCGGCACGCGGCTGCTGCAAGGGCGCGATTTCGGGCCCGACGATCGCGGCAACACGACGCCAGTCGCGATCGTCAACAAGACGTTCGTGAAGCGGTATCTGGCTGGACGCGATCCGATCGGCCTGCAGTTCTCGGCCGGCTATCCCAGGCCCGATCCGCGCAACGAGGTGACCGTCATCGGCGTGGTCGACGACGTGCGGCAGAAGAGTGTCAGCGACGAGGCCGAGCCGGCGTTCTACTCGTCGCTGGCGCAGATCCCGATCCGCCGGCAGACGATGGTCGTGGCAACCTCGCTGGCCGATGTCGCCCCGCTGGAATCCGCCATCCGCGAACAAGTGCGGCAATTCGACCCGCAGGTTGCCGTCGAGTTCGAGCTGGCCAGGGACCTCGTGGCCGGAACGATTCGGCGGCAGCAGCTCGGCATGACACTGATGCTGATCTTCGGCGGCGTGGCGATTCTCCTCGCCGCCGTCGGCATCTATGGCGTGGTCGCGTATGCGGTCTCCGAGCGCCGTGGAGAAATGGCGACGCGGCTGGCCCTCGGGGCGACGCCGGGTGGCGTGTTCTGGCTGGTCATGAAGCAGGGCGGCGCGATCGGCCTTGTCGGCACTGCGATCGGCCTCGGCGTCGCGTATCTGTCCGGCCGGGTGGTCGCAAACCAGATTTATGCGATCCGCGCGTCCGACCCGCTCACGCTCGGCGCCGCCATCGCGATCGTGGCCGCCATCACCGCGGTGGCGACGGCGATTCCCGCGTGGCGCGCGTCGCGCCTGAACCCGTCCGGCGTGCTGCATGCGGAGTAACGCGGCGACGGCCGCGACGGCGAACTCCCGTCAGCGCCAGCTCGCCCTCCTCCGACAGCACGAGCAGTAAATCCTCATCGGCCGGGAGCGAGCCAGGCCCATTGTTCTGCCTCCGGACAATATGCGTCCGCACGGGCCACCTGGTCCAGCCGAAACCACAGGCCACGGCGCGAACCGGCGTCCGGCGACAGACCTTGACGGACGCCAGGAACAGGTATATTGTCCCGCCTTGAGACAAATTACCCCGGCAATCCTGCAACCAGAGGGCTTGTGATGAAGAAGTACACGTCGGCAACTGCCCTTCTCGTGGTGCTGATGGCGTTCCCGCTGGCATCGGCCGCCAGCGCCCAGGTCACCACCGCCACGATTGTCGGTACCGTCACGGACTCGAGCGGCGCGGCGCTCCCAGGCGCGACCGTCACGGCCCGCAACGTGGACACCGGTTTCAACCGCACCGTGCCATCCAACGAGGCCGGCGCCTACCGTCTCGAGTTCCTGCCGATTGGCAGCTACGTCGTGGAGGTCAGCCTCTCCGGGTTCAGGACGGCGACCCGCAGCGGCATCGTCCTGAGCGTCAACGACACCGCGCGCGTGGACGTCGCCCTGTCGCTTGGCGGCCTCGAGGAGACGGTGAACGTCGAGGCCGCGGCGCCCGATATCAACACCACCACCGCCGACATTTCGAAGACCATCAACGCCCTCGCGATCCAGAGCCTGCCGATCGTCGATCGCAACGTCTACTCGCTGCTGGACCTGACGCCGGGCGTCCAGTCCAACAACAACGGCGTGGCCTCCGCTTCATCGGGCACGAGCTCGCTCGTCCTCGGCTTCCCGGAGCAGCGCACCCTGATCAACGGCGGCGCCGACGGCGGCACCGGCTCGGTGAACTACTACCTCGACGGCGGCATCAACATGACGGGATTGCGCAACACCGGCAACATCCTGCCCAATCCGGACGCCATCCAGGAGTTCAAGGTCCAGACCAACAGCTACAACGTGGAGTACGGGCGCTTCTCGAGCGGCGTCATCAACGTCATCACGAAGGCTGGCACCAATACGTACAAGGGATCGGCCTTCGAGTACGTCCGCGACGAGTCGATGAACGCGAAGGAGTGGGGCTCACGGCTGGACAAGGCGCCGTTCGAGCGCAACCAGTTTGGCGGCACCCTCGGCGGCCCGATCAAGCTGAACCAGACGTTCTTCTTCGGTTCCTACTCGGGGCTGCGCCAGACGACCAGCACGTTCCTGAACACCGCCATCGTGCCGACCGCGCTCGAGCGCGCGGGTGATTTCACCGCCTCCAAGACCATGCCGACAGACCCGGCGACCGGGCAGACGTTCACCTGCAACGGCGTCACCGGCGTGATCTGCGCCAACCGCCTCGACCCGGTGGCCATGAAGATCATCAATACCTACATTCCGGCATCCAACGTCCCGGGCAACATCTGGCAGGGCCACGTGCCCAGCCCCTACGACACTGACGAGATCCTGCTGAAGGTCGATCACCAGCTCAACCCCGCCCATCGTTTCACGGGCAGCTATTTCCTGACCTCCGGCTCGAACACCGTGAGGGCGGGCGGCGGCAACCTGCCCTGGGCCAGCCAGGAGTTCAAGTGGCGGCAGCACAACGTCAACATCAGCGATACGTGGGTGGTCAGCCCGCACAGGATCAACCAGGCCTGGTTCTCGTTCAACCGCAACTACGGCGGCCGCCTGAACCAGCCGGCGACGTCGCTCACCGACCTCGGGTCGTCGGCCATCATCCAGGGCGCCCCGTCGCTGCCGCAGATCACCGTGAGCGGCTACTTTTCCCTGACCAACGCGATCGGGGGACCGAAGGCCGGCGGCGATTTCTACTCCATGCGCGACGTCTTCAGCTGGACGACGGGCCCGCACGCGATCAAGATGGGCGGTGAAATCTCGTACAACAAGACCGTTCAGGACACCCTGCTGAACAACTACGGCGTCTTCACGTTCAACAACGGCGTGACGAAGAACGCGCTCGCGGACTTCCTGATCGGCATCCCCAGCGCGGCCACGCAGGACGCGCCCGTTACCGCCTACTGGAACAGCTGGTACGGCGCGGCGTTCCTGCAGGATGACTATCGCATCAGCGGGCGGATGACACTGAATCTCGGCCTGCGGTGGGATGTGCAGACGCCGGGCACCGATCCGCTCAACCGGTTCACGACCTACGTCCCCGGCCAGCGCTCCACCGTCAATCCGGCGGCGCCTGTGGGGCAGCTGTTTTATGGCGACCCCGGCGTCGAGCGCGGTGTCATTCCCACCAGTTGGAATCACGTGTCCCCGCGTGTCGGGCTGGTGTGGGATCCGTTCGGCGACGGGAAGACGTCGATCCGGGCCGCGGCGGGGCTCTTCTACGGCAGCATCTCGGGCAACGAGTGGAACACGATGACCAACTTCCAGCCGTGGTCCACACGCTTGACCTTCACGAACATCAACACCAAGACGAGCCCGACGGGTGTGCCGCTCGGCGCGTCGCTCAGCAACCCGTACAACGCGTTCGTCGGCGGCCCGCCGTTCCCGTACAACGGCTCGTACACGACGGGCGGCGGCCTCTTCGGCGTGGCGCAGGATTTCCAGTGGGCGCACGCGTACCAGACGAACGTCGGGATTCAGCGCCAGTTCGGCGGCTCGCTCGCGCTCGGCGCGGCCTACATCGGCACGTTCAACCGGAACCTCCCGTTCGGCCGCGACGTGAATTATCCGGTGGTGACGCCGACCGCGACGGCGGCCGGCGCGAACATCCTGTCGCGGCGGCCCAACCCCGCGGTCGGCGCCGTGCTGATCCTGGATTCGGACCAGACCTCGGACTACAACGGCCTCCAGGTCACCGCGACGCTGCGCCCGTGGCACCACATCGGCTTCAATGGCTTCTACACGCTCAGCAAGACGATGACCAGCGCGCAGTTGATGAACAACACCACGCAGGGCCTGGCGCAGAACTACAGCCAACTGGTCGAGGAACACGGCCGCGCGGACACCGACCAGCGCCACGTCTTCAGCATGAGCGTGAACTGGGAGCTCGACTACTACCGCGGCCCGAACGCGGTTCTTCGCCACATCCTCAACGGCTGGACCATCGCGCCCATCATCAAAGTGCGCAGCGGCCTGCCGTTCACGATCACCAATGGCAACGTCGACGCGAATCTCGACGGCGTGACCAACGACCGGGCGCAGCAGATCGGCGATCCCCACATCGACCGCCCGACGGCGGCGCAGTGGTTCAACACCGCCGCCTTCGCGCAGAACAAGGTCGTGACGGGCGTGGCCACCGACGGCAACACGCCTCGCAACCTGCTCGACGGCCCCGGCTACCGCTCCGTCGATCTGGCCATCTCGCGCGCGTTCCGGATGCCCGGGAACGTCAAACTGAGCCTCCGCGCCGAGGGCACCAACGTGTTCAATATCGCGAACCTCGGGCAGCCTGGCAACAGCGTCCCGTCGGGCGCGACCTCCACCACCTTCGGCGTGATTCGCAACGCCGGCGCGATGCGCAGGTTGCAGTTGGGTGTGCGCGTGACATTCTGAAGCCCGAGAGGACGCTTCGGTGCCCCTATGGCGCAATCACATAATCTCCGTGTGGCGACCCGGGGTACAAGCCGGGAGATCAATCGCCGCATCGCGCTGAGTCTGATCCGGATCAATCAGCCCATCTCGCGGGCGGATCTCGCGAGACTCATGGGCACGCGGCGCGGCGCGGTCAGCCTGCTGGTCGGAGAGTTGATCCAGCGCGGGGCCGTGTTCGAGGGGGCCACCGGCGAGGCGAAGCGGGGCCGCAAGCCGACGTTTCTGTATATCGACTCGCGCAAGCGGTGCGTGGTCGCGATCGACATCCGGCCGACGCGCACGTTCGTGCTGGTGACCGACCTGGTCGGCCACCAGCTCGCCAGCGTGAGCAGCTTTCCGACCGAACGCGACCCGAAGCGCTTTGTGGCGACGCTCGTCAAACGCGTCAAGGCCGTCCTGGTCGAGAACAGGGACCTTGGCCACTGCCAGGGCGTGGGTGTCGTCGTGCCCGGCATGGTGGCAGCGGAAACGGGCACGGTGCTCCTGGCGCCCAATCTCGGGTGGCGCGATCTCAGCCTGCGCGATCCAATCGCGAACGCGCTCGGTCTGCCGGTCCACATCGAAAATTCCGGGAAGGCCTGCGCGCTCGCGCAGCTCTGGGCGACCCGCGGGGCGCAGGCGCCCAGCAACTTCGTCTACCTCACGGTGTCGGACGGTCTCGGCGTCGGGATTGTCCTCGGCGGCGAGCTCGTGCGAGGCCAGCACAATATCGCGGGGGAATTCGGTCACGTCCCCCTGAACGTCGATGGTCCGCGTTGCGGGTGCGGCGCATCGGGATGCTGGGAGGCGTACGTCTCGAATCTTGCCACCCTCTCGAGGTATTTCGGGCGAGACCTGGGGCACTGCCCCGCCCCCACCGACGTCGCCGCACTGACGGTTGACGATCTCATCGCGCGGGCGCGCGGCGGGGACGCCAAGGCCCTTGCCGCCATCCTGTCGACCGGGCGGTATCTCGGCCTCGGTCTGGGGTCGGTCGTCAATGCGATCGATCCGTCGCACGTCTACATCAGCGGCGAAATCACCGCGGCCTGGGACCTCATCGAAGCCACGGTACGCGCGGCGCTCGCCGAGCGCGCGCTGACGAGGTCGGCCGCCGCCACACCCATCGTCATCGTGCCGCCCGAGCAGTATCCGCGCCTCCGCGGCGCGGCCGCCCTGGTCGCGGCGCCGTCGTTCGCCAAAGGCGTGGTCGCGTGAAGGGACTCGCACCGCGTCAATGCGCCGTAGCCTGTGCCGCGATCGCCGTCCTCGCAGGTTCGGCCACGGGCCGGGCCGGCGTTGTCACCGGACCGCCGGTTGCGACGGCGGCGCTGAAGGCGGAGGTCGGCGCCTTCTTCGATCGTGAAGTGCCCTCGCACCTGCTGGCGATTCCGGCCGAGGGGCCGCTGCCCGATCGCGTGCACGGCGCACTCACGACCGGCGAGTTCTCCTGGGGCACGTTCGTTCGTGCCCTGGCGGCCTACGCGGAAACGCGCCACACCCGAGTTGTGGCCGGCCGCGACGTGGTGCCGCTCGTCGCCCGGGTCGGCGTGATCGAGTCGGCAAAGGGCGGCAAGGCTTTCTCGCAACTTTACGCGGCTCTCGCGCTTCGCCATTTCGGCGCCGACCTGGCCCACAACGCCCTCTGGCAGTCGCTCTCCGAGCGCGATCGCGTCGCATGGAAGGGGCTGCTGGATCCCACGCGGTTCTACGATCCGAAGACCCGCCGCGTGATCGACCTGCCGGAGAACTACCTCGGTGTGGCGTCCCGCGTCGCGACCCTGTCGTCCCGGATGGGTGTGCTCGAGGACCGCGCCTTCGTGGACGCGCTGCTCGACCGCGCGGCCGAGCCGTTCACCAGCGGCGCACTCTACGCGGACGACGCGGGCACCGCGGGACGGTACGACAGGTACTCGAACGAGTACGCGCGGTATGTCTACGAGGCCGCGGAAACCGTGAATCGGGAGGACATCCTCGCGGCGCTGCAGCCGTCACTGACCGCGCAGATGAAACTCTGGTGGGACCTCGTCTCACCAGACGGCTACAGCTACCCGTGGGGCCGCAGTCTCGGCGTCGTCAGCTACCTCGACACGCTCGAGATCGTCGCGTTCCTGGCGGCCCATCCCGCGTTTCGCCCGGCGCCGCTTCCCGAGCTGACGAGCGAATACCGCCTCGCCTGGCTCTGGCTGCGCGACAACTACGATTCCGATCGCCACATGTTGTCCGTCTTCGCGCCAGGCCGAGCCAACTACGCGTACATCACGAAGGACCGCGAGTGGCAGCAGACCGTCGGGTTCTTTGGCAAGGCCTTGATGGCGGAGGAGACGTTGATGCGCGCGCTCGCCGCCGAGAACGTCGCCTCGTTCCCGGCGCGCCCGAGTCTGCCGGCTGTCGCACGGTTCGAGTTCTTCCGCCATGGAGACCGGCCGGCGGGCGTCTGGCTGGTCCGCCAGGGGCCTCTTCGATTCGCGCTCCCGATCACCACCGGCCCCAAGCCGGGAGTTGCCGACTACCTGCCGGCGCCCCACGGACTTCCCGGGTTTGCCGCGCCTGTCGAGCAGACAGTCCCGGCGTGCGCGTCATTTCTCTATTTGCCCGATGGCCGGACACTCGCTGCGAGCGACGGCGCGGACGGGATCGCGCCGGGCGCCGACGGGCGATCGCTTCGCGCGACGTGGCGCCGCTTCGTGGCAATCGGCGACGAGAGCGGCCACTTGATCGAGCCCGGATTCGAGGTCTCGATCACGTGGCGCATCGAAGATGCAACGCTGACCCGCACGGAAACGCTGACGGCGACGCGGGACGTCGCCGTCCGGCGCCTGTCGTTGACCCTGTCATCCACCGCGACGGAGCACGAGCAGGTTCCCGTTGCGCCCGGGAACGTCAGCGCGATCCGCCTCTCCGGGCGCGACGGCATGCTCGACGCGCGAACCGGAGGCGATCTGCCGGTCGTCACGTCGATCCGGAACGTCGGCGACGAGCCGCTCGGCCGGGGACCGCGGGTTCCGATTCCGATCCACGTCACCTTCGAGGCGAACGATATCCAGCTTCGCGCGGGGCAGCCGCGGAGCTGGTTCATGAGGCTTGCCGCTTCGGCACCAGTTGAAAGGACCGCACGATGAGCGTCGCGACCACCGACGATTCGGCCCGCACGGAGCAGAGGTAGCGATGGGCGACACCGTATCGGTCCCACATCAGGCGTGGAACTGGGCCACGATACCCCGCGAGCGCCTCGGCGACGGCATCGTCCGCCAGATGGTCTACGGGGAGACGCTGATGATCTGCCGTCTCACGCTCGCGCCAGGCACGATCACCGCGGCACACGATCATGTCCACGAACAGATGACGATTGTCGAGAAGGGCCGGGTCCGGTTCGTCCTGGGATCCGAGGAGAAGGTCTTCGGTCCGGGCGACGTCCTGCTCTTCCCGAGCGGCTTCTGGCACGGCGCAACGATGCTCGACGAGGAAGTCGTCCTCGTCGACATCTTCTCACCGATCCGGCGGGAATTTCTCAACGCGGCCGACGCCGAGGTGTAGACGATGACATCGCTGAACGGTGTGGCTCTGGTGACCGGCGGAGGCGCCGGGCTCGGCCGGGCGTGTGCAATGACGCTCGGGCAACGGGGCGCGCGGGTCGCCGTCCACTACATGAAGAGCCGCGAGGGGGCCGAGGAGGTCGTCGCCGCCCTGAAGGCAGCCGGCACCGAGGCGCAGTCGTTCCACGGCGACCTGACGAAGTCCGGCGACGTGACGTCGCTCGTCGCCAGCGTGACGGCGCGCTTCGGCGCCATCGACATCCTCGTCAACAACGCCGGCGACCTGATTGAGCGCAGGCCGCTTCTCGAGATGAGCGACGAGCACTTCCACGCAGTGATGGACGTGAACCTCACGAGCACGTTTTTCATGTGCCGGGCCGTGGGCCCCGGGATGGTGACCCGGACGCGGGGCACCATCATCAACATGTCGTCGATCGCCGCCTGGAACGGCGGCGGTCCCGGCGCGGGGGCCTACGCGGCGGCCAAGGGAGCCGTCGTGTCGCTGACGAAGGCGCTGGCGAAGGAGCTGGCGCCGCATGGCATCCGGGTCAATTGCGTTTCACCTGGCCTGATCGGCGCGACGGCATTTCACGGACGCTTCACCGCGCCAGCCGCCTTCGAGAACGCCGCGAAGAGCGTCCTCCTCGGACGCGCGGGCACCCCGGAGGAAGTCGCGACGGTCGTGGCTTTTCTCGCCTCCCCGGACAGCTCGTTTCTGACCGGCGAGACGATTGAAATCAACGGCGGAATGAACATGCGATGAAGGTCAAAGGCCTGCGCTGGTTGATGGTCAGCCTGATCTTCCTGGTCACCGTCATCAATTACATCGACCGGCAGACGGTCTCGGTGTTGAAGACCTCGATCAGCCAGGACCTCGGCCTGAGCAACGCCGACTACGCCGCGATCCAGAACAGTTTTCTCCTGTTCTACGGCATCAGCCAGATGGTGTCGGGCCGGCTCTATGACGTCATCGGCACGCGTCTCGGCTTCGTCTTCTCGATCGTGGTGTGGTCGAGCGCCGCCGCGGCACACGCCATCGCTCGAACGGCGTTGTCTTTCAGCGTCTTCCGTGCCGTGCTTGGTTTCGGCGAAGCAGGCAACTGGCCGGGCGCCGCCAAGGTCGTGGGGGAATGGTTCCCGGTCCGCGAGCGCGCCTTCGGGATGGGGATCTTCAATACCGGCGCGGCCGTGGGCGGTGCGCTCTCGCCACCCATCATCGCCTGGCTCGCCACGGCCTACGGCTGGCGGGCGACTTTCATCGTCACCGGGGCGCTGGGTTTCATCTGGCTCGCGCTGTGGCTCGTGCTCTTCCGGACGCCCGATCTGCATCCATGGATTACGGAAGCGGAGCGCGCGCATATCCTGGAAGGCGCGAGCGGTACTGCTTCCGGCCCGGCGTGGCGGCCGGGGTGGCTGCAGCTGCTCACATATCGGCAAACGTGGTCGGTCGTGATGGGCCGGTTCATCACCGATCCCATCTGGTGGCTCTACATCTTCTGGCTGCCGTCGTACCTGCAGGAGGCGCGTGGCTTCAGCCTGCGACAGGTCGGGCAATCCGCGTGGCTGCCGTTTCTCGCCGCGGGCGTCGGCGCCCTCGGCGGCGGTTATGCGTCGGGCGCGCTCATCTCGCGTGGGTGGACGGTGAACCGGGCGCGAAAGGCCGTGATGATCTTCGGCGCGCTGCTGACGTCAGCGGGCATCCTGGCGATGCGCGCCAGCGACCCGTACGTCGCGCTGGGCTGGATGGCCGTCGTCCTCTTCGGCTTCCAGGTCTGGGTCAACAACCTTCAGACGCTGCCGAGCGATTTCTTTCCGAATACGGCCGTGGGTTCCGTGTTCGGACTCGGCGGCGCAGCGGCGGCACTGGCGAGCATCCTCTTTACCTGGGGAACCGGCCAGGTCGTCGACGCTTTCGGTTACACGCCGGTGTTCTTCGTCGCCGGGATCCTCGGACCGCTCGGACTGGTAGTCACGTTATGGCTGGCAGGCCGTATCGACACGGTGGCCATTGAACGGAAGGCAGAGACCGCATGAAGAAAACAATGAGGATCGCCACCGCTCTTCTCCTCGGATGGCTGGCGGCGAGTCCCGGCCTGGCGCAGGAATCGATCCCGGCCTTCGAGGAGCTGCTTGCCTGCACGGTCGCGCTCAAACCCGCGCTCGTGGGCGTTCACCCGCGCGTGTTCGTGACGAAAGCGGAGCTCGAGGGCCTTCGCGTCCGTGCCCGCACGACGCATCGCGCGGAATGGACGAAGGTCACGGCGCGGCTCGCCGCGATGAAAGGCGCGCCACCCGCCGTCCCCGGGCCGCAGGAGCGGCGGTCGCAGAACAATGTGGCATTCGCGATTGCCGAGGTGAGTCTGGCCTATGCCGTCGAGCGGAAGCCCGAGTACCTGGCGGCTGCGAAAGCCTGGACGCTCGCCGCGATCGACTACGAACCCTGGGGCTACACCTACAACAAACCCAACACGGATCTGGCCGCCGGTCATCTGCTGTATGCGATCGGCTGGGCGTACGATTTGCTCTACGACGAGTTCACCGCGGCGGAACGCGCGCGCATTCGCGTGTCTCTCGAACGGCACGCGAACCTCGTCTACGACGCGTTCGCGCCCAAACCGGGGAGAAAGCACAGCTTCACGCAGAATCATGACTTCATTCCAACGGCCGGTCTCGCCGTCACGGCGCTGGCGTTGATGGGCGAGTCGAAGGACGCGGAGCGGTGGGCCGTCCTGGCACGCGCGCATCACCAGCGGACCGGCCAGCTCTTGAGTCCCGACGGCTACTACTACGAGAGCTTCGAGTACTGGATCTTCTCGACGCCGTGGCTCGCGCATTTCCTGGATGCCTGGGAGCACGCCACCGGGGAGAGCCTGTGGGATCGCGATGTGTTCCGCAACTGGAAGACCTACCTCGCGCACGCGCTGCTGCCGGATGGACAGAACGTGTTCGACTTCGGCGACATCTGGGAAGGCGCGCTGACGCGCGCGAAGTCGGGCGCCGAGTACGGGCGCGTGTATCCTGGCGGGACGCTGCAGAGCAATTTCAACGTCATGTATCGCGTGGCCGCGCGCTTCCAGGATCCTCAGGCGCAGGCCGTCGCGGAGCGCTACGCCTCGTTCGGCCACAGCAACCTGGAGGAGTTCTGGACGCTGCTCTGGCGCGATCCTGCTCTCAACGCGGCGCCGATCGAGACGCTGCCGCTCGCGCATCACTTCGCGGACTCGGGCGTCGTCTACATGCGGACGTCATGGGGCCGGGACGCGACGGCGATCGCCTTCAAGGCGGGACCGCCGGAGGGCCATCGCGTCGCGACGCTGCTGCCCACGCTCAGGGAGTGGCGGCTCGACAGCGGTCACGCCCATCCGGACGCCGGCAGCTTCATCGTGTGGGCGCACGGCCGCTACCTGACCGGCGACACCGGCTACGCCGGGCTGCCCTCGGCACGCAACCACAACACGATGACCTTTGCAGGCGTGGGCCAGGGCGTCGAGACACAACATGACGTCTGGCGCCAGATGGACTACCGCGCGCTCGACGGAATACGAATCCGCGAGGCGAACCTCGCCGGCGGCCGCGCCAGGATCGTGGCCGATCTGACAGCCGCGTACCCGAAGGCGGCCGGCGTCAACGCCTTCACCCGCAGCTTCACCTGGGATGGCGGATCGATCATCACCGTAGCGGATACGGTGACGTTCGGTGCGCCTCGGACGTCGGAATGGCACCTGCAGTCCGACACGCCGTTCGATGGCAGCGGCACGCGCTTCGAGAACGGCCGCGCGGGCGAACCGCGACTCCGCGTGTCCTTCGGATCTTCCCTTGCGGTCACGACGGGTCACGCCACCGTGAAGGCGCCCGGGCCTCCGGGGTCGATCGAGAAGGGCGCCGAAGAGCGGCGCGGTTATGTGCTCACGGCGACTTCACCGGCAGCCGGAACGGTTCGTTTCGAGGTCACGCTCGAGCTACTGGGATCCTCAGCGGCGCGCCAGAGATAGGCGGAACGCGGCCATCTCCTCGCCGTTGCGAACGAGCAGGACGTCGCCGGTCAATGCAGGGTGGTTCCAGGTCTTGCCCTGGATGGCGGGAATCCGTGCGATCTCGGTGAGCTGATCCGGGGTCGCCCTGACCAGCGCCAGCTCACCCTCCTCCGACAACACGAGCAGCAGGTCCTGATCGGAGAGCAGAACGAGCTGCCCGTTCCCGTAGCGTCCGCCCTTCCACTTCCGCTTCCCGTCCGCGAGATCGATGCACGACAGGATGTTTCCGTCGAAGCCAAAGGCGTGCCCGTTGTGGACGACGAAGTCGTTGAAATACGGCTTCAGTCCGGTGGACGTCCAGCGCTCTTTGACGGTCCATCCGCCGGATCCCTGCGCGAGCGCGATGCGGCGGATGCCGGCTCCCCCGGCCATGCCGAGCGTGTTGATCAGGATATTGCCGTCGCTCGTCAGCGCCGGCTGGACGATCGTCGTCCCGCCGCCGGTCCATGGGTACGACCACAAAAGCGCGCCTGTCGAGGGCGCGACCGCGGCCGCGCCGGATCCGTTGAGCAGCAGGACCTGAGTGACGCCGTCGATCGTCGCTCGATGCGGTGAGCTGTAGCTTCCCAGTTGGGAGGGACCGACCCAGCGCGAATTCCCGGTCGCAACGTCGTAGCCCACCAGCGTCCCCGATGCGGCGACGATGACGACGTCATCGATCACGAGCGGCGAGCTCGAGAACCCCCATGTCGGAACCTCTGTGTTGACGTCGGATGCCACGTTGCGCGACCACACGACGGCGCCGTCGCGCGCGTCGAGCGCGTTCAGGATTCCGGTCGCGCCAAAGGTGTAGAGGCGGCCGCCACTGAGGGACGGCGTCCCCCGCGGGCCGGGGCCGCCGTTCGACTCGTAGAACCGCGTCCGATCGCGATGGCGCCACACGGGCGCCCCGGTGGTCAACCGATAGCAGGCGACGATCTCGTCCTCGCCGCGCTGCTCCTGCGTGTAGAGCAGATCGCCGCTGACGGCGAAGGATGACCAGCCGGGCCCGATCGGCCGCCGCCACAGTTGGACCGGCGGCGACGTGGACCAGTCCGTCTCGATCCGCACGCCACGAACGACGCCGTCGCGGTCGCCTCCGCGAAAGCCAGGCCATTCGACTCGCTCGAGCCCCGGCTCGATCGCCGCCGGAATCCCTGGCGGCTTCGTGGCTTTTGATGGAGGTGTCAAAGCGGTTGCGGCCGCATCGGCGCTCTTCGGAGCGGGCACTTCCGCTGGAGTGTCCAATGCCGGCGCCTGCGCCAGGAGCCGCTGCTCGGAGGTTGGCGTCCAGCGCCAGTGAAAGACCGAGCCGGAGTTGCCCGTGACGCCATCGGTACGTACGAGCGTCAACACGCCGCACCCGACCAGAATCGCAGCGACCATGGACGCGCGCCGGAGCCCGTTGGAAAGCCGACGGCTGGCCACTACCGAGGCGACGAAGGCAAGGCTCAGGAGCGGGATGCCGTAGATGAAGACCATCATCCCCATCATTCCGCCCGCAATCGACGGGTGGACGACGCGCCGTGTGGCGGCAAGGGCGACGGCCACGACGACGAGTGCGCCGGCGCGCTCCGCCCATGGCGTCCGGCTGAAAAACATCCACCACGCGATGATCCCGAGCGAGGTAACGATCGCGCCCATGATGCCGAACACCAGCGTGTCGGGGACGAAAGCGGGAATGACGAACCTGATCAGCACAAGCAGCGCCGCGAGGACGACGCCGGGCCACAGGCGCAGCGGCTTGCGCAGGGGCGCTTGGGCGTTGTGTTGTGTGGACATGTCAGTCGGCCGTCATGACGATTTTCCCGCGTGCGTGCCCCGGCTCGAGGTATCGGATGGCCTCCGGGACCTCGCTCAGCGTGCAGCGTCTGTCGATCACCGGACGATGGCTTTCATGTGGACACGCGCAACCTGGCGCAGCTTACTGATGCCGTAGCGCACGCAACGGATTCGTCCGCGCCGCGCGCCAGGCGGGAACGATGGTCGCCACGACCACGACGCCCAGGACGAGCGCCAGCGCACGCGCGAACGAGACGGCGTCAGTCGCGCTGACGCCGAAGAGCACGCTCGTCAGGAGCCTCGTGACCCCGAGTGCGGCGGCCATGCCCAGCGTTGCGCCGATGGCGCCGAGCCGCAACCCGCGTCCGAGGAACCGGCGAACGACCGACCGCCGTGACGCGCCGAGCGCCATGCGGATCCCGATCTCACGCGCGCTTTGCTTGACGGCATACGAAACCAGTCCGTAGGTGCCCATGGCGGCGAGCGCCAGTCCGGCCAGGCCGAAGACCGACAGCATGGCGGCGGTCAGGGTGAACAGAATCAGCGCGCCGCGGGTCTGTTCCGTCATCGGCCTCGCGAACAGAACCGGCAGCTCGGGATCGAGCGCCGCCACGCGCGCCCGCGCCTGCTCGACAAGTTGATCGACGGGCGCAGGCCCGCGGGTGTGCAGGATCATGTCCGACCGGTACGACTGCAGCACGGGAACGTAGAAATACGGGCGCGGGGCTTCGTTGATGCGCGAGTACTTCACGTCGGCCGCCACGCCGATCACGGTTCGCCACGGGCCGTTGCCGACGCGAAGGCGCCTGCCGAGCGCATGTGGCGCTCCGCCCCAGAATCGTTGCGCAAGCGTGTTGTTGACAACGGTCACCGGTGCGGCCGACCCGTCGTCCCTGTCTTCGAACGCGCGGCCCGCCATCAGCGGGATTCGAAGCGTGCGGAAGTAGTCCGGCCCGACGGTGTTCGACATGAAGGCGAGATCTTCCTCCCGGCGAGGCTCGTAGCCGTCGATCGCCACGCGCTCGGCGCGTACGTCGAGGAAGGCCAGCGGAAGGTACGCGGAGAGGGTCGCCGATTCGACGCCGGGCTCGGCACGTGCCGCGTCCAGCAGCTTGCGGTAGAACACCCGGCCGCGCGGCTCGTCGTAGCCGTTCTGTTTCAGATCGAAGGCAAGCGCCGTCACGTGGTTCTGATCGAAGCCGGGATAGGCACGCCGCGCCGCGTCGACGCTGCGCGTGGCCAGGCCCGCGCCCACGAGAAGCAGGAACGAGACCGCGACCTGCGCAACCACGAGGCCCGCGCGCAGCCGTCCTCGCGACGCCCCGCGCGGCGACGCGTCTTCGTTGATGACGGCGATCAGATCGACCTTGGAGCTTTGAAGCGCCGGGAGGAAGCCAAAAACGACGGCGCTTCCGCAGGCGACGAGCACCGCGAACCCCAGGACGAGGCCATCCACGCCAATGTTGAAGAAGATCCGATCGGGGGCGGCGAGCTGCTCGGAGTAGCCGACGAGCACCGGGATTGCGCGCTGTGCGATCAGCGCGCCAAGGAGGGCGCCGGGAAGCGCGAGCACGAGGTTCTCGACGAGCAGCAGGCGCATGATGCGCGTCCGCGTCGCGCCGAGGGCCAGGCGCACGGCGATTTCGCCGCGCCGCGATACGCCCCGCACCAGCACCAGCCCCGCGATGTTGGCGCACGCGATCGTCAGGACCAGGAGCCCCGTGGCGCTCAGGACGATCATGCTCGGCAGCATGATCGACGGCGCACCACCGGGGGTCTGCCAGAACCGCGCGACTCTCAGGCGCTGTGGGGCGTTCGTGAGCGGCCGTTCGCGCGACAGCGTCGACCAGATCGCGTCCGTGCGGGAGGCGGCCATCGCGAGCGTCGTCGCCGGCCGCAGGTAGCCCTGCGGATAAAAGAACGCGGCGCGGCGGTCGGAGAGGATGCCCGATGGCGTGGTGCGCTGGCTTCCAAACGTGAAGCCAAGCTGCGGCGCCATCATCACCGGGATGAACACCTCGACGTCGTAGACGACGGTGGTGCCGTGGAACGTCGGATCGGCAACGCCGACCACCGTCAGTGGTGAGTTGTTGATCTCCACGGTCCGCCCGACGATGTCGGGATCGGCCGCGAAATCGCGCCGCCACAAGCCGTCGCTGATCACGACGACGGGATGACGGCCGGGAGCCACCTCGTCCGACGGCAGGAGCGTGCGGCCGCGCTCGGCACGAACGCCGAGGACCTGGAAGTAGTTCCCGGTGACGAGCTCGGCCCAGATCGAACGGGCACTTCGACCCCTGCCCAGGCCGACCGTCGCGACGGCAGAGCCGAAGAGTTGCGAGAACCCTTCATCGTGATCGCGAAGGTACCGATAATCGGGGTACGACAGGCGGAGCGGGCGTCCCGCGTTCGTTTCAGCGAAGACAACGGCGAGCCGAGCGGAACCGTCGACGCCGGCAATCGGCGCGAGCGCGAGCCCCTTGAGCAAGGTGAAGACGGCGGCGTTCAGGCCTATGCCGAGCGCGAGGACGCCGATGACGGCAAGCGAGAAGATGGGGTCCTTCGCGAGGCTCCGGATGGCGTAGCGGACGTCGCTCACCTGATCGTGCAGGGCATCGAGCCACCACGGGGTCCAGACCCGGCGAGCGGCTTCGGTCGTCAGCGTGACGTTGCCGAACTCCCTGAGCGCCGCGTAGCGCGCCTCCTGTGGATCCGCGCCCTCGGCGATCTTCTCACGGCTCGCGATGGCAAGGTGCGCGCGGATTTCTTCCTGGAAGTCCTCATCGTCCAGGCCCCGCCGCTTCAGACGCTCGAGCCAGGCCACGATCCCCATCCGCTACTCCTTGCTTTCGGGCGCCGTTCCAGGCCGTAGATAGTCTACGGCATTGGACGTAGAGCGTCTACAGCCTGTTCCTCCTTTTGGTTGGCAGCATGGCCATTCTCATTGCTCCTTGCTGTTGGCGGTGGACGGGTCGAAGCCGCAACGCTCCCCTATACGCTGCCGGAATCGGTCCCGTTCCTCGGGTGTCATGCCGTCCCACCGGTCGCCGATGCGATCGGCCAGGCGATCGGCAACACGGCGGCGGACGTTGGAGCGAGTGCCACCGCCGCGCCCCAATCCGCCGAAGAGAATCCGGCACAGCGCCAGCATTCCGAGCGCCTGCCAGAAGGTCACTTCGCGCCAGCCGAAGATCGGCGGCAGCAGCCAGTTCCACAGCAGCTTCACGATTTCGCCGCCGATGAAACCGAACAGCAGAATCCCCAGAATCGCCAGCGGCGCGATGAAGATCACTCTTTTCATTCTCGGTCTCATGGTCGGTCCCCTCACGCTTTCGTCAATTCGTCGTAAATGGCCTGCAACCTCTCGCGCAGACGCAAGACCGCGTAGCGCTTGCGCGAGAGCAGCGTATTCACGCTCAGGCCGGTCTCGGCGGCCATCTCCTTGAAGCTGCGCCCGTCCAACTCGTGCGCGACGAACACGTCGCGCTGCTCCTTCGGCAGCTCGGCGACCGCCAGCTCGAGTTCGTCGAGCAGCACGCTGCGGGCGTAAAGCGCCTCCGGTCCGGCATCGGGCGAAGGCAGCAGGTCTTCCACCCGCAGCCGTTCGTCGTCCTCGTCGGCGACGCCGGTATCGCTGAAGCGCTCCGGCTTCTTCTTGCGGAAGAGATCGGTGATGCGATTGCGCGCCACGCGAAACAGCCACCCGGTGACGTGGTCGATCGGCATCAGCAGGCGATTCGCTTCGACCAGCTCGTAGAAGACGTCCTGGAGGATGTCCTCGGCGTCGCGCGGGTCGGGCACGCGCCGGCGGATGAAGTTGCGCAGCCGGGACTGCTCCCGCTTGACGACGTCGGAGATTCGCCGGTCCTGTTCGAGTGTCATCCGGTCCAGGCTCGCCGCAGCCTGCCTCGCCGAAGCTTCAACGGAGGCGGGCCCTTCACCTACGGTTGTAGACGTATGAGGGGGTGCGGATATTGTAGGGTGGCGCGAGCGGGACGGGTACGGCGCGCCGGCGACGCGCCCGAATGCCGACGTGGATCCTCCCCTCCTCTCCTCCTCCTGTTCCATTCGACAAGCCTCCACTGCTTCCCTGCTCCTGTTAGTATCTCGGGGATCGACAACGCCAAGGACAAGCCCAATGCGCACGCGCACTGTTGTTGCCGCGCTGGTCTCGGTGACCCTCGTTTCGGTGTGGGGATTCACGGCCCCTCCCCGGGACTACACGATCGTCGCGATCCCGCAGTCACAGGTGGATATCACCGACGCGTTCTGGGCGCCGAGAATCGAGGTCAACCGGACGGTGTCGATTCAGCACATTCTCCGGAAGTACGAGGAGACGGGCCGGTTCGACGGCCCGCGGATCATCGAGGCGGGTGCCTACATGCTGTCGAAGCGTGGGGACGCCGCACTGGAACGGCAGATCGATGACCTCATCGAGAAGTCCGTTGCCGGCGTCGAGAGCCGGCTTTCGAATCCCCAGCGCGCGATCGGCGTCTCGGGGAATCTCCTGGAAGCGGCGGCTGCGTACTATCAGGCTACGGGCAAGTCGCGGCTGCTCGACGCCGCGATCAAGGCAGCCGACGCGATGGACTCCGCCTACGGAGCTGGAAAGAAGACGTACATTTCCGGCCACGAAGGCTTGAAGATTGGGCTCATCCGGCTGTATCGGCAGACGGACGAGGAGCGCTACTGGAAGCTCGCGAAGTTCTTTCTCGACGAGCGGGGCAAGGACGACTATCCGCGTCAGGGTGAGTACGCAATCGACCGTACGTATGCACAGGATCATCTGAGGGTTGTCAGGCAGCGCGAAGCCGTTGGCCACGCGGTCAGGGCCACATATCTGTACATACCGCTCGCCGACGTCGCGGCGTTGACGGACGAACCCCAGTATCGGCAGGCACTGGACTCGATCTGGCAGGACGCGACCTACCGTAAGACATACGTCACCGGCTCGGTTGGCTCGATCCGCTTCCACGAGCAGTTTGGCGCTCCGTACGAGCTCCCCAACCTGAGCGGCTGGAACGAGACGTGCGCCTCCTACGGATCGGTCCTGTGGAACCACCGCATGTTCCTGCTGCACGAGGACGCACGGTATCTCGATGCGATGGAGCGCGTTCTGTACAACGGTTTCCTCGCTGGTGTGTCCTCGAAGGGGAACCGGTTCTTCTATCAGAACCCGCTGATGTCGTATGGATCGTACGAGCGATTCGATTGGATCGATACGCCGTGCTGCCCGCCCAACGTCGTGCGCCTGCTGGCGTCGCTCGGCAATTACATCTACGCAAAGAGCCGCGCTGACACCGACGTGTATGTGAATCTGTTCGTCGGCAGCACCGCCACGATTCCTCTGGGCGGGAGCGCCGTGCGGCTGCACCAGGACACGAATTATCCGTGGGACGGCCGCATCAGAATCTCAATCGACCCGCAGCAAACGCAAGACTTCACGCTGCACGTGCGAGTCCCCGGATGGACCCGCGATCGCGTGATGCCGGGGGATTTGTACCGATTCCTCGACACGCGAACCGATCCAGTGGCACTCGCCGTGAACGGCCTGCCGCAGCGGGTCAGGACTGCCGGTGGGTTCGCGCTCATCGAGCGACGGTGGAGCAAAGGGGATGTCGTGGACGTGACGCTCCCGATGGCCGTCCGCCGGGTTGTCGCGGACCCGCGCGTCCGGGACGACGAAGGCCGCGTCGCGTTGACCCGCGGTCCGCTCGTGTACTGCGCGGAATGGCCGGACAACGGTGGACACGTGCTGAATCTCGTCGTCTCGGACCGCGCGCGACTCACGAGCCAGTTCAATCGCGCGCTGCTCGGTGGGGTCCAGGTTGTCACCGGCGACGTCGCAGCGCTCGGCCGATCGGGAGCCGGACGAGTTCAGGAACAGCCTCGCACGCTGGTCGCAATTCCGTACTACGCCTGGGCGAACCGGGGCGCTGGAGAGATGCAGGTGTGGCTGCCACGAACGTCCGCGAGGGCGCGTGTCACACCAGTGCTGCCGCCGGCGGCAATCGCGCAGGTCAGTTCGTCGGGCGCCATCGAGAAGCGATGGACGGGGTACAACGATCAGAACGACGACCTCGCGGCGGTGTACGACGGCGTGGATCCACTGAGCTCCGCGGATGAATCCGGGCTTTACTTCCGGATGCGGCCCGCGCTCGGACAGCCGGCGTGGATCGAATACGACTTCAAGGGGCCGGCACGAATCTCGAGGGCGGACGTGTACTGGGTGAACGACCGGCGATTCTGCAGACTTCCGGCCTCGTGGCGAATTGTTTACAGGAAGGACGACAGATGGGAGCCGGTCGTCGCGCACGGTGCGTATGACGTGACCGGAGACACGTTCAACCGCGTCGAGTTCGATCCCGTCACCACGACGGCCGTTCGCGTAGAGGTCGAGCCGCGGACCGTGCACTACAAGACGGGGGAGATTGGACCTCCCGGGGCGATGTTCCTGACCGCGCCGATCGATTGGCGGGAATTCGGGATCATCGAGTGGAGAGTTCGATAAGTTGAACAGGGGGAGGAAAGCAGCGGAGGCTTGTCGCCGTCTTACCTTCTCCTGGTAATTAGAGAGCCCCTGCGACCGATGCAAGTAGGCCGGGTGGCTGGTCACTGCCCACCCGACAATTTATTACTACGCGGAGCAGACTGGCACATCGCCGGATCGGATCGGCTCCACACGCTTTCATGTGCCCGTGCGCCCGAAGCCGGCGCCGCGCGGCATGCTCGATGCCAACGTGGTGTCGGCGACCTATTTCGACGCGATGGGACTGGCGCCGAGCGCGGGCCGGATCTTTCCGGATGATCCCGCGCCCGAAAGCTGCCGTGTTGGCGTCGTCAACCAGGAAGCCGCCGAGCTCTACGTCGGCGGCAACGCCGTCGGCGGCGCGGTCATCGACGGCGCCGGACACCGCACCGAAATCGTCGGCGTCGTGCGCTCGACGCTGCTGCGGGCCTCGCAGCGGCGCGCGGAGCCCGCGATCTACTTTCCGATGACGCAGGACTTCCTGCCTCGCATGACGCTGATTCTGGGCGTGCGCGAAGCGAATGACGCGATGCTGACCTCGGTGCGCCGCCTGCTCGAACGCGTTCCTGGCGGCGCGTCCGGTACCGCAGCCGTGACGACACTCGACGCGCACCTCAGCAGGACCGCGCTGGCGCCAGAGCGCATCGCGACGATGCTCGTGGGCGTGTCCGCCGTGACGGCGCTGACGCTCGGTATTCTCGGCTTGTACGGGACGATGGCTGACACGACGCGCCGGCGTCGCCGCGAGATTGCGGTCCGCATCGCGCTCGGCGCGCAAGGCTGGCGCATAATCCGCCAAGTGCTGGCGGACGGTCTACGACTTGCCGCCGCCGGGACCGCCGCAGGTGCGCTCGGCTCGCTGCTGGTCGCGCGATGGCTCACGCGAATCACGACGACGGCCGGTACGGTGACCGTGTGGGTCTGGCTGGCTGCGCCGATCGTCCTGGTCGGGGCGATCGCGATTGCAGGCGTGCTTCCCGCCCGGCGGGCGTCAGCGGTGGATCCGCTCGCCCTCATGCGCGAAGAGTGACGGCATTCCGCACACCGAACGATTTCCGCGCCCTAACGTATCTGCCAAACGTGGTGAAGTTCCTGCTCTGGTGCGTCCTGTTCGTGCTTTGCTGGCCGCTGGCGCTGGTGGCCCTCGTGTTGTATCCGCTCGTGTGGATCCTGCTGATTCCCTTCCGCATCGTCGGCATCGCCGTGGACGGCGTCCTCGGGCTGGTGCGCGCCGTTGTGATGCTGCCGGCCAGAGTCCTGAGCGCCCGACACGCCTAGCGCGATCGCCGGCGGCCCAAAGACGCTTTGCGGACCGCCGCGATGCTTCGGGAGGTACCAGGACGTGTAATCTTGAGCGATGGCTGGTCTCCCGCCGCTGGTCCGCATCGATCTGCTCGGAGGGTTCCGTATCGGTGCCGAAGCCCCTTCCCCCACTCGTTCACCAAGCCTTCGCCAGCAGCAGCTCATTGCCTTTCTCGTCCTTCATGCCCGCGGCAGCGCTGTCCCGCGTCAACGCGTCGGCGGCACCCTGTGGCCGGAATCGAGCGACGCCCAGGCCCTGACCAATCTCCGCCGCGAGCTGCACCATCTGCGGGAAGGCTGGCCGGGGCTGAACGCACTGGTCGACGCCGGCTCGCGCACGCTCGCATGGCGTGGAGGGCGCGGAGTCCTCGTGGACGTCGAGGCCTTCGAGGCGGCTGCCGATCGGGGCCTCGCGGGCGACCGTGCTGCTTTGCACGAGGCGGCCGTCCTGTACAAGGGCGACCTGCTGCCGGACTGTACGGACGCGTGGATCGAGGCCGACCGCGAGCGTCTCCGTCACCGCGCGAGGCAGGTCCTGGCGCAGCTTGTCGCCCTGCTCGAGCGCGATCGGGACTTCGCGGATGCGATCGAGCATGCGCAGCAGCTGCTGCGGCTCGACCCGCTCGACGAACAGGCCTGGTGCGCGCTCATGCGCTGCCACGCGCGCCGCGGCGAGCGCGCCGCGGCCCTGCACCTCTATCAGCAGTGCGCGGCGATATTGAAGAAGGATCTCGGTATCCAGCCGAGCGCTGCCACGCGTCTCACGTACCGTGAGATTCTCGACCTGGACACAGAGACGCCCGTGGTCCCGGCGCCGCCGCGCACGGCCGTGTATCCGCTTGTCGGCCGCCAATCGGAATGGCACGCGCTCCTCAACGCCTGGCGCGCGGCAGCGGCGGGCCGGATCCGCCTGTTCCTGATCCGCGGCGAAGCCGGCATCGGCAAGACGAGGCTCGCCGAGGAGCTGATCGACTGGTGCGGTCTGAACGGCGCCACCGCCGTGGCCGCTCGATGCTACGCGGGCGAAGGACGCCTGGCGTACGCACCGATCGCTGCCTGGCTGAAGAACGAGGTCCTTCGGCCTGCGCTGATGCGGCTCGATCCACCCTGGGTGACCGACGTCGCGAGGCTTCGTCCCGAGCTCCTCGCCGGGCGTCCCGACGTTCCCGCGCCGGACCGGCAGCTCGAGAGCTGGCAGCGCCTGCGCTTCTTCGAGGCGCTCGCCCACGCATTCCGATCGGCGGCTCCAGTCGTTCTCGTCCTGGACGACCTGCAGTGGGCCGATGGCGACACGATCGAATGGCTCCAGTACTTCCTGCGCTCGGCGTCCGACGCGCGGTGCCTCGTCGTCTGCACCATGCGCGCGGAGGAGGAGCAGGACAATCAGCCGCTCGGGCGGATGCTCCGTCACCTCGAACACGACGATCTGCTGACGGCGGTCGCGCTCGGCCCGCTCGACAGGACGGCCACGTCGCAGCTTGCCGCCGAAGTCGCCGAGCACCCGCTCGACGAGGCGGCGCTGGCGCGCACGTTCACCGAAACCGAAGGCCATCCCTTGTTCATTGTCGAACGTGGACGCATGGAACTGGCGAATCAATCAGGCGGCGCCGGCGACGGCGGGCTGCCCCTGGTGCAGTCCGTTGTCGCCGCCCGATTGGCGCTGCTGTCCGACGAGGCGCGAGCGGCCGCGGATGTGGCGGCGGCGGTGGGGCGCGATTTCCGGTTCGACATTCTCGCCCAGGCGAGCGACCTCGAGGAAGACGCGCTCGTCCGCGCCCTGGACGAGCTCTGGCGGCGTCACATCGTCCGTGTTCAGGCGGACGAGCGGTGGGATTTCAGCCATGACCGTATCCGTGAGGTGGCCTACAGCGGGATTGGACCGGCGCGGCGCCGGCTGATCCACCGGCGCATCGCGCAGGGGATGGAGCTCCTGTTCGCCGATCGACTGGATGACGTGAGTGCGTCGATTGCCGCCCATCTCGATCGTGGGGGCCAGCCGGCGCGTGCGGTTCCGTTCCTCGAACGAGCGGCCGCGGTGGCCACTCGCGTGTCGGCCAACGAAGAAGCCATACGCTGCCTGACGCATGCCCTGTCGCTCCTCCAGATGCTGCCCGCGGGACGGGATCGCGACGAGCGCGAGCTTGCGCTGCGCTCCAGCCTCTCTGTCGCGCTGAACTCCGGCCGCGGGTATGCGGCAGTGGAAGTCGAGCGGAACCTGGATCGGGTCTTCGAGCTGTCGCTGTCCGAAGGCCGGGGAGAGGTGCCCGTGCGCTGGTTGTGGGTGGCGTTCACGCTCCGCTTCATGCTCGGCGACTTGAAAGCGACACGCGAGGTATCGGAGCAGGCGCTCGCGCGCAGCGCAGCCGATCCGTCGTGCCGCTGCGAGGCGCATCACGCGATGGGCGGCATGCTGCTGGCGGTCGGCGAGCTCGATGGTTCGAAACACCACTTCGAAGCGGCTCTGGCGGCATACGACGAAGACCATCCGCAGCGGTCCGCGCTCGGGTCCGATCTCGGCGTGTTCGCGCATGCGTGGTACGCGCATGCGCTCTGGCTGCTTGGCGATGAGAGCGGCGCCGTTCGGTCCGTCGATCAGGCGATCGCGCTCGCGGAACGGCGGGATCACCCCTACAGCCATACGCTCGCCCTCGCGTATGCGGCGCTCCTCCACCAGATGCGCCTCGACACCGCCCGTGTGCTCGCCTGCGCCGAAGCGGCCGTGGCGCTGTGCGATCGGTACGAGTTCGGCTACTACGGAGACTGGGCGCGTGTCCTCATCGGCTGGGCGCGCGGGCAGGAGCAGCCCGCCGAAGGCATCGAGATCATCGAGGCGGCGCTCGAGCGGCTCGATCGAAACCGGGCGCAGGCGCGCCGGCCGTACTACCTGTCGCTGCTTGCGGAGACGTACAGCCGCAAAGGCAATCGGGACCGCGCGGCATCGATTCTGGACGCGGCCATCGGGATGGCGGTGGACCGCGGCGACGTGTCATGGCTTCCCGCGCTGTATCGTCAGCAAAGCGAGCTGCTGCCGGCGCCCGAGCGCAAAGCGACGCTGGCGCGCGGCCTTGCGCTCGCCCGCGCGCAAAACAGTCGCGGCCTGGAGCGGCGGATTCTCGCGTCACCGACAGCCAACTCGGCCTGAGGCCTTGCGGCCCAGGCTGTCCGCGCGTCGCGGAACGCTTTCGCGAACGGTTCGAGAACGCCGTGCCTCATAGGCTCCTGTCCCAGAGGAGGAAGCCTATGAGGATCACACATCGTTTCCCGGTCCAACTCGCGTTCGTCGCCCTGGCCCTGAGCTTCGCTGCCGGTCCGGCCGCCGCTCAGTCCACGCACGTGCTGGTGCCCGCCGACAAGGTACAGTGGGGGCCCGCGCCGCCGGTCCTGCCGGCGGGAGCGGAGATCGCCGTTCTGGAAGGCAATCCGTCCGAAAAAGGCCCGGTGACGCTGCGCCTGCGGTTCCCCGCCAACTACAACATTCCCGCACACTGGCACAGCATGACCGAGCGGGTCACGGTGCTTTCCGGGACGCTCCACGTCGGCATGGGCGACAAGCTGGATCGGCGCGCCAGCCAGACGCTCGAGCCGGGCGGGTACGTGTCGCTGCCGGCGGTCATGCGTCACTTCGCCTGGACCGACAGGCCGAGCGTCGTTCAGATCAATCTGGAGGGGCCGTTCGACATCTTCTATGTCAATCCGGCCGACAACCCGCAGAAGCCGGTCACCAGGCGGTAGGCCCGAGAAGCTCGGTCCATGGCTGCGATCCAACCCATACGGGTCGCGGCCGTGGACCATGCTCACGCAACGGGCACGCGTCACGTGCGCTCCGGTACGCCGACAGCTACCGGAGCGCCAGCAGCGGATCGAGACGGCTGGCGCGCCGCGCCGGCACCCAGCTCGCCACGAGGGCGACGAGCAGCAGCATGGCCACGACGGTCCCGAATGTCGCCGGATCGGTCGCACTCAGTCCGAACAGCAGGCGCGCGACCACGCGGGAAATCGCCAGCGCGCCGGCCACCCCAATCACAATCCCGACGAGGACCGGGGCCATGGCCTGGCGCAGCACCATCGTGAGCACCTGGTTCCTGTTCGCCCCGAGCGCCATGCGGACGCCGATCTCGCGCGTGCGCTGCGCCACGGCGTAGGCCATCACGCCGTACACCCCGACAGACGCCAGCGCCAGCGCGAGCCCGCCCAGGACGCCCAGCAGGATCGCCGCCAGCCGCGCGGGCCAGAGCGACTGCTTCAGGATCTCCCGCATCGTGAACGGATTGGTGAGCGGCACGTGCGCATCGATTGCGCGAATCTCGCGCTGCGCCGTGCCGAGCACGGCCCCAGGCTGTCCACCGGTCTTGAGGACGAGCACCATCGTGTCGGAGCCGTTTTGATCGAGCGCCACGTACGCAGCCGGCTGCGGGTCCTCGCCGAGCATCATGTACTTGCTCGTCTTCACGACGCCCACCACCTGGTGGTAGAACGAGTCGGTGTAGAAGCGAAACTGCTTGCCGATGGGATCTTCGCCCGGCCAGAGCCGATCGGCGAGCGTCTGGTTGACGACGGCGACGCGGACGCTCCCCTCGCGATCGGCGTCCGTGAAATCGCGGCCCCGCAGCAGCGGGATCCCGACCGTCTGAAAATATCCGGGGCTGCTCACGATGTTCGCGACCATGTTCCGCGCGGCCGTGGACCCGGGATCTTCTCCAGCTTTGATCACCGTCTTGTACAACGCGCCGGTGAGCGGGGCCGAGCTCGCAAAGGCCGTCGACTGCACGCCGGGGGTCCCGGCGATGCGCTCGTGCACGGTTCGATAGAACTGCTGCACCCGGAGCTCGTCGTAGCCACCCTGCCCCGCGTTCACTCCGACGACCGCCAGGTGATCCACGTCGAAGCCCGCGTCGATGTCGTTGGCGCGCTGCAGGCTGCGCAGGAAGAGGCCGGCCGCGACCAGCGCCACCGTCGAGAGCGCGACCTGTGCGCCCACCAGCACGCGGCCGAGCAGGGCCCGCCGGCGGTTCGTTCCCCCGCCGCGCGTCTCCTCTTTCAGCGCGGTGACGACATCGGGGCGCGACGCCTGGAGCGCCGGTATCAACCCGAAGAGGACTCCGGTCGCGAGCGACACGACGGCCGTGAACAGCAGCACGCGATAATCGAAGGTCAAGTCAACGAGGTTCTGCGCGAGAAACGGCGGCCTGAGCGACCAGATGCCGTCCCGGCCGGCCCTCGCGACGACGAGGCCGAGCCCGCCGCCGAGCGCCGACAGCAGCACGCTCTCGGTCAGCAGCTGCCGCGCGAGCCTCGCCCTCGTGGCGCCCAGCGCGACACGCATGGCGATCTCCTGGCGGCGCGCGGACGCCCGCGCCATCAGCAGGTTCGCCACGTTCGAGCACGCGATGAGAAGAACGAGCCCGACGACCGTCATCAGGACGGCGCCGCCGAGAACGAACGCGTCCCGAATGCCGGGAAAGATCGTCGCCTGGACGAGTGGCCGGAGCGCGATGCTGCGCCCCTTGTTTGGCTCGGGATACTCGCGCTCCAGGACGGCCGCAATCGTCTTCAGGTTCGCCTCGGCCTGGCCGATCGTCGCGCCCGGCTTGAGCCGCGCGGCCGCGAAAAAGAGCAGCGCCCGCCGCTCGTCCACCCACGACCGCATCTGGCCCGGCAGCACCTGGCGGTACATCATCGACGGGACCCACATGTCGGGGCTGAAGAGCGAGTTCACGCCGTTGAACCCCTTCGGCGCGACGCCGATGATGGTGAACGCCGTGCCGTTGAGCGACACGGTCCGGCCAACCACAGAAGGGTCGCCGCCGAACCGCCGCTGCCACGAGCCGTGGCTCAGGACGGCGATCGGATCGGCCCCGGGCGTGACGTCCTCGTCTGGAAGGAAGAACCGGCCCATCGCGGGCTTCACGCCGAGGACCCGGAAGTAGTTGCCGGTGGCGAGCTCCGCGAAGCCCTGCTGTGGCTCTCCCGTCGTGATCAGACTGATCGGAGACGGCATCGAGTACGCCGCCATGTCGAGCAGGAATCGATTCTGCTGGCGGAAATCCTCGAAGTTCGGATGGGACATCGGCAGCAGGCCGCCGAGCCCGCCGATGGTCGTCACGCGATCCGTCGTGTAGGCCGCGACGAGCTCCGACGGGCGCTCGACGGGGAGCGGGGCCAGCAGGATCGCGTTGAGGAGCGTGAAGATCGTCGTGTTCGCCCCGATCCCCAGCGCCAGCGATACCACGGCCGCCACCGTGAACCCCGGGTTCCTGATCATCGTCCGGAGCGCGAAACGGACGTCCTGCGATAGCGTCCCCATACGTGCACCCTCCCCCAATCGCGCCGTGCGGCAGGCGCTGGTGTTGTAGACGGATGAGGGAGGGCGGATATTGTGAGGTCGCTTGTTTGTGAGGCCCGTCCGGACAGGCGCGCGGCGCGAGGTCGCTGAGCGATACTCCGCCCTGCACGCCCAGCAGTTTGTCGCCCGAGTAAGGGGACTTCGAATATGCTGGTCCGCAACAGGGTATCCAGGCCGACGCGGTCCTCGGCGGCGCGTCTGAGGACAGAGCCGGTCCGTAGGCGAGACGACGTGCAGCAGGCCGAAACAGTCATCCCCGTCTGGCGTGCGCCGTCTCGACGCAGCGCGACAACGTACTATTACGCGAGGGCCTCTGATGCCAACTGCTCCGAAGTTAAATGACGTCCTTCCCGTAAAGGCCACGCCTCATAAGCGGTTCTTTATCGACATGATCACGCGTGATATTTCACTGGAGGCGTGCGTATTGGATTTGATCGACAACTCAGTCGACGGCGCGACGCGCTCGAGCGACGACAAGCCGTCGAGATCAAAAGCCCCGAAGCCCCACCCATTGAGTTCTGGTGGGACCCGATACAAAGGTCACAAGATCGACGTGAAGTGTTCGCCTTCGTCTTTCCGGATCAACGACAACTGCGGAGGGATATCGGTTGAGATCGCCACTGAGTACGCGTTCAACTTCGGAAGAGATCCGAGAGAGCACACGGAGGCCGACACCGAAGCCGGAATCGGCATCTACGGGATCGGGATGAAACGTGCGCTGTTCAAGCTCGGAAGGCAGTTCAACATTCAGTCGCACACCAAGGACGACGCCTTCGTGATGAGTGTCGACGTCGATAAGTGGGCCGCGAATGCCCAGAATTGGGATCTCGAACTGAGGATCGCAAAGCAACCTACCAAAGAGCCTGGCACGACGATCGAGGTCAACGACCTGCGCCCGGGCGTATCGCAAGAATTTGCGACGACGGGATTTACGACGCGGCTGATCGATGCGGCCGCCCGGACATACGCGGCATTCCTCGATCAGGGACTTGATATCAAGGTCAATGGAACGCCCGTGAAGCCTACCGATTTCACCTTTCTCGACGGGCAGGGATTCCGTCCATTGCATGAACGGTTAAGCGAACAAGTCGTGGGTCCGTCTGGGAGGGGCAAGGTCGACGTTGACGTCGAGATCTGGGCCGGTGCTGCGAGCGGAGGCGGCACTTCCCGACCGGATGTCGGCGAAGACGACGACGCGTCCCTCTGGGGCTGGTACGTGCTGTGCAACAATCGCGTCGTTCTGTCGGCTGACAAGACCGACCGAACAGGTTGGGGACTCGCGCTTTTTCCTCAATGGCACCCGCAGTACAACGGTTTCATTGGCATCGTGTCGTTTCGTTCGGACGAGCCGTATGCGTTGCCGTGGACTACGACTAAGAACGACATCGACATCGAGAGTCTGGTTTATCGGAAGGCGCGAGGCCGGATGCAGGCCGCAGCACGCGAGTACATTAAGTACTCACGGGTCCGAAAGGCGAACCCAGAGGGTGCCAAAAAGATCGAGCGATCAGCTTCATCGGTGAAACTCACGGAGCTATCGAAGGTTCAGCCGATGAAGACGCCGGCGGTTCCTGGAACCACCCAGGGTACGGTCAACATCGCGTATCAGAAACCGAAGCGACAAGTCGCGAAAGTGGCAGCGGCATTGGGTGACCCGTCCCTGTCGGCCTCCCAGGTCGGAATCCAGACGTTCGACTACTACTATGCCAGCGAGGTCGAATGACTGTAATGGCTTCATACGAGAAGTTCGATTACTCGACTCGGCCGAATAAGAGAACGCAGCGCAAGATGATCTTCGACGCGCTGGCGCGGTACATCGCCGTCTTTCCGAGAAGGCGCTTCGGTTACGTGGGCTTCGGCTCGATGTGGTTTGCCGACTTTCTGTATGCGCATCGCCGCCTCGGATTGCAGTCGCTGACTTCTATAGAAACTCCGGAGGGGTTCCGACGAGCGGCCTTCAATCGGCCGTTTAAATGCGTACGAATGGTAGAAGGCTACTCGTCGACAGTGCTGCCGAGCCTCAACTGGCGTCGGCCCGCGATCGTCTGGCTTGACTATGATTACAAGCCCGAGAGCGAGTCTTTGCAGGATTTGTCGTATCTCGCTGGCGAGATTGCGTCCGGAAGCGTCTTGATGGTGACCTATGACGCTGACCCGCCATGGAATGAGGATGCCACTCCTGATGAACGTGCCGAGGTGATACGCAGAGTGTTCAAGGACGCGGCGCCGCCGCAACTGCGAAGGTCTCGCAGGCGGAAGAGCAAGGTGCCTCATCGCAGCAGCTATGCACCAACACTGACCGCGCTATTGTGGTCGTTCCTAGAAAACGAGTTGGTTCGAAATGGTCGTGCGGGCGCTGACGATCTCGCATGGCTCCCGTTGTTCTCATTTTTCTATAAAGACGGGGCGCCAATGATCACCATCGCTGCGGCGCTCCTGAATTCGCGCGAGCGCGCCATTTTCGAAGAGGGTAACCCTTTCAAGGGGTTGCTGTACGCACTCGGAGAGAGGCTCTTTTCCATAGCGATTCCGCCGCTAACACTCAGGGAGAGAGCCGAGCTTGACCGCCGGTTGCCAAGCCGAACCGTTAAGCTACCATTCCCGCTGGCAGAAGAGCAGCTGGAGTCGTATCGGAGCCTCTATCGTTATTACCCGCTGCTCGCCGAGGTCGATCTGTGAAGGGAGCACAGAAACTCTCTCAGCAGCGGAGAGGAACAAGACCGATCGGCGTGGACCTGTTCTGCGGAGCCGGTGGAATGTCTCTCGGCTTTGAGCAAGCGGGGTTCACCGTGGCGGCGGCCGTCGACATAAGCCGCGTGAATGCAAAAGTGCACGAAAGGAACTTTCCCAAGGCCATCACAATCTGCGGTGATGTACGAGATCTGGATGGTGCAACGATTAGGCGGACTGCGAACCTCGGACGAATCGATATAGATGTTGTGTTCGGCGGTCCGCCGTGCCAGGGCTTCTCGGTGGGTGGTAAGCAACGGGTCGGTGATCCACGAAACGAGCTCCTGTTGGAGTTCGCGCGTCTCGTAACCGAGCTGCATCCGAAATACTTCGCTATGGAGAACGTCGCGGGATTGCTGAGCGACCGCTACGCGCCGTTGCTAAGGCAGTTCAAACGGGTCCTTCGCTGCGGCGGTTACTCGATCCTCGAGCCGGTGATCTGCCTTGACGCAGCTGACTTCGGCGTTCCGCAAAGGCGGAAGCGCGTGTTCGTTCTTGGTTGGCGAAAGGGCGAGAACGCCTTATTGTACCCAAGGGTACGACGAGGCCGAATCTTCGTTGGCTCGGCAATTGACGACTTGAAGATCGTTAACGGATCAACACTGGTGGACGGCGACTCGTATTCCGGACCGCTTGGTCCCCCAACGTCATACTCTCGCGCGCTGCGAAAGTCCCGCGGCGGCTCGAGTCTCAAGGTAATCACCGGTTTCGCGCGCACAGCGCATTCCGCGGAGGTCGTTGAACGGTTCAGGCGTGTCAAGCAAGGACACGTTGATTCCATCAGCCGATTCATCCGGCTCGATCGGCAAGACGTCGCTCCGACACTCCGTGCGGGCACGGGCGCTGAGAACGGTCGCTTCATGGCGCCACGCCCTATCCATCCCGATTATCCGCGCTGCATTTGCGTTCGAGAAGCCGCACGCCTTCATTCGTTTCCGGATTGGTTCATATTCCACGATACGAAGTGGAACGGTTTCATGCAGGTCGGAAACTCTGTTCCTCCTGCGCTAGCGAAGGCGGTGGCTCACAAGATCAAGACCAGCCTGGTAAGGGGGCCCAATGCCGCGCGCGCAAAGCCAAGAGACCATTTCGCGCCGCATGGCGACCGTCAGATCGCGCAACACGGGACCCGAACTGTCGGTTCGCTCAATTGTTCATCGGTACGGATTGCGATTTCGTCTGACAAATCGCGACCTGCCCGGGTCGCCAGACCTTGCCAACAGATCTAGGCGATGGGCGGTATTCGTACACGGTTGCTTCTGGCACGCGCATCATGGTTGCCCAAGGGCTACGCGGCCAAAGACCAACCGACGGTACTGGCAGGCAAAGTTTCGGACTAACCAAGCTAGAGACGTTGATGCTCTGCGGCGGTTACGGCGTCGCGGGTTTCGCGTGCTGGTGCTGTGGGAGTGTGAGCTTCAAAGTGCCCGTGGCGAGCGAAGACTCCGTGCATTCTTCGGGGCCGCGCAGCACCGTTCAGCTGCGGTGGTTCGATAATCTTGTAGCGCTCCGTAGATTACCGCGCTCTGAATTATGTGACGAATCGGGGTCGCCAACGACCCTCACATCCCGTGCGAAACCGCCCGCGGTCACCTGGCCGCGCATATTCGACACGATGGGCACCGGCGCAAGCCATGCGGATTCTGCTGCAGTCGCCGCTAACAAAATTGGGCAGGCGCAGACTCCTTGACAGCTTAGGAGAGTCGCGGTAGTGTCTCTCCTAGCCAGCCTAGGAGACCCATAGGTGACCGAATCCGCAGCGCTGTTGCCCGGCACCCTCGACCTCCTGATTCTGAAAGCCGTCTCGCTCGGCAGACTGCACGGATACGGCGTGCTGCTGCGCCTCGAGCAGATTTCCGGCGGCGCGCTGCAAATCCAGCAGGGTGCGCTCTACCCCGCTCTCTACCGGCTGGAACAGCAGGGGCTGATCGAGAGTGAATGGGGGACCTCCGACAACAATCGGCGGGCGAAGTTCTATCGCCTGACACCCACAGGACGAGCGCGGCTGGGAGATGAGACGGCGAGCTGGAACCGGCTCGCCGATGCGATCGCGATGGCGTTGGGGACCACGCGCGGGGAGGTCTGACCATGAAGCCGCTGTGGCCGCGTGTGCGATCGGCGTGGCGGGCGCTCTGGCGCTCGAGTCAACTCGACACCGACATGCAGGAAGAGATGCGTTTTCACGTCGAGATGGAGACGGAGCGGATGGTGCGCGAGCAAGGGCTCCCGCCACAGGAAGCGCGTCGCCAGGCTCACGTGCGGTTCGGCGGTGTCGAAAAGTACAAGGAGCAGGGGCGTGACGCGCGCGGGCTGCAGTGGATCGAGGCGCTCTCGCTGGACGCTCGACTCGGCGTCCGCATGCTCGTCAAGTACCGCGGGCTGACGCTCGTCGGCGGATTCGCGATGACGGTGGCGATCGCACTCGGCGCGGTGGCCTTCGAGGGCCTGACGGAGGCGCTCAATCCCTCGCTTCCGCTGGACGACGGCGAGCGAATGGTCGCAGTGCAGTACGCAACAGCGACCCCCGGAAGTCCCGAGCGCAGACTGCTGCACGACCTCGTCGCCTTGCGCGACGAGCTCGTCTCGATCGAGCACTTGGGGGCATTTCATACCGTTCAGCACAATCTCGTGTCGGGGTATGCGCCTCCCGAGCCCGTCGAAGTCGCCGAGATCACGGCCTCGGGATTTGCCGTCGCACGCACGCCGCCGCTCGTCGGCCGGTATCTGCTGCCCTCCGACGAACGCGAAGGCGCGTCACCGGTCGTCGTGATCGGCCATCAGGTGTGGCAGTCCCGCTTCGGCGGCGATCAGCACATCGTGGGTCGCACGATCAATCTGGGCGGAACCTTTCGTACTGTGGTCGGCGTCATGCCGGACGGTTTCAGGTTTCCGCTGGATCATCAGGTCTGGATCCCGCTCCGCGCGAGTCCGCTCGCGTACGAGCGACTGCAGGGGCCCTGGCTTTACCTGTTTGGCCGCCTGGGCCGTGGGGTGACGATGGGGCAGGCGCAGGCGGAGTTGACGGCCATCGGCCGACGCACCGCGGCCGCATACCCCGAGACGCACGAGCGGCTTCGGCCGATGGTGCTGCCGTTCACGTACGATCACCTCGGCCTGGACTCTCCCATCCGGGTGTGGACGGTGCGGATCGCGAAGCTGTTCCTCGGCGCGATCGCGTTCCTCGTCGCCGTGAACCTCGCCATTCTCATGTATGCCCGCACGGTGACGCGCCTCGGCGAGATCGCCGTGCGCACGGCGCTCGGCGCGACTCGCCGCCGCATCCTGGCGCAACTGTTCACTGAGGCGCTGGCGCTGACGTTGGTTGGCGCGGCCGCCGGGTTGGTGCTGGCCCACGTCGCGCTGGGCCGCCTGCAGTCGCTGATCCGGTCGAATGGCACCTTCCCGTTCTGGCTCGATTTGCACCTGTCGATCGGCACCGTGATCTACGCCCTCGAACTGGCGGTGCTCGCTGCCGTGATCATGGGGGTGCTGCCGGGCATCAAGGCGACAGGCAGGAGCTTGACGGCGAGCCTGCACGAGTTGAATGGCCGCACCGGCACGCGGCTGGGGCCCATGTGGACGACGCTCGTCGTCGCGCAAGTCGCCGTTGCGGTGGCCGTTTTACCGGCGGCCGTCTACATGTTCTGGCACTTGGCGCGACTGGAGGTCGGGTGGCCGGGGTTCGCCGCCGGGAAGTTCGTCATCGGCACACTCGCTCTGAATGACGAGGTCTCCGTCGACTCGAGCCGCGTCAGGGTACGACAACTCGAGCTCACGTCGCGTCTGGAGGCCGAGCCTGGTGTCTCCGCCGTCACCTTCTCGTCGAATGTTCCAGGCTATGCGCCAGACCGCCTGATCCAGTTCGACCCCTCGACAGTGCTCGGGGCAGGCCCCTCGACGTTGCTCGGGGCAGGGGTGCAGCCGGTGGGGGATGACGGACCGCATGACGTCAGCGCGCTCGACGTCGATCTGCGCATGTTCGACGTCTACGGCGCCGAGATCTTCGCGGGACGTGGATTCCGTGCGGGCGATCTCGGGGCGGCACACGCCGTCATCGTGAACCGCGCCTTCGAGCAGGAGTTGCTGGGCCCTTCGACGGCGCTCACGGTCCATCCAGAAAATGGTCGAGGGATGGAGAATCCGGGCGCGCTCGGCCTCCGCTTCCGCTACGTGCGCGGGCGCTCCGAGCGGCTGGGCCCCGAGGCGCCGCAGGAGTGGTATCAAATCGTCGGAGTCGTCCGCGACTTTCCGAGCCTGTCACCGGCGCCCGGCTCGGACGGCCAGCCGACCGTCTATCATCCTGCCGCGCCGGGGGACATCCATCCCGTCATTCTGTCGATGCGATTCAACGGCAGGATTCCCGCTGGCGTCGCCGACCGCGTTCGATCGATCGGCGCCGAGGTGGACCCGTCGCTGCAGTTGCGCCGGGTCATGCCGCTGTCGGATTTCTACGGCGAGGTGCGATCGTTCTGGCGGTACCTGTCGTGGGGAATCGGGTTGGTGACGGCGAGCGTGCTCCTGCTCTCCGCGGCCGGGATCTACGCGCTGATGTCGTTCACCGTCGCGCGGCGCACGCGGGAGATCGGCATCCGGGCGGCCCTGGGCGCCCATCCGCGGCGCCTCCTGCTCAACATCTTCGGACGGGTGATGCGCCAGCTCGCGATCGGCGTGCTCGCCGGATCGTTGCTGTCGGGCGCGGTGTTTTCGAACCTCGGCGTCAGCCTCGGGCGCGCCACGGCTCTGTTGCTTGCTGTTGCGACGCTCATGCTGATCGTCGGAGTGCTTGCGGCGCTCGGGCCGGCACGCCGCAGCTTGCGCATCCAGGCCATCGACGCGCTGAGGACGGACGGATAGGGCTTTGCGCTTCGGCGGGTATGCAAGCCGCAGCCAGCTCAGCTACGCGCGGGCCTTGCGCGATGCCAGTTCGGACGCCGGAGCAACATCACCCCGAAGACAACCCCCTCGATGGTCCCCTTCCCGAGCTTCGCCGGTGGCTTCAGGTCAGGTGCGTTCCGGCGCACAATCCAGTTCGACGCCCGCGCCGTAGATGCAAAGGGGCGGGTGAAGCAAGGAGTCCCCATGTCCACAGCACCGCAGGACGTCTGGTTCGAGAATCCCAACGTCGGTCAGCGTTCCCGCATCGTGACGCTGCCACACGAGACGGGCGGGCGCCTGTTCGTGCTCGAGTACATCAACCAGCCTTTCAGGGGC